>Ga0187818_10000274_pt1 | contig 17327 bp, 13 predicted proteins | sample NC_wetland_sal_i_14_FD_130581 | JGI IMG/M metagenome (GOLD analysis project Ga0187818, IMG submission 130581) | Wetland sediment microbial communities from Neuse River Estuary, North Carolina, USA - SO4_3 | ecosystem: Environmental > Aquatic > Freshwater > Wetlands > Sediment | place: USA... | reverse complement strand
CACGATGGCCAGCATTTCAAGAAAATTTGTGAGCGGCGTGGGGTTCTCATAGGGATGAGCGCCATTCGCGTTAAAGAAGCCGCCTCCGTTCGTGCCCAGATTCTTGATGATCTCCAGCGCGGCTACGGGCCCCTGCGGGATTACCTGATGCGCACCCTCAACCGTCGTGGCGACCGTGTAGGGATGGAAATTCATTGGAACACCCTGGCCGACGAGCAGCACGGCGCCTAGCAGTGCTCCCGGCAGCAGGATCCAGAGGATGGAGCGGGTCAGATCAACCCAGAAGTTGCCGAGCGTGTCGGAGAGTTGCCGGGCAAAACCACGGATGAAGGCAATGCCCGCGGCTAATCCCGCAGCGCCGGCCAGGAAGTTCTGGGCGCAGAGTCCCACCATCTGGCTGAAGTAGCTCATCGTGTTTTCGCCCGCGTAGGCCTGCCAGGTCGTGGTGGTCGAAAAGCTGATCGCCGTATTCAGCGCCAAGTCCGGGGACAACGGCGTGGTGTGGTACTGCGGAAAGAACCAGGGAAGGAACTGTTGCATTCTCAAAATTGCATACAACAGGAGCGTGCCGGTAAGGCCGAAGAGTATGAAACACGTGGCATACTCCTTGCCGTTCATCTCCGCAGCGGGATCAACCGCGGTGACGCGATAGAGGAGCCGCTCCATGGGAACGCAGACACGATCAAGGACGGTCGGCTGCCGGGAGAAGACCCGCTCCATGTACCCGCCCAGAGGCTTCACCAGGGCGGTGACGATGGCCACAAACAACACGTATTGAAGCGCGCTGTAGAGATCCACCAGCCCTACCTGGGAGCAGGACGACCGAGAATTATCAAAGCACTGGTGTTATCAAAGAGTGCACTTGCGTGGCGCCGGAATGCGCCACGCGCCCGATTGCCCTGCTTGAAGCATTCTAGTGCCGCCTCAGGGTGGCCAATAGCATTTTCTACGTGCTCGGCTGAAACTTTTTTGGGCCCGCTAGATTCGTTCCTTGACACCAGCAATTACAATCCTTCTGTGAAATGTCCTCACTGCCTCGTGGAGTTCCATGACCAACCCATTTCTATCTACATTGGTCAGGACGTGGATGGTCAATGGGCTATCGTTAGCCGAATCTGTCCGTCATGCAAGAGACTGATCTTCATCCTCCAAAACGGTAGTCACATGAGGGGACCTGGCGTTAACGTGGCTGTTTTCGCTGGGTTAGTAAATATGACCAAAGAATCGTTAGTACGACCACGAGGCAGCAATCGCCCGCCCTGCCCTGTCGATGTGCCGAAGCAATTTGCTGGCGACTACGAAGAGGCGTGCTTGGTTCTTCCCGATAGCGCCAAGGCAGCGGCTGCTCTCGGAAGGCGTTGTTTGCAGAACATCCTTCGGGACTTTGTTAAGGTCAAGGCGGGAAACTTGGCTGACGAAATTCAGCAGGTGGTTGACAGCGGTAAGCTTCCTTCCGATCTGAGTGAATCTATTGACGCTATTCGAAACTATGGAAACTTCGCCGCGCATCCGATGAAGAGTGAGCATTCGGGAGAGATTCTCGATGTCTTGCCGGGCGAGGCGGAGTGGACTATCGAGGTGCTCGAAGAGTTGTTCGACTTCTACTTCGTTCGCCCCGCGCAGCGCAAAAAGAAAAGAGAGGCACTTGATCAGAAGCTCAAAGACGCTGGCAAGCCCCCAATGAAATGAAGGTGACTTAAGGAGTTGCGACGCCATGCCTCGATGTTTCGTAATTCAGCCATTCGATAAGGGTCCCTACGACAAGCGCTATAAGGATGTGCTAGCCCCCGCGATTACGGACGCTAGCTTGGAGCCGTATCGCGTAGATGAAGATCCTGGCGTGACAATCCCGATTGATGATATTGAAAACGGAATTCGAGACGCCGAGATTTGTCTCGCTGACATCACGACCAACAATCCGAACATCTGGTACGAAGTGGGATTTGCTATGGCGAATGGTAAGCCTGTGGTGATGATTTGCGCAGACCCTCGACCAGAACGCTACCCCTTCGATGTCCAACACAGGCAGATCATTCCCTATACGCTGCAATCATCGAGCGACTTCGAGAAGCTCCGAACGGATGTGACGGCGCGTCTGAAAGCGCAAGCGAAGAGAGCGGAAGAGCTACAGACTGTAGCAGCCATGTCCCAAGTTACGACCACCACCGAAGGGCTATCGCCGCACGAGATTTCGGTGCTTATTACAATCACGTCTGAAGCCTCTAAGCCCGACGATGGCCTTACGCCGTACAAGATTAAGGAGTCAATGCAGCGGTCGGGATTTACGCCGATGGCGAGCACACTTGCGCTGGCTAGGCTCGATAAGAAAGGGTTGATCGAGTACTATGACGTTACTGATTACGATGACAACCAATACACTTGCTGTCGCCTAAGTCAAACGGGTATCGACTGGATGTTGCAGAACGAAGGTCGATTCCGCTTGAAGCGAGTGGAGACAGCGCCGTCTTCATCGGGGCCCGCCATTACAGATGAAGATATACCGTTCTAGGCAGGTCGCTTATGCCTTGAGCGCGCCAGCGGAAATTTCTCGACTGCCAGTGTCATCGCATCACGTGCCGCGCTCGTCCTCTTAATTTACGCGCAACCTCACAGGCGCAGCAGGGCCCAAACTGGGTCCATAGCGGGTCCACGGGATTCATCGAAAAGTGCGGAAGTGAGAAAAGGCGCGTAAATACTTGGCTGCCCCCCAGGGATTCGAACCCCGATATGCTGATCCAGAGTCAGCTGTCCTGCCGTTGAACGAGGGGGCAGTTGGATTTGTGGAAGCCCGTGCTGCAGGCTCTTTTTGATTCTATGGTCCGAGGCGAAGCGCGGTCAACCGCGAAGGATGCGGAAGAAGCGGGCATCCTGGCCCGGATCATTCAGTGCGGTTGCCTGTTGTTTTGAAAAGGCGCGGCTGGAAGCCGGGGCGTCGTTGTTGTCAAACGGCTTACCTCAGCGGCTGAAGCCAGACTCGTTTCTTGCCCGTGCCGGCGCGGCTGGAAGCCGCACCCTTTCAAAAGACCTCATGCATAACGAGTCCTGGACTGCCCAAAGTTCTCTTTTCTTGCTTTGTCCGCGCTGTCGGCGCGGCCCGTGCCGGCGCGGCTGGAAGCCACATCCTTTCAAAACACCTCCATGCATAACGAGTCCTGGACTGCCCAAAGTTCTCTTTTCTTCCTTCGTCCGCGGTAGAATTTCGTGAGCTGGCATCTTCCTCCCGAGGAATCTCAATGGTGACATCCCTGGAACGCCCGACGGCCCCGGCTGACTACGCCGAAATCGCGCGCCGCCCGCTGGAAGCCGAACAGTGCGCCCTGATCGTGATTGATATTCAGGAAAAATTGCTGCCCCCGATTTTTCACAAGGAAGAACTGGTCGCGAACGCGCAGCTTCTCATCCGGGCGGCGGGGATCCTGAAGATACCCACGCTAGTCAGCACGCAGTATGCGAAGGGATTGGGGGCCACGGTTCCCGAGGTTGCTTCCCTGCTGGCCCGAACGTCGGCGATCGACAAGACCATGTTTTCCTGCTTCGGCAGCGACGTTTTCTGTTCGCTGCTCAAGCGGCTGCCGGGCCAGCGCAACACGCTGCTGCTGTGCGGCATGGAAAGCCACATCTGCGTCACTCAGACGGCCTTGGCCGCGCTGCGCGAGGGATATCTGGTGCATGTTGCCTCGGACGCGGTCAGCTCGCGCACCGAATCGAATTGGAAGATCGGGCTGAAGCGCATGCGCTCGGCTGGAGCCGTGATCTCGTCCACTGAAATGATGATTTACGAGTTGATGCGCTCGTCTTCCTCGGCGGCATTCAAGGAAATGCTGCCGTACTTAAAAGGGTGAAACGGGCCCCAGTCTTGGGGTAGCGCAGCGCCCTTCGACTCGCTCAGGGCAGGCCTTCAGGGTGTGCGTGAAAGCTGCTCTTTCGCCCCGCTGGGGCTGGCTCTCGGCCCTACTTTCTACCCACGGCTTGCGCCGTGGGCTGCATTCTTACGCCGCGTTGCGGCTAAGACCGGGAGCTTCCATACGCCACGGGCATCTGAACCCTAGTTCTCACGCACACGCTTCTGCGCTGCGATAGCGCCTGTTTTCAGTAGCGGCTTCAGCCGCTGAGGTACCTCTGAGGCTAAAGCCAATTTCTTCTGCCGGCTTTATCGCAGGCCTGGAAGGCCTGCGCCACCCAAACAGGTTGCGGAAAAACTAGTCGGAGGAGCAGGAAGCACACCCCAGGCGCTAAAGCGCGAGCGTCTTCTCAACCACTTACGGCACGACTCAAGTCGTGCCCTTCCCAAAACCCCCTTCAGTCGGGGTTTTTCCGCAGCCTGCAAAACCATGTGCCCGGTTGAATCTCTCAGCAGCTTGTTCAGGAGCTGAATCTGCCATCCTGAGTCTCAACCCATCCGGCTCAAGCCTTTTCCCAGTCCTGCCGATGTAGTTCCCCAGAGCGAACCATATTCCAATGAGCCTGAAAAGCAGGTTCCGAGTCTTTGTCGCCCTGGCCATGGCGGGGCCGATCGTCTTCTCCGGCCTCTGGCTGAGCCGGGAGCGGTCACGCATCCTGCGCGAAAAACAGGAAAAGGCCAAGAACCTGGTGGAGGCCACGTATTCCCTCCTGGCTGAGTCGTACCAGCTCGAGAAGGCCGGAATGCCGCGGGCCGAAGCACAGAAGCGGGCTATGCTCCTGGTCAAAGATGTGCGCTATGAGGGCGACAACTATTTTTGGATCAACGATCTTCATCCCACGATGGTGATGCATCCCGCGAAGCCTCAGCTGGACGGGACCGACCTGAGCGGCTTCAAGGATCCGAACGGGAAGGCGCTATTCGTGGAGATGGTGGAGACGGTGCGCCAGAACGGTGCGGGTTTTGTGGCCTACGAGTGGTCGCGGCCGGGATCCGAAAAGCCGGTGTCCAAGATTTCCTACATCAAGGGATTTGCTCCCTGGGGCTGGATCGTGGGCACAGGAATCTACATCGACGACGTAAATGCGATTTGGCGGCAGGACGCGATGCAGGCCATGGCCGTGCTGCTGGTATTGCTGGCGGTGCTCGCAACGGTGGGGCTGGGCGCCTGCCGGCGCATGTTTGGTCCCTTGAACCGCATGGTGGCTTGCATGAAAGATGTGGCCGAAGGAGACGGCGACATGACCCGTCGCCTGGAAGTTCCTCCCGACCGGGAAGTGGCCGAGCTGGCGGGATGGTTTAATACGTTCCTTGACCGGCTGCGAGGGACCCTGGTTTCAGTGGCGGCCAACGTTCACCATCTGGCGGCCGCGGGCGAACAACTCTCGGTGAACTCCCGGCAACAGGCGCAGGGAGCGGAGCAGCAGAAAGTTCAGATCCAGCAGGTGGCAACCTCAACCCAGCAAATGGAGGCCGTGGTGCGGCAGGTGACCGACGTCGCGAAGAGCACCGCCGAAGCCACCCAGAAGTCGGCGGAAGCCGCCCGCCGGGGCGGCACGGTGGTGGAAGAAACCCTGACCCGGATGCAGGCCATTGCCTCGTCCTCCACCGAGGCTGCCAAGAAAATCGAGTACCTGGGAAAACAGTCGGAACAGATCGGCCGGATCATTGGAGTGATTGACGACATCGCCGATCAAACCAACCTGCTGGCGCTGAATGCCGCCATCGAGGCGGCCCGCGCCGGGACCCAGGGACGGGGCTTTGCCGTGGTGGCGGACGAGGTCCGCAAACTGGCGGAGCGCACCACGGGAGCAACCAAGGAAATCGCGCAGATGATTCACGCCGTGCAGGAAGGCACGCACCAGGCGGTCGCGGCCATGCAAGCCGGCTCCAAAGAAGTGGAACTCGGCGTGGCCGCCACGCGCGAGGCGGGCAGTGCGTTGCGCGAGATCATTGAGGTCTCGGACCGGGTCGGCGAAATGGTAGGGCACATCGCCGCCGCTGCCACCGAGCAACTGAGCGCCACCGGCGACATGAAGCGCACCGCCGAAACCATCGCCGACATCGCGGTCACGACCGCCACGGGCGCACTCCAGGCCACCAAGGCACTGGAAGATCTGGCCAACCTGGCGGCGGAGATCCAGGGACAGCTGTCACAATTCCGGCTGGAATCCAAGGATGGGGCCGCGGAACCGGAGCCGGCGCAATCATCACGAGCGGCCGCGGCTGGCTTCTAGCTATTCTTCCTTCTTCTTCACCCGCACCACCGTGATCTTGGCGATGCCCTCGGCGAACGACGGCGGCTTCAGCTTGGCCGCCATGCGCCGCATCACGTCCTCCGGCACCACGCGGTCGCGCCGCTGATGGCGCTCGATGCAGACTTCCAGCGGCACGTCAAAGAAAACCGCGTGCACTTCGTAGTTGTAATCCTTGGCCAGCTTGATCCAGTGCTGGCGTTCCTGCGGCGTGAGGTTGGTGGCGTCCACGTAGTTCATGGGACGTTTGGCGATGAGCCGCGCCTTGAGCATGGAACGCAGGTTGGAGAAGACCAGATCCTGGAAGCGCTGCTCGCGTACGTCGTCAAACAGAAGCGAGCGCACCATGTCGCTCGAAAGCGGGACGACGTTGTGGCGCTTGAACCAGGAACTCTTGCCCGACCCCGGCAGGCCGATGGCCAGAACGACAATGCCCTTGGGCGGGCGTGGCAGAGCCGCAGGCACCGCGGCGGGAACGCCGGGTGCAGATGGCGCCAGGGCCGGAGCTTCCGCTTCCGGAGCGGCCGCTTCAGCATGCGCCTCGATCTGGGCCCCGCTCGGAAGCTCGCTCGGTACTTCGGGGACGACGCCCTTTCCGGCGGTGGGAGCAAAAGCCTGCGCTACTGCCTGTTCGCGGCCGCGCCCGCGGCCGCCGCGGCCACCACGGCGACGGCGTCCGCGCCGGGGTGCTCCGCCGGAGGCTTGCCTGCCGGGCTGCGCCGCTTCCGCCGGAGCTGCATCCGCAGCGGGGGCCTGGGGCGCAGAAGCCCGGCTTTCCGGCTCGGATTCGCGGCTTCGCCGCGTTTCCACTTCCTTCGGGGCGGGCTCGGCCGCCGGGGAGGGAGCGGCGTCGAAATAAGCTGGTTGCAGAGGCGGAGGCGCCGGCTGACTTGCTTCCTCCGGAGTCTTCTTCTTGCGGCGCTGTATGCGCTCGCGCATCCATTTACGCATATTCAGGCTTGTAACACAGATACCGTGACCGGAGCAATCGGCGGCGCCGGATGGCGAACCAGTGACGACAGGGGAAGCCAGCGAAAAACGGGAATGAGCCGAGCTTCTTTCCCTCAGCCCTACAAGGAGTCAGTAAGTGCTACGGCGATTTATCAACAGTCAGGAGCGACTAGCGGAACTGCTCGCCTTCTTCGCAGGCAATAACGAGCCCGATGACATGATGCACGTCGTCAATGGTCGCATCTGGAACCGAGGTGAAATCCAGGTATCGTCGCTCTACATACGTACTGCGCATCTGATCGAGCCCTTGCCGGATCTTCGCTGGGTTGAAGACATCGCCGGACGCCACCTTGAACATCGAGCGAAGCTCCTCGGCAGAAAAAACGTGATTATTCCTGAAGTCTACCTGACCAGTGCGATATTGCGGTCCTGCAAGGATGTGGAATGTGATAACGAACTGGTGGGTTCCATGCTTGTCTGGCAGTTGCCTGCTAGATGGCTTAACCACCGCCTTAAAATAACCATTGTCTTGCAGGCACTGGAGTCGTACGCGGTCCGTGATGTTACTGAGCCATTCCGGCCCCTCGTACAGTTGTGACTCAAGATCAGCAGCACATTTCCTCAGGTCCACAGCTTCCAACTGCGTGTCACCCCTAAACCGGACATCCACGAGATGGATTCCGGCTGCGGTCTGACCAACGCCGGAGGTCGTAGCCAGCCCGAACATAGCACCCAGCAGGACGCTCCTAATCATGCTCAGAATTGTAGCGCCGATTGGCTGCCATCGATAACTGGCGAAACCAGGCCATAGCGCTCATTGACCCGTTGATGAGTGTAATGGGGGATTTCTCAACAACTACTCAGCGGCTGGTCTTGCGCAGCACCAAGCGCCACATCGCACCGAAGAGCATCGCTACCGCCGCAACGATGAGAGCATCCGCCGCAAGTCCGCCCCACATGATTGCGGCACCACCCGCAAAACCTCCTTCGTGGTACAGGGGAAAAGGCACGCCGTCACGTAAGAAGCAATCGGCGCACGTCGCGGGACGCCTGAAATGCACGACGTTCACTAATGTAAAAACGGTTGTTGCAGTGAGGAAGGCAATTGCATACGGATGTGCCCTCACGCCTGAGAAGTGCTCTCTTGCCGTGCGCCAAGCCGCAGCACACAATAACCAAAACCCCGCATTGATTGTCACGGCTAATGGAAAGTAGATCCAAAGCAACAAATCTGCGGAATACAACCAGCCGGCGGAATACAACCACAACCAGAATGTCTCGAGGAGCGCACCAGCCAGGATATTGCCGGGCAAGAGCAAGAAGAACCCGATGACGTGGAGGGCGACGCAAAAAAGTGCCAGTCCGGACAGTACATCGTCGTATATGGGGAGTCTTCCGAAGTGCGCAGCGACACAACCGACGAGCTGGATCGCTGCGAATACCAACCATTTCCGCCGCGTCATGGTGCTCCCAATATTATCGGCAGCAAGTCAACTGTCGCAACCAGGCGATTACACTCAAAACCCCCGCCGTAGCGTTCATTGGGCTCGGGCAACCCTCTCGACGGATTCAGGTGATTTTGTGCGCGTAGTAATATCTCTTCTCTTTGCCCCAGGCGAGGACCCTGGCTTGGTGCAGCAGCCTTTGCTGTTCTGCCACTTTCAGGTAGACCTTTTTCCAGTCGGGAATGGCGGGCCGTCGGGTCCGGTCGCCGCCCCCGCAACGCGCCAGCCGGTCTTGTAAAACTCTAGCCGGGTGCTGGAATAGCCGCTCACATTCTTCGCGTTCTGCGCGAATGTCGAAGCGTACTTGCGACTCATGAAATGCCCAATCCATCCGTGGCCTATTTTTTCTCGCTAGGGGGTTGCGGCGATCCGTGCGTAGGTGACATCGACTCCAGGGGCTTGTGCTAATTCTACTTCGATTTCGCCAGTTGACGCTATCAGGCGACCTCCGTTTTCTGCCAGTTGGTGAGAATGAACTGTAGAATAGGTGCATGCCAAGCCAGATTCCCGTCGCGATTCAAAACCAGAAATATATTTCCCTGAAAACCTTGCGCAAGACTGGAGTCGGCGTTGCGACTCCGGTGTGGTTTGGAGAAGAAGATGGCAAGCTCTACGTGATGACCCGCAGCGATATGGGAAAGACCAAGCGCATTCGCAACAATCCGCAGGTGCGCGTGGCGCCCTGCACGATTCGCGGGACGGTGACCGGGCCGGAGTTTGCCGCGACTGCGCACATTCTACCGCCGGAAGAGCAGGCCCGCGCCCGGCAAGCCATCAACCGCAAGTATTGGATGGCGCGAATTCCGCTGATCTGGGCAAGAACGGATACGTATTTTGAGCTGACGTTTGCGTGAGTCGCAGGGTATGGGATAGCGGTGAGTTATGGCGCTGCGAAGCTTCGCTTCGCCGGACAGCCCCTTCGACTTCGCTCAGGGCAGGCGAGGGTGGCTGTCCTTACAAGAGCATTTCTGCGGAACGAGTGCGGGATCAAGGCCTGCTTACCACTCGCCCGTCGTCAAATATTCGTGAATGGATTTTGCCGCGCGGCGGCCGGCGCCCATGGCCAGAATCACCGTTGCGGCGCCGGTGACGATGTCGCCTCCGGCGAATACGCCTTTGCGGGTGGTGCGCTGCGTTTCTTCGCTGGCCTGAATGTATCCGCGCTTATTGGTGCCGAGGCCGGGCGTGGTGGTTTGCACGATTGGGTTGGCCGTGGTTCCGATCGCCATGACGGCCACCGACAGGGGCAGCTCGAATTCCGAGCCCTGGATCGGCACGGGCCGGCGGCGGCCGGAGGCATCCGGTTCGCCCAGTTCCATGCGCACGCAGCGCGCTCCGGTCAGCCATCCTTTGCCGTCGGAAAGAAACTCGACCGGCGCGGTCAGCATCTGGAAGTCAATGCCCTCCTGCCGCGCGTGATGGACTTCCTCGGCGCGGGCCGGCATCTCGGCGTCGCTGCGGCGGTAGATCACGTAGGCCTTACCGGCGCCCAGGCGCAGCGCCGAGCGGATCGCGTCCAGCGCGGTGTTGCCGCCGCCGATCACGGCTACGTTTTTTCCGTGCAGATCGAGCATGGGCTCGTCATAGACCGGGAACTTGTAGGCCTTCATCAGATTGATGCGGGTGAGAAATTCGTTGGCCGAGTAAACGCCGTTGAGGTGCTCGCCGGGAATTCCCATGAACTGCGGCAGGCCCGCGCCCGTGCCGATGTAGACGGCGTCGTAGCCTTCTTCGTTCATCAGTTCGTCGATGGTGACGGTGCGGCCCACGACCACGTCGGTCTCAAACTCGACGCCCATTTCGCGCATGTAATCGAGCTGCTCGCGGATGATCTGCTTGGGCAGGCGGAATTCGGGGATGCCATAAACCAGCACTCCGCCGAGCTCGTGCAGCGCCTCGAACACGCGCACCTTGTGCCCTTTCTGGATCAGATCCCCGGCCACGGTGAGCCCGGAAGGACCGCTGCCCACGACGCCAACTTTCTTCCCTGTGGGAGGAACCTTCGGTACGACGTGAGTCCCCATACGTTTTTCGTAGTCAGCCACGAAGCGTTCCAGATATCCGATGCCCAGCGGCTTCACTTTTTTCGACAGCAGGCACTTGCCTTCGCAGTGATCTTCCTGCGGGCAGACCCGGCCGGTAATCGCGGGCAGGACGTTGTCTTCGCGGATTTTGGCGGCGGCCTCCAGGAACTTCCCAGCCACAATCAACTCCACGAATTCGGCTACTTTCACGCCCACCGGGCAGTTGACGGTGCAGGTGGGCTTAGCGCATTCCAGGCAGCGCTGTGCTTCCCGTTGCGCCAATTCGGCGCTGTAACCGAGATTCACTTCGTTGAAGTTGTGCGCGCGCTCCTCCGGCGCCTGCTCGGGCATCGCCTGGCGCGGAACCTTCATGCGCTCCTTGATGGGCACCGGGTTGAGCGATTTCTTGACGGTCGGACTCATCGTTGTTCTCCCTGTACTCCGGAGGAAGCCGCCACACACGGTTGAGCGGCGGGTTCGTTCGATTTCGCGCTGACAGCGCGCTGGTACTCGGCCATGGATCGCTGCTCGGCGTCGCGGTACATCGAGTTGCGCTGCACCAGCACGGCGAAATCCACGCGGTGCGCGTCAAATTCGGGGCCGTCGACGCAGGCGAACTCGCTTTTGCCGTCAATCAGCACGCGGCAGCCGCCGCACATGCCGGTGCCGTCAATCATGATCGGATTGAGGCTGACCACGGTGTGGATGTTCTCCTTGCGCGTCAGGTCGGCCACGGCCTTCATCATGACGATGGGGCCGACGGCTACGACCAGATCAATGCGTGTGCCGTTCTGGATCAGTTGCCGCAGCTTGTCGGTGACGAAGCCCTTGTCGGCGTAGCTGCCATCGTCGGTGGTGACCATGAGCGCGTCGCTGACGGCGCGCATTTCGGATTCGAGAATCACCAGCTCTTTGTTGCGCGCGCCTACGATGGAAATCACGCGGTTCCCTGCCCGCTTCAGCGCCGCCGCCGTGGGATACGCCATGGCCGTGCCCACTCCGCCGCCGACCACGACGACCGTGCCGTAGTTGGCGATCTCGGAGGGCTTTCCCAGCGGGCCAACCACGTCGAGAATGGAATCACCCGTGTTCAGCGAATTCAGCAGGCTCGTCGTCTTGCCTGCGGATTGCACGACGATGTTGACGGTGCCGCGTTCGGGATCGGAGTTCTCGATGGTCACCGGAATGCGCTCGCCTTCCTCGTGGATGCGGAGAATGACGAACTGGCCGGGCTGCTGCTTGCGGGCAATGCGGGGAGCTTCGATGACGAACCGTTTGATGCCAGGCGCCAGGAATTGGGCATGGATGATCTTGAACACAGGCCCTCCGCGGGACGAAATGGGGGGAAGTCCCGCCAAAACTATTGTGGCTGGGCAGCCGAAGACCGGGCTGTGATTGCGATCACAGGCCACTGTGCGACAGATTCACGGTTCGGAAGGTGATAGTAATAGGACGCTTAGGGCCACCGATCGCAAGCGGGCACAATGCCGATATAGCACTCTTATGCGACACGCTGACTATCGCGAGCCGCCCGGAGCGGCTCGGGCCAAAATTGGGAGGGACGGCGGGCTTGTCATTCCACTTGCATTCCGCGAGGCACTCGGCATCAGGGGTGGCGACGAAATCGTCATGAGCCGGAAGGACGACGACTTGTGCGGCAACGCGCCCGCCGATAGGTTATTCGCACCTCGCGTAGGTTGGGTAATAGTGCTCGAGTTTCCAGCCTTCAGACTTGAGCTCAGACTCCCAGTCCTTCCAAGCCAAGGGAAGGTAGTCGCACGGTAAGTCACAGCCCCTCCCAGGTTTGACGAGGCACGTCAGAGAGAAGGCATAGGCATGTTGACGCTGCTCGGCAGTGGCGTGACTGTCAAGGACGACATAGAGGTACGGCTTGCCGACGGGCGTGGGGAAGCCGTAGTGGGGTTGATCGGCACGGTAGCGCTCCGTGGGGTACTCAACGTACTCCGCGATCATTCCTCCGGAGTCCATCGTCGGAAATACCCTTGTGTCGCGAACGATCCACACGCTGATGCTCCGGACGATATCGTGGTCGACCGCAACCGAACTTTGGAAAACGGCTTCAGGCTCAATGCGCAGACCAGCCAGCCAGCGATTGCGTATCGCGAAATAATAGTTGCACCCATCAGGTCCGCAATTCTCTGTCCAGTGGTTCTTATGACGCGCCGCAAGTTGTGCAACATCCGTCGCTGACGAAACGCCGACCTTCAATTGCGAAATATCGCGCAAGATGGCTTGTGCCTGCGCCTTGATGACGATTGCGTAAGCGGTTAGTCCAATTGCTGCCGAGACACTCAGCAAGGCCGTCAGGGTGACCGCCCATCGCACGTGGACAAGTCGCATCATGATTTGTTAGACACCAGAACGCTCGCCCGAAGGGCAGCTAGTTCCCTTCCGGTTTGAAGATCACGCCCTGGCTGTTGCGGCTGTTCATGACCACGCGCAGCGGCTGGATGAATTGCAGGTGGCGCACGCAGCCCTGCTCGTCGACCGCGGGTTGCTCGGCCAGCCATTGCCAATCCACCGAGCCCTCGCCGGCATCGGGGTTGACGGTGAAGTATCCCACCTGAAACGCGGTCAGATTCTGGAAGAAGTGGCTGCCCTGCGAGGGCGTGACGCGGAAATCGCGGAAGCCGGCTTCAACGATGGCGCGGGCTCCGGCGATTTCGTCCCACTCTACGGGAATACCCAGCCAGGGATCGTTCGAGCCCCAGCGGCCCACGCCGATCAGCAGGTACGGACGATTCTCCGCGCTCAGGGTGGCGTTGAAGTGAGCCACGGATCGCGCGACTTCCTGGCTGCGGCTGCGCTCGAAGCGGTGCGAATCCACCACGACAATGTCAAACAGATTCTCGATGCGGCCGTTGCCCAGAACTTTGGTGCTCTGACACAACAACTGCGCGGGATCTACTTCGTCCATGGCGAGGTCCTGGGAATCGCGGGACAGGGTCAGCGGACGAATCTGCAGGAAGCCGAATTCCGCGGGTTCTTCGGCCTGCGGCAGCCGGACGGCGAATTCGATCTCGACCGGATTGCCCAACGCATCTTCCCCGGCCTTCACCAGCGCCTCGAGAATCGTGGCCAGTGGGAAGATGCCGTGCTTGAGCATGGGAGCGAAGGTGACCACGCGGGCTCCGGGACGGCTGAGGCCGTCATAGACGGCGTGATTATCGGCGGAATAAGTAGAAGCCACCGGATACAGGGTGCCATCGCTTTCGGCGACGTCGAGGCCGAAGCGGGCTTCCCGCAGATGAGCGGGGCCTCCGCCATGAGGAACGCCATCCAACTCCAGCGCACAGAATTCAGTCTGCGTGTTGGCGAGAATATCTTCGACGGAAGAGAACTGCAGCAGATTCCGCGGGTAGCGCGGGCAGAAGGACAGACACTTACCGCCATCCACCACGGTGCGGCCCAGGCCCAGCGCCACCGCCGCAATGCCATCGGCAAAAGTCATGGGCGGAATGGGATAGAAATTGTGCGAGCGGACCACGCCGGAAAAATCGGGATAGAAGCGTGGGCCGTGAGCCGTGCCCACCACGCGCTGCAGGATGACCGCCATCTTTTCTTCTTCCAGGCGGTAGGGCGTGGCGCGCACGTAGGCCTTCGCGTGCTGGCTGAATGTGGAAGCGTACACGCGCTTGATCGCCTCGGAAAGTTCGTCAAGCCGCGTGTTGAGAAGAGCTTGCTGGTTGCCCAGCATGAAAGTCTCATAGACGCCGGTGAAAGGCTGGTACTGCGAATCTTCGAGCAGGCTGGAGGAGCGCACCGCCAGCGGGTAATTCGCTTCCGCGAGAAATGCCTTCAGGTCTTCCTGCAGTGTGACCGGAAGAGCGGCATCGAGAAATCGTTGCTGGATCTCAGCGTCGTCGTCGCAATGCAGGGCAAAGTCGCCCAGATTATTCTCCGACAGAAACTGGTCGAACATATCGGTGGCCAGAACCACCGCGGGGGGCACGGCAATCCGCACGCCGGGAAAGCGGCGGGCAATGCGCCGCGTGCGCAGCAGGTGGCGGACGAATGCCAGGCCGCGGGCCTTGCCTCCGAGCGACCCGGAGCCGATGCGGAGAAAGCTCGATTCGGAGGACTTGAACGTGTCGGCTTTGAAATCGCCGATCAGGACTTCATTCTGCTCGCGGCGATAGTCGTTGATGGATCCGATCAGATCGCGGCGCAGGTGCTCGGGACCGTTGAAGTCCGTCACCTTGCGCGGACGCAGCTTGGCGGCCAGCGCGAACTCGGTGCGCGCCATCAGCCAGTGGGAAAAGTGATTGCTCTGCGCGTGGTAAAGGATGCTTTCCGCTGGCACGGTCTGCAACTGCTCTTCCAGCTGGTTGAGATCGGTGGCGCGTCCCACTTCGCGCTGGTCGGGCATGCGGAAGACGAAGTCGCCGAATCCGAACGAATCGGTGAGAATCCGGCGCAGGTCCTTGAGCAGCGTGGGCGAGCGCTTGCGCAGGAACGAGTATCCCTCGGCGTGGGCCCGCGGGCGGAATTCGGGGCGGCTGGTCTGCAGCACCACGGGCACATCCGGCACCAGGCTCTTCACCAGGCGCGCCAGTTCGAAACCCGCTTCCGGACTGAGCGCTCCGTCCCAGGGGAATTCCACATCCGAGACCAGACCGAAAAGATAGTCGCGGTACTCCTCGACCAGCTGCGCGGCGTCTTCGAAATTGGAGGCGAGCAGAATTTTCGGCCTCGCCTGCATGCGCACCAGCTTGTGCGCGACGTTGATGCCTTCCTGAATCACGCGCCTCGACTGCTTGATCAGCTCCGTGTAGATGACCGGCAGAAACGAAGAGTAGTAGCGAATGTTGTCTTCGACCACCAGCAGCACGGGCACGCCCATGGCACGTGTGTCGTGCAGCACGTTGCGCTTGTCTTCGATGTACTTCACGATCGCGATCAGGATGCGGGCGTTGCCCTGCCAGAGAAAGACGCGGTCCAATCCTGTGAGGGGCTCGCTGACTGGATTGCGCGCGACAAAATTCTTGATCTCGCGATAGTCGTAGCCCAGAACGACCACTGGGACGTCGAGCCCGGCGCGGCGGACCTCGCGGGCGAGTTGCGCGGCGTCCATGTCGCCGACGGCGAGGTTGGTCACGATGAGATTGAACTGCGGATTGGCGCGAGCCAGGTCGAGCGCTTCGGCGCAACTGGAAACGTGCGTGATGCCGGGAATCGTCTGCAGGTTGAGCTCGAGCGATTCGTCGATGAGCAGCTCGTTGAGGCGCCCGTCTTCGCGCAGGATGAACGAGTCGTACAGGCTGGAGACGAGAAGAATGTTGTGCACCTTGAAGGGCATCAGATTCTCGAAGCCTTCAAAACGCTCTTCCGCGTCGAGGATGGGCTCGGCAATGGGGCGCAGGGACATGGGGCGGGACAGCTAACAGCTAATCATACTCGTGGGGACACCTGATACCCACGTGACAGTTCGCGGCTAGTAAATCACCCACGGGGATGGCAAGGGTTTGATGGGTCGGCGAATGATGGTATTGGTTTTGCTATAGGCAAAAGTTAAAATCCCCATCCTAACCGCGAAGAGCGCGGTTAGGATGGGGCACCCATTTCATCGTCACTTCCACAATTTGATCGTCGCTTCGACGAATCCTTACACCAGGCCCTGGTCCAGCATGGCGTTGGCTACCTTGAGGAAGCCGCCGATGTTGGCGCCGTTTACCAGGTTGCAGGGCGTGCCGTACTTCTCGGCCGTTTCGAAGCAGGTCTGGTGGATGGCGATCATGATCTTGTGCAGACGGTTGTCCACTTCCTCGCGTGTCCAGCTCAGACGAGCGCTGTTCTGGGACATTTCGAGGCCGCTGGTGGCCACGCCGCCGGCATTGGCGGCTTTGGCCGGTCCGTACAGGATCTTGGCATCGAGGAACAGTTTGGTGGCTTCGAGCGTCGAGGGCATGTTGGCGCCTTCCGCAACCAGCTTGATACCGTTCTTCAGCAGATTCGCCGCATCTTTCGCGGTGATTTCGTTCTGCGTGGCGCTGGGGAAAGCGCAATCGGCCTTCACGTTCCACAGCGGGTTGTGCTCCAGCTTGATGTCGGTGGGCATGAAGATGGCTTTTTTGTACTTGTCGGCGTAGTCGCGAATGCGTCCGCGCTTCGCATTCTTCAGGTCCATGATCCAAGCCAGCTTCTCGCGGTCAATGCCATCGGGATCGTAAATGACGCCGTTCGAATCGGACACCGTGACGGGCTTGGCGCCGAAGTCGAGCAGTTTCTCGATGGTGTACTGCGAGACGTTGCCGCTGCCGGAAACCAGGCAGATCTTGCCTTCCAGCTTGTCTTTCCTCGTCTTCAACATTTCGTCGGCGAAATAGACGCAGCCGTAGCCGGTGGCTTCGGGACGAATCAGCGAGCCGCCCCAGCCCAGGCCTTTGCCGGTCAGGACGCCGGTGAATTCATTGCGCAGCCGCTTGTACTGGCCGAACAGGAAACCGATCTCCCGCCCACCCACGCCGATGTCTCCGGCCGGGACGTCAGTGTCCGGTCCAATGTGGCGCTGCAGTTCGGTCATGAAGCTCTGGCAGAACCGCATCACTTCGTTGTCGCTCTTGCCCTTGGGATCGAAATCGGACCCGCCCTTACCGCCGCCCATGGGCAGCGTGGTGAGCGAGTTCTTGAACACCTGTTCGAACGCCAGGAACTTCAGGATGCCGAGGTT
>Ga0187818_10000273_pt1 | contig 17340 bp, 13 predicted proteins | sample NC_wetland_sal_i_14_FD_130581 | JGI IMG/M metagenome (GOLD analysis project Ga0187818, IMG submission 130581) | Wetland sediment microbial communities from Neuse River Estuary, North Carolina, USA - SO4_3 | ecosystem: Environmental > Aquatic > Freshwater > Wetlands > Sediment | place: USA... | reverse complement strand
GGAATCGCAATCGCTGAGCAGCGCTCGTTGATCAGTTCGTCCTTCGCGATTGCAAATTTCTGAGCCGTAGAAAAACACCTGCAGTTTGAGGTGACGACGTTAACCGTCATTCCGGCTGTACGAAGGGAGTCCACTAGATTGCTGCAGTTGTGCGAGTACATGTCATTCTTGTACCAGCATCCGATATAAGCCAGCCGAACCGGCGTTTGTTGCGTGACATGATTTGACATCTCTGAAGACCTCCGACGGACACAATCCAACCGTTACATGCGGCGATAAATCAAATCACCGAGAACTGCTGTCGCTTTCGGCGGAAGAGATCGCCATAGTTTTCGTGCGGAAGCGGCAAGTCTCCCACCGCCGCCTGTCTTCTGTTCCGCCGGCGGGGGATAGTAATAGCGATAAAGCCCCTTCGGATCTCCGCCCCATTTCGTCTTGAACTGGGCCAACGCTTCGTGCTCCTCAGTGACCTCACCGAAGTCATACCAGCGAAACCCGCTTCTGCAGGCGCTGCGGATGGCTTCGATCTGCAGAATGTCATGGGGATGAAGACAGAAGTCCTCAGGCGCGCAGCCGGTAAAGGCGTAGAAGACCGTCTGCCCAAACTGCAGCAGGATGGAACCGGCAACCATGCGCTTTTCGCCCATTCTGCTCTGTTCGGCAAGCAGCAGCCGCATCTTCCCGGCCGGCCGCAAGCACGACCACAGACTCTGAAACAAACGATAAGACCGCGGCGGCACGGCATTGTGACGCATCGTCAGAAGATAGAGCCCATACCACTGGGCCAGTTCTTCTTCTGTTTCTGCCTCGCGAACCTCCAGCCCCAGCTTGACCGCCTTGTTCACAGCCCAGTTCACGCGATGCTGACGGCGCGCATTCCCAAATCTCAACCGGCGACAACCTTGGCAAGTCACGCAAGGTCGCGAAAAACGCAGATTCTCGCAGAAGGCTTCCCACGCTGCTCCCTCCGCCACCGGCGGAAGCTCTTCCACGTAGGTAGGTCTCCAGGGTGTGCAGCTCAGAGCGCCCACTGACTTGTTCAGATCCGCAATCCCTGTCTTGATCTCAACCTGCAAACCAGGTTGCGAACGAGCCAGTTCGACTGCGTAGTTGGTGATCGCCGCAGCCGCCTCCTGGTTCAGAGCCAACGGGCCGGCAATCGGTGTACGGGGAAGAGACGAAAGACGCCGGCCGGTTGCCATGCGTCCGAACCGCAGCGGCAGACCTCTTGTGTAGAACAACGGCAAGACCGCGCACAATTTGCCCCGCTCATCCTCACAGGCCAGGCTGATGCATTGCTGGCCGTATTCGCTTTCAAGCGCCGTTAGCCACCCGGGGTGGTGATAGATCAACGCATCCGGATGCAATGAGATGAATTCTTCCCAGCGAGGGTCCTTTCGGAAGTCCAGTTCAAAAACACGTAAAGCCTTTCCCGTGGACAATACTGCCGAATCGGCCGAAATCAATGCGTACACCTCAGAAAGAGTTGTCGTGCAGCGTAGTTGGGGGATTGGGGAGAATCGCGTGACCGTTGGGGGATACAGTCCAGTTTATTTCTGGGCGTAATGTTAAGCCCCAGGGGAAATTTAAGATGTGATCTCGATCACTCGAGGGTGTGCTCCCGGTTACTTGACAGCGCAGTAGACCTTGGGAAGTACATGGAGATGCAACCACCCAATTTCGGCAGGTACTGTTCTCACTTTGCGTTCGACAGCCGAAAACGCCGGTTAACTGGTGTGTTTCGAGTAACTTATTCGGCCTCGCATGGCAGAAGGATTGCCTAAAGTTCAGATCTGTACCCGACGGGTTGACATCCTGCTTGAGCGTATTCGGGAGCGTATGATCACTTGTTAAGTAGATCGATTGAACAATGCAAGATCGCGACGCGTCTTGCCGCTCAGTCGGATCGGCAGAAGCAAAGGAACCGGTGATGCCTCTGAGTGTGGAGAACAAACACTCTACGTGGGTTGCGCTGGCCTTAGTCGTCGCCGGCGGTGCGCTGCCCAGGCTGAATCATGTTGGGAAAAGTATTTGGTCGGCTGAAGCGTGGGTCGCAAACTCCGTGCTAGCTGACAGTCTCGGGCAAATGTTCCACTATGACGCGTGGCTGCAGACCACTCCCCCGCTGTTCCTGCTGCTTGTGCGCTGGACGGTTCGCCTGGCTGGTGTGTCTGGCGCCTCGTTTCGTGCCGTACCTTTTGGGCTTTCGATACTGTCGCTCATACTGATCGCGTGCCTTAGTCGTTTGACTCTGCGGACACCATTCGCAGTCCTTTGCACGACCCTGGTAGCGCTCTCTCCGCCGGCAGTTGTTTTTTCTAAAGAGGTGAAGCAGTACTCGGGGGATGTCTTTGCGAGTTGCCTGCTCCTACTCGTTTTGTGGGGATACCTGGAGCAGCCGGACAGAAGACGGTACGTCTATCTTACAGTTGCATTTACGGTTGCACTATTTCTCTCCTATCCCGCCGTTGCCTTTCTTCCTGGTGCGATCGCAGTCGTTGCCGCAGTCGAGCCAACACGAGGCGGGGAGCTTTCGAACGCTTGGAGAAGTCGGGTACAGCGAGTCAGCATTCTGGGCGCACTGGCTGCATTAATCTGCATTGTGAATTATTGGTTTTTTGTCAAACCAAACACTTCGGCGCTGCTTGCCGATTACTGGCGTGATGGCTATCCTCGATTCGGCCATCTCAAAGATGTCACCCACTTCTATGCTGAGAACTTTCTCGGCATGGGCGTGTACTTCTATCTTCCCATAGCAACCAAAGACCTTTTCAAATCGATGCTTGCAGGCCACTTACTGCTACTGCTGCTGCTCGCAATTGTGACCATTGGCTGTGCCGGGCTCGCACTCGCAACTCTCAGGCGCGACAGGCGTCATCTCCAGGCATTAGCTCTCTGCTTCATGCCGCTGATTACTTTGGCAATTCTCAATTTGCTTCATCTGTATCCCGTCAATTCCAGGCGATTGACGCTCTTCATGTTGCCGTGCATGGCGCTCGCCACTGCAATTGTGCTGCAGAGCCTGTGGGACACGTTGTCGAATCGCATGGGAGCAAAAACCGCCGCCCTATTTTCCGCCCTCATTACGCTTTCGTGCATTGGCATTGTGTTTGTGGCAGGTATCCATTCGGATGAGTGGTCTAATTACTGGTTCGAGGACGAGGACACGGAGGGAGCCTTTCGCTACCTGAAGTCCCACGCCACACCGGAAGACACAATCTATATTCACGCTTCGGTCGCGGAACCAGCCAAGCTCTACTTTCGAATCTTGCGGTGGAATCCGGCTGACGTCCGCTACGGCCACACCGGTTGGGGATGCTGCCCAAGAAGTCCTGATCCGCGGTCCGACGATGTGAAGTCCAATCGCGGCTACGTAGTTCAAGACTTCGAAAGAGTCCTGGGAGGCAGAAGGCCAGAACGACTCTGGCTGGTTTTCACGGCACGGAATGGACACTGGAGTGAACTCGGCCGCGATGAACCCCAGATCATTGCCAGCTATTTGTACGGGATCGGTTGCCGGAGGAAACAAGACTCACGCTTTGCCAACGAGGCAGTCGATGAGTTTGGCTGCAGGCAGAAGGACTAGAGATAAATTCCACAAGCGTGACGGGCACTTCGGCTGCTGGATCGACTAAGCCCCCAAACCTGGCTTTCCGTAAACCGTAAATAGCTGATATTGCAGCACTTGTTGGCTTCATTTTGCAAAAAATGAGATTTGCCGTGACTCCCCTTCCTACACACAAATGCCATACCTCATTGTGCGTACAATGTGAATACATTATTTCTGATTGCTCGCACATAGGCGGCATCTAGCGGGTGGAGCACTCTTACGCTGTTCTCAGGCCATAAAGAGTTATCCGGTCGCCGAAGGGACTAAGAACGATAGCGGCGATTTCGCTCGCAACTATTCAGTTTCCACTCGCACGTCAATAGACTTTCGAAAGTCTTGATCGAAGGTGGAGACCGGCACGTTCTTAGCCACGGCGGTGGCGGCGATCAGACAGTCGACAAAGTAAGCTTTCGTTCCCTTGTAGCGATTCAGAGCGTCGAGGTGGACCGTTACCTCACTGATCTCGACGCCGGGACTCGAGATCAAGCGTCCAAGCGCAGAGGCGATATCGGTGCGGGCGTGCCTGTAAAAAGACTCGAGCACGAACACACACTCTGCCAGAACGACCGGCAACACCACGATCACCACGTCGCCCCGATCACAGGCATCGAACAGCCTCCCAGCTGCTTTGGCGTGCTTGTCATGGTCCTGCACGAGATATCGGACAATGAGGTTAGTGTCGATAAGCCTTTGCTTGCTCACCGAGCATCCTCATGACGCGCCGCCTCAGCAGCGGCCTCGCGGATTTCAGCGAAAGACATTCCCTTCCCCTTGTTGCTGGCGAGCACGCCCTTGAGTGACCGAATGCCCGGATGCACACGAATGGTAGCTCGCTCTCCCTCCACTTCATATTCCAGCTTGTCGCCCGGCTTGATCCGCAACGCCTTTCGAATTTTCTCGGGGATGGTCGTCTGTCCCTTGCTCGTCACTGTGGAATGTAGCATCGCCATATCCTTACACTTATGTAATATCCTTACGTTTGTATTGTCCCTTACTTTTCCAAAGTTGGCAAGGCGTAACGGGGATGCTCAACTCCCCGGAGATTTAGTGCGCTTCTGATCACTGCCCCTGGTGACAACGACGTCGGCCTTCACGGTGCACGTACTGTCAGCTGGAAGAATTCTCTACTGTCTGGGCGACCTCGCAGCGGAAAAGAGTATGGATGCGTTGTGGTCTGAAGCCCCTTACTGCGCTGGCGGACTGTTGGGAGCGCTTTGGACCAGGCGGCGCGGCGGACAAGGCGGAATCGCTCCGCGTTAGTACGCGACGCACTGCGAGAGCACCTCCGTAGACTGGAAGTTCGAGCTAGCGAAGAACGGGACCGCGACGGCTATTCACGGCAGCCGCAAGACCGCAATCAGTCGGTCTGAAGGCAGAGGAGCACTCTGCTCAGTTCGGCGACATTCCGACCACCGGAGAGGCCAGATTAAATCCGCCTGCGGAACCATAGAAATGCGCGTCCCCAAATGTAAACAGGCCGCCATCGGCGGTCACCATCCAGTAGCCTTTCCCAGTGGGCGTGGCCGACATCCCCACCACCGGAGAGGCCAGAGTAACTCCGCCTGCGGAGCCATAGAAATGCGCGTCCCCAAACGTAAACAGACCGCCATCGGCGGCCACCATCCAGTAGCCGTTGCCAGTGGGAGTGGCCGACATCCCCACCACCGGAGAGGTCAGATTAAATCCGAGAGCGCTTACGGACCCATAGGAACGCGCATCCCCAAACGTAAACAGGCCGCCATCGGCGGTCACCATCCAGTAGCCCTTCCCAGTGGGCGTCGCCGACACCCCCACGACCGCAGAAGTCAGTGTGCTTGCGGAACCATAGAAATGCGCGTCCCCGAATGCATACACACCCCCGCCGGCGGTCACAATCCAATAGCCTTTCCCAGTGGGCGTGGCTGCCATCCCCACCACCGGAGAGGTCAGATTAAATCCGCCTGCGGAACCGTAGAGCGCTGCGCCAAACGCATACACAGCGCCGCCGGCGGTCACCATCCAGTAGCCCGTCGAAGTCACAGTTTGCGTAACGGTCGCAGATGAGCTAACGAAGTTGGTGTCTCCGGAATAGCTAGCACTTAGGGTCCACGTACCCGTCGTTCCGAAAGTTAGGGAGCAGCTTCCAGCGCCAGAACTCAGTGACACGGCCGCGCAAGATTCCGTTGTGCCGGTTGCCGTGCTGGCGGCGGTCACGGTGACTGTTCCGGTGGGAATACCGCTGGTCGTGCTGCTCACCTTGAAGCTCAACTTAACCGTCGCTCCCAGGGCTGAAGGATTCGACGACGAAGTTAACTTCGTCATGGTCTGCGCCGGATTGACGATCTGCGTCAGTGCCGCCGACGTGCTCTTGCCATTGTCCGCATCTCCCAAATACTCGGCGGTGAGTAAATCCGAGCCAACCGGCAATGCAGTAGTGCCCAACGTCACCGTGCCATTTGAATTAAGCGTACCTGTCGCCAGCGATGTCGTGCCGCTCATGAATCTAACTTTGCCCGTCGGAGTGTTCGAACCGGAAGTATTGCTCACCACTGCGGTCAGTTGAACGGGTCCGCCAAAATTCGAGGGATTGGGGCTGGTCGACAACGTGGTTGTGGTCGCATAAGGATCAACCACCTGCGCCACAGCACCCGAACTCGTCTTGAAGGTGGCGTCGCCTGCATAAGTCGCCTTGATCGTATGCGTTCTAACCGATAACGCCGACGTGGTGAGCGCTGCCACGCCTGCAGTTGTTGTTTCTGTGCCAAGCTCCGTCGCTCCGTCGTAGAACGTGACGGTCTCGCCGTCAGGAATTACTCCGTAGGTCGAGGTTACTGAAGCCGTGAAGGTTACCGGCTGGTTGACCAGCGACGGTGATCCCGATGTTGTGACGGTCGTCTTCGTTGGATAACCAACAGATTCACTGAGGACTGCTGAGGTACTGGACAGGACGTTGGTAGTTCCGGCGTAGAATGCGGTAATGGCATGAGTTCCGACCGCCAGTTTCGTTGTGGCGAGAGAGGCGGTCCCGCCGGACAAAGCCACCGTTCCCAGAAACGTGCCACCGTCGTAGAAGCTCACATTGCCAGCGGGCGCACCCAAAACAGAGCTGACCGTCGCAGTGAAAACCACGTTCTGGCGATATGACGCAGGGTTGGCCGAACTGCTCAGCGTCGTTGTCGTTGGCGTGATGGTCGTGACCGATACGATATCGGTTACGGTTATTTTCTCAGCATCAAATACGTCTGGGAAGGTTGGTGTGTCCGACACCGTGATCACTTCCAGATCGGTGACCGGAACCATTGTCTGCGGCGGTGCGCCGGGCGACGTGCTGGTTCCCGAGCCGTTTAGCACAATCGATTGCATGAACGTCGATCCGGAACCTGAGCTGCTGACGTTGCTCAACGGAGAGTTGTCGGTGAACGTGATGGCTCCGTTCGGAGCGGCACCTGCTGGAGCGAGGTAAGAAATGGTGAATACGCAGGCGCCGGCAGGCGAGAGTGTAGTCGGCAGCGAGCTCGCCCCATTCGTGCAGGTGGTTTGCGCGAGCGAGAACGGGCTGGAGATGCCGCCCAGGCTAACAGACAGCCCTCCTTGACCGATATTGGACAGCGAGAACGATTGCGTCACCGTCTGACCGGCAGCGACCGTCCCGAATCCCAAGCTGCCTACCGAGTAGTAGGCCACCGGGAGCGTGGTAGTCAGCGTAGCCGGCATCGCCACCACGACGGGCGTATCGGCCACGGTGATCGTCTCCTGATCAAAGACGTCGGGGAACGCCGGCGCGTCCGTCACCGTGATTGTTTCTGTAATTGTCGGTATGGTTACGATGGTTGGCGGCGCAGCGGAGTTAATCGTGAGCGTGTCGCTAGTAAACCCGGTGCAAGAGTTCGAGTCCGTCGCCGTGACCGTGATTGGAAAGCTCTCTGCGGCGGTTGGTGTTCCGCTCAACACTCCCGCCGCAAAACTCATTCCAATGCCAGTGGGCAGGCCCGCTTCGGAGAACGTGACGCTCCCAACTCCTCCAGCTTCGGAGAATGCGACTGCCGGATAAACCGTGCCAACCATCCCGTTCGCCAGTGTGCTTGGTCTTACGGTGATCGTCGGGCAATTGATCACTAACGTAAGGTTCTCGCTTCCCGTATCGTTTTGTGAGTCAGTGGCAGAGATGGTTATTCGGAAGTTGCCAGTCTGCATTGGCGTACCGGAAAGGGCGCCGCCGCTGAACATCATTCCCGAAGGCAGGCTACCGGATTCGGAAATCGTCACCGTGCCGTGTCCGTTTGGGGCGGTAAAGGTTATCGGCGAATACGGGGTTCCTGCCGTACCAGATTGAATTGTTGTGGGGGAAAGGGTGAGAGTGACCGGCTGTGGCAATGAAAACTTGGCAACGAAGCCGGTGCTATTCTGGGATTGACTTCCACTGGGAAGGGGCGATTTCACCTGAAATGCCCCGGGGGTTGTCGGGAAGTCTGTTGAGTCGGTTTGTCCCGTCACGTACGCGTTGCCGGATGGGTCCGTCGCCAGATAGGAAACGCCAGTTGCGACCGGCTCCGTATCGAAGGCCTCACCCGTGGTTCCCCCGAGATATGTTGAATAAAGCAGGGTGGCTCCATCCGGGTCGAGTTCGCTGAAGAACACTTGGTTCGCACCCGCGTTATCCGTCGTCTGGAAGGCGTCCGGTGTGGTGGGATACCCGGCGCCCGTGATCCCGGTGACAAAGGCGTGCCCTGCAGCATCTATGGCAATGCCGGTAGCCTCAGTATTGGAAGCAGTGCCGCCAAGGAAAGTGGCATATTCGTATGACGCTCCCAGACTCCCCATCTCGACAACAAATCCATCCTCTAAGTTCGTTGTTGTCGCACCAGGAGGCGTGAAGTAATACTGGAGGGCGCCCTCCGTTGTCGGGAAGTCTGTCGCGCCGGTGTAACCGGCCACATACGCTTCGCCATTCTGATTCACCGCGACGGCGCTGGGGATCGCGTAATCACTCACATTTGCCAAATAAGTGGAGTAAACAAGTACGGTTGCATTGCCGTTGATCTTCGCGAGAAATCCCCCGCAACCAAGGTTGGTGCAGGTCGGCACGAGGGTTCCCGCAGTGGTAAGCAGGCCTCCTGGAGAACCGGTTGGGAATGGACCTGTGTCTAGGTCCTCTCCGATCACGTAAGCATTCCCCAGAGAATCCACGGCGATGCCGTTGGTATATACCTCCGAATTGAATGCCCCACCGGAAAGAAATGTCGAATAGAGGAGAGACGTTCCAGTAGGGTTTATCTTGACCACAAACGGGTCCTCGCTCACAAGGCAGCCCTCTGAGCCATTTTGCTGACACGTTGTCTGGAAAGATCCCTGGGTCGTGGGAAAGCTCTGGGGGAGATCAGTCGCGCCCGTCACGTACGCATTGCCGTTAGCATCCACGGCAATCCCTCCGGGGGACGAAGATCCGCTTGAGAATTGATTTGAAGAACTGGGAATGGAGTCGAGTAGGCAGGTGGAATAGTCCAGGCTGCTTCCGGTGGGATTGAGCTTGGCAACGAATACCTCTGGCTGCGTGTTTCCGCCTCCGCACACAGGTTGGATGGCGCCGGTTGTGGTTGGGAAGTCAGTCTCACCAGCCTCATAGCCAACGATATATGCGTTGCCCGACGAATCAAGGGCGATCCCAGTTGCGGCATCTTCTCCGGTGTGCCCGTTGAGAAAGGTGGAATAAACCAGTGAACTCCCATCCGGGCTCAGCTTGGTGACATACGCCGTGCCAGGCGTGCATGTGGTTTTGCCAGTCTGCGTGCAGGAGGTCTGATAGGCTCCGTTGGTCACGGGAAAATCCGGAGAGAAGGATTGGCCGGCGATATACGCGCTTCCGGATGAATCGGCAGCGATCGCAAACGGGGAGTCTTCCTCGCTGCCGCCCAGATAGGTGGAGTAGTCCAGCGTGGGATCGATCACCAGCGGCTGCGTGTGGTCGTACCGGCCGAGGGCAAAAGCAATCCGATTGCGAGCAGCAAGCACATAATGACCCGCGATTTCGCGGCGGCCCGCGGGCGATTGCTGGTAGATGCGCGGTCGGCCCATCACAACATCGCGAGCTGCGTCCATGCTGAGCACGACATCGCCTGCACGATTCAATCGAATCCGCCACGCTCCCTCAACCTCAAGCGCGATGGCGCGCGGATTCGCTCCCGGCGCTATGTCGAAGTCAAATTCCAGCCGCCGGTTGTCGCCGCGGAAGACCGCGTCCACGCCGGAATAGATGCCGCGATACTCGACTGCAGAGTAATTGGCCACGTTGGTGTGCCACTGCTTCGGGTCGTTGCCGATGAAGTAGTTTGATTTGCCGGCCAGCTGGTCCCGGCCGGTGATGGCCACGGGAGTTTTGCCGCCGGCAAATTTCAGCCGCACAGTGCGGGCGAACCTGGGAGCTTCCAATTTATCGGGCTGCGGAACCGGAGATTTTCGGGAATGTTGAACTGTCTTCGCGAACGCTGATGCCGGTGAGCCGGATGGAAGTGAAAGGACGGCCTCCTTATCTGTGAGAAAGAGCGTGTAACCGGATGCGCGAGAAAGAAACTTCACGCGTGGATCGGTCTGGCCATTGTTGGCTTCGAACATCATGGACAGCGCGGCGTAGGTTTTCATGCCTCGCGCACGCGCCATCGGCGATATTGCCAGTGACGGGGTTGGAGCGGAGCTAAGTTCTGAAGCGGATGATTTGAAAGCGGCCGTTCGCTTCGCCGGATGCGAAATCGCGATAGGCCGTTGTGCAAGTGGGAATGATGCGAGCGGGTCCGATTCGAGCGTAGATGCAGGAGCCGCCGAAGCGCTCGATGCCAAAGTTGTCTCAAGCGATGCCGTCGCATCGGTTTTCGCTGCGCGATGCCAGTGGCTTCCAGCGGCCAGCCCGGCCAGCAGGATTACGCTGCAGACAATTCCTGCCGTAAGCTTCCGGTGATCGATGCTTCGGTTTCCGCCGCTCATTTTCCAGCCTCCCGCGCTCTAACCACTATCTGTTGCGCTAGCAATGCGGGCAGCGAGCTACTGGAAGCTGATGGTCACGGTTGCCGTAATAGACTGTCCGGCGCCTACACTCACCGCGCACGGAGGTTGGTTCGCGCCTCCGCATGTGCCCGAGCCCTGAGCGGGCAGACTCGCGAGGGTAATCGGAAAGAAATCGTAAGCTCCATTCCCTGGCTGTGCTATGAGCATCAATGTGGTAACTGTATCTATCGTGCCTGCTTGCGTGACCTCGGCCGAAGGGGTGGTGCCAGACAGTACTAGCTGGCTCGGTAGGCTGCTTGTAGCGTAGTTGGTACCGCTCTGCGTAACGATAGCAGAAATATTTTGAGGAGTGATGACGGCAAAAGACCCGCACGAGGCAGTGGAACTGCTTCCTGGAAGGCCTCCGATTAACGCATATTTTAAAAACGCTGTCGAGCCTGGACACGGCGATACGTTACCAGAATTTACAGATTCAAGGTCGACTACCCAGGGCGATGAAAAACCGAGGGCGGCCGCCTGAGAAGCGGAGAGAGCAGCGACCCCCGAAAGCACCCCAACTAATGCCTGGCTCCCGGTCAAGCTAGCGCCGGGATAATTTGTTGACGTCACGAGACTATTCTCGAACTCCACGCGTTTGGCCAGCGAGCCGTCCGGGTTCTTCACCTCAATAACCCAATGGCCGTGGACGCGGATTCCCTCGGATTGGCCTTTCGTAGCCGGTTTCTTCGCTACGGTCTGAGCCACCGGCGCGGTGGCTTTCGCCTTTGCCGGCGCGGCTTGCGCGCTCCCGGATTGGGCTTGTGCCTGGCTCATCGTGGCCGCTCCGAGCGCAAGCGCCGCCACCAGAGACAAACCGACAACTCGCAGACTGAATTCTTTGCGGAAACTCGCTTTCATACATCCTCCTTTGGACCTTCCGATCTCGAACCTGCCAACCTCAACCAGACTCTCTGCGAGTCGTCCTCGCCTGCCGCAACCGCCGAGCTTTCAATCTTTCTTGCCTTCTTGCTTTCTTGCCGATATTTCTTGCGTTACGCCGTCAGCACGAAGGTCGAGGGCGGCAATCCCCCCGATAGCTGTCCCCGGCCTTTCATGCCTGGGCGTTTTCAGCGCGACACAATTCAACTTGCTATGAGAGTGCGTGGACTAGCATTGGCTGACCTGCGACTGGACTTCGTTGCAGGTTGCGCCACTCCCGCCCCCCAGAGGTGCTGCATGGCGGGTGAGTTTGCGGGCACAACGGGAGAATGTAAATGGACCGGGGGAAAACTAGTTCTGTACTAATTCTTAACCCACAACTACCAGATAACACAGAATTTAACTCGCATCCGCCAGGGCGAACCTATGGTAGAATCGTCCCCAGTCTTCACCCTCCCCTGCCACGGAGAACTCCCGCGAATCCGTCCATGCTCAAATTCGGCCCCTGTGTTGTCGATCTGGCAACCGGTGAAGTGCGCAGAAATGAGTCTCGGGTACGGTTGCAGGAAAAGCCTCTGCGCGTTTTGACCCTGCTGGCCGACCGGCAGGGCCAACTCGTCACCCGCGAGGAGCTGCGGAAGCATCTCTGGCCTGACGAGACCTTTGTTGATTTCGAATCCGGGCTGAACACCGCAGTCAGCAAACTTCGCGAAGCCCTTTCCGACAACGCCGACAAGCCTCGCTACATTGAAACCATTCCACGCCGCGGCTATCGCTTCGTTGGAAAGGCCGAGGTGACTCGAAACGGATCGTCCGCCGGAACAGCGCCCGGTCCGGCGATCGTGCCCGCGGCCGAAGCTTCGCGCGGTCGAGACGGCGAAGCAGTGGCGGCACGCGCCGATGCGCGCCAAAGCTGGCAGGTGCGGGTCCTGACCGTCGCTCTGATTACAGGCGCAGCGTTTGCGCTCTGGTGGTTTACGCCGTTGCCTCCGCCTGCCGTCATCCATACCGATCAGATCACGGTCAGCTCCCGCATAGACACGCCGGTAAGGCCGGTGTCGGACGGCGAGCACATCTACTACATCGAGCGCGACGGTGGCCATTGGAACCTGATGAGAACCTCGATTGGCGGGGGTGACGGCCAGCGTGTCAATGTTGCGGCGAGCAACGCAATGCCCCTGGATTTTGCGCCGGACTACTCCGCCATCCTGATCGGTACTTCGAGAGGCGTGGAGACGAGAACCAGCTTTGGACCATGCCGGTCGAAGGCGGCGGCGCTACGCGCCTGGGCGGCGTTACGGCGGGTTCCGCCATGTACTCGCCTGACGGGAAGACGATTGCATACACGCACGGCAATTCTATCTGGATGATGGACGCGGACGGCGGTCGTCCGCGCAAACTCGTGGATTTATCAGGAGGACCCGAGTGGCTGGTTTGGGCTCCCGATGGCAATCGCCTCCGGTTCACGCTCGCCTTTGGCTCGGGCAATGAGGGAACCTCCATCTGGGAGATCTCCCGGGACGGAACCGGCCTTCGACAAGTGCTTGCCGATTGGTGGCCCTCGGCACGGAAATGCTGTGTAGCGTGGACACCCGACGGCCGGTACTTCCTCTTTACCGCTACCATCGGCGGCGCTAATAATTTGTGGGCGCTTCGTGAACACGGCTCATGGTGGCGCCGCAGTCCGCAAGGGCCGTTCCAGCTTACATCGGGACCCACCTCCGTAGAGAGTGGAACTCTCGACCGTCGTGGGAGCAGGGTTCTTTTTTACAGCGGAGGAGCCTGGCGGGAAGAGTCGGAACGGCTTGATGTGAAAACTGGAACATTTTCACCACTTTTGCCCAATGCTCACGCGCGCCTCCGAAGTTTTTCGCGTGACGGAAAATGGATCGCGTACATCGACTCGCGCGGTTCCCTGGTCCGCAGCCGGACTGACGGAACCGAATTAGTCGTTTTAGCGCCGGGAGAGACCTATCATCCCACTTTTCCGAGATGGTCTCCTGACGGGAAATGGGTCGTCTTTGAAGTAAGCCTGACCGGCCAGCCAGGTAACTGCTTCCTGGTCTCGGCCGGCGGAGGTCACCCGGAATCACTGTTGCCAGGGGACATGGATATGCGCGACGCGGATTGGTCGAACGACGGCAGGAAGCTTGTCTTATCGCGCGCGCTCGGCCCGAAGGATTCCGACGCCCGCGAACTGTTGCTTGTTGAGCTTGCAACGCGGAATACAGAGAAGCTCCCCGAAGCGGAAAATCTGATCGCACCACGATGGTCTCCGGACGGGCGCTTTATCTCCGCGACGGCGGACGATCAGAGCGAACTCAAACTTTGGGATTTCTCGTCGAAGAAGTGGGCCGTGATCGCCCACGGAGTGGCGCTTGGAATCAGCGTTTGGTCGCCCGACAGCCGGTATCTTTATTTTCAGGACTTACTCAGCGCCGGTGAGTCACTGCACCGTTATGACATCCAATCCAAGCGCGTGGAACTGGTTGCGGAATTCTCCGAAATCCTGAATGCCCGGGCCGCGGACCGATGTGCATTGGAGGGGATCAGCCCGGATGGCGCGCCCGTCATCGACTTCAACCGCGGTGCCTTCGACCTCTTCGCCGACACGTTACGCCTTCCCTAGCGCGCGACGATCATCGGGAAGACCTACGTTCGTTCTGATGTCCTGCCTAACAGCATATTTGGCGAGGTTCCTGGTTGACAACTGTTCGGCTGTCGCGACCCAATTGGCGCCAGGGGATTGGATGTGGAGTATACTGTGGAGTACACTCAACATATGCTGACAGTCCAGATCGTTCTCGATAAAGGGCTTTTGCGTGCTACCGACCAGGCGGCGCGGCGGACGGGACGGAATCGCTCCGCGTTAGTACGCGACGCACTGCGAGAGCACCTCTGTAGACTGGAAGTTCGAGCCAGCGAAGAGCGGGACCGCGACGGCTATTCACGGCAGCCGCAAGCTCGCAATGAGTCGTTCGACTGGGAAGCGGAGGCGGTGTGGCCGGCAGAATAGCGCGAGGAGATGTCCGACTTTACCAGTTTGCTCCGCCAGACAAGAAAAGACCGGTTGTTGTGCTCACGCGTGACAGCGCAGTAGGCTATCTATCTACCGTCACTGTCGCTCCCATCACTTCCACGATTCGTGGTGTGCCATCCGAGGTCGTCTTGAATGAGGAGGATGGCATGAAGGCGCCTTGTGCAGTGAACCTTCATAACGCGGTAACCGTCTCCCAACAGCGATTAGGGAAGCGAGTAGCCCAGCTGAATTCCCTGCGAATGAGCGAAATCTGCGCCGCTTTGCGCTTCTCGCTTGGTTGCGATCTGAGCCGATCGTAGCTAGGCGTTGTCGCTCGACTTACAGCTAATCGGTGACAACTGCTCGGCCTTTTTGCGGGACAATGAGCGAAATGGGGATTTATCAACAGTTGGCGACTGGCGACTTCACAAATGACTGGGATTGCTCGTGCAATCATCATTCTCAACAGTGATTCGGACTTGGGTCAGCCGCTATGGTATGGGGATCAACATCAGGGTACGCTGTTCGATGGTTGCCAACTGATGGCCGTCCGGGGAAAGCGCCGCGGCGTACGACCCTACCGGAAGAGGGCGTTGGACGACCAACCTCTTGAAAGCAAGATCGTAGAGGAGAATCTCATCGTGGTACGGCCACCCCGAGGAAAAAGACTTTTTCTTGAGTGCGCTTATCGCCAAACGGGTGTTGTCGTCAGATAAACCAACAAAGCGAGGTGCTTGGAAAGTGCTGCCGACGGGGATGTGAGCCTTGAAAAGTTCTTTGTCGTCAAAGTCGGTGACATAGACGTTCCCACCGAAGGCATACGCCAACTTCCCATTTCCAATGAAAGTCAGTGCGTCGCACGCCGGTAGGCTGTCGAGGGATCGCCACGTCTGCTTGTTGGAAACAATATGAGCGGCCCCTTTGCACTCGCCGGAAGTCGTATAGACAAGCTGGTCTTGCCCAAATATGGCATGAGATTGGATCGGATATATGAGCGTTGCCGATCTTTCGAGTGTTTTAGCGTCGAGAAAATCCGCCGTCTGGTGGCCGGATTCTCGCTCAACAGTTCGGAGGACAAGCTGATTCCATTGGCGATCAAACGTAATACCTGTCGTTGTGGGAGCCAACGGTTTAGACCTCACGAGTTGGAGCCTAGAATCGTAGAAGTCGAGTTGCCCTGCCCTACCCACTAGGACGCCGCCGTCGGGTCCGACCGTAATGTCAATAGCCTTCGGGTCACCACGAACGACGAGTTGCGCGATCCTCCGGCCGTCCGTACTAAAGACGATCACCTGAAACACGCGCGAGTGCAGGTCTGACCCGGTGTCCGGTTGCTCAAAGAACAGTCCCACTTGGTCAGTCGACAGGTAAAACACGCCTAGATGAACGTCCAAAGATGCAGTGTTCGTTGACGCTGGAAAACCGTAAGGATGTAGATCAACGGCAATCGGAGGAGCCGAATTTGAAGCTCCAATAGCCTCAAATGCAATCATGAAAATCGCGATTGCGGGAACTACTCGCAACATCGTTTGTACAAAGTGCCAGTGTCGGCGCATTGGAATGCGGATACTCTACCAGTCTAGCAGGGCACTTTGCTGCTAACTGTCGAGAACAGGCGTTATCACAACTTTGCGCCTAATGTTCGCCTTTTTCCGGGGTCAATGAGTCATATCGCGATATTACACCAAGCGAGTTCCGACCCGTTCCCGGCCGACCGCCAAGACGATTCCATTCGCGAGCGCCCCCGTTGGCTTCAGAAACGCACGACTACGCCTGCCGAGACGCGGGGCCGATTTTGCGTGCTGGCGTAAAAGCGGGTCATCAGGTCATCTACTTGGATCAGCCGGACCCAAAACAGCGACTTAATCTTGGCGTCGATGCCCAAGCCGAATGCCGACGCGAATCCTGATTCACTGGCACTGGGGATCACATTGTACGGGGGGTTGTTCGTCACAGTTCCCGTACCGCTTGAAGCGTGCGCACCGCCAAACAGCACGTGCGCGAAAGGCGAAACACGTGCTGGCCACCGTACCTCAGGACCGAAGAGGAACGTGTGGATGTTTGCCGAAGTTGATTCCAAGGCTGCTCCGTACTGCCCACCGAAATCCGCCTTGGCACCGAGCCACGGCAGCAACATGTACGCCCCGGAGAATCCCCAGCCGTTAAGATTCGGATGTGTCGTTATGGTTGTGGGAGCATACACAAGCCCGGGACATACGGGTAGCATACATACTGAGGTTTCGGTCTGACTGAATGCGGGCCGCACATAGGAATATCCGCCAAACACTTCGATCTTGCCCTGTGCATGAGAGGAAGTGGCAAAGAAACTGACCGTGAGCGTGATTATGATTAGCCGAAGTTTGCGCATAGAGGTATCCTCCTCCCGGAGTATTCTCCTTCGTTTGTTTAGAAGCGCCGAACCTCACGGCTTGTTGCCCCCAACCCGAAGAGGCGAGTCGTTGACGTAACCAGGCCATTGCACTCATCCTATGAGAAAGGATGTCAAGCGAAAACACTTGTCCACTCCTCTCCGTGAGACCTCGATCGGTGCTTGCATCCAGGCCCCTTCTTCTTCGTGGAGAGGATTTTTTGGCTCTAACGCCTGGAGCGTCATAGAGTACGACAGGGATACGGGTCGCAGTTGCTGGTCTGCCTTGAGTGGTTTCATGCAGCGGTCCCGACACCATTGGTGGCGAAGCTGCGCAAGCCAACCGTTGGCTTAGGTGCCAACCATCATCCTATGTGAGGCTCGAGGCCTATGGCTTTTTTGGGTTATCCGAGGGGGCATAGGATTGACCCGGAGACTGGGTGCTGATTC
>Ga0187818_10000270_pt1 | contig 17369 bp, 16 predicted proteins | sample NC_wetland_sal_i_14_FD_130581 | JGI IMG/M metagenome (GOLD analysis project Ga0187818, IMG submission 130581) | Wetland sediment microbial communities from Neuse River Estuary, North Carolina, USA - SO4_3 | ecosystem: Environmental > Aquatic > Freshwater > Wetlands > Sediment | place: USA... | reverse complement strand
AGGCGTCAATTTCTTGCGAACATCGTCGAGCGCAAAGCTCTGGCCGTAAGGCGCGCTGAGTACTTCCACGACGCAGCCGAATGCTTCGGCCAGATCGCGCCAGCGCTCGCCGAACTTGCCCGCGGTAAGCACCAGCACCTTATCCCCGGGCGAAGTAAGGTTGGACACCGAGCCTTCCATGACGCCAGTGCCGGAGGAGGCCAAAACCAGGACGTCGTTCTTGGTGCCGATGAAATCCTTCATGTCGGACAGCACGCGCGAGAAAAGCGCGCGAAAGTCGGCAGTGCGATGGTGCGCCGTGTACGATGCCATTGCATTTTGCGCGGCAGGCAGCAGAGGCGTAGGACCCGGGGTAAACAGACGATTCTTGCGCAACATGGATATCAGTTCCTTTGAAAAAGCTACCAAAGTAGTCTACCCGGAACGTCCGGGTGACGCTGTGACTAAGGCTATAATTTCCTCCATGAGCATGATCGAACAGATCCAGAAAGATATCACCGCTGCCATGAAGGCTCGCGAGGAGCAGCGGCTCTCCACGCTGCGCATGGTCAAGACCGCGCTCAAGAACCGTGAGATCGAAAAGATGGCGCCGCTCGACGACAAAGAATCACAGCAGGTACTAAGCACACTGATTAAACAGCGGAAGGAGTCGATCGAGCAATTCCTGAAAGGCGGCCGCAAGGAAATGGCGGACAAAGAAGCCGCCGAGATCGTGCTGATCGAGGCTTACCTGCCCAAAGCCGCCAGCGAGGAACAGATTGAGGCGGGAGTGAAAGCAGTGATCGCGGAGATGGGCTCGCCGTCCATGAAAGACATGGGCACGGTGATGAAGAACGTTATGGCACGTTTCTCCGGTGCAGGTATTCGGGTGGATGGCAAGCAGGTGAGCGAGGCGGTAAAGCGGCAGTTGGGTGGCAACTAGCGCCAAACGACAGATGCCTGTTCGCCCTCGTTGACAATGCCGAATCGACCTCAGTATATTCAACCTAATGGTTGAGTATGCCCAGGAATCCCTTGACCGAGTTTTTTCCGCAGTCGCTGACCCGACACGGCGCGCCATCCTACGGGGCCTCGAAAAAAATCCCGCAACTATAACCGAGATTGCAAAGCCCTTCCCCATGTCGCTGAATGCGGTCTCAAAACACGTAATGGTTCTGGAACGCGCAGGACTGATCCGTCGTGAGATACACGGAAGAGAACACCTCTGCAGACTCGATCCCCGCCCGCTGCGGGACGCGACCGCCTGGCTCGATCATTATCGCCAGTTCTGGGACGTCCGGCTGGATGCACTAGAGCGTTATGTGGCTCGAAAGGCGAGAGGTTCAGCGAGGAGAGGAGGAGCACATGGCAGAATCCATTGAGAACACCTACCGGCTGTCTATTCGCCGAAGAATGCCGGCACCGCGAGAAGTTGTGTTTGAGGCCTGGATCCACCCGCAAGGCATCCGGGAGTGGATGTGCCCCGGAGACGTCGTCTCGGCAGAGGCGTCGCTCGACGTGCGGGTGGGAGGCTCCTACCGGATCGTCATGAAGGCCAAGGACCGCGATCACGTGCACACCGGTGTCTACCAGGTAGTTGAGCCGCCCTCGAAATTAGTGTTCACCTGGTCCGCGGCCGAGACTCCTGGCGAAACGACGCTAGTTACGGTTGAATTCTTCCCCTTTGGTGATGAGAGCGAACTGGTGCTGACCCACGAACGGTTCCCGAAGGCCGAAGTGGCCAAGCGGTACGAAAACGGCTGGGGGACGATCGCAGACAAATTCGCCGCGTATCTGGCCAGACAAATCAGAACTGGCGGTCGTCATAGCTTCGAAAAACGGTAGAGGAGAGAGAACGAACATGGCTGAGATCAAGCACCGTATACCCATCAAAGCGGCGCCCGCAAAAGTCTACGCGGCCATCGCAACGGAGACGGGCTTGCGGTGTTGGTGGACCGCTGACAGTACCACTGACGAAAAAGTCGGCGGCAAAGCCGAATTCGGTTTCGACAAACGAGGAACCGTCTTTCGTATGAGGATTGAGCAACTGGAACCAGGTAAGCGTGTGGTCTGGAGTTGCCACGGCGGCTTTCCGGAATGGGAGGGTACCATCCTGACCTGGGACCTGAGCCCGGACAAATATGGCACGACCTTGCGCTTCACTCACAGCAACTGGAAATCCGAAAGCGACTATTACGCCATGTGCAATTCGACCTGGGGCGAGTTGATGTACCGCCTGAAGGACTACGTGGAAGGGAAAAACCCGGGTCCGCATTGGAAGGAATGAGCACTCAGGAACTTTCAGCAATGCCCGATACCCTGCATCGTGTTGGGATCGAGTCGTCCGAGATTACCTATCTCACAAATGGCCGGAGACGCAAGCGCATGGCGACGAGACGAGGAAGCGGTCATACGGAGTTGGAACGAAGAGCAAGCTGGCTGGTTACCAGGCGCGACAAAAAGTTCAAGGAAGTCGTTAGCCTCTAGTTCCTCGGACCACTCGGTCGCAGCGGTCGGTCCAGCATTGCGGCGTCACACCTTACGAGTTGCTCACGAATCTCAGACATCTGGTCACGTCCATTGGCGTCGAGGCGACCCGGACTTGTGCTCCGAACGCTGAGAGCTTCCTGATCCCTGGAACAGGCCTGATGCCACAGGCGCTTCTTCTCCTTCGGCGAACTGGCACGTTCAGCAAGCGCGGCGTAAATCCTTCCGAGGTCCAGGTACGACTGACCCACTCCCACTGCGTACCAGTATCCATTCGGTGGAGTAGATTTCTGGAAGTTCGCGAGTCCATCACTAATTTGCTGCATGGCGTCAGTTAGTTTGTTCTGCCGTAGTAGAATCTCCCCGATGCCAAGCTCACTCCACCCCATGTCGGCTCTGGCCATTCGGTTACCAGGATCGGCGGCGACCAGTTGTGTGTAGATTTCAAATGCGCGGCGATTAAAGCGCAGAGCTCCCTCCAATTCTCCTTTGGTCTCCAGCACATCTGCCGAGGAGTCGTAACTTTCGCCCACATCCTCCCTAAGGGTTGCATTTGTAGGATCGGCCGCCGACAGCTTCAGAAGCATGGTGCGGGCTTTGGTGGCGCTGGCGACGGCTTCATCAGTTCGGCCCAGTCGTGCCAGCATCCTGGCGATACCGCTGTAATGAGCCGCGACATAGGCCCGCGGGATTGCACCGACTTGCGGTTCGGCGACGAGCGGTTCGAGGGTCGCGGCTGCTTTACGGTAATTTTCTAGCGCACCTGGGAAATTGCCTGTCTTCTCCAATGCCCTGGCAGTGTAAAAGTAAACTCCGGCCATATTAAATTGCTGCTGCCGATCGTTTTTCCCGGAGAGGTTACTCACTAACGATTGAGCTCGCTGCAACATACGTAACTCGCCGTCGAAATCACCGGTATTCTCGAGCACTCCAGCCGCATTGAAATACTCGCGCACAAGCTCAATACGTAGGTCCAGATCGCTTGGGTTCGAGGCAACCAAAGACTCCCGAATCGCCACCGCCTTGGCATAGCTTGCTGAAGCGCCAGCGAAATCATTGAGGTTGGCCGCGCCCGTGTATCCCTGTACATCGCCAATTCTTTCGTAGGCTGAGGCAAGTTCTCGTTGTAGTGAAGGGTCCGTACTCTCCTGGGAGAGTCTATCGAGATACTCGAGCGCTCGTTTTATCAAGAGCTCCCTCGCCTTCGTTGCACCCGGCAAATCCCGGATGGAGTCATGAATTTCGAACATCAGAGAGTTAGCCAGCTTGCGCACATCGTTAAAGCGTCTTTCCGCTCGCGCCCGCTGCTCGCGCGCAATCTGGGCTTGCTGGTTTGCGATCTGCGCTTGCAGCCGGGCGACACGGGCTTCGTGCACTGTCACCAACAGCGCTGCAAAGAGCAGGGCCACGGTTGCCGCTGCGGCTGCCGAGCCGGGCTTGTGCCTTATGATGAACTTTGACACGCGGTATCTAGCGGTATCTTTACGCGCTATCACCGGCAAGTTTTGCAAGTAACGCCGGATGTCTTCCGCCAATTGCTCGACCGACGCGTAGCGCCGCAGCGGATCCTTGCGCAAAGCCATCAGCACAATGTTGTCCAGATCGCCGAGCAACCGTTTACTGAGCTTCTCGGGAGAGTCGACCTGCGCTGCGATCAATCTTCTTCCCGTGGCCTGCTGCGTATCAGTGCTCGATGAGGTTTTAGATGTCCGGCGAACTGCCGCACTTGGCTTCGGTGGCTCGGTGTCACAGATGGCCCTTGCAATGGCATCCGGGGAACGATTGTCGAACTGGAACGGGTGACATCCCGTCAGCAGGATGAACAGCACGACTCCAAGCGAATAGACGTCGCTGGCTGTAGTGATAGTTTCGCCGCGCACCTGCTCCGGGCTGGCATACTCCGGCGTCAACATGCGCATGAGACTTATCGTGGCCTCGGCCACGCCGGGAAACGACTCAGGATCAAGAATCTTTGCAATCCCAAAATCCAGTAGTTTGGGCATCCCTTCGGCCGTCACGAGAATGTTTCCAGGTTTCAGGTCGCGATGAATCACCATGCGCTGGTGCGCGTACTGTACCGCCAGGCAAACCGTGCGGAACAGGCGGAGCCGTTCCTCAATCGAGAGTTTGTGCGACTCGCAATATTCGTCAATTGGCAGGCCGTCAACCAGTTCCATGACAACGTATGGAAGGCCGGCATCGGTCGTCCCGCCATCCAGCAGGCGGGCGATGTTGGGGTGCTCTAAATTGGCCAGAATCTGCCGCTCCGCTCGAAAGCGCGCCAAGGCGAACGGCGTGTCCAGACCCCGCTTAACAACTTTGATCGCAACCTGTTTCTTGTACTGCTCATCGGCTCTCGCAGCACGGTAAACTGATCCCATGCCGCCCTCGCCGATCATTTCGACGACCTCATACGGCCCGATCCGGCGTCCGACCCACGACTGGGTCTCATCTTCTGCGACGGTTGCACTGCCCCAGGCCTTTTCTAGGAATCCTTCCCCGCCATCAGAATCTCCCGCCAAAAACGACTCCACTTCCCGCTGCAACGATTGATTCCCGTTGCAAACTTGGTCGAGGAATGCAGATCGCTGCGCTGGCTTGAGCTCGAGCGCCTGGTCCAGCACACCTTTGATCTGCTGCCAGCGCTCGGGTGTCATGCGAACTGGCTCCCGCGTAATTCTCGCTGCAACCATAGCCGGGCTGTGGCCCACTCCCGCTTGACCGTCGCCGGCGACACTTCCAACACCTGCGAAGTCTCCTCAATCGAAAGACCTCCGAAAAAACGCAAGTCCACGATCTGGGATTGTCTCGGATCTAACTCAGTAAGCGTCTTCAGGGCATCGTCCAGCGCAACCAAGTCCACTTCCGGCTTCTTGGGCAAAGCGACTGCCTCGTCAAAGGCGATGGTAATGCAGTTGGCACCGCGCTTGGCCGCATTCCGCGAGCGTGCCTGATCCACCAAGACTTCCCGCATGAGACGCGCGGCAATGGCAAGGAAATGTGAGCGGCTCTCTGCTCGCAATGAAGCTTGTCCCACCAGACGCAAGTACGCCTCATGCACCAAGGCGGTACTTTGCAGGGTTTGATGATGCTGGCCTGCCAGACATCGCCTGGCCAGGCGGCGCAGTTCGTTGTAGACAACTGGAATAAGAGCTTCGCGGGCCGCGGCGTCACCCGCGCCCCAACGGGCAAGTAACTCCGTCACCTGGTTGGATGAAGCAGAATCCACGGCCACTTCCCGGAGCCTCTGGGCAGGCTCCTTGGGCGCAGAAGCTATCCCGATTTGGCTCGAAAGTCAATGGAATTAAAGGCATTCGCCATTTTGCGGAAGGCGGCCAAGCTAATCAGTCGGGGATTCCCGAATTTTCTCCCCTGCATGAGCCAGTTTGAACCGATTTTCCGAATATCCAATTGAGGAACAGAAAGACAAACCGGCAACACGTCACGATGGCTTCATTGGTGCGGCGTCCAGATCATTCTCGAAATCAGCAAATTCGTGACCGCAAATCGGAGGACAAAAATCATGACGCGTATCAAAGTTCTGCTGTTTCTGTCTGCGGTGGCCCTTGCGGTTCATGCGCCGCTGGCGTCCGCCGCGCTTCTCAAATATGCGGTCGGAACCTGCCAGCCGAACCTCACCAGTTTCTCCTTCAACGGTATCGACTTCAATTGCTCCGCCGACAACAACGTCCACGCCAACACGAGGTTCCTACGAGGAGAGCGACTATGAATCGAACTTCGTTTGTCATGTCACGGACGTACACATGGGTGTCGAGTGCGTTCACGGTAGGCATCCTCGCGCTGGTGATGTTCGCAAACTCACTGGCTGACGCTCAGACCTTGTCTGTGCTCTACAACTTTGGGAGCAACAACGGAGACCCCGAGATTCCGCAGGCCCCTGGCATCATTGTGCAGGGCCTGGACGGCAATCTGTATACAACCTCTCCCATTGGCGGGACTAATAACCTCGGCACAGTGTTCACGATCACGCCTGCAGGATCGTTGAGCGTTTTGTACAACTTCGACGGTGTTCACGGTTCGCTCCCCTATGGCGGCCTTACACTCGGCACCGACGGCAATTTCTATGGCACAACCTATGCCAGCAACACGGGAAGCGGAACGATTTTCCAGTTTAACCCGCCTGCAACTCTTACTGTGCTTTATCAGTTCAGCGGAGCTCCTCCTGATGGCGGCAGCCCCTACGCGGCACCCATCCAAGGCACCGATGGAAATTTGTACGGAACTGCCATTTACGGTGGCGGCAAGGGCCTCGGCTCAGTCTATAAGCTCACGCCGGCCGGCACGCTTACGACGCTGCATTCCTTCAGCGGCGGCGACGGCAAATACCCGCGAACTCCTCTGGTGCAGGGGACCGACGGCAACTTCTATGGCACCGCGAGCGAGGGAGGAAAAGGGGCCGGCAACTCTGGGACGGTGTTCAGAATCACGCCGACTGGCGCGCTGAAGGTACTTTACAACTTCGACAAAACTCACGGGCAGCAACCCTACGCCGGATTAATTCAGGGCAACGATGGAAATTTCTACGGAACCACCACCAGCGGCGGCACTGAGGACTCCGGCGTGATCTATGCAATCACGCCGGCAGGCATCCTCACCGTGCTGCATAGCTTCAACAACCTCAACGAGGACGGCTACCTCCCCTATGCAGGTTTGACCCTCGGCAGTGACGGCAACTTCTATGGCGCAGCCACCAACGGTGGCACCGGTACCTATGGAACGCTGTTCAACATCAGCTCTGGAGGAACATTCTCGGTCCTGTACGACTTCTTGAGCTTCACTGGGATTGAGCCAGAGGCAACCCTGTTGCAACACACCAGCGGGATTTTCTATGGAGATACTTTTACGGGCGGCCTCGGGTCGAATTGTACGTGTGGGACTTTTTTTCGCCTCGATGACGGCTTAACACCGTTCGCCGCCTTGCTTCCAGGGTCTGGCAGGGTGGGCAAGTCGGTCGGGATTCTCGGCCAGGGTTTCACTGGGACCACGGCAGTTTCCTTCAACGGAACTACAGCAACTTACCAGGTCGTCTCCGATACTTACCTGACGGCTACGGTTCCCAAAGGTGCGACAACCGGTTCGATAACGGTTACCACCCCAGGGGGCCCGCTGGCAAGCAAGCAGACGTTCCGCGTAACTCCACTGATCAGGAGTTTCAGTCCATCCAGCGGAGCGGCGGGTCAGCCAGTCATTATCAAAGGGATCAGCCTCAGCCAGACCACTCAGGTAACGTTTGGCGGCGTGATCGCGACGACGTTCACAGTGAACTCCGACACACAAGTAACAGCCACTGTACCCACCGGGGCAAAGACTGGACACATAGCGATCACGACTCTTGGTGGAACCGCGACAAGTCCGGGGACTTTTACGGTCACACCGTAGAACTCACGACCAAGGCCTGGCCTCCCGCCGGGGGCGAGGGCGGCATTACTTCAAGATCTGAAGTCGAAGTCAATGACCAGCGAGAGGAGGATCTATGTGCCACATTCGCGTTTGGGTTTCTTTTTTGTTGCTGCCCAGTTCCGGAATTACTGCAGTGGGTCAGCAGTTCGCTGCGAATGCGACCGTTCCGCCGCTGGTGCAATTCAGCGGCGTCCTGACCGATGACAGCGGAAAACCGCTCACGGGAACCGCAGGCGTTACGTTCTCTCTCTATAAAGAACAGTAATCCTGAGTCCGTTTCCCTCAGCCGCAACGTCAGGCGATCTCACTGGCAACAAAGGAGCAGTCAAAGCGTCATGCAACATACGTCACGGGATCTGCTCGATGCTCAATGGACGATTCTCGATCCGCTCATTCCGGAACCGAAACGACGGAGAGATGGCCGGGGAAGGCCTTGGAGACCACGGCGATGTGTCTTGAACGGAATCCTCTGGGTGTTAAGAACCGGTGCGCCGTGGGCTGACCTGCCCGAACGGTATCCCTCCTATCAGACTTGTCATCGCCGTTTTCAGCAATGGGTCCGCTCTGGAGTGATGAGGGGAGTCTTGGAGGCTCTTGCCCTAGATCTCAAAGTCCGCGGCGCTCTGGACGTTGAGGAGGCCTTCATTGACGGGAGCTTTGTTCCGGCGAAAAAGGGGGCTCCAAGGTCGGGAAGACAAAACGCGGCAAGGGCTCGAAGATCATGGCTGTGGCAGACCGCCATGGTCTTCCCGTCGCTGTGCACGCGGAAAGCGCTACACCTCATGAAGTAAAACTGGCCACGTCCACGCTTGTCCAGATGGTTGTCCCGGAGTCGCCACAGAATCTGATCGGTGACAACGCTTATGACTCCGACAAATTGGATGCGGAACTTCGGCAATACGGAAATCGAACTGATCGCTCCTCACCGTAGCAATCGAAGAAACCGGACGCAAGACCTACGCCGCATGAGGCGGTATCGCCGACGTTGGAAGATCGAGAGGCTGTTTGCCTGGCTGCAAAACTTTCGCAGGTTGGTCGTGCGCTACGAGCGGTATGCTGAGAACTTTCTTGGGATTCTTCACCTCGGTTGCTGCCTGATCTTACTGAGGCATATATGAGATGGCTTGTACTTTGTCCTCTGTAGCTCGCGATACGCTTCACTCTTCGAGACTCCCATTTCTTTGGCGACTTTCTTCAGAGCGGCTTTCTCATCCAGCTTCTCTTCTGCCATGATCTGCTCCACTCTCTGTCGGATGCTCGCAGGTGCAGACGCGGCCTTCTGTGCGGTCTCTTCTGGCTTGCCGATCAGCAGGGTGATTTCGCCCTTGATCTCGCCCCTTGCATCCAACGTCTGCAGTATCTCACTCGCGCGTCCACGAAGAAATTCCTCATGAAGCTTGGTCACTTCACGAGCGACGACCACATGCCGCTCGGCTCCCAACACTTCGACCACATCTTGCAGAGCTTCCTTCACCCGGTGCGGAGCTTCGTAAAATACCTGGGTTCGCGGCGAATCGCGAATGGTCTCCAGAAATGCTCTTCGCTGGCCACGTTTTGCGGGCAAAAATCCGCTGAAGCGGAAGGAGTCCGTAGGCAAACCGCTGGCCACCAGCGCCGCCAGGAATGCCGAGGCGCCGGGAATCGGCACCACCGGCACATGATGCCGAATCGCCAGCGCAATCAGCCGGAAGCCGGGATCGGAAATCCCCGGCATGCCCGCGTCGGTGACCAGCGCGATGCGGGCGCCTTGTTCCAGTTCGAGCACAAGTTCGGGAGCGCGCATCATTTCGTTGTGCTCGTGATAACTAGTGGTGCGGGTCGTAATACTGTAGTGATTAAGCAGCTTTTGCGTCTGCCGGGTGTCTTCGCAAGCGATCAGATCCGCTTCTTTCATCACCCGCACGGCGCGCAGGGTGATGTCTTCCAGATTGCCGATGGGCGTAGCCACGAGGTAAAGGCCGGGTGCTAACGCCTTCGAATTCTCTTCCTTGTTCATGGCGCGCGAGTTCACGAGGCGAGTCTACCACCGCAACGGCTCGGCTTCGCGGATCTTCATCGCTTTGCAGCTAACTCTTGACCGCACACATCGCATCCACGCCTGTGTGATTGAATTGGCCGCACTTCCTATTTCCTGTTACACTGCGGAAACTGGAAGTGTGGCTTTGTTCTTTCTCAAAATCATTTGGTTCGCGCACCCTCGTCAGCACGACGAGACGGGAAGCGGGTGAGAACCCCGCGCTGCCGCGCAACTGTAAGCGAGGAAACTGACAGCCGGTCACTGGGAAATTTCCTGGGAAGGCCGGCCGTGAACTCCGGATGGTGAGAACCGTCCTGACTCGCAAAGCCAGGAGATCGGCGCGAACCCTTCAACACCAACCCCTTTCGCGTGTGAAGGAGGAGCGATGCGGTTTTCTCTGGTTTTTCTGTCCCTCGCAGTCCTGCTGGCGGCAGCTTCCGCCGACGAAATCAGAATTAAAGTTGTCGATCCCCAATCCGCTCCGCTGAGCGGTGCCCAAGTCCAGCTCATGCCAGCCGCCAGCACCGCCCCGAAAGCGGTGCAAATTACTTCTGCCGAGGGCCTGGCAATTTTTCACAACGCCTGCGCCAGCAACTGCCGCGTTACCGTGCTGGCGCCGGGATTTGCCGCCCAGACCATCGACGTATCCTCGTCGGCTGAACTGATTACCGTGAAACTGGCGATCGCGCCCGCAGCAGAAACCGTGGTGGTGACCGCAACTCGTAGTCTGGTTCCAGCTGAATCCGCCGGGGCCGAAGTGGAGACCCTGACCCGCGATCAACTCACAACCATGCGGCCAGTGGCAGCCGACGATGCGCTTCGTTTTCTGCCGGGCGTAGTCCTGGGCGCCACCGGGCAACGGGGTGCACTGACGTCGCTTTTTGTGCGCGGTGGTGACTCGACCTATAACAAGTTAATTGTGGATGGCGTGACCATCAACGAACCCGGAGGCTTTTTCGACTTTGGAACCCTCCCTCTTACCGAAGCCGATCGGCTGGAGTTTGTGCGCGGCGCCCAGAGCACGCTGTATGGCACGGATGCGATGACCAGTGTCACGCAGATCTGGACTCGTACTGGCAGCACGGCGATTCCTGAGCTGCGGTTTGGCGCGGATGGAGGAAACTTCGGTACGGCCAATGGCTACGCCTCGCTGGCGGGTACCCGCGACCGCTTCGACTACAACCTGTTTGGCGACCAATTCAACACCAATGGCCAGGGCGTCAATAATGCCTACTCGAATTCTTTGCAGGGAGCAAATGTCGGAGTTGCCTTGACTGATCAGGTCTCTCTGCGCGTGCGCTTCCGCCATTCCAACAGCTTTACCGGCCTGCCAGGCGAGTGGAACTTCAACGGCACCGCGCTGGAGCCGCCCGACCCAAACGAGTGGAAGCAACTCAATAACCTGCTGGGTTCCGCTGAACTCACGGTTACCGGACCCTCAGGCTGGCAGCATCACGTCACCGGTTTCGACTACAACTACCGCTATCAGGACGTGAACCTCACCGGAGATCCGGCCCGTGTGGATGATTTTCCAACTCACGCCAGTGACCACATTAATCGCGCCGGATTTGAGTATCAGGGAAATTATGTGGAGCGCAGCTGGGCCCAAACCACGGTCGGTTACCGGTTTGAAGACGAGAACGGAATCATCGGAGACCTGGCCGTGCCCTTCTCGACCAACGGAGTGCGTTTGAACGACGATGTGTACGCGCAGCAGCAGGTCACGTGGAAACGGCTGTCAGTGATCGCCGGCGGACGTTTTGTCCACAGCAGTACTTTCGGGAACACAGGCGTACCTCGCGTAGCGCTGACCCTCCTGGCGCTGCGAGGAGGCCAAACCCTGTCCGGGACACGCCTACGCTTCGCCTATTCCGGAGGATTCAAGGAGCCCCGCCTCGAGGAGACGTTTGCCGGCCCTCCGTTCAGCGTTCCCAACACGGCCCTAAAGCCCGAGCGCACCCGGTCCTTCGAGGCGGGATTCGACCAGGGCCTGCTGGCCAACCGCTTCGCCTTCACCGCGACCTACTTCAACAATCTTTTCCACGACCGCATCGACTACGCTACCAATCCGGTAACTTTTGTCGGCCAGTACGTGAACGTCGACAAGTCGTTCGCCCAGGGCGCAGAGGTTGGATTTCGCGGGCAAATCCGGTCAAGACTGTCTTTCAACTCGGCCTATACCTACACTTCCACCGAAATCCTGGCCGCCCCGGTGTGCACGCCCGCGAATTTCTGCGATCCCACGATTCTGGGAGTGGGACGGCCATTGCTTCGCCGTCCCAAACACTCTGCTACGACCCTACTCAGCTATCTCGGAACCCGATGGGGTGCAAACCTGGGCGGAAGTTTTGTCGGCAGACGGCCAGACTCTGATTTCTCAGGTTTTGGAATCAACCATGCCGCCGGTTACGTGCGCGTCGACTTAGGTGGCTGGTATTCCCTCAACTCCAGAATGATCGCTTACGTGAACGTCGAGAACGCCCTCGACAGACATTACAACGAAGTGGTCGGCTATCCCGCTCTGGGAGCCAATTTTCGTGCCGGAATGCGGTTCAGAATCGGGGGCGAATAACGAAGATGGAGGCGAGGCCCGTGCAAGATGAGCCAATGGCTTCGCACTAACCCTTGGGATTCGTCACGGTCCGCAAATCTCTTGCTGTACTGGCTCGGGCAGAACCTTTGGCCCTCTCGCGATGATTTCCAGCATGGGACGCGCAACCTGTTGCCAGCGGCAGCGCTGCGGCAGAGTGGCTGCCTTCATACTTGGTCCGCGCCAGCAGGAGCTTTTCCAATTCTTGTTCGCCCAGTGGCTGCTGCCGGCCCAGACAGTGGGTCACCAGCGCGATTTGGGCAAAGTGCTCGACCGTTTCCATCTTCATGTAGGCGTGGTGCAGCGTGTCTGCGTAGGTCACCACGCCGTGGTTCGACATAAGAATAGCGTCGTACTGCGGAATCAAGGGTTCGAGCGACTCACACAGCTCCGATGTCCCCGGCGTCCCGTACTTGGCCAACGGAATCGACCCGAGACCAATCACCACCTCGCAAACCAGTGGCTGATTCAGTGCCATCCCAGCGGCCGCAAAACCGGTTGCTGTAGGCGGATGGGCATGCACAATCCCGTGCACGTCGGGACGAAGCTTGTAGATCAGCAGGTGCATGGCGATTTCGCTGGAAACGTGGTGGCGGCCAGCGATCAACCGGCCCTCACGATCGACGATCACCATGTCTGCCGCGCGAAGCGCACCTTTGCTCATGGCAGTGGGAGTCGCGAGAATGCGCTCTTCGTCGAGCCGCACCGACAGGTTACCGTCCATTGCGGCCACATAGCCGCGCTGATGCAGCATCCTCCCGAAGGAGACAATTTCGCGCCGATATTCCCGTTCTTTAGACATAGATTCGAGGGGCGGCTTGGGGGAGTGGACCGTATGGTAACCTACGCGAGCCCGCAAAACAATCGGCTTGTTTTACGATTCCTGTGCTTTCGAGCACTTTTCCTGAGCCTTCCTGCCCGCAAATCACGGGAACTCGCCCGACAGCAAAAAGAACCCTCTCTCCGTATCTATAATGAAAAGCGGTGTGCTGGTTTCCGAGTTCAACTACTCTCTTCCCGCAGAACTGATTGCCCAGAAGCCGCTTGCGGACCGGGCCGAGTCTCGCTTGCTGCACTTGGGCGCCGCTTCGGCCACCCCGCAAGACCGTTTCTTCCGTGAGTTCCCGGATCTTCTCCGGTCCGATGACCTTGTTGTTTTTAACAACACCAGGGTTTTCCCGGCCCGACTCTTTGGCCGCCGGAGCGGGGCCAAAGCGCAACCTCTCAGTTCGCGAAATCCGGCAGCGCGCCAATTCCTCAAGGGACGGATCGAGGTACTGCTCACGCGGCAGCTTTCTCAGGAACCAAACCAATGGGAGTGCCTGGTACGACCGGGACGAAAAATTGGCGTGGGAGAGCGATTATTCTTTGAGGAACAGGACGAACTTCAGGCTGAGGTTACGGGCCGGGGCGTCTTTGGCGAACGCCAGATCCGTTTCCACCCCACGGCAGACTTCTTCGCCTTGCTGGAGCGAATCGGCCATGTCCCACTGCCCCCGTATATTGACCGGGCCGACGATCCTAGCGACCGCGACCGCTATCAAACCGTCTACGCCCGCGAGCGCGGCTCGGTCGCAGCCCCAACGGCGGGTCTGCACTTCACGCCGGGAATCCTTGACCGGATGCAAGAGCGGCGAATCGAAATGGCCGAAATTACCCTGCACGTCGGTCTGGGGACCTTTCAACCCGTGCGCGTGGACAGGGTTGAAGATCACCGGTTGCATCGCGAGTCCTATTTGATTTCGGAGGACGCGGCGGGAAAGATCAACCGGGCCCTCGATGCCGGGCGCCGCGTAGTCGCCGTGGGCACAACGACGGTGCGCACTCTGGAGTACTCAGCCAGTCAGTCGGGGAATCGTCGGGTTCAGGCCGGAAACGGCGAAGCCGACATCTTCATTTATCCCGGCTATGAATTTCGGGTGGTGGGTGCCCTGCTTACGAACTTCCATCTGCCGCAGTCCACGCTGCTCATGCTGGTGTGTGCACTGGGAGGGAAAAAACGTGTGATGGAAGCTTACCAACATGCCGTCGAAAATCGCTACCGGTTCTACTCCTACGGCGATTGCATGTTCTTGGAGTAAACCGCTTACCGCTGCTAAGCGGTATACTTGGCGTCCGGAGGAGAAGATGGGTGTCCAAGCGCTACCCCGGCAGATCCCTATCCAGAACTTCGTTTCAGAGTTGCGGAAGTTTTCCGAACCCGCTTTCACCGGCACCGAGCAGATCGCTCAATTTCTTGAGCGTGCTCCGGTTGCGCCCGATACGCTCGCGCCTTACCTCACTTGGGACCGCCAGCACTACACCCGAAATCTCATCGACAAGACGGCCCTCTATGAGTTGATAGCCATCTGCTGGGAAGTTGGCCAGGGCAGTTCCGTGCACAATCATCGTGGTCAGAATTGCTGGATGGCAGTGCCGATGGGCAGACTGTTGGTCGAAAATTACCGCGTAATATCGGAAGATCTTCAGAAAGGCCGCTGCCGGCTCGCTCCGGCGGAGACGGTGGAGATGAATCCCGCGCGTCCCTGTGCGGTCGACCCTTTGCAACCAGTACACCGCGTGTACAATCCGCGTGAGTTCAACGAAAGGGCGGTCAGCTTACACGTCTATTCACGGCCCTTTGACAGTTGCGTGGTGTATTCGCCGGAGCAAGGCACCTGCGGCGAAATCAAGCTGCACTATAACACCGCGTACGGAACGCCGACGACGGCGATTCAGTAGAAGTGGTCTGGCTCTGTTGAGACCCTTTATGTCGCGGATAAAACCGATGTTGTTGGATTTCCAAAACCTCCTCGTGCTCACTGGGAGCGCGCCTCTTTGATCTTTTCCACGAACTTCCGTGCCAGCTCGGTAATTGACGCGAAATCACCGGTCTTTGCTCCGGCCGTAAGATTGCCCCCCACCCCGACAGCAACTGACCCGGCGTTGATCCAATCGGCGACATTATCGAGGCTGACGCCACCAGTCGGCATCAACGGTGCTTGGGGAAGCGGCCCTTTCACCGCCTTGACGAACGCCGGCCCCAGGATTTCGCCGGGAAAGACCTTTACGATATCAGCGCCGCACTCCATGGCCTCAATCACTTCACGGATCGTTCCAGCGCCGGGCATATAGGGCACCTGATAGCGATTGCAGAGACGCGCGGTCTCGGCGTTTAGCGAAGGGCTGACCACGAATTGTGCGCCCGCGAGAATGGCGATGCGGGCGGTTTCCGGATCGAGAACCGTGCCCGCTCCCAGCAATATCTGACCGGAGGACTTCTTCGCAAGATGCTCGATTACCGCGCTTGCTCCCGGCACAGTGAAGGTGATTTCCAGGGCAGCGACGCCCCCAAGAGCGCAGGCTTCAGCGATGCGAACGGCTTGGTCAGGGTTTTCCGCACGGATCACGGAAACCAGACCGGAAGCGACAATTTTCCCAAATACTTCCATTTTTGTTGTTGCCATAGTGTTCAGTATCTCCGCTTAGCGTCGGGCGACCTCCATATTCAACTTGCTCCCGAAGCCGGCTTCTCCGGGATGGGGATGGAAACCATTCCGAACAATTGGCTAGTGTAAACTTCTCAAGCGCAATGTTGGAAATGGCAAAGACTACCGTTACGTTTGGCGAAGTGATGCTGCGCCTGGCGCCCCCGGACTTCGAGCGTTTTCTGCAGAGTCCCCGCTTTGCGGCGACCTTCGGCGGAGGTGAGGCGAATGTCGCCGTGGCGCTCGCTGGCTTTGGTTTGCCTGCCGCCTTTGTCACGGTTCTTCCTGAGAACGCCCTTGCGGACGCAGTCATTGGAGAGTTGCGACGGTTTGGCGTGGATGTTTCCAGAATTGTACGTGGCAAGGGGCGCCTGGGGATTTACTTTGTGGAAGCGGGCGCAAATCAGCGTCCATCAAAAGTCATTTATGACCGCGAGCACAGTGCAATCGCCCTGGCCGGGCCAGAAGATATTCATTGGGATCGCGCATTGGAGGGAGCAGTTTGGTTTCACATCACAGGCATTACCCCTGCGATCAGTGGGTCGGCGGCTGATCTTGCGCTGGAGTCGGTGAGGAAGGCGAGGGAAAGGAGGATTACGGTCTCCTGCGACCTAAACTATCGCAAGAATCTCTGGAAGTGGGGGAAATCTGCCGCAGTTGTGATGAGCGAAATAATGAAGTATGTGGACGTTGCCATCGCCAACGAAGAAGACGTGCAAATGGCTTTGGGCATCAAGGCGGATGTGGATGTCCAATCGGGCAAGCTGGATCGTACTCAGTACGAGAAACTGACGGGCAAAGTGCTTTCCGAATTCCCGAACCTGAAGGCGATTGCCGTTACCTTGCGGGAATCCAAGAGCGCTTCCCACAATCGTTGGTCAGCGTGTATGAACGATCGCGACAAATTCATGCTAAGCCGCGCATATGAGATCACGCATATCGTGGACCGCGTCGGTACGGGAGACAGCTTCGCAGCCGGGCTGATTTACGGGCTGCAGAAGCTCTCCAGCCACGAAGATGCGCTTGAATTTGCCGTTGCGGCGAGTTGTCTGAAACATTCCATCCCGGGAGACTTTCACCGTTGCAGCGTGGATGAGGTTGAGGCGCTGCTCAAAGGCGGCGGATCAGGAAGAGTGCAGCGATAACCTTCGTTCGCGCAGGCCAGGCAGCCACGCTGATGCCAGAGGTTAATGAGCTTTTAGAGGAAATGGTAAGGGCTGGTGGGCCCTCCAGGATTTGAACCTGGGACCAATGGATTATGAGTTCCCTAGTCGGTTCTGAACCATTATGAAAATTTTCTACTCTACATGATTCGTCAACCACTTACCAGCCACTCGATTTGATCCGTTTTGATCCATTCTGCTCGGTTATGAACATAGAACTACTACAGTTTTACTACAGTGACGGT
>Ga0187818_10000269_pt1 | contig 17385 bp, 9 predicted proteins | sample NC_wetland_sal_i_14_FD_130581 | JGI IMG/M metagenome (GOLD analysis project Ga0187818, IMG submission 130581) | Wetland sediment microbial communities from Neuse River Estuary, North Carolina, USA - SO4_3 | ecosystem: Environmental > Aquatic > Freshwater > Wetlands > Sediment | place: USA: North... | reverse complement strand
GTGTCATTTGCCGCCGATACCCAGACCGTGAACGGCTGGGTTAGCGACGCGAAGTGTGGCGTGAAGGGAGCCAACGCGGGAGCGGCCGAATGTACAAAGAAGTGCATTGCATCCGGCATCGCCGCAGTCATCGTTACCGACAAGGACCAGACGGTCCTGATGATCGACAATCCCGAAGCCATCAAGGGTCACGAGGGACATCACGTTGCCGTGACCGGATTCATCAGTGGCGGAAAAATCCGCATTGATAGCCTTAAGATGCTCTAGGGCTAACGATTCCAACAGATGCAAAAAGGGCGGCCGTGGTGGCCGCCCAATGTTTTTCTGTGGAGCGACGGGCGTCTCGCCCGTCCACATGGATCTCTATCGCACCACGCCTTCCAGCGGCGAACTGGCAGTCGCATAAAGCTTGCGCGGCATTCGCCCCGCCATGTACGCCTGTCGTCCCGCCAGCACGGCGTGTTTCATCGCTTCCGCCATCAGCACCGGTTCCTGGGCGCCGGCGATGCCGGTGTTCATCAGCACCGCGTCGTAGCCGAGTTCCATGGCAATGGCCGCGTCGGAAGCGGTGCCCACGCCCGCGTCCACAATTAGCGGAACCGCCGTGATCATCTCGCGCAGGATGCGCAGGTTGGCGGTGTTCTGAATCCCCAGCCCGCTGCCGATGGGCGCGCCCAATGGCATCACCGCCGAAGCTCCCGCGTCCACCAGCCGTTTGCCGAACACGATGTCGTCCGACGTATAGGCCAGCACCGTGAAGCCCTCTTTCGCCAGCACCCGTGTGGCTTCGAGGGTCGCTTGCACATCCGGATACAGCGTTGCCTGGTCGCCAATCACTTCCAGCTTGATCCAGTCCGAGAGTCCAACCTCGCGCGCCAGCCGGGCCGTCCGGATGGTATCGTCGGCCGTATAGCAGCCGGCAGTGTTCGGCAGCAGGAAATATTTATTCGGATCGATGTAATCGAGCAGCGACTCCTTGCTGCGGTCGAGATTCACCCGGCGCACGGCCACGGTCACCATCTCGGCGCCGCTGGCTTCGAGCGCGCGGGCGGTTTCCTGAAAAGATTTGTATTTGCCCGTCCCAACGATCAAGCGGGAACGGAATTGCCTGCCAGCGATAATCAATGAGTCCGTCATGGTTTTATTGTACGGCGCGGGCGGGCTCTAAATCATCCCCTTCACCGCCCGCAGCCACTCTCATCGCTCAAGGGCGTTCGGACTCACTTCTTTCTTAAGCAGTTCCAACGTCACTTTGAGCGACTCCACCGAGTCTTCATGACCGGTGCCTGGCACACTGATGAATTGCTTCTGGGGCGCTTTGATCGTATCGAGGTACGCCTTGGCAAGCTCCGGCAATGCGTTTATATCCTCCTGACCCTGAACAAAAAAGATTGGGATCGCGAAATCCGTTCCTAGTGCGGTAAGGTCAACTGTTTCCAAGGGGCCTGACATCGTCACGCCGAAAAAGTGAATGAACGAAAAGTCGTCAGCTTCGTCGTTTTGTGCCTGCTCGGCGGCTGAAGCATAAGCGGGGTCTATGGTTCTTGGGGGAGAGGCGGCGGTGACTCGCTTTGCCTGATATGCGAGGAGGGCTTTGTGGAACACCGGCCACTTGCGGATTGAATCCCACGGCGGCGGGCCGTTTGCTTCCAGCGCCTTGACGGTTTTCTGATCGTCGTCGGCGCGCGCAAGCTGAAGCACGCGCGCGTAACTCGCGGCCTGATTGGCTCTCATGTTCACCATCTGACCCATGCCAATGTATGCGTAGAAGAGATCGGGCCGTTGCTTGGCCATGTAGATCCCGAGAATCGACCCCCAGGATCCGCCGACTAAAACGATCTTTTTCTTGCTCAGGTGTTTCGTGAGGTACTCGCTGACTTCGATGCCATCCTGGACCATGCGATCTAGCGTCATGGTTGCTTCGATCGACGGCCCGGTCTTTCCATACGTTCTGCCCGCGCCACGCTGATCCCACTGCACCAGGGTGAAGTCCTTCTCCCAAGTGCCGAACAAGGACTCCGCAAAGGGACTATATGCATCTCCGGGCCCACCATGGAGAAAGAGAATGACCGGATTGCGCTTGCTCTCGCCCCTGATCGTGATCCATTGGCCTATTCCGCCGATCTGGACGAAACCCTCCTCTTTCAATTGCATCGTCTGTGCGGTTGCGCCCGAGCTTTGAGCCAGAGCTGTGCCGGCGAGGCCGGCTGCCATGCCAATGACAACGAGACCCAGGAGCGTTGACGCACGCGCTCTCTTGCTTTGAGTCTCACTCAGACGCCGCGCACCGGATGTCATCCCGAAACCACCTCCGCCTTCGCGTACATCTCGTCAATCAACGCCCGGTACCGCTCCTCAATTCCCCGCCGCCGCACCTTGAAAGTATGCGTCATCGTTCCATCCGCTTCCGAGAGTTCTTCAGATACGACCAGCACACGTTTCAGTTTTTCGAAGCGCGCCAAATTCTGGTTCAGATCTGCGATAATGCCTTCATACAGCGCCTGCACCTTGGCGTTTGCGACCAGTGTTTGTCGCGAAGCAAAGTCAACCTGGTTCGCCCGCGCCCAGTCTTCCAGGGCAGGGAAGTGCGGCGAGATCAGCACCGCGGGAAACTTCCGCCGGTCACCGAGCACCACCGCGGTCCCAATCAGCGGGTTCAGCTTCAGCGAATTCTCGATCGGTTGCGGCGCGATGAATTTCCCGCCGGAAGTCTTGATCAGATCCTTCTTGCGATCGGTGATCGAAAGGTATCCCTGGCTGTCGAGGTGCCCGATGTCGCCCGTCTTGAACCAGCCATCCACAAACGCGTCCCGCGTTTCCTCCGGACGATTCCAATAGCCCTTGAATATCGAGGGCCCGCGCACCAGTACCTCGCCGTCGTCGGCAATTCGCACTTCGACGTTCGCCAGCGGCTTGCCGACGGTTCCCAATTTGTGCGCCGCGGGAGTGTTCACCGCGATCACCGGAGAAGTCTCTGTCAGCCCGTACCCTTCGTGGATGCAGATACCGATATCGGCATACCACTCCGCCAATTCCCGGCCCAGCGGCGCGCCTCCGGAAATGAACTCTTCTGCCTTTCCACCCATCCCCGCGCGCACTTTGGAAAAAACGAGCCGGTCCGCGATCTGCATTTTCCAAGAGAGCGCCGCAGGCTGGATTCCGGCCAGAGTCTGGGCGCGGTGAGCCCGCCCGACCGAAAGCGCCCAGCGATAAACCGCGCTTTTCGGAAAGCCTGCAGTTTTCAGGATCACCTGTCGGCAAATCTTTTCGTACACGCGCGGCACAGCAATAAAGATGTTGGGTTGCACTTCCAACAAAGCCTGCGCCAGTTGCGCAAGGTCAGGACAATACGCCAGCACTACTCCGCGGTACAGCAGCGCGAAGTCCACGTGCCGCGCCGTCACATGGGAAAGTGGCAGAAACGATACGCTCACCTCTTCTTTTGTCCCGAAGCCGAATGCCTCCATCGAACACGCGATATTCGACGCCATGTTCCCGTGGGTCAGCATCGCTCCCTTCGGAGTTCCCGTCGTGCCCGAGGTGTAAATAATTGTTGCCAGGTCGTCGGGCGCAATCGTCCGCGAGCGGGCATCGAATTCCGGATCGAATTCGGCCGGCCCGCGCAGCATAAGTTCCTGCATGTGGACCGCGTGCGCGGTTTCGACCGCGTCCATCACCAGGATCCGCTCCACTGGCGTGTGCCGCTGGATGGTCAACACCTTTTCCAACTGGTTCTTCGTCGATACCGCGATGACGCGCGCTCCGGAATCGTTGAGGACGAACGCAGTCTGCTCCGCTGTCTGTGTGGAATAAATCGGAACCGTGACCGCGCCCAGGGCAAGCGCCGCGAAATCGGCGATCGTCCACTCCGGGCGATTTTCGCTGAGGATGGCAACCCGATCGCCTTTGCGAACACCCCAGGATTCAAGCGCGCGAGCCACCCCCACGACACCGCGGTACATCTCGCTGGAGGAGATCGGCACCCAGCCCAGGGCTCCTCGTTGCAGCATGACACGGTCGCGGCGGTTGTTGCAGACCGCCAATAAGATGTCGTTTAGAGTTTGGATGCTCATCCGATCCGATCAAGACCAGCAATCATGGTACAAAGTCATTGTACGCAGTGATTGTACACAGTCTGCAGAAGCGCTTCGGCATTGCTGCGCGTGAAAGCATTCTGCGCTTTGACCGCGTGCCGGGCTCAGAGTACGCTTTTAGAAATCTTTTCGAAGGAGTTCCCATGAAGCGAAGGTGTGTTTCGACAATGTTGGGGGTCTGGCTGCTGACCGCTGCGATTATCTGCCCGCAGAGCAAAGCGCAGGGCAACAAGCCCGAGCCTGCACCCATGAACCTAAAGGTCGGCGACGTCGCTCCCGACTTCAAATTGCACTATTTCGATGGCAGCGACTTAAAAGAAGTTTCCCTGAGCCAGTATCGCGGCAAGAGCAATGTCGTTCTGGCCTTCTATATCTTTGCCTTCACCGGCGGTTGAACCGCGCAGATGAAGGCCTTCCAGCAGAATCTCAAGCAACTGGAAGCCGCCGACACCCAGGTCCTGGGTGTGAGCATGGACAGCGCCTTCGCCAACAAAGCCTTCGCCGACCAGATCGGCGTCACCTTCCCGCTGCTGAGCGATTGGGGTGGGGACGTCACGCGCCAGTACGGAATCTATGTTGACAAATACAAAGCCGCGCGCCGCGTCAACTTCCTAATCGGCAAAGACGGAAAAATTCTGGAAGAGCAGATTGACCGGGATGCCATCGATCCCAAGAAGATCGTAGATGCCTGTGAGCGCAAGAAACTGAGCCGCTGAATCACCGTGGACGCAAGGCGGAGAAGCGCCAGGAGCGGGTCCGCTTAGAATTCAAGATACGCATAAGACCTCAAGAATTCAAGCGGACCCAACCAGGAAGACCAGTCACTGGATGGAGTGCGAAACCACTCCTCAGATCTGCTCGACTGATCAGAGCAGTGCCAGGACACTACCGGAGCGCCCGTCAGTTTGGCACCGCTTCACCACACTGTGTTATGATTTTTGTGCGGGGTGGAGCAGTCTGGTAGCTCGTTGGGCTCATAACCCAAAGGTCGGTGGTTCAAATCCACCCCCCGCAACCATTTACGGATTTGAGGGACTACCGGCGTAGTCCCCAATTCCAAAATCACTGGATCGTGGCTGTTTCGGGCCTCAAATTCTTCAGGGAAACTTCCTTCGCCCTATCCTTCGGTTGCCTTTTGATCGCGGGTGGCAAGACAAGATCTGCTACCCGGCTATTGGCTCGGCGCTTGGTCTTCTCAAATGCTGAGCCGTAGGTATTCATGGTCGTCTTGATGTCGGCGTGCCGCATGAGGCGCTGCTGCACCCCGAGCGGCGTGCCGATATCATCAATCAGCGTTCGATAGGTGTGCCGAAAACTGTGCCAGCCCACTCCTTGCAATCCCATCTTTTCACCCGCCGGTCGCAAGTAGTCCTTCTGAATTGCATCACCGTGGACTGGGCGTTTCGTATCCGCATTAGCGAATAGCCAAGCCTCCGGCGTTTCGACACATCGCTTCCGCCAATCCTCCAGAACGGACACTAGCTTGGAGTCCAGAAACACTTCGTCTTCTGAAGCTCCGGTTTTTCCGCCGTTCCAGACGTAGCGGCCCACAATGGATCGGGTCAACGTCAGTATCCGCCGCTTCAAGTCAAAGTCCTGCCACTGCAATGCCCTGATCTCACTGATGCGCAAGCCCAGGCACATTGCAATCATGACCATCACTTGAATGTGGTAAGGAAGCTCTGCGAGAAGAGCGCGATATTGCTCGACCGTGAGCACAACTTTCTTGCGAACACGTTTCGTCACGCCCTTGATTTCAACCAACTGCATGGGGTTTCTCTGAGTCTCCAAAATTTCCCATTTCATCGCGTACTCAAAAATGCGATGCAGGAGACCCTTTATGTTGGACTTCGTTTTGGGAGAATGCTTCAGCTCCTTCAACCACTGTTCCACCTTGAGGGGCTTTTTCACTTCGGCCACGGGAGCCTCGCCCCATTGTGGCAAAATGTGTCTCTTCAAAATGGATACGTAGGACTTCTTGGTTGAATACCGTTCTGGCATTGCTTCGCGCATGTATCGCCTTACCAATGCTCCGAACGATTGACCGGAAGACTGCTCCATCCGCTGGTATCGAAACTCTCTCGACCCCTGCCAGGCATGATCTTCCGTAGGCCATCCTTCCACATCTCCCGCTAACATTACGCTGCGCTTTCGCGTAATGCCCATCTCGTCCGATTCGTAAAAACGCCAAACCCACACATCCGGGCCTCGCGTTCTCTTCTTGCGGACAATCGTGCCCACGTCTTGCTGTGTGCGTTTCAAGAAGCTTTCCTCCTTAAAGCGCGCACGGATGACGATTCTGACTGTACACGACAACGCATGTGGGAAACTAGCTCAGAAATTCGAAAGCGCCAGCGCTTGCGAAGCCCGTTTCCTATCGGGTGTGCGGGGAGGTCTCCTTCCCGTGCCATCTTCTTTACCGTCACGGGGCTGATCCTGAGAAAGTTAGCTGCTTCTTCAGGCGTCACGAATGGTTCGTTGTCTTCTGCTGCGTTCACGGTGCTACTCCATTTCAACCCCGTTTTCACAGTCCGAGAACCTCACCCTGAGCAGCGCCCTGGGCGTGCCCCTGCGAATGTGTCGTTCCTGCATGTTCTTGGCCGGTGTCATGACCGACAGATGCAGCTCTGTCATTGCTGATCTCATTACTGTGTCCGTGGTGACGTTGATGATTTGAACTGATTGCGCTGCTGTGCGAGTGCTCCTGGCCTGGGTGAATGGCCGTGCGGTGCGAGACATCGTGACCAAGAGCCTGCGGCAGCTTTTGGCGGTCATTCGTGAATATCTGCGCGTCCCACTGTCCACGCGAAACAGAGACATACGCCATGCGGCTATTGAGCAGGTCTTTCGCCGCAAGCTCCGTATCCACGTGGATAAGGACGCGGTCGGCGGTCTGCCCCTGGCTGGAATAGCTGGTTACGGCGTAGCCGTGGTCGAGGTGCGGGTGACGTTGTGGATCGTAATCCATGCTGCGCCCACTATCGAGCTTCAGCCGCATCGCGCCGTCCGGTGCGACGTTTTCCACTATAGCCAGGTCGCGGTTCGCAATTTTCAACTCATGATTCGGCGCGGTGAACTGGATGCGGTCTCCAACCGAGAATGCCTTCTCCTGTTCGCGATACACCGAGACGCCCATCTGTCGGCGAGGGTCATAGGTCGTTTCACTTCCATCCACGCGCAGCACCGTGAGCCGATTGTTTTGGGCGTCGATGCCCTTTACGCGTGTGTATTCGCCCTTCGCAATGCCAGTCTCGCGCGAACTGCGCGAGTAGCGCAGAATATCGTCAACTTGGTATTGCTGCGCCCAAGAACGATCTGCGCCGGTCATTTCCTGACGCGGCACCAGCGTTTGGACGGAATGCTCTACCTTGCTCACGATGCCGCGCGATTGCAACTCTGCATGGATGCGCTGATTGATCTCCATGCGGGACAGATTGTCCGGCGACACTACCAGCGTACTTTGCGGCGACTTGGCATACTCGCGCGCGATGGCCGTGATGCGCTCCTCGTGCCCTTTCATTTCATGCACTCGGCCTTGCCGGTCAAGGCTGTCGATGGCCGCGCCAACCTGACCACGCGCCAATTGCTCGACTGCCTGCTTCAGTTCCGGGTCTTTCTGTCGCACGATTTCTTCGAGCCGCATCGTCCGCATTCCGGCTTCCTGAAGCTGTGCGAAAGGACGGCCCGCTTCGACGGCCTCATGTTGCCTCGTGTCGCCGACCAGCAAGACCCGGTCTCGCGCGTGAAGCCGTTCCATGAACTCGTGCATCTGGCGCGTCGAAGCGAGCGAAGACTCGTCGAGCACATAGAGCTCTTTCTCACCTCTGTCTGGCTGCTCTCCCCGCGCCAGATGGCGTTGCAGAGTCGAGGTCTCTATGCCCGCCTCGGCCAGCTTCTGCGCCGCGCGTGAGGTGGGAGCAAAACCTTCGACCTTGTAACCTTCGGCCTCGGCTCCTTCCCGGATCACCGCCAAGGTCGTTGTCTTGCCGGTACCGGCAATTCCATCCAAGCCGATAATCTTCTCGCGGCTCACAAAAATGTCATCGACCACCTCGCGCTGCGCCGCACTCAACTCTTGATGACGGTCCTCGGTTGCAATCCGCAACGAGGGCGAAACCAGCATCGGATCGCTGTAGGTGCGCCGATTACCGTTCTGCATACGTCCGATGATCTCCTGCTCCATGCGGACCATTTCAGCAGTGGTATAGAGCGGCGCAGCACGTCCTTCCACAGGGCCAACGGCAATGAACTCTCCACGCTGGACTCGCTGTGCAAATTCATGCCACACCTGTTCGTAGGTTGCTTGCGCCATGCTGCGGCCTATCGCGGCTTGCAAGATGCTTCGCTCATCCTGTACGGCAGAGCGCTCGAAGACATGATTGCGGGCATAGGTAACGGCCTGCTGTTCAGTCTTGTCCGAGCGGGGTGTGTGGAGCTGTGCATGTTCGCGCGCCTGGGCTACAACGCGATCCGCCTGATGGCCGTACTGTGCCGCTAGTTCGCGGTGCCGCTGCAATACTTCTTCCGGGGAATGAATCTCCTTGCCGTCCCGCGTGCGATGGGCGGCAATCTGTGCCGCGCCCGCGCCTTCTCTTCCAATCTCCCGCAAGTGACTCTTGATCTGTTCTCGCCTTGGACTGGACGCTTCCAGATATTCCTGCGTGTAGCCCTGGATTTCCGGCTGTCCGTGCTTGCCGCGTTCGATTTCATAGCCTAGCCCTCGTAGCCGCATAGCAAGCTCGGAACGATACACGCTTGTCGCATACTGCTGCGATTGGAAAAGGCTTCGCTCCTGAAGCGCCCGCGTCTGGCCGTTCTCGCGCTCGGTCAAATTGAAAATGACGGCATGAGTATGAAGTTGCGGCGCGGCATACCCATTCACCGGGCGGGCAGCGTCATGCTCGAAGGTAGCGGCAATGAACTTGGCCGTCGTCTCCGGCGCATGGACGTTGCCGATCCGCGCTTGCGTATACCGCTCCAATTCGCCGAGTGCTACGCGGACACTCTCACGGTGCGCCTGGCGCACGCGCTCGTCGTCGCACACAAGCGCGGTGAGAGAAACGGATTTCGGCGCGGAGAAAGTCGCATCCCACGCGGCGCGATGTTCGACGCTGGTGATTTCCTTGCCGTACTCGTTCTCGTAGGTTCGTGCAGGCTGGTGCTTGACGAGTTGCGCGCCGCTTTCAGGATGCTGTCCTTCGCTCAACCGAGCGAATTCTTCGGCCCCAACGGAACCGTGTAGTCCCCACTCCTGGGCAAGCCTTCCCTGCCACTCGCTATGCACGTGCGCGTCACGGCCCCAGTAGTTTTGCCTCTTCGACACAAACTCGCGCGCATGGTATGTCCGTGCCTGTCCTGCCGACAATGCTTTGGAGATGGTCAACATGCGATTCAGCTCTACAACGAGTGCGGTAATATCTCGGCTCCTGTTTTCTGACTTAGACTACCTAAGCCTCGCAAGAGATGCTCACTGTTCTATTATTTATTGCTGTATTATTCAAGGTTGTTCTATGTGGAAAACGCATGGTTCTGTGCTTATCTCGCCTTTGCGCTAGTTAGTCGACTTACAATAGCGATCCGAATCGGCAACGCGAAAGCACGCTCAACGGCAGCGTGTATTGAGGGTAAGGCAAGGTCAAAACGCTGGACATCAGTATCTATTGACGCCGCTCATTGGAAGTGGGAAAGCATGTCATTCGCGAGGCTAAGTCGAGGCAGATAGACAGGGAATATCTGACCGGGAAGAAATGGAAGTTGGAGGCAAGTTATACCATCTTGTCAAGCACACTGACCTGGGCTTTATGCGTGCGCTTGACAGTCTTCAAGGTCGCTATTTGGTGTCGTGCAAATGGAGCACATAAGCGCCGTCATTTGGGATCGGATCTCTTGCGATTGGAGCGCCGATTAGCTCGGTCGATTGCTGCGACTTGTCCCGGCTTTTCGGCTTTCTCATCCCTAGTCGTTTACCCCGGCGATCCTGAGGAAATTGTCTGCCTTTTGCGTGCTTCTTTGGAGAGCTGGGAGGTGGTGTCTTCGCCTCTGGTTGCGGAGTCGAATGCGCTGGCTGAGACGGCGGCGAGGAGTGGCGCACGTGCTAAAAGGGTGCCGTCGGCTTTGACATTGCAGTGGAGTTGGCGAGTCCAATTGGCCCAGGTTGGCAGGACTTTTGGGCCAAGTAGAAGAGGCCATTTTGCCAGCACAATTGTCCGCAGATACCGTACTGATCCGCCTTCCAATTCCGCTGGAAATCCGATGGCGATACCAGCCATTGTGAGTGTCGTAAGGACCTCAATTTGATGCCCGCCAAGTTGTCCTTACAGTGCGAGCACCGGGACAATCAAAACCAAGATTGCAGACAAGCTCTCCATCCGTTTCCGGGGCCATATCGTCGTCAATTATCGGCTTGCATTTCCGACATGGGGCCGTCTTGAATAGCCACTCTACTACAGTTGTCGAACTGGTTGGTTGTGCCTCTCGGAGCAATCGAGATAAGCAAGCGGATAGTGCCTATGAAGCAGTCGCAATTCCCACTCATACCATGTCACAGCAACGATTGCTGGAAGGGCTGAAGAGCGCGGCCAAAGTGGCTACAATCCACCGCCTCGAACGCCGAGGAAAGCCAAAGGGAAACGTGGTTCCTTCGCCGGTGTATGAGCACCGGAATTGGCACGCAATATCACCAGGAACTCGTCGGGCTTTCTGGTGCTTGATCGACTCGTCATACACGACAATTTTGCGCAGACTATTACCTGTTCGCGCACGTCGGCAAGGCATACTTTTGTTAAGTCGGACGGATGCTAATTAGCTCTTCGCGGGACTCGCATTGCCGCCTTGAAAAGTTTGCCCCGCTGGGCCAAAGAGAGACATTCCGAACATAGCGGGAGGGCTTTTACGGGCGTGGGCGCGGCCTGTCAACGCCCCGGAGCGAAGCGCAGCCGCAAGGTGTTCCGCGCTCTTGGCGGAACGGGGCTTGACGGGCCGTGATCCGCGCCCGTACCCTCTTCCCGCTTCGGAATGGCTCGGTTCCTGCCGCTGCGAAGCGTACTGCTGAACGCATCCAGCAACACCGGACAGACACCGGATGTGCGCCGGACAAACACCGGATGCCGCGTGCATTGGTGTCAGCGGCCCTAATTCCGCTTTCTCGCGCAACCCTCGATGGATCAATACGTTTACGCGCAGAACGCCGTAGAGCGCCCGGCGGGAACCCATTAGTTCCCGCCGTCCCGCAACTGCTTTGTTTTCTGTGGTAACCAATAAGCTCCCAAAGGTAGCTGTGCAGCTCCCCAATTGGGGATGACGTGTCACCCCCTACTCCCGACGCCGCAGGCGGCGCAGCTTTTGACCCTGCCTCTAGCAGTCGCCTCGGGCACGCAGGACACCCCGAACCCACCTCCCGGAGCACCCAGATTCACCCTCACCGTGGCCGAACCGCCACACCTCCGGGATAGAATCGTGCGCGGATTCGACCCCGGAATCGGCACCGCATCCGGCAGCTAAACCGACCGGATCACGGCGCGGATCGGACACCAGATCACGGCGGTATCGGCTCGGGGAAACGGCAGCGGATCGGCGGCTAAAAGGAAAAACTCTCAGGACGGATTCTGGGAGGACTTTGCGAAGTGGCGGGCCACTTCTGAGGCATACCGCCTGCCGACGCGCTCATGGTTCTCTGCCAGCCATTCACTCAGGCGCGTTTGGCCGGTCGCGGGACCTTGCGGAGCTAGCAGGTTGCCCATCAATCCCTTGTACTCCTCCCAGGTCAGAACAACATCCCCTACGAACCAACCGGTCACGAGGGTCGAAACATAGGCCAGGGGCATCGGCAAGTGAACAAGGCGCACAGATCGCCTGATCTTTGCTGCAACGAGCTTTACCAGTTCCTCGAAGCTGAACGTTTCCGGTCCCACAGCGTCGAGCACGGTATTCCCTGACTGGTCTACAGCGTCCGCAAGCAAGCGCGCCATGTCTTCGACGTAGATGGGGCGGATGGCGTAGCGCCCATCACCGGGGATGCCAAACACCGGGAAGCGACGGACGAACCAAGCAATGTTGTTGATGAGTATGTCTTCCACGCCGAAGATGACGGTAGGTCGCACAATGGCATACGAGAGCCCGGACTCGATCACAGCCTGTTCCAGTTGCGCCTTGCCCTTGTAGTAGCCCAGCGGAGAGTCGGCTGATGGATTCGCGATGCTGACATGCACGATCCGTTTCACCCCGGCATCTCTTGCCGCCGCGATCAGTGTTCGAGTGTTTTGAACCGCCGTCTCGAAGGTTGATTCTCCATGCGGGAATCGAACCCAGTATGTATTGATCAGAGCAGATGCACCACGAAGGCTTTCCCTGAGTTGGTCGGGATGAGCGAAGTTGTAGGGAAAAATCTGAACGCTTTCTCCGAAAGGATTCTCTCGCTTCGGATGGTTCGTTAGAGTGCGGATTCTGTATCCGCGATTGAGCAAGAGCCGCGTCGTGTACTTACCGGTGTAGCTGAATGCCCCGGTAATCGCAACCGTATCAGTGGTCCCTTCCGCCACGGCTTCTCCTCACTTGTGAGCAGGAATGAACCCCAGAATAACCAGTCCGACGAGACCCAAGATCAACACACTGTATTCACCGTAAGCAGCGTTCCACGGAACCACCAGGACCAGCCAAGCAGCCAGTACGATCCAGAGGATCGGACCATAGAGCCACAGGTTCCTCGTTCCTGTTCTCACAGCCCATACAGCGACCGGCGTCATGAGTAGCGCCGCGATCGTGCTGCTGATAAGGGCGACAGGAACTACGCCCGGAAGCCTCAGCGTGCTGAACGATAGACGGCCTGCCGCACAGGCCGCAAATAACAAGCCCAATGTCACGGCGTAAACCCAACTCAGCGCCGCACCCAACGCCACCCTGTTCAACATGCTCATTTTCGCACCTGCACAGTTCTCCCGCAGTCAATCTTCCATCGCTTTGCACGAGTTCTCAAAACGGCGGCATGTTCGAGAAACCTGGCCCGCTGGGCTGAGCCAAACACTCTTGGTAACACTTGTTGATAACACCCCATGGCGCGCTCCATATGCCCGCTGCACGATAGCATCTTTGGTGAGCAATGAAGGGATTCGTTCCCCTGTCATGCTCGCATGCTAAACAGCCTCGAACTTGTTGGGACCAGGCACTGTCTCCGGCGCATTTGCAGAAGCATTTGAGGCCGGTACCGGCATAAGTCTCGCTGCCGTAGCTGTCACACTTTGGGCTATTCGCGGGCAGAGGAGCAGCTTGCGTGCAATTCTCGCAAGCCTTTAGGCCCAGCGGATCTGTAAGGTTGATCGGATTATTCAAAACGTAGGCGTAGTAGTTGATTCCACCTTTAAAACCGAGTGGATCTTCGCTGATGAATCTGCCCGTGCCAGTGTCAACATAGCGCGCCCTGTAGTAGTAGATGCTCGTTTCGGAATCGAACTCTCGTCCTGTAAACCGAAACGGGTTGACGAGCGTGCCGGTAGACGCAGTCAAGTTTCCAAATGAGTCGTACGTGTACGTGTTGGCAAGCGAGCCAGCGGCACTGCTCAGAGAAGTGATTGATCCCGGTGCATCCGCCTGGTAGTAGCTCGCGGTCCCAGAACGGAGTTCCGACAGCTCTTCATCGGTCCTGGTGGTTTGGGTATACCGCGCGAGCACGTTGGCGGAGTTGTCCAGTTCTTCCAGCGGATTTTGTCCGTCGTACACGAAGTTCGTGGTTCCGAGTGGGCCAGATTTCTGAACGCGACGTCCGAAGGGATCGTAGCGGAAGGCTGTGGTTCCCACGCCGGGATTAACCACCTGCGTGAGCCGGTTCTCGAAGTCCCAAGTGAAGCTGCGGCCCTGGGCGTCGGAGAGAGTATTGCCGTTTGCGTCGTACGTGTAGCTCCCGTTCGACGTCGCCGTCAACTCGTTCGACGGGTTGTAGCTGTAGGTCGGCACTCCGGAGGATGACAGTCTATTGCCGACGGCATCGTAAGAATAGCTCTCCGTGGTACTACTCCCCTGGGTTACCTGCAGCAACTCGTAAATCGCGTCGTAACCGTAATTCGACGTGATCCCGTTGAGATAGTTGGTCTTGCTCGTCCGGTTGCCGGCGTAGTCGTAGCCGTAGCTGGCCCCGTCGAGCGTGGTCGAGCCCGCCTGGTGCAGCACGCTCAGCAGGTGCGACACGGAGTCGTAATTGTAATTCGTGTTGACGCCGTTCGGCCGCGTCAGCTGCGTCCTCCGGCTCAGCGCATCGTAGCCGAAGCCGAACTGGCCGGTCAGCGAGTTGGTCAGCGTCGTCAGCCGGTTCAGCGTGTCGTAGTTGTAGGAGTTCGTGCTGCCGTCGGGAGCGGTCAAGCTCTTCCGATTCGAGGCCGCGTCGTACGTGTAGGTGTTCTGGAAGTTGTGTCCCGGCAGGAACGTGTACTGGGTGCTCGTCCCGATCAGGCGTCCCATGTTGTCGTAGGCGAAAGCGTAGGTGCCCGTGGGATCGGTCACCTGCTGGATCTTGCCCACCAGATCGTACACGTAGTTAGCGGCGGTCGAATCCGGATAGGTCCTGCTGGTCATCCGGTACAGCGAGTCGTAGACATACTGAATCGTCTGGTTCTTGCGGTCGGTCTTCGAGGTCAGATTATAGAGCTGGTCGTAGCCATAGGTTTCGATGAGCGTCGACGGGAAGGTCGTCTGCGTCACCCGGCCGAGCGGGTCATAGGCAAAGTAGGTGGTGTGGTTGTCGCCGTCGGTGATGCTTACGAGGTTGTTCTCGGTGTCGTAGCCGTACTGGGTCAGATTGTTGGCGGCGTCGGTGATGGAGGTCAGGCGGTCGGCGTCGTCGTAGACATAAGTGGTTGTCTTGTTGTTCTGGTCTGTGGCCGTGGTACGGCGTCCGCGATAGTCGTATCCGAAGCTGGCTGTGGTGTTGTCGGGATAGGTGATACCGGTCAGCCGGTTCATGGCGTCGTAGGTGAACGTAGTTGGATGCGCGCTGCCGTTGATCGGATCAATCACGCTGGTGCGATTGCCACGCGCGTCATAATTGTAGCTGGTCACGTGGTTCTGGGCATCGGTGATGGACTGAATCAGCCCGGTCGGATAGTACGCAATGGTGGTAGGGTGGTTCAGCGGATCGAGGATCTGGGTCAGCTCTCCCAGGGCGTTGTAGGTGAATTGCGTGACGCTGGGCGGTGTCTGGCCATTTGGCGCAGGCGAACTGACGGTGAGCAGATTGCCGTTGGCGTCGTAGGTGTTGGTCGTCGTGTTGCCCAGCGGGTCGGTCATGGTCAGCACTTCGCCAAGACTGTTGTAAGTGTAGGTGGTGGTTACGGCTGCTACGTTGAGCTGGGCAGACCGCGTCAACATGTTGCCGTTGCCATCGTAGGTGTAGGTAATGGTGGTTCCGTTGGGATCGGTGGTGGTCAGCAGGTTGCCGTTGTTGTCGTAGGTATCCTGCATGTTGCCACGGACCGAGCAACTAGCACAGCCGGGTCCCTGCGAACTGAGCATGCTCCATGTGCCGCCGAGCATGGTTGAGGTGTAGGTCGTCTGGTTGCCGTTGGAAGCCGTCAGTACGGCGACCATGTCGAGAATGAACTCAGGACCTTGGGCCGTGACTCCGGCGACGGTGACGGTCACCGGCCCGGTGATCGCGTTCGTAGGCACATCTACAATGATCTGCGAGTCGCTCCAGTTGCTCACCGCCGACGCAACCACACCTCCGAAGGCCACGCTGTTGGTACTCTGCGTCGCGCCGAAGCCGCTCCCGCTAATGGTTACGGGCGTGCCGACTAAACCGGTGCCCGGCGAAATGGCGGTGATAGCGGGGGGAGGCGACACGGTGAACGGCACTGAATTGCTAACGATGCCGTCGTTGCTGACGGTGATGAAACCGGGACCAATGGGGGCGTTAGACGGAACGAGTGCCTGGATCTGCGTGTCGCTCCAGCAACCCCACCCGTTCGGGCATGTGGCCACGGGGGCGGTGACGCCGTTGATCGAGACCACGCCATTCTGACTCGCGCCAAAACCAGAGCCGTTGATCGTTATGGTCCCATTGAGCGGACCGGCCGGCGGCTCCAAGCCGGTGATTATCGGGTTAATTACCGTAAACAGCGCGCCCGCAGTGACCGGGCTCACAATCGAATTCACGGTAACCCTGACTGGCCCCGTTCCGTTTGGCGCTGAACTGGGCACCGTCGCGACAATTTGCGAGCTGCTCCAGCTTGTGATAGACGTCGCCAATGCGCCGTTGAACTGGATAGTGCTGGTGCCTTGGGTGGTTCCGAAGTTCGATCCAGTAATGGTCACTGGGGTGCCGATTGTTCCAACGATCGGTGTCACACTTGAAACGAAGGGAGTTGTGCCAACGGTGACCGTGACATTATCGAAAGAGACAGTATCAAGGGATCCGTACCCACTCACCGCCAGACCGATGTAGACAGTCTGAGCCATCGGAATTGTCGTGCTCGCTCCGATCTGAGTCCAGTTCGCGCCGTCGCGCGACGCATACCCAGTGAATGTGTTTCCGATCCGGACCAGTTGCAACCAATATGGGTATGACCCATCAAAAGACACACTCTGGTCGGTGACGCCAGCGCCAGTCGTCGGACGGTAATGGAGATAAGCCTGGTTCGGCCAGAACCATACATAAGCATTCGCCGAACTCGGGTTCAATGTCTCCCGAATCATTACCCCGGCGTCCTCGCCCTGCTGGCTGGTCAGCTGCGCCACAATCGATCCGTCCCCCATCAGAGTTTGATAGACAAAGTGCATCGCATCCGCGGTGCCTCCGAAACCAGATCCAGCGCCCGCCACCGTGAAGGTTCCGCTGGAGTACGTTGCGCTCCCAGGATGGCTGCCCACTGCGCCCACATCCTGATCCAGCCAGGGCGATGGTAGTGGTTGTGTAGTGACTTCGAGAGTGACGGGGTTGCTGGCGTTCATGCTCGGAGCTACCGATACCACCACCGGACCCGATGTTGCCCCCACCGGGATCGTGAACACAATCGATGTGTTGCTCCACAAGTTGATCGTCATCGGTGTGCCGTTCAGCAGAACTACACTTCCACCCTGTGCGGTGCCAAAGTTATTGCCCGTGATCTCTACCTGGCTTCCGACGGAGGCCGTAGTTGCTGACAAGCCGGTAATCACTGGTGCCGGAGTTGCCGTCGAATTGATTGACACGCTGTCGAAGGTAGCCGGGTCGAGGTACCCAACCCCACTCACCGCCAGACCGATGTACACAGTTTGCGCCATCGAAATCGTCGTGCTTCCCAGTTGTCTCCAGTTAATACCGTCGGAC
>Ga0187818_10000268_pt1 | contig 17412 bp, 16 predicted proteins | sample NC_wetland_sal_i_14_FD_130581 | JGI IMG/M metagenome (GOLD analysis project Ga0187818, IMG submission 130581) | Wetland sediment microbial communities from Neuse River Estuary, North Carolina, USA - SO4_3 | ecosystem: Environmental > Aquatic > Freshwater > Wetlands > Sediment | place: USA... | reverse complement strand
GCGCGGATGAGTTCGATGGCGCGGATGGCGCGCTGCGCGTCTTGCCCCGGAACGTCTACGATCACCACTTCGGCGCGCGATTCCTGAAGCTGCCGCAGGATGGCATCGGTCGGACCCACCGGAAATCCGACCTGGCTGAATACCGCGCGTCCCAGCTGGGTCGCTTCCAGACGAGTCTGCAGTGCCGATAAGTGGTCGCGGTCCTCGGTCAGGAGGCCGACGGCAATCCCATGCATAGCGCGGTTCTCGCTGATTTCTCTCGGTGTCTGCATGTTAGAAAGAGAACCTGCTCTCCGCCAAGTGACCTCGGTAACCAGCCGCACGCGTGCCGGTACCTGTTCTGCGCGAAATCTCAGGGCTCAACACTTGCATGATGGCGGCTGGGGGGAGAGCACAACGAAGAATAAACTCCAAGACGGCACTTCCCTGTAATGCATGGAATTGTAAGCGAAGAAACCGGAATTGTGAAGGTCACTGTCGAGCTATCCTGATGAACCCATCGTGCCACCGAAACGCCCCGAAGATGAGGCTTCTAAGAGGTGCTGAAAAAACTCGACCTTGAGTGGCGCAGCGCCGCGCTGATTTTCTTCGCGCCCTTCGCGGCTTGTCTTCGCGCCTCGCGGTTCAAGCTTTTGACCGCGTTATCCCACGATGATTCGCGCCGAAGAGTGCCCCGGACCCCGCTCCTCTTCTCGATGAGGATGCAGAGCCGAAACGCGCGCAAAACCGGAAGCTGAATCGGCCGCTTCGGACAGGTATTCGTAGCCATCGAAGCGCACCGCTACTCCGATCTTCGTTTCCGCGCGGTTCCGCGCCGGCGAATCTTCGAACCGCGCAGATGGCCTGACCACGCGCAGAATTCGGCCCCGGCAGCGGACCGGCATGCTTTCTCCCAAAGTGATCTCTGAAGGCATCCGGAGCGTGAGCACAATTTCGGCGCCCGCTTCCAGAGGCGCGTCGGTGAAGAAAAACACGCCCCGCGAACTCAGATCCTGCGTGAACCCCAGACCTTCCAAAGAAGCCGCGCTCTGGCGCAGGGATAGAGGAAGCAAATAGGGGAATCGCTGTCCAACGCGGCGTTCCACCCGAACTGGAGGAGTGGTCATAGGAGCGGGTCACTTCCTTCTTGCCGAATCGCCGGGGGGAGCGTTACGCGCTACTGTACCTCACGCCGGGCCGAAGGTGAAGTTACAATCTAGTTACACCCAGAAAATAATTCCCAAATTGGTCATTCGCTTGCACTTGGCGTCTGGATCAGGCATTGACTCGTCCCTCTAGCACAGCCCAACCTGTGGAAAACTGAGGCATGTGGGAACAGCCGCCCCGCCTGCCCTGAGCCCGCCGAAGGGAACTGTCTGGGATTGCCGAAGCCCGGAGCCAGGCCGAGGGGGAAGCTCGATCGCCCTGTCCAGAAAACTGAGACATCACTCCCCGACGATATACTTGGTGCGTCGCACAGCGCGGAGTCATCCAAGACGACAGATAGTGGCTGAGTCCAACAATTCCATCCCAGAGGATGCCCTTGCCAACGGCGCTTCCACCGCCGCAGGGCCCAGATCACGCTGGCAGGCCGCCGGGCGCGCCCTGCGCCATCGCAACTTCCAGCTCTTCTTCGGCGGACAACTGATCTCGCTCATCGGCACCTGGATGCAGACCGTGGCCCAATCCTGGCTGGTTTATCGCCTGACCGGGTCGGGCCTGCTGCTCGGGTCGGTAGGCTTTGCCAGCCAGATACCTGTGTTTCTATTCGCTCCCATCGGAGGCATCACCGCCGATCGCACCAACCGCCAGCGTGTGGTGATTGCCACCCAAACCGCGTCCATGCTGTTGGCGTTCGTCTTGGCCGCGCTCACGCTCACTCATGTAGTTGACCATCGGGTGTGGCTGATCTTTGTGCTGGCGGCGCTCTTGGGAGTGGTCAACGCGTTCGACATCCCCGGCCGCCAGTCCTTCCTGGTCGACATGGTGGGCAAAGACGACCTGATGAACGCGATCGCGCTCAACTCATCGATGTTCAATGGCGCACGCGTGATCGGGCCGGCAGTAGCGGGAGTTCTGGTGGCGAGACTGGGCGAAGGCTGGTGCTTTTTCGCCAACGGCGTGAGCTACATCGCCGTCATCATCGGATTGATGATGATGAATGTGCACGCCCCCGCACGGGTTTCCGCCAAAACCTCGCCGCTCGAGCACATCGTCGAGGGATTCCGCTTTGCCAGCCATACCGCGCCGATTCGTGCCCTGCTTCTGCTGTTGGGGCTGGTCAGCATCGTCGGCATGCCCTACGTAGTGCTGATGCCAATCTTTGCCGCCAAAATCCTGCACCGCGGCGGGCAGGAGTTCGCCGCGCTGATCGGATCGCACGATCTCGGCGCCGTGCGCCTTGGCATCCTGATGGGCGCCACCGGCGTAGGCGCTCTGCTCGGAGCTCTCACCCTGGCCGTGCGCTCGGGTGTAAAAGGACTGGGCCGGTGGGTCGCGGTGTGCTGCGCGGGTTTTGGTGTGAGCCTGATCCTGTTTGCCATGTCGAAATGGTTCTGGGTGTCGGTGCTGCTGCTGCTGCCGGTGGGATATTTCATCATGCTGCAGATGGCCTCATCGAACACCCTGATTCAGGTGATGGTCCCCGACGAACTCCGCGGGCGTGTCATGGCAGTCTATTCCATGATGTTCATGGGCATGGCGCCGCTCGGCGCACTGATGGGCGGAGCGCTGTCAGATCGCCTGGGCGCGCCTCTGACCGTCGCCATCGGCGGACTCGCCTCAGTCGCCGGCGCGGTCTCATTCGGATTGCATTTGCCGAAGATTCGCCTCGAAGCCCGCCGCCTGATCCTAGCGCAGCAGATGGCCGGAGGCGAACCCGCCGCGGGAGTGACAGCGCCGGTGGCCGAGGAGTAACGGTGCGTATCTATGTATTAGGGTACGCCATCAGGCGTCCGCAAATGCCGCGCTGTCATCGCGCCTACAGGCGCTGCATTCATTGTTCTGGATTCGCTACGGCTCGCTTACCGATACGCTTGCGGCGGCAGACCCGTAATTCGGATTCCGGCGTGCCCCTTGTGCCGGAGGTTGAGGCCGATCAGCAGTGCGGTGATTTGCTCGACGATGCGTGCATTTTCCAGCCGGCCGCCGTCAATGGCCCGCACGCCCGGAATTCTCGCGGCCAGATCGCGGGTGAGTTGAGCCGCATCGGGATCGTCGCTGCAGACGATCACATCGCAATCCAGCGCCCCATCCCCGCCCAGCAAGTCGGCCGAGACGTTATGGAAAGCCGCGACCACGCTCACCTCCGGAGGGACGATCTCGGCGGCCTGCTCGGCGGCCGAGCCCTGCCACACGCCCAGCGTGCGCGAAGCGCGTCCGCCAACTCCCGCCGCCAATGGCACCGTGGCATCAATCAGGATGCTGCCCGCGGTCATTGCCGGCTTCAGCCGCTTCAAAAGCGAAGCCTGGCCTTCGAACGGCACGGTTAGCATCAGGATATCGGCGGCGGCGCAGGCGGCGCCGTTTTCTGTGCCGGAAACCCTGGCCTGCGGAACCCTCCGTTGCACGGCCGCGGCCGCCAGTTGCGCCCGCTGTAGTTCGCGCGAGCCAATGATGATGCTTTCTCCGGCGCGCGCCCAGCGCAGAGCCAGTCCCATGCCGGCGGGACCGGTGCCGCCCAGGATCGCAATCGGGCGCCCCGGTGTGAAACCTGTGCTCATGCGAATTCGGCCTCTGGCGCATGTTCAACCGAGAATTCGTCGTGATTCAACGGCAGTCTGAGGTAAATGCGGGAATAGGTTGTGTTGCGCTCTGCCGGGATGCGCCCGATCTCCAGAATCAGCGCTTGAAAATCTTCCGGACTGGTGTACTGGCCGGCCGTCGCCCCCGCCTCGCGCGAGATATTTTCTTCCATCAAAGTCCCGCCGTAATCGTTGGCCCCGGCGTGCAGGCAGAGTTGCGAAAGATGCCGGTTCAGCTTCACCCACGAAACCTGAATGTTGTTGATGGAGCCGGCCAGCAGCAGCCGAGCCAGCGCATGAACCTTCAGATGCTCGGCCAGCGTGGGACCGGTGCGCGCCAATCCTTGCTGGAACAACAGCGTGTTCTGGTGCACGAATCCCAGCGGGACGAATTCGGTGAAACCTCCGGTTTCTGCCTGAATCTCCCGCAGCAGCCGCATCTGACGCACCCAGTGCGCGGGCGTTTCCGCGTGGCCGTACATCAGTGTCGAAGTGGTGCGGATGCCCGAACGATGCGCCGTGCGGATGACTTCCACCCATTGCGCCGTCGAAAGTTTATTGGCGGAAAGAATGTGCCGGACTTCATCGTCCAGAATTTCCGCCGCCGTCCCCGGCAGAGTCCCCAGCCCGTTGTCGCGCAGCATCGCGAGATAATCCGCCAGCGGCATGCCCGTGAGTTCCACGCCATACACAATTTCCATCGGCGAAAAAGCGTGGATGTGCATCCCCGGGACGGCGCCCTTCACCGCGCGCAGAATGTCGCGGTAATAGAACTTGGGGAGATCACGCGGCAACCCGCCTTGGATGCAGACTTCGGTCGCGCCGATCTGCCACGCCTCCACTGCCTTCCGCGCCATATCATCGAGGCTGTGGAAATAAGCGTCCGCTTCGCGCGGGCCGCGGCTGAAAGCGCAAAACTTGCATCCGATGAAACAGATATTCGTGAAGTTGATGTTACGGTTGACCACGTAGGTAACGATGTTGCCCACCAGTTCGGCGCGCAAAAGGTTGGCTGTCACCACTAACCCCAGCAGGTCGTCGCCCTCCGCGCCGGCCAGCGCGTACGACTCTTCCAGCGACAAGTCCGCGCCATTCTGCGTCTCGAGTACCTTCTCCAAAGAAGCCCGCAGCGAGGGATTCACACGCGGCGCAATATCAGACCACTCAAGCGCGGGGAAACCTTCCCATTCCGACGGCGTAATTTCGCGGGGCACGTTCTCCTCCAACTTCAAACGGTTTGTCACGATACTTTCCGGCGCTACGCCAGGAACATTCCCGGGTTCACTGTGGGTCCGTCCAGATGCCCGACCAGGCGCTTCTCCAGTCCCTCACGAGAAGACCCGAGTTGCTGCCGCAGGCGCTCCTTCTCTTGATCGTTGAGCGGTGAAAAGCTGCGCGCAGTCTCCACGTTGTGCGCGAGCATTTCCGGCCGCGGCATTCCCACGACAGCAGTGGTCACCGGCAAGCTCATGGAATATCGCAGCAGAGAATTCATGTCCGCCTTGCCCGGACCGTCGCCCACCAGAAACTCCTGACCGGTCACCTTCATGGCGATCACGCCCAGGTTCTTGGCATTGGCGGCTGGAAGGGCCAACTCTTCAAACCGGCCATTCCGGGACGCGTTCAGCGCCATCTGCACGCAATCCAGGTCATGGCGCTCGATCGCCTTCGCCATTACTTCTCCGTTGGTATGGCTGGTCATGCCGGCAAAGCGCGCCATTTTCTGCTCCCGCGCTTCCATCAAACCCTTGAGAGCCCCGTCCGGAGCCTCGATTTTCGCCAGATCGTCAGCTTGTCCCAGGCTGTGAATGTGCACCAAATCCACATGGTCGGTCTGCAGCCGTTTCAGGCTCGCCTCCAGGCGGCGCAGGAATTCATCCCGCGTCCGATCGGGAATCTTCGTCGCCAGCCAGACTTCCTTGCGGCGCGTAGCCATCACTTTGCCGACGCGGGTCTCGCTCTGGCCATCCCCGTAAGCGTATGCCGTATCCAGATACGTGATGCCCAGATCAATGGCGCGGTTGAGGATCGCCGCGGCGCTCTCTTCGTCTTTGTACATCAGGAAGCGGCTGCCGCAGCCGAAAGCCAGGATCGACACCTTCGCGCCGGTTCGCCCTAGAGTTCGCGACGGAATCAGATCGGTTCCCGGCCGCGCGTTGGCCACGTCCTTGAGCAGCAGCAGACTCGTACCGGCCGCGGTCCCCAATCCGATCTTCTCCAGAAACTGTCTGCGGGAAATTTCCTTGTCCATAGTCCCTCCTGAATTGCAGCTTTCCAGGCGCCGTGGCATCAAAAGCGAAAGTCGTGGCAGCCGGAATCGAGTATGCCGGAATCGTGAAAAAAACGGTCCGAGACAGTCTACCGGAACAGATCATTCGCCGCAGGCCGGAGCAGCTTTCCGACCCCGCCCCCGCCAGCCTCATATTCAAATCCGCGGACGACGCACGCCGGCGTGCGTTTGAGTTTGCCGCAGACCAGGCCCGCCGCGCAAGCCAGTTCGTCGGCCACAGCCTCGACGCTGGCTCGAAGTTTATACCCGTGCGGATCGCACCGTCCGCGCTCATCGCGCAGCGGCTTCATCCCGGCAATGCCGATCGCAACCTCCGTCAGCCCTTCCCGCCACGGACGCCCAAAACTGTCGGTGATGATCACCGGAATGTTGAGGCCCGTGTGTTTCTTGAGGTCGCGGCGCAGATCGGCGGCCGATCGATCCGGATTTTCCGGCAGCAGCAACGCATGCCCGCCGCCGTTGACGTTGGAAACATCCACCCCGCTGTTCGCGCACAGGAAGCCGTGATGGGTCTCCGTGATCAGCACACCGTTCTTGTGGCGAATCACGGCGCGGCTCTCGCGCAGCGCCAGTTCGATCACGCGCGCATCGAGCCCATATTGTTTCGCCCAGGCGACCGATTCATCCGAAGGCGTGATGCTGCCCAGATCAATCAGCCGCCCTTCGGATTTGGAAACGATCTTGTGCTTAACAACAAGAATGTCGCCGGATTCGAGGCGAAGTCGTCTTCGGCGCAAGGATTGGAGTAGCTTGTCCACCAGCGAATCGCCAGGCTGGATTTCGCCCGCAATCGCGATCGGTATGACGCGCAGCTCAGCCCACGCCTCGGCCGGCTTGCGTCCGCGTTTCGATTCAGACCACCGCATAGAAACTGGCTGCCATTCTAACGGACGCGTCTACCAGTTCGCTTGCGCGGGCAAGATTCGGGTGGGCTACTTTCATTCAAAGTAGCCCACTAGCAAGATTCGTATCAGGGCACGGCTTCAGCCGTGCCGCAAGTGGCAACAAAAGAGTCGCGGCTTCAGCCGCTGAGGGCCGGCTCTCAAAACGATGAGGACAACTCTAGGCCCGGTTCAACGAATGCCGGAGCGAGCCTTTCTCCGCGACTTCCGCGAATCCTCCGAGCCCTCTGCGTTTCAGCCTTTGTTTCCCGCCTGCGCAAACTCCCGCGCCAGCCGCTGCGCGCGCGTCTCGCCCGGCAGCGAAACTAACCGCTGCAAGTCAGCAGGATTATCCACATCCACCGCGATCCCCGGCAGACTCAAAACCACGCACGGCTTGCCCGTAGCCTGCGCCGTCGCATGATGCGGCTTGAAGCTGTCGTTGCCGAAGCGCAACGGGAAAAGATTCGCGGGACGCCGAAACGCAGCATTCGTACCGCGCCCGTCACCGGCAGGCACGAGCACACTGCCTTCTTCGGGCGCGTTCTTCACAACTTCTTCCAACTCCCACGCTTGGATCAGGGGAATGTCCGCCGGAATCACCAGCGTGCTCTCCACCCCGCGCTCCACGCACGCCCGAGTCGCCATCTCGATCGCGCCGGTTTCTCCGGAGTTCTCCGGGTCGGGAATGATCTCGAACCCATACCCGGCCGCCAGCTCCACGGCGAACGGATCGCTGGTAACCACTGCAACCTGCGGCCTGTCTTTCCATGCATGCAGAGTGGCCAGCACATCGTGCAGCATGGCCTGCGCCAACCGCGTCCGCGACGGTTGATCGAGGACGCCAGCCAGCCGCTGCTTCGCCGACGCCAGATTCTTGACGGGAACGAGGATCACGCCAGACCTTATTAAGCTTGGCCTTGTCAAGATTGGTCTTATCAAGATTGGGTCAGTCAAGATTGATCCAGGCGCCGAAACCCGGTGCCCGCGGCGGGTTCGTCCTGCAGCAGCGCGCCCGAGACGCACGCCAGCACCTCCCGCGCCAGGCTGGCTTTGTCCTCGGGGCTGCGCATGATGGTCTGGGTACACTGCACCCGCAGGCCCTTCTCGCGGAGAGCATCGGCGGCGCGGGTATCACGGACATCACAAATCAGCACGTCGAGAAAGTCCTCGTACGCCTGCGCCACGCCGGCAATCGAGCAGGGCAGCCCCTGCGCGGCCATCAGGATTCCCGCCGGGCCTGCCACCGCGGCACTGCCCACGATCGGGCTGACGGCGGCAATCTTGCCCCGGGCGCGCAGCAACGCGTCGCGAATCCCCGGCACCGCCAGAATCGGACCGATGCTGGTAACTGGGTTGCTGGGCGCGATCAGAACCGCATCGGCCGAGGTGATCGCATCAATCACTCCGGGCGCCGGCTCGGCATCCGACGCGCCCGCAAACCGCACTGAATTCACCGGATCCTGATACCAGCGCTGCACGAAGTACTCTTCAAAGCTCAGCTCGCCCGCGGGCGTATCCACGCGCGTTTCCACGCGGGAGTTGCTCATGGGCAGAATCCGTGCTTTGACCCCCAGCTTGTTGCAGATGGTCGCCGTCGCCTCCGACAGCGTCTTGCCTTCGGCCAGCAACCGCGAGCGCAGCAGGTGCACCGCCAGGTCGCGGTCCCCGGCATGAAACCATGTCGGCTCTCCCAGTTGCCCCATCGCCTGCAGGCACAGGAACGTGTCGCCCTTCACTCCCCACCCGCGTTCGCGGCTCAGCATGCCGGAGAGCACATACGTGATGGAGTCAATATCAGGCGAAACGTAGAGCCCCCACCACATCAGGTCATCGCCGGTGTTGACGATGATGGTCAGTTCGTCCGCCGGCATGACCAGGCGCAATCCGTCCACAAACTTCGCGCCGCCAGTCCCGCCACTGAGCACGCAGATCATGCCGCCCTCGTTATTCTTGCCAGGCCGTTAACATCGGCGGCAGCCCGCGCTTTTTCTGACAAGAGTCCTGGCTTCGCTGCCACCGCCGGCAGAAATTCCGGATACACCGGCAGGCGCTGCCGCAAGCTGCATCCCTTGGCCTCCGTGCGCAGGCGAAGCTGCTCCAGGTGCGGCCATGGTTTCTCCGGATTGATATAGTCAGGCGTCAGCGGCGACACACCTCCCCAGTCGTTGATGCCGGCATCCACTAACTCCTCATAGTAAGGCGCGGAAAGATTCGGCGGAGCCTGAATATTCATCCTGGGGAGTAACAAGCGAGCTACCGCCGTGGCCCGCAGCATCTCGCCGTGGCTGGGTTCGGACCAGTACGCCATCGGGATCGCCGGCTTCACCCGGAAGTTCTGCACGATCACTTCCTGAATGTTCCCGTAGCGCTCGTGCAAATCGCGGATCGCAACCAGCGTATCCACGCGGTCTTCCGCCGACTCTCCAATGCCGATCAGCAGGCCCGTGGTGAAGGGAACATTCTGTTTGCCGGCGTCCTCGATCGTTCGCAAACGCTTAGCCGGAACTTTGTCGGGAGCATTGTCGTGGGCCGCGCCCGGAGCCAGCAGTGCCGTGCTGGTGGTTTCGAGCATCAGCCCCATGCTGGGTGAAACGGCCGCCAGGCGCGCGATCCATTCCGCGCTGAGCAAGCCGGGATTCGGGTGCGGCAGCAGCGTGGTCTCGCGCAGCACCAGTTCGCACATGGCCTCGAGATAATGCAGCGTCGATTTGTACCCCAGCCGCCGCAACGTCTCGCGCATTTCCGGAAACAGCAGTTCCGGCTTGTCGCCGAGGCTGAACAGAGCCTCCGTGCATCCCAGTTTTTCCCCGGCGCGGACGATGGCGAGCACTTCCTCAGGCGTCATCGTATGCGCGCCCGCATCGCCCGGATCACGCCGGAATGTGCAGTACCCGCAATAATCGCGGCAAAGATTAGTCAGCGGGAGGAAAACCTTGCGCGAATAAGTGATGACGCCCGGCTTGAACCGTTCCTTCGCGGCGCGGGCCGCGGCGAGCAGCCCGGGAAGGTCTTCGTCGGAGCAACAGATCAGCCGCACCGCCTGTTCCCGCGAGATAGCTTCTCCCGGACGCACCGCGGCCAGGTCTGCCGCGCAGTCAAAGCGGCGTTCCGACGCTGCGGGCGTAATGGCGGTCACGGTCACCGTTGAATCGAATGATACAACGGGCCGTGGTAATGTAGGCGGTTGCTCTGGCGGTAAAGAGCCTCCAGGGAGCCTATGAGAACTGAATTCTTCGACATGGAATGGGAGCAAAATCCTGAGAATGGCCGCAGGTTCGACAACGCCGAGGAACTCTTAGAGTTTATTGAGGCCTTGCATTCGCGGAACCCTTTCTTCTTTGAGCTACGTGGCGAGAACGGATATATGCTCAACATAGGCATCGGGCAGCTTCTGAATGCGGTGCAATTGTGTCTGGGAAATGGAGATCCCCCGTATCTGCTGGCAGTGGCGCCGGGCAGTCCTGAACGGCTCCCCGGGGGCGATAGGAACCCGTATTCGGCGGCCGCAAAGGCCGATGATAAAGCCGGCGTGAAAGCCCCGGAGTTCTTATGCGGAGGTACAGCTACGCCAGTGCCGACTCGATATTGCGTCACTAACGATGTCATGAAGCAGATCGCGGCCTATTTTCTGGAAACCGGGAAGCGCAGTCCCGACGTCTTTTGGGAGGAGATCTAGGCGAGGATCCGCCAGAATATGACCCTGAATCCTGCCGACTTCCGCAAAGCCATGGGATGCTTCGCCACCGGCGTGACCATCATCACGGTGGACCTCGACGGCGAAGTCCATGGCATGACCGCCAACGCTTTCGCATCCGTGTCGCTCGATCCCATGCTGGTGCTGGTCTGCGTGGATCACAGCACCCGCACCCACGCCCACCTGCACGCCAAAAAGCGTTTCGGCATCAACGTTCTTGGCGAGGATCAGCGCGCCATCTCCGAGTACTATGCCAGCCCCGACCGCAGCCACGAGCACGCCGAAACCGAGGCCGGAGCCCGCTTCGACCGCACCCGCCAGGGGACGCCAATGCTGCACGGCTCGCTGGCTTATCTGGAGTGCCGGCTGCACTCGGCCGAAGAGGCCGGCGACCACACCATCTTCATCGCCGAAGTCGAAGACGCGATCGTGCGCGAAGGCAATCCGCTGCTGTTTTTCCGCGGCAAATATCGCAATGTGGGCGACAAAGTCAGCTAACATGAAGGCTCGCGGTCGGGAGGTGAAACGTTGAAGCCTAACTTGAGTTGCAGGATGATCTCCGCCGTACTAATGGGAATCTTCCTCGGCAGTTACATTCACAACGACTATGCGAAATGGGCGCAACGCGGTCGAGATGCCTTCATCGCCTATCAGACACAGCGCTTCGACAAGCAGATGGCCGCTCCGCATCCCACCATCGCCACCATCATCGCTTCCATACTGTTTGTAGTTGTTTTCTTGGCGGTCTACGAAATTCTGGCTTACATTCTTTCCCGAATAGTGGGCAGCCCCTCCAGCGATCAGATCGCCCGGTAAGGCCGCCGCCCTCACCATGGCCGGCTGCTGGGTGACGCACCGTGGTCCACTACGGTTCGTATCAGGGCATGCCTTCAGAGCCTGCCCTGAGCGGAGTCGAAGGGCATGCCGTAAATGCTCCATTCTGAATGCGCCTTCAGGCGCTGGGTGGAGATTCGAAAATTCCGCCCCAGGCTCTTGGCGTCGTGGCAGTTCCCTCTCGTTGCCACTTTTCCCGCCCCCGAACATCCAATCCTTACCGAAACAAATCATCGAAACGGAGCTGATTCATGGTCGAAAAGACTGCAGAGAAGATTACGAAGTCAGAGGCCGAGTGGAAGCAGAAACTCACCCCCGAGCAGTATCGCGTGACCCGCGAGGCCGGCACCGAGTGCGCCTTCACCGGCGCTTACTGGAACAATCACGAGGCGGGGATGTATCACTGCGTGTGCTGCGGCGCTCCCCTGTTTGATTCCCAGACGAAGTTCAACTCCGGCACCGGCTGGCCCAGCTTCTACAAGCCCACCGAGGGCGGCGGCGTAGTCGAGCACCGCGATACGAAGTATGGCATGGTGCGCACCGAAGTCCGCTGCGCCACCTGCGACGCCCACCTAGGCCACGTCTTCGAGGACGGTCCCGCTCCCACCGGCCTGCGCTATTGCATGAATTCCGCGGCGCTGGATTTCCGGCCCTCGGAGAAGAAGTAATTTGTAGCGCCGCCGTCCCGGCGGCCGTCGCGGGGCTCGGCCCGTACCCGAGGGTAAGATGGCGGCCGACACATTCTTGAAAGGCCCGCTCTTCCCCACATCACACAAAAAATAAGGGGCACGCGCAAGCGTGCCCCTCGTTCTCACCGTAATCTTCTTCCAGCCAATTACGCGCTGGCCGTAGCCGCCATCGCCTTCGGCGCCTCGGCCGGCTTGGCCTGTGCTTGACTCTGCTTGCGCGGTTCCGCGAGTACCTGGATTCCGCCCTTGAGTGCGGCTCCGTCTTCCACGGTGATGCGCACCGTCGAGATGTCGCCGCTGACTGCACCCTCGGCGCGGATATCCACGCGGTCGGTGCATTCGATGTTGCCATTCACCTTGCCCATGATCACTAATTCGCGGGCATGGATGCTGGCGTCCACCTTGCCGTTGCGGCCGATGGTAACGCGGCTCTCCGGCATGATGATCTTGCCTTCCACGCGGCCATCAATGTAGAGCGCTTCGGAGCCGGTGATTTCGCCCTTGATGACCAGAGTGCGGCCGATGGTGGCCTGATCCACGGGGGCGGTTACGGTTTTGACTGGGTTGAACGTGTTGGGGTTGGAAGCCGGTATTGCCGACTTCAAGCTGAAAGAGTTCTCCGACGACTGAAGCATGCGACCTTCCTTGGATTCCCGCGGGCGCCTCGCCGGCCTGCCGCCGGGCGCCAATTGATGCGGTTGGTCTTGAAATTTGTGGCCCTCGGCAGTTCGTGGCCACTCGGCCATCCTGACTATCGCACAGGGGTAAGTGAGAAAGAGAGATTACGGAAGGAGGTGTCCGGTAGGCGGAAGCCTGCAGATTCTTCAGAGCGTGTCGGCACGCCTTCCCATCCCGCCCTGAGCTCGTCGAAGAGCCCGCCCTACCTTTTCTGAAGGACCTATATCAAATATTCAAAATCCGCAATTGCAGCGCAATGTATGTAACGGCGATCATGCACTCATTGACCGCTGACCCCTACGAAGCGATCACCCGATAACCCTCACGGTTTTCGCTGAACCTGTTCTGAATATTCGTGAAACCGGCTCTTCTCAATCGTTCTATCAACTCTTCGACGCGAAATGGATAGTAGACAATCGGGTATGACCGCACCGACACTTTTCCGTCAGAATCAAAAACTAAGAGCACTTCTATGGTGTGAGCGTCCTCAAACCTCTCCGGAAAGTTCCAAACGTAGATGGGCAAACACCGCTGCCCCGCGCGCTCTCGCCACTGATAGGGTGTGAAACGTGTTTTCTCTTTCCTAATCTGCTCCCAATTGCGAGAGTCAATGACGAGTTTGCCGCCACTCCTTAGAACGGCACGCATTCCCTGCACCGACCGAAACATTTCTTCTCCGTCGCGGGTGTGCCCGATTGCGTTGCCAAGACAGAAAACCAGGTCAAAGGGACCGGTAACGTGAGCCGGCAGATCCTCCCAGGTACAGCACTTCAGCGGGACGTCTACCTTGGCCTTCCTGGCGGCAAGATCCGCTTGCTCGATCATTCCCAGGCTGCCATCAGAGCCACTGACTTCATAGCCAAGCTTAGCCAGCGCTATCGCGAACGTTCCGATTCCACAGGAGCAATCCAGGATGCGTGCCTTTGGACCGGCGTCTTTCAGAACGTCATCGTTCTCCTCAAGCGCAGGCTTGCCTGAAGAGACATAGTCCGAGTAGAGCCAGTGGTAGTTCAGAGCAAACTCGTCGTATTGCGACATTGCACTCGTACTCGGACCGTTGGAGACATTGTATGCGTTGTTTTGCGAAGAGGAGAATGGGCCATATCTGTCTAAAGGAAGATTCATCGAGCGCACGTCCAAAAAACGGTCGTTGCCGAGTGTGTGTCAACGCAATGTGATCAACAATCGAGCGGCCGACTGTCGAAACCAGGCCTTAGCGCTCATTGACCCAGTTGCAGGCTCTCCGACAACCCCTCCCACTCCCTAAGCAGCTCCGCATGCTCCGCTTTATGCTGCTCCAGTTCCTGCGCCTGACGCTGGCTCTCCTCCGCGTTGACAAAATTCTGCAACTCCGCCTCGCAGTGGGAAATGGCGGCTTCCGCGCGGCCGATTTTCTCTTCCAGTTCGTGAATGCGATCTTCCATCCGCTTGCGCTTGATGGGATTCATCCTCTTCCTGGCCTCTAAAGCCGTCAGGTGCCCCATCCTCTCCGCGTTCTTTGCGGATAGGGTGGGATGCGCGATCTGGGGAAGTTCAACTTCGGTTTTTCTGGCCCCTGACCACTGGCCACTGACCACTGGTTTTGGCACATCCTCCAGCGTCGGCGCCACGTGCTGCCCGCCCTCCTTGCGCCACAAGTAATCCTCATAGTTGCCGGGGAAGACTTCGACTTTCCCGCCGCCGATCTCAAACACGCGCGTGGCCAGCTTGTCGATGAAGTACCGGTCATGCGAAACGAATACCACCGTGCCCGTGTATTCCATCAGAGCGTTCAGCAAGACGTCTTTCGCCCGCAGATCGAGGTGGTTGGTCGGCTCATCCAGCAGCAAAAAGTTCGCCGGATGCAGCAGCAGCCGCAGTAGAGCATACCGTCCGCGCTCGCCGCCCGAGAGCACGCCGATCTTCTTGAACACGTCATCTTCGGAAAACAGAAAACATCCCAGCAGGCCGCGCAATTCGGTCTGCGTCGAGCGCGGAGAAAGTTCGCCCAGGTCGTCAAGAATCCGCTCATCCTGGTTCAGCTCTTTGTACTGATCCTGCGCGAAGTAGTCGGCCTGCACATTGTGCCCGAGGCGAAATTCCCCGTGCGTGAGTGGTTCGCTGCCGGCCAGCAGTTTGATCAGCGTAGACTTGCCCGCGCCATTCACGCCGACCAGCGCGATGCGGTCGCCGCGTTCGATCATGAAGTTGACGTTGCGGAATACTTCCTTCTCTTTTCTCAAAGACCGCTCGACAGTCTGCTCCGCACTGGCACTTTCCTGGCCCTGCGACATGCTGCCATTCTGCTTCGACGGCCGCGCCGGATAACTCTTCGCCACACCCTCGAATTCCGCCACGATCCGCCCGCTCGGCTTGGGCTGCGGAAACGAGAAATGAATCGTCTTTTCTTCCGGAGGAATCTCGATTCGCTCCATCCTCTCCAGTTCCTTGATGCGGCTCTGCACCTGCTTGGCCTTCGTCGCCTGGTAGCGAAACCGGTTGATGAAGACTTCGAGTTGCTCGATGCGCTCGCGCTGGTTGCGGTATGCCGCCTGCAATTGCTCGTTGCGCTGCGTCTTCTGCGCCAGGAACTTATCGTAGTTGCCCGTATAGAACCACAGCCGCTTGTTCCAGATTTCCGCGATCTTCGAGACGGTCACATCCAGAAAATACCGGTCGTGCGAAATCAGCACAAACGCATGCGGATAATCCTGCAGATATTCCTCCAGCCAGTTCCGCGCTTCCAGATCGAGATGGTTGGTCGGCTCGTCCAGCAGCAGCAGGTTCGGTTTCTGCAGCAGCAGCTTGGCCAGCGCCAGCCGCATCTGCCATCCGCCGGAAAATTCCTCCGTCTGCCGCCCCCAGTCTTCCTTGCCAAAACCCAGCCCCATCAGCACCCGGCCCACTTCAGCTTCAATGGAATATCCGTCGCGGGTGCGGAACTCATGCTCGACGCGATGATAGCGGTCGGCGACGGCGGAATATTCCGGGCCGGTGTGATCGAGTTCGGCCATGCTGTGGGTCAGAGATTCCAGTTCCTGCTCCATGGCGCGCAGGTCGTCGAAAACCGACATGCACTCGGCGAAAACTGTGCGCCCCGAGAGCGTAAGCCCGTCCTGTGGAAGATATCCGGCCGACGTTCCTTTCGCGATGGTGAGCGCGCCGTAATCGAGCGTGTCCAGCCCGGAAAGGATCTTCATGATCGTGGACTTGCCGGTCCCGTTCGCGCCGACCAGGCCGACCCGGTCGTGGTTGGTAATCAGCCAGTCCGCGTTTTCGAAAAGAAGTTTGTGGCCGAAGCGTTTTCCGGCGCCGGCAAGCTGAATCATGGGCTGGAATTATCGTAACAGTTGCCAGTGTGGCTCGCAGGAGCTACAGAGTTTGCGTCGCGGCGCTTGATTTTGGGTCGCGCAGCGCTTGATTTTGGGTGGCGCGGCGCTTCAGCGCTGCGATAAAGGGGCCTACTCAGTAGCGGCTTCAGCCGCTGAGGCGAACCAATAAGCGCCCGCAGCCGAATTGAGATGAGATTCGTATCAGGGCATGCCTTCAGGCATGCCGAAAATGCCGCGACAATCAACCGCGCCTTCAGGCGCTGCGCCCTGGAAAACTGATCCTTTCCTACGGCCAGACCGCGTTGGCGATGGGATCTCCGGACGAAACCTCCGGCCGCATCACGCGCGCTCCCCGATACGTCCCCCAAAGCTCATGGTGGAACTGAATCCGTTCCAGCGCGCGGTCAATCACCGTTTCCAATTCGTGCGAATACTTCACTTCGCGGCCCTTGGTCAGCCGCCGCTTGGCTTCTTCCGCATTCACCCAGGTGGGACGGCGATTGCCTTCGTCGGGCCGCCGCATCTGGTGCACTTCCATCAGAAACGCCTTGACCACAAATTCCTGCACCCCGCCCGGCTGCCAGAACACGCCCTTGGAATGAATGTAAAGATGGAAATGACGCGGCTCGATCGTGCCGATGGCGCCCGCTTCCTCCGCCGCCTCCCGCTCCGCCGCCTGGCTGTGCGACAAGCGCGGGTCGGTTGACCCTTTGGGAAACGTCCACTTGTTCCCGCCGTTGGTGTTGACCAGCAGGAATTCCACCGCAGCGCCTCGCCGGCGATAGCAAACCGCAGCCACCTGCAGCGGCAAGGACTTGGCGACGCGGGCTGAGCCCATGGTTATCAGCCTCCTGATAACAGGTTACATGCAAGATATTTCACCAGTATTAAAGTGCAACAAAAATTGTGCACCGAAGTTAGTTACGAAAGGGTTACGTCCCCTTTCAGGAAACCGAGGCTTTTCGTTCTCTGGAGGTTGCTGAAAAACTCGCTTTTGGGTGGCGCAGCGCTTCAGCGCAAATCCTCTCGCTTGTCACCCTGAGCGAAGCGACGGACCTCTGTAATTCTCTGTGTCCTCTGTGGATTAGGATTTTTCTCTGCCTACAATCCGCCACCATAAACCGGAATCGCCGCGCCAGTCACGTCTTTCCCCGCATCTCCGGCGAGCCACACGATCAGGCTCGCGACCGAACTCGGCTGCACCCACTGCGCCGTGTCGGCGCCGGGCATGTCTTTGCGGTTAGCGGGAGTGTCCATCGTCCCCGGCAGAATCACGTTCGCCCTGATGCCCGAGTCTTTATTCTCCAGCG
>Ga0187818_10000267_pt1 | contig 17459 bp, 17 predicted proteins | sample NC_wetland_sal_i_14_FD_130581 | JGI IMG/M metagenome (GOLD analysis project Ga0187818, IMG submission 130581) | Wetland sediment microbial communities from Neuse River Estuary, North Carolina, USA - SO4_3 | ecosystem: Environmental > Aquatic > Freshwater > Wetlands > Sediment | place: USA... | reverse complement strand
GTCCTGCTTCCTCTGAAACAGGCTCTTCTCGATCGTGCCGTCCACGAGCGCGTCCGCGAGTTTTTCCAATCGGCCCAGCATGTGATCGAGCTGGAGCCGAAGCGCGTTCTCGGTGGCGGCCTGATTCTTCGCCCGTTCCTTTTTCCGCTCTTCCACGCAGGTCCGTGCCAATGCGAGCTCCTCCTCGGAAAGATCAACGTCTCGGAGGCAGCCCTGCACCGCCTCGTCTATTTGCTCTTCGCGGACCGAGGTGATCGGACAACGCGCGGGACTCTTGAAGGGGCGGTCGTGGCAGCGATAGTAGACGTGGCCTTTCTGCCGTTCCGCGATGAGCGAATAGCCGCAGCTTCCGCATCGGGCGATCCGGCTGTACGTGGAGACGCGATTCGCGGATCGGTCGACGCGTTTTCCGGCGAGCACCGCTTGCGCCGTCTCGAACATCTCCGTCGTGACGAGCGGCTCGTGGCTTCCCTCGAATGTTTGCCCGGTCTTCAGAATCGGCATCAGGCCGATATAGAAGCGGTTCTTGAGCATGGTGGCGAGGCCATTCACCGTCACCGGTCCGCCGCCGTGATTGCGGAGACCGCAGCGGAACAGCTCCGTCGCGAGATCGGGCAACGAGAACCGTCCTTGGCTGTAGAGCGCGAACGCTTGCCGCACGAGCGGCCCGCGTACCGGGTCGACCGCCTTCGCCTTCGCAGTGCCTTGGTCCAGATAGCCAATCGGCGCGCGGAAGGGGTAGAAGCCTTGCTTCAGTCTGCCGTAGAGGCCTTTCTTCACCTCCTCCCGGAGATTCCTGCTGTAGTGCGCGGCGACGACGGCCTGGATATCGGCCGAGAGCCGCCCGGCGACCGTCTTCAGATCCACGTTTTCGGTGGCGAAGTGGATCTGCACTCCGGCGTCAACGAGCTTCCCCACGTCCGCCCAGTCTTCGAGGTTCCGCACGCTCCGGTCGATCTTGTGGATCACGACGCCCTGCGTCTTCCCGAGACGCAGCAACCGCAGCATCTCCATGAAGGCGGGGCGTCCCGTGTGCGAGGCGCTTTCCCGTTCCTCGAACCAGCGCGTGATCGCGAGACCATGCACGGCGGCATACCGCTCGATCGCAGTCCTCTGCTCTTGGAGCGACACTCCTCGTTCTCCCTGTCGGGGTGTCGACACCCGGGCATACGCAAAAAACGTGCCCATGGTGTTGACTAGTTTTTCAAAGAATTCGACCTTTCCTTGATATTAGGATTTTTCTCGGCGCTGTCAAACGCACCGTTGTCAGCACCGATAGCCTGCTCTTCTTGAACTTGCATGGCGATTTCGATGTAACGACGAAAATTCTCCTCCGCTATTTTTAACTCCTGCTCCGTAAGCGTCGGATAAAAATCGCGGATAGTGATCGCCTGCTGTTTTTCGGCGTGCTCTTGCGGCATTTCCATGGGAATACAGCCACGGTATTACGAACTGTCAGTTCAGGAAAGACCAGCGGAATTGCCGACTAAGGCAAGAACGTGGAGTATGCCTCAAAGGTCCCCGCGACGGGCTGATGAAGGCAGGTTGGGCTGCGAGAAACGGAGGTTATTTGCCGAAAGAGGCAAATCCGCGCACCTAGATTTATCGGTAAAAAGCATTATCGTGACAATTGCCCCGCAAGGTAAATCGAGAGCCTCTCTGCCGCTCGCGTTGCCTCCGATTCCGCCGTGCCCGTATCTCAGTCCGGTCGGTTCGCCCCGTGGCCCCGAGTTCCTATCAAGCTTAATGGCCAATCTTTTCAAACAACTGATCGCGACCATCGCCAATCGCCTTTCGTGGAGAGGGCGAGACGGGGCGCAGAAGCTGAGGAGTCTCGACTTGGGCTTGCGGGTGATCGACGAGCAGCCCACGCGTCGCCATGTCGTATTGAGCACGACATGCCGCACGATGCACGTCGCAGTGCTCGGGAAATCGGGGAGCGGTAAGAGCTCGCTCTTGAAACATATGAGTCAGCAGGATATCGAAGCCGACCGCGGATTCGTCTACTTCGATCTCCACGGCGATGCCACGCCCTTCCTCCTGCGGGCAATTGCTGCCCGTGAACGCCGTCTCCGCCGTCACCTGAGCGACAGGCTCGTCGTTGTCGCTCCCGGCGATCCGGAGCTTTCGGTCGGCCTCAATCCCTTGGAGCAGGAGTCGCCGGACTTTGTCCGCATTGCAGAATTCGCCGAGGCGCTCAAGCAACGCTGGCGTCTTGACCATTTCGGCGCGCGTACCGATGAGCTCCTTCGCAATGCGTTGTACGCACTCTCCGCGAACGGACTCACGCTCCTCGAGCTTGGGCCGTTCCTCACCCACGGCGGCTTTCGAGCCGCCTGCCTGAAGCGCGTCGCGAATGCCGAGATCAAGCAGTACTTCGAACTTCGCTATGACCAAGCAAGCGAGGCCATGCGCGCCACGATGCGGGAGCCGATCCTTAACAAAACATCCGCCTTCACCGCCGACCCTCATTTCCGCCACATTGTGGGGCAAGAGCATTCGACGTTCTCGATGAAGCAAGCGATGGATGAAGGGCATTGGGTCATCGTCAATCTTGAAAAAGGACAGTTGGGAGAACAGGCGCTCACGTTAGGGAGCCTCGTTTTTACCGTGCTCAAGAACGCTCTTTTCACCCGTGAAAAAAGGTCGCTTTTCACCGTCTACTGCGACGAGATCCAGAACCTTGTGGCATACGGTGGCGGAGGCATTGAGACTGTTTTCTCGGAAGCCCGCAAGTTTGGCGTCGGGATCGTTTCCGCCAACCAGTTCTTGGACCAGCATCCGCCCGAGCTGCGGGCCGCGATCCTTGCGGTGGGCACCCACGCGTTTTTCCAGCTCTCGAGCACCGATGCCGCCCACGTTGCCCAGGCACTTGAGGGCGGCACATCGCTCGCGCACCGGCTAAAGAACCTACCGCAGCGGCACTGCATCGTGAAAAGCGGGTCGGACCGATCGGTGGAAGTACAGGTTCCCCATGTGCGCTATACCGACGTCGACTACACCGATCTCCTCAATCGGTCCCGCTACGTTCGCGGTCGGGTGCGCGCCCACATCGATCGCGACATTGGGAAGCGCCACGAGCTTCTGCAGCGCAAGACCGACGACATGCTCCATGCGTGGGAATAATCGCCACGGGATCGTGATCCAGGAGCGTGACCGCCGTCTTCTCGAGGAGCTTGCCGTGATGCGCGTCGTCGATCGTGAGCAGGCGAGGATCGTTGGGGGCTTCCGCTCCACCACCCGCGTGAACACCCGTCTCCTGGCGCTCAACCGAGCCGGGCTCCTGCGCCGATTCTTTCTCGGCGCAACCGCCGGCGGCAGAAAGGCGCTCTACGCGTTATCGATGCAGGGGGCCGCCGTGATTGGCTTACCAGTCAGGGGGCCGAGGCGGCGGAACGATGAGGTGCTCGTTGCCGACTTCTTCATTTCGCACCAGCTCGCCGTAAATCAAATCTATTGCGCGTTGAAATATGGCGCAATGCCGGTCCCCGGGGTCTCCTTCTGCCGTTGGATCCCTTTCTCCGAGCCGTTCGCCCACGATCTCGGTCTCATACCGGACGGATACTTTGAACTCAAGACGCCTTCGGGCGTGATGGCTGCCTTTCTCGAGGTTGACCTCGGGCACGAGCGTCTCGCTGTCTGGAAAGAGAAAGTCAGAAAATATCTTCAGCTTGCCATCTCCGGCGATTGCGAACGCCGCTTCGGGCAGAGCCAGTTCCGCGTGCTCGTCATTGCCAATTCCGAGCGAAGGCTTCTCTCCATCCGCAAGGTCGTACGAGCCTCCACGCAAAAAGTTTTCTGGTTCACGACTATAGAGTCTATGCGGCACCAGGGCTTTTTCGCGCCAGCCTGGCTCCGCCCTGGTAGCGATGAACGGCAGACACTTCTCACTCAAATCCAATAACCTTCATGAAATATTGCTACGCATGCGGACATATGACCGGAGGGGAGCCACACTTCTGCAATTTCTGCGGTCGAAGCTATGACGTAAAGCTCTGCCCCAAGCTTCATGTAAATCCGAGAATTGCCGAGGTCTGCTCCCACTGTGGAAGTCGTGATCTTTCGATCCCGCAACCCGAAGTTCCGCTCTTGTGGCGGTTCCTGGCCTTTCTCGCCCACGTTTTGTCCGGAATCTTGCTCCTGTTTCTTTCCCTACCCATTGCCCTTCAGCTTGGCAGAGACCTGCTCGACCATTTCGAGGTTCAAGCGCCTCTGCTGGTCGTCACCGGACTCCTGGTTGCGTCTTGGCTTTTATGGACTCTCCTGCCGGCGCGCCTTCGTCGGATGATGCATCGTTCACTGTCCGGCCCTTCTTGAAGTACGGCAGATCGGGAGATCGTCGACCGTCGGGCAGCGCTACGGGTAGCTCTGCCCGCCCCTGGTCAGAGGAAAACCCAAGTATTATAGGGATTCTGGAGGACACGGAACAAAACCAAACATATATGTCATTTATTGTTGCGTCGGACCCGTCAGCCCCGAGACTGCTGTCGGTCTAACCGCCGCAAGAAGTGTCCCTAAAGCCAGGAGATCGTCATGTCCCAAAGGGGCCACAGCGGAAAGGTCCGAGCAGAAGCGAACGTCCGAGACGGCGGGAGGAATGATGCCCCCGATCTTGGGAATGGATCTGGCGTCGAAGAAGGCCAATGAATCTTCAGCGAGCTCCCAGTCAAAGCACTCATCTAGCGCATCGTTCCAGCCGGACCCAATCGCCGCATAAAAGGAAGCATCGAACCGCGTTACCAGTGCCGGATCGTTTGACAAGAGCTGCCGCGTTTCCTCAAAAATCTGTCGGAGCGATACGCCCCCACCCGCTCTTTCTACGAACACCGATGCAATGACAACCTGAGCGGGTCCAGGCGATGTGAGTTGTGCGAGGGAAAAGTGATGCTGTCTTCGGCGATTACTGCTGCTCTTCACCTCAATTCGCTGCGGACCGGCCGCAAAGTCGAAATGCTCCTCCGCAATCCTGTGCCACGCAGCCGCAACTCTTGTCGGATCGATCGACTTGCGGATCACGAATAACTCGCCCCAGACGCCCTGGATCGATTTCTTGGCAGGAGCGGTGAGCGCTTGGAAGAGCTCAACCAATCCCGAGATTGCCCGACGGACCGCTGCTGATGTGGGACTCGGCCCCAACGCAATCACCATCGGAGAGATGATTCTAAGAAAGTGGGGAAAAAGGTTAGGGTCCGAGTTGGAGCACTTGATGATCGTGAAGTTGCCTTGCTCTCGCATGCCTGAAGGATGGGTGATCTTGCAGGGTACATCGTATGAGACGAACAGATTCTGCAAGCGGATCGGAGCTGGGCGAGTTGCCCCACTTGGCTGCCGCAGCAGCAGGCACGGGGATCCGTTCGCATCCTTCGCCAGGCGGTGTGTCTGAGAATCGGGAATCGCTACCGCAGAAAGATTGATGCCAGAAGGCTGTCCTAAGGGGAGAACCAGCGATTCATAGAGCGATGCAAGGTCAACCGTCACCCATCCTCCTTCAAGGTCGCTCTTGAACGAGCCAATCGTTCGCCATCTCCGCTGGGACCCAGACGGCGATAGTTGGAACGGCGCTTGCGATAACTGGTCCTCGATCCTTTTGCCGAACCTGGAGCGTGTGAATTTGGATCGTCAGTCCGTTAGGCGCCCGGATGTTGTCGTCGCCCGGATACACCATGTCTTTATGCGCAGCATCCGCGTAGTTCGCGCCCTGGAAAAGTGTTGGAATCTCTTCGTCGTCATTGACACTTCGGACGCGCTCCTTTCCTTTGCTCATCCGATAGACACTGCACCTCGTTCCCGGATGCCTTTCCAAGAAGGATTCAATCTGCAGGAGCATGCCCGTAAACAGCTGCGAATCGCTCTCCTCGGTCAGCCGCAACGGGATTAACAAGTCCTCGTAGGCTCGTTGAAGCGGGACATCCCCGGCGACGAGATGGACTTGATCAGCGGTCCTGCGACTGTCGCCTTCATCGTTTTCCCAGCTCTTTTCTCCGATGAATTCAGCGACCGTCTTTCGATTTTCGGCCAGAAGATCATCGGTGCCATGTGGCACCTTAGGCCAAAACCAGTTATCCGAGATCGTATCTTGGCGATAGCCGAGATCCAATACCTGGCGGCGAGTTGGGCGCAACACGCTGTCCAAAAAGAACGCGCGTCGCCATTCGGTCAAGGGCTTTCCGCGATCTCGATGCTCGATAAGTCTGTTGCGTATATCGCGCTCGTGCTCGACGTAGAACTCAAAAGCGTCACGCACGCTCTGCTCAAGGAAGACGCGGCAATAACCGAGATACCGTCTCTTGTATCCGAAGAATCGCGCTCGCTGCTGGATCGTGTCAGCATTCCCGACGCCCATATCACGGGGCATGTAAGTGATCGTCAGGCCTTCCACGGTGAAGCCGCGATCCATTGCTTGCCCGCCTATCAGAATCCATGGATAGCTGTCTTTCCAATCAGGCTGGGGTGTGCCAAGTCGCGGAGTAGCGTTCACTTCCAGAACGATGGTCTTCCTGAGTGCGTACGGGAGTTCTGCTGCAAGAGCTTGAAAGTCTGGGAGATCTGTTGCGGTTGCCCGCAAGTCATCATATGCGGAGCGAAACCCTTCCAGAAACTGCGCCCGCTCGGGATCGCTTTCGGGGAGGCTCAGCAGATCGAGCCACTGCTGTCTAATTTGGGAAATCCAGTGATAGAACTGACTATGTCCCGGCGTCTCGCGAGAAGGATGCACAAGCATCGAGCGGTTCCGGCTGCCGGTCCGTTGATCGTCTCCCATCACGAATCCGGCCGCGACACCCAGGACGAATAGCTGCAGCGCAGATATGAGCGATGGGGGAACATCGTTCAGCACGTTCGTGCGACTGGGAACTTCGTTCGCTGGTATTACCCGAACGAGACCGGGGTGCTCCTCGAAGAACGTCTCGCCGCCAACATACGCGTCTCCCGGAGTTAAGAGCTCGATGAAGCGTGGGGACAAGACATCGATCAAATTAATGAGCAAAGGAGCCTGGGGCGTTGCCGTGTACTGCAAATAGGTATGATGGGGTAGGCATTGCCGCAGCGCGACAAGTCGTTGGTACGTCGTGCTCTGACCTCCCTGGACAACCCGTGTATTCAAGCCAGCCTGGTCGGCCTCGTCGTCGATCACGAGAGTCGGCAACGCTTGAAGGTCGAGCTCTCGGAGGACGGCGATGAGCTTCCGCAGATGCGTAGTGTTCTTGAGAACCGTAATGAGCACTGTCTGTCGACGCTGATCAGGGAGCCTCGGATCTCTCCAATCAGCTAGCACGTCCGCGATACTCTGTCGCTCCTCTGGCTTTGGGTTCTGAAAAAGTCGCCACTTCCGATTTGTTTGGAGTTGCAGATCGTCCTCCAGGCGCTTGGTTGACTGGCCCAGAAGGTTTGTGCCGACTCCGGTAATGACCACGACCATCGGATAACCGTTGTCGCGGGCGAGGGCGGCAACGGTCGTAAATGACAATGTCTTTCCGCTTTGCACGTATCCGAGCACGAGACCCGTTGTCGATTGCGGCGTCGCGTTAGGCGGGATGCTCTTGCTGAGGACGCTTGCAGCTTCCGAGACGATTCTGTCGCTGTTCTCCCGGTCGAATTGCAGGTGGGCTATCAAATCTCTGACTTCTTGCCCCTGCACTGGCGTCCAGAGGCTGCCCGCTGGAAGCTCATCTTGGGGGCTGATTGTCTCGCCGGCATTAGGACTGGCTTGATTCATTGGAGAATCCTCGCTCTAGGCTTTGCTCAGGGCTTCGCGTAGCAACTGGTTCATGTTTCTTCGGATGGTTCCGTACTGCGGGACGCCGGAATCTCGTGCGGTGATCTCTGCTAAGCCGAGGGCTGCGGCAACCCTCCCCAAAGCTTCAATTTCTGCGGATTCGGGTCGGCAAAACTGAAGCATGAACGGATGAGCCAAGGACATTCTGACCGCTATTTCCCGAGGCCCGCTTTCGGACGAGGGCTTGTCGGTGATTGACAGCCAATCCTCGACTCCTGCGTCCATTGAAAGGATAATCGCAATTCTCCATTTTGTTCCTCGGTGATCGAGCTCGATCACACGCGAGCTGGCAGTCGCGTCCCCAGGCATGGACCTTGGAAGCGTCTCCGTTTCAGGCTTCGACGAGGTCTGCTCTTCCAGTATCGGAGGCGCTTCCTTTTGGATCGTTTCAGCCACCCGAGCGTTGGCTTTCTCAGCCTCTGCGCGCAATTCACGTTGGGCAACTCGGGCGCGGAATCCTTCGGCTTGCGAGAGCATCGGCAGGGCTGGAGTTTCGAGCTCTTCGCGCAGCAGCTCCAAGAACGTCTGCTCGTGATCCTCCCACTTGAAGCCATCCTTGGTGTGACTGACTTCGAAGCCTTCCAACGAAATCTCGCCAAACAGGCGCTGCTTGCGGTACGAATTGCCACTGCCGAATATGTGCTCTGGCCGATAAGGCTCGTCCCAGCTGCCCTCAATCAACCTTTTCCTTCGGAAGAGGGAAAATCCGGCTGTCGACGTGCTCGCTATCTCACGGAGTGCGGCAAAGCCTGAAGCCTTCAGTCCGAGACCGAAGTCAAAGCTGAACTCTTTGTGCCACCGCTGCCGGGGCCCTTGAGGGGTCTTGTAATACGGGTACGTAAGGATACTCGGGAATTCGTAGTTGAGCTTGTACCCCTCAAACCAAAGCTCCAAGGTCTCTTCGCGCAAGAAGATTCGGTAAATGCTCGCGAGGTGATCTTTGATCTTCCCTCCCGTTCTGCTCAACAGCTTGTTGTACGGGTCTAAGAGGGTGATTTCGGTGAAATGATCCGATGGAGTAGACGCGGCCTCGGTTACGTCAAGCTCCTCGATCGAGTCGCGTACAATCGAAGCAATATCGAAGTTAATCGTGCGCTCGACGGATTCACCTAATGCGGCCGTGCGCACTTTCCAGCGGGGGGCGAACCAGCAGGCAGCACTCTTCATCCCCATTCCGAATTCACTGAGGCCAGTCCGGTCGGTCGGAATTTCCGCCGGGCGAAACGCGCGAGCGTACTCGTTGGTAGCTATTCCAGCCGCGTTGTCGCGGATCTTTATCCGCAACTCATCTCCTCCACGATCCAACTCAATCTCGACCTTTAGGCGGAAGCCATCACCGTGGAGCTTATGCAGGGCGTCGCGATTTTGAAGATAGCTCTGGAGGGCATTGTCGACGAACTCCGCCATGGCGAACCACGGCTTGTAATTCAAATGCCGGAGCACCGAAAGAATCCCAACGCCTGGCCGAATGTTGACCTTGCGGCTCGGGACTGCGTCGGTTTGCTTAGACCCCGGCATACATCACCTGCTCAAGCTCGCGACGGGGTGGCATCTTTACCGGTTGCAAGACGGGGGAGGCTTTCGGATTGGCTCGAACGAGAGCCCTGGCAATGAGCTGCACCAGGTCCGCGTTTACCGCATTCCCCAAAGCCCTAAATACGCTTGAGGGCACATCGGGAAGATGCGGCAGGTCATGCAAGCTTTGGAGGCGCGCACACTCGCGAGGCGTCATGTACCGCTTCTCCCAGGCCACGATGGGAACCTGGGTTGTGGTCATCGCGACGAGCGAAGGCGACGTTGTCGGCCTCTTGACCCGCACACCGGAAGCGCGAAATTGAATCACGTATTTCCATACATCGCGCTCCTCGCCCTTGCAATTCCATTCGAGCTTTTGAAGGCTCGCCGGGAATTCTAGGATCTTAGGGAGCCACGGCTTGATCCAGCGCTTATGCCGTTGATAAAAATCTCGATTCTGCTTGATAAATTGCACTTTCCAGCGTGGGAACCTTGCCTGTCTCGTCCGCGCGTGCGAGGGAAGGGAATCCATACGATCTCGCGCACAAACGCTCTTGAGTGGTCGTCCATGGCTGCCCCGATATTTTCGCAGCGCGCTTTTCCCTAGCTTGTGAGGCGTTGACTTCTCGAAAGGATATGTCGCACCAAATTCCATCGACCAGATCGGGAAAGATGGAAGCTCCTCGTTCTTTGGAAATCGCCTAATGAACTGCTGCCAGACTTTCAGGCATTTCAAAGCTCGTTTCGAGAGGAGCTTCGCATTTTCCGGTTCTTTGTCCAGGCTTGCTTTTAGCGAAAGCGGCGCGCTCGGCTTCGCCGGAGGCCAATGGAAGTGTGACAAGCCGGCACGACTTCCCACTATGAAAACGCGCTCGCGGATCTGCGGGATTCCAAACTGGTGAGGAGAAAGATGGGCGGAATCAATGGTGTACCCGGCTCTCCTCAGGCGGGCAGCAAGGAGACGCCACGTATGTCCATTGTTGTGGCGCCTCAAATTGGGGACATTCTCTAGGATCAAATAGTCGGGCTTGTGATGAAGCGCGATCCGCATCACATAATGAAATAGATCGCCCTCAGTCGGGCAATCGAACCCAGCCTGCTCGCCAGCCTTCGAAAATGGCTGACAAGGAAAGCCAGCACAGAGGATTTCATGCTCCGGTATGTCGGATATCTTGACGTGTCGAATGTCTCCAGCTGGCTGAATCGCGAAATTTTTCTGGTACAAGCTTCGCAGGCTTTCATCAATCTCGCAGGCGAAGACACAGGTGTGGCCCAGTCTGTGAAGGGCAAGATGGAATCCTCCGAGGCCCGCGAACAAGTCAATAAATCGCATCCTGCGATCTCCAAGTGGTAGGTGGCGCTTTGAGAACCAAGTCCGGTGCTACGACGGGCCGCGTACCATTTTTTCGAGTTCTATCGCGACCGCCCGAGGATTTTTCCTAATGTCGGACTCCCATACCCTCACCACTTGCCAACCGGACTTACCTAGTAGGCGAGTAGTTTTTTTGTCGCGTCGCATGTTGCTGGATATCTTTGCGCACCAATATGCTGCGTTCGTTCCCCTCGTCAGTTTCCTTTTGAGACTCTTCCATGTCCGACCATGCCAAAAGTCACCATCGCAGAACACAGCAAGACGAGCCCTTGGGAACACGATGTCGGGGCAGCCCGGCAGACTTGCGGCGTTCTTTTTGAAGCGAAGCCCCAATCTGGAGAGCTCGCATCGCAATGCGACCTCCTGGCTCGTGTTGCGGCTAGTGTTTGCTTTCTTGATCCGCGAAGACAAAGGGGAAGCAGGCCTGAGGCCAGCAAAGGAAGGGGCTTTCCTATGCTTTTTCATTAATTTAGGAGTTAAGCACGACATTAACAGCTACACCAGAATTCTCTAGGGCCCATACATCCAAGAGCTAAATCCCAGGGTCCACTTCCCGTTGCAACGCTCCCGATGAGTATACATGTATGCGTTCGTCTTTTCTTCGCCTATTTCAGAAATCTGCAAATCGTCCCATAACGTGCCACCGACGCCGCTCCTTTCGTCGCGGCACGGGCCACAGCCGATCGTTCTACCGTAGTAGAATCCGTCCGGAGGAGCGGCAATGGAATTCGTGGCCGGCGACTACGTGAAGGTCGAAATCAAGAATGACTCGACGGGCGAATCCGAATGGATCTGGCTGCGAGTGGATTATTGCGATGAGTCGAAGAGACTCGTCTTTGGATGGCTCGATAGCGCACCTGTTGTCTTCGCAACTGAGCTCAAACTCGGTCAGCACATGGCAGTTAGTTATGACAATGTTCGGGATCACAAGAAGTCTTCTGAATTCTGACAACGGAGCAGCGGCTAATTTTACGTTTCGGTGAAACGCGCGTCCGATTAATCACTAGCGTTTGCAAGGGTTTCTGGATAGTAGCGCTGAGCCGATATGCTTCCCGGTGTCAATCCCCCCGAACGTAAGACAAATTCTCTGAGAGTTTTCGGTAGCGCTCCGCAAAGAGAAACGGCGGCATTTTGAGCGCGGAGTGAATCCGCCGGTGGTTGTACTGCCAGACGAGCCGGTGGACCTCGTAGACGAGCTCGCCAAGAGTTCCGAATCGATTCGGATCCCCGAGATCGACTTTGAACTGGGAGAAGAACGCCTCCTGTATCTCCCACTGGCTTTTCTTCTTGCTCCGCGAGATCAGGATGCCGAGCTCCGTGAGCGCCTGTATGAACACTTTCGCGCCCTACTCCCGACCGTTGTCCGAGTGGAAGATCGTGGGCCTCTGATGGTTCGCGATCGCGGCGAAGAGCGCCTCAAGCGTGAGTGCGACGGAGTGGTTTGCCATGACGGCTGCGCCCAGGACCTCCCGCGTGAAGATGTCGATCACGGTGGCGAGGTAAAGGAACGTCCCGTACCACGGGATGTACGTGAAATCGGCTATCCAGACGTCGTCCGGCCCCTTGGGGACGTAGGTCTTGAGCACGTTCGGATAGGAGACCTTCGCCGCGCCGCGCTTCTTGAATTTCCTGCCCCTCCGCCGGTAGGCCTTCATGCCGAAGAGCCGCATCACTCTCGCGGCTCTTTTCTCGTTCACCTGGAGCTTGAGCGCGACCCGGGGCGAACCGTAGCACGGGTCCTCTTCGAGCACTTGCTCGATCCGTGTTTTGAGCGCCCAGTCCTTAGGGAATTGTTTCGAGACGTAATAGAGGCTGGCCCGCGAAATGCCAAGCCGCCTCGCGAGGGCGGCTTTGCTGAACTTCTGCTTTTTGATCAACTCTTTTTTTGGGCTTGGGATGCCCTGAGCGTGAGCTCGCCCACGAGGGCCAAGAGCTCGTCATTCTGGCGCTTCAGCCGCACCAGTTCGCCGATCGAGGGCATGTTTTTCACGCCCTTCCCGAGCCAGCCGTAGATCGTGGCTTCTGAACAGCCATGTTCCTTGGCTGCCTGTGCGACCGATACCCCTTCCTCCTTGATCCGCTTCAGGATCTGCTCGCGCACTTCGGGCGCGATCCGGTAATTTCTTTTTACTGCCATGGTATTATGACACTATGGTACTTCGACCTTTGTGTCTAATATATGGGGGGAACCGCACGGCTTGCAGGCCGGCGTGACAGTTGCCATCTAGGGACGCTGCAAGCCGTTGCTGTTGCCCTGCCAACCCTCCCCAACTGTTTTCCTGAGCGTGCTCATCAGTCAAATAATGTTCACTCGTGACCAGCCTTGCTTCGCAGAACAGATCCCTCTCCGTCATGGCCACAGCCTCCCCGCATACACGCCGCCAACTTATATGCACGGACGTGTTAAGTAACTCGCCCTGTAAATGTACAGGTTAGAGAAGGCAGGGACTATCTATGGGAAGCAGGCCCGTCAGTAACGCCGCCGTTTCAGTTTCAGATCACCGATCGCTTCGGCATCTACCAAGCGTGTCGCAACGCCCGTGACCTGGCCTATGATCTCGACCTCTGCGGGGTACTCGAATTGCCTCACCGTACAAGGCGACTGTGGATGAGGCAGCAGGGTGAGCTGGGTTCTCTGGACTTCACACCATCCACAGGCGTACCTGTCGCGGAGCTCCAGAAAATAGATCGGACGTTCAAACTCCGTTCGCCATCTGAAAGACACAACCTTCCGTAACCGGGGATCGATCTGGACAAAAGAACCAGGTCTCAGGAGTGGGTGTAGAGTGAAATCTCGGAGGCCGATGAAGCCATAGTGGTTGTGCCGCAAGTCCAGATGTTGAATTGCCACGATCGGTACTTCGCCCCACTGCTCCACCATTCGCGACAGCAAGTTGGTCACGTCTAAGCTCATTGCGGCAAATTGAACTGGAAACATGACTGATTTATCCGGGTGGATTCCTTCAAGCCTGACCAAAGCGGTCTGTGCGGGTGGGACTTCGAGCTGCCGTTTCCCGATGAGTTCTAGGTCAAGTCCAAACAGTAGCAAAAGGTCAGAAAACTTGACTCGGTAAATAGCGCTTAGACTGATCAGTTTTTGGATACTGGGAACAGAATCGGTGTTCTCAAGCTTCGTGAGCCACGAATTTGAGATATAAAACTCCGGGTCACCTTGTTCGTCCGCAATCTGCTGGCTCTGGTCAGCAACCTCTCTAGTTGTAATCCCGAGGCGTGAGCGCAATTCTTGAAGTTTATCCCCCGGCCTGATCATCGAACTGTTCAATTCAGCCTCTCGCACTGTACTTGAGACGTTGAGGGTCCCCCCATTTCTGGTCCAGCTAGGGAGAGAGTTTTCCGGGTCTTCGGCCAGAAAGAATCTTCACTCGATCACAATTCCGTCGAACGCCAAGAATATGTGTACCCGTTATCGGACGGTCTCCATGTTGCTTTGCTTGCGATATTGATTCGAAACCGTAGCCCGATTCGCGGCACCCTGAGGGCGACCTACGAGCATAGGCTCCTTACCCAAACTTATGGCGAGGAAGACGTCTTCATCGGCTCCCGCAGCTTGGTTTCGATTGGCAAGAAAAGACGGCGATCATCACTTCTTCTGGCTCAAAACTCCGTGCTTCCGCAAAATTTCAATCGTCTGCTCGATCGGCAATGCCTCGACTGTTTGGCCTTGTCCCGTTGTCGTGGTGGCCTTAAATAAGGAGTTGTAGATCGCTTCTTCCGTAGCTTCCATAACAGCGAGAAACAGAGGAGACATCGCGTCATTTGGAAGCAGCTTCCTGTCACGCGGGGAGTAGACGTCGGAAGAATCCGTCGGATGAATTCTCAAAGCCGAGGCAGTTGAAAAGGCAATTGCGAAATCTCCGCTCCCGCTAGATCCGCTTGAGCCTGTGCGCGCAAGACCCATGATCGCCCTAGCCGCCATTCTCCGCAGGTTCCGGTAATCAACCGGCGCGTCTGTCGCAATGACGATCATTACCGAGCCGTCGGCCAGATTAGCGCCCGTGTTTCTGGCTCTAGAAGGCGAAGCCGTCCGACTTGAACTGGTGATTGAATCTGCTTCTTGGTTCTTTGCTAAAGATTCGGTTACCGTCGAACTCTCTGTTTCATTTTTCAGGTAATAGCGACCGAGCTCTCGACCCACCGGTGCTCCTGCAATCGTGAGAATGCCTCCGAAATTCGATTGCACCAATACTCCAACCGTATAACCTCCTAGCAATTGAGGCAATCGTCGCGATGAAGTACCGATTCCTCCCTTGAAACCAAAGGCGACGGTAGCCGTTCCAGCGCCGACTGCACCCTCCTCAACCGGGCCGCTCCTTGCATTCTTGATCGCGACGATAACGTCGTCGCGGCTGATGTGCCGTCCGCGTATATCATTCAGACCTCCATCATTTGTCTCGCCGACCAACGGATTGATCGATTCCACATCTTCGTTGCCGGGAAGCGTCAGCATATAGTCCAGCACGGCATCTGCAACCCGAGGTACGCTCAGCGTTGATGTAAGTAGTATCGGCGTTTCGATTTCGCCGAGTTCGTTTACTTGCGTGGAACCCGTAAGCTTGCCAAACCCATTACCCACAAACACTGCGCCCGGAACCTTGTCTTTGAAAAGATTTCCGGAGTGCGGGAGGATGGCAGTGACACCTGTCCGGACATTGTCACCTTGAATTAGAGTGGTGTGCCCCACCTTGACGCCCCCGACATCAGTGATTGCGTTCAATGGCCCTGTTGGCAGAATTCCAACCGTCAAGCCGACATCTCTGATGCGCGGCCGCGCCTCCCTCTGGACCGCTTGTCCATGCGAGCTCCAGCATACGACCAAGGCGATTGCGACAGCAATTTCCACTCTGATTCTCACGGCGTCCCTCCCCAGGATTCGGCGTGTCATTCCACCCAGTGACTCACCTGGAATTGTACGGATCGCCGGCGAAAGTCAAAAACATGCGCCGGCGCAGACCCACAAAATGGCCGAGTACGGACCACAATTCATGCGAAGTAAATCGCAGTGGCCATGATGCGCTACATGCGCGCCAACGCCATTCAGTACAGAGGCATGTTGGTCAAGGCCGCGCTGATCAGAACCAGAATTCGAACCGAATGACGAAACTTCACTCCAACAACGAGTTGAAGCCAGACCCTCGGCAGGCATCGCCAAAAGAACCTCCCTCAGCCAATTGGCCGGACAGATGTTCTAACCCTTGGCTCAGATCGTCGATCAAATCCTCGGTGTCCTCGATTCCCACAGAGTAGCGGATGAGGGCCTCTGGGATGCCGCTGGCTTCGCGTTCTTTCGGCGTACACTCGACGTGACTTGTCGTCGCTGGAGGGCCGGCAACGGTTTCGACCGCACCTAGGTTGGCGGCGAGATGGGCGTACCGTAGTCGGGGAAGAAATGCTTTGACCGAATCGAAGCCGCCCTTCAATGAAAAACTAAGAACACCGCCGAAGCCGCGCATTTGCCGGCAGGCAATATCATGGTTCTCATGTGACTCCAGGCCGGGATAGAAGACCTTAGTGACCAGAGGATGTGCTTCCAAGAAGTGTGCGATCTTGAGTGCGCTCTGGTTCTGTTGCCGAACACGAAGATTTAGCGTTTTCATCCCGCGAAGGAGCAGGTATGCGGCCGACGGGTCGAGACATGCCCCGGTGATCTCGCGGAAGTGGTGAACCTGCTTAACGAGATGCATAGGACCGCAGATCACGCCTCCAAGGGCGTCGGCGTGGCCACCCAGGAATTTGGTGGCGCTGTGGACAACCAGATCAGCACCAAGCTCATGAGGACTCTGATTGATTGGAGTGGCGAATGTGTTATCCACGATGACGAGCACGTTATGTCGGTGTGCAACCGATGCCAATCGAGCCAAGTCGATAATCTTTATAGTCGGGTTTGTGGGACTTTCGAGGTATAGCACCTTACAACCACGGACAACCGCTGACTCAATTGCCTGGTGGTTAGCGGTTTCGCACATGGTTACTTCAATCTGGAAACGGGGTAGAAACTCGAGAAAGAGTTTGTTCGTACCACCATAGGTATCCTTTACGGAAACGATGCGATCGCCGGGGGACAGAAGGGTGAACAGCGTATTGCTGATCGCGGCCATGCCGCTCGAAAAGCTGGTCGCTGCCTCGGCACCTTCAAGGCATCGAACCTTCTCTTCAAACGCAACTACTGTAGGATTTGTATTCCGGCTATAGATATGGCCGGGCGCCTCTCCCCGTGCGATGTTTAGCCACTCATCGATGCTGCGATAGCCGAAGGCTACGCTGTGGACGACCGGCACTTGGGTTGCGCTCTGCCAATTGTCCTTATCTTCGCCTGCCCAAACAACTTGTGTACCTACTCTCGCTCGACCATCACGACCAGTTGTCTTCTCCATCGCCAGCAACTCCCACTACCTCTGGTAGAAACCTTCGGCGGCAACAATATGATCACCGTTGCGGTTAAGCAACAACCAAGACTCGTTGGAAAACGCCTTCAATGAAATATTGAAACGGTCCAAATTCGCCGAACCTTGAATTCGGCAGGGACTTCTCCAAAACACAAAATGGCAGGAATTCTGACACTGCTTCACTCTCCCTGTCGCCGATAGATATATCATATATCTCGTGTTGTCAAGTACAAATCTTCAGTGTCCTTTCGGCCCCAGTCGCAAGCATCAGGTGTTTTGCGCCGGAATTTTTGGACAGTGAATTGAGTGTATTCATGCAGCAGCTCCGAGCGCAAGGAGCTGCTGGCGAGCTTGGGCGGGGGTGAGGTAGCCCAGGCGCTGGACGATCCAGCGT
>Ga0187818_10000265_pt1 | contig 17500 bp, 10 predicted proteins | sample NC_wetland_sal_i_14_FD_130581 | JGI IMG/M metagenome (GOLD analysis project Ga0187818, IMG submission 130581) | Wetland sediment microbial communities from Neuse River Estuary, North Carolina, USA - SO4_3 | ecosystem: Environmental > Aquatic > Freshwater > Wetlands > Sediment | place: USA... | reverse complement strand
CCTTATTCCTCAAAGATTTTGAGGGTGGTCTGGCCCTAACCCCATGATTCCAAAAGATCAGGGGGGGGGGGGGGGGTACCGGTACTAACTGGTAATATTCCCAAATCGGCACCGTTTCATAGCCGCAGGGCGACTCAGCTTCGTGCGCATCGCAGGTCGTACCGTCGATTTGTCCGCGACAGCGAGCCGTACTTGCTCTTTGATCCAATCGAAGAACTTGCCTTCAGACGCCGTGGCCTCGAGTGCCCGGCTATCCCTGTAGCGTACGACCTGAGCCGTGGCCGGCATGGCATTCTCGATGCGTTTTTTTGCAGTGTCTGGCGTCACTTTCTCGTATGAGGCTTCTTGAAGCCGCAGCGCGCGAGACTGCAACTGCGGCAACCACTTTATGGGGTCGAGCGGTTCCACTCGCTTCAAGAATTCTGGCTTGAGATAATCACTCCGCTCCGCCTTCGGAATGAGGGGGGACTTAGCCAGCCAGTCCGGCCAATCGCCCCACGGGTCGAGTAAGTCGAGTACTTTGAGCCGCGGCTCGACGGCGGCGGTGAGTATTGCGATCGTAGCTCCAGAACCCTCGCCGAACATGCCGACATGATCCGTGTCTAAGTCGCCGCGAGTGGCGAGGTAGTTAAGAATCATTTGCACATCGTGAACTGAGCTGGTCAGCGACTCTTGCAGCTCACTGATGAACCACTCGCGCATGGGGCGGTCGCGATAACGATGCCCTGTCAAAGCGGAGACGAATCCGATGGCTGCGAATCCATTCCTGGTTACGAGCTTGCAGAAGTTCTGGTCCAGAAAGGTGTCGGTGTCTGACGGGTAACTATAAAGGTAGAGAATAACTGGAGGGTTCTTCACACCTTTGGGCAGGATTACATAGAGGTCGATCGGATCGCCCGATCGCCATTGGACTTGTAGCAGTTCGCGCGTAAAGTCGGGGTAGTCATCTTTTTCGCCGAGCAGAGGCGGGCTTGCATGTAAGTTGCTTCCCTTTAGCGAAAGCGAACTCCAGTCTTCCCTCGAGGTTTCAGAGACTGACGACTGATTTTTAGTGGCTTGATCGGCATTCTGCTTCGACGCCTCGCCGGGAGAAATATGTTGAGACCAGCCCAATGGAGCAGATATGCTCAGTGACAATAGACAAATACTCAGCGAAACTAGGTTTGAAGTTCGAGAGTCAAACCACTGCATCGCGATCCTCTCTTAATATCTGAAGTAACTCGGTTCGATGCTCCAACGCAAAAGTGAGGCAGGAGGCTGATTACGAGCCACCTGCCTCTCCCATTGAGCTTCTTAATTACAGCTTGCACACACCTGTATTCTCGTGGTGATTGAGTAGTCCGGGAGGCGGACCCAGCTTCTTGATGCAGCCGCCTACATCGCTACCGTTCTCTGGCACCCCGCCGAGTCCGTTGCTGGCGGTCCCAACTGTATAGGCATTCTTGGAGTGCGAACGGTAGAGCTTGAGCCCTGGATCTCCCGCCGCCGCACGGAAAGGAACGAAATCAGGGACAGTTTTATTGATGTTGTTCTGGGCCGCAATGACCAGCGCATCCAGATTGGTTCTGTTGACACCTGACTTGTCGGTCACCGCACGCAGAACCGACCAAGACCGGTAGGTTCCGTCGCGCAGATGCTTATAGGTTGTTCCAGGCTTGGCGGGGCAAGGCTCGGCACAAACTGGTAACTGTCCCTGCACATAACCAGGTAGGCCAATGAGAGGATCGACGCCGTTCAGCGTCAGGTAACCGTAGCTCGAGCTGCCCGCGAGCTTCGACACATTACCGTAGCTGAAGAACGTGTAGCCGATGGCGTCGACTCCGCTAAAGAAGCTACTGCCATTACCGTTGAAGACAGCGCCAACGATTTCGCCAGTGCCGATGCCGCGGTAACGGACGCCGGGGCCAGTTACGCACGTCATGTTCAGCGGGTTGGCAGCTGTGCCCGGAGTAGGTTGTCCGACATTCGTTTCCTGGGAATTGACAAAAGCACTCGAGCCGACCGGGGCGGTCATGTTCGTGAACTCATAGGTGTTATACGTGCCAGACAGAGGCTCGCGGAGTATCGGGTTCACGGCAACCGAAGAGGAACCACCGAAAACGCTCATGTTGCATGTGGCGCCACTCAACAGGGTTTGCAATTGAGCTTGACTGACATCGGTAACTCCCGAACCCAATCCACTGGTGTCGGTTCTGTTGTCGATGATGGTGATCGGCGACGCCCCGACTTCGAAGACGGTAAACGGTGGGATGCTATTGCCAGTGACGGGGTCGGTGCCGGTAATGTTGAATACGATCGGCGTAGCCGTGGATGAACTAAATGCGCTTTCGACGGGAATGCCAGTCGGTGTGCCGGTGTAACCCAGACCACTCAAATTGGCAGTGAGCGCGGAGTTAATACGCACCTGAGCAAACTTCGCGTCTTCCGGTCGTACATCAGTGATACCTGCCGTGATGGGTTGGTTGTTCAGCGCGTTATAGATCGCGGTAGGCAGGGCGGAGGCGTCGCAGGTCGCCTCTTGAGCTCCGTTTGGACCACAAGTCCCGGTGTCGCCATATTTGAACAAAGCGTAGCTGATGAGGTTCTGTGCGCTGCCAGAAGTCTCGGTGCCGCTGTCGATCTGAAGCTGAGCTCTCGGATTCGAAAAGAAGGCACGCATGCCGACGACGGAGTCCACTGAGAGATAGGCCCAAACCTCGGTCTGAGCGTTATTCCAAACCACCCACAGGCTACCGCCTTCTGCATGATTAACGCCGGGACGCACGTCGAAAATCTGGCCGCAATTTGCGGTGGAAGGACATTTTCCCTTTATGGTGTAGTGATGGGAGTTTACCCCGCCGAGTGTGGGAGCATTCGCTGCAGCAATGGCGTCGACCTGCCACTGAGCTGAAGATCCCGCAGCGATGACTCTTACGGTGACAGCGTTGGCAGCTGGCGCGATCACGAGTGCCGAGGCAGCCAACAGCGTGACGAAGAGCGAGCTAATTCGATTCCGCATACTTGATTTCTCCTTGTAGATCCAGGTTTAACTTCTTGTCTTCCCATAGCAGCGGAGATAAGTCCTCCGCGCCCGGATGCCGAGCGGGCACTGTTTTCTTAGTCGCCGAAGTATCTATGAGGTTTGTTGCCGTTTGGTGACAGCACTGTCAAATTTGTGTGAATTGACGACCGGACTAAGTTGGGAGCTTGTGGAAATGACAGGCTGAAAAGCCGGCGAGTGGAAAAAAGAACAAGCAACAACTTTTTAGTAACAGGAATTTAACATCGCTGTCGCCTGATCGTAACAATCGTAATGTAGAAATACGATTCTCTTGCAAATGCGACGTCCTTAGTTTCTGTCAGGAGTTTTTCGGTGTGTAACCGCCGGAACTCGTGAGGTGCTCTAGGTCTGATGCAAATCGGCGTAGTTGACTGAGTTGTTCCAAGGGCAAGGCGAGGTGTGGTGAACTTCCGAAAAGCCTTTTTTTGTGTTGTGTCGCTGACGGTCAGCCTCGCCTGGCCAGCCTTCGCGCAGTCAGTCACGGGAGCGGGTACGGCGTCGATTGCCGGCATTGTCACCGATCAGACCGACGCAGTGGTTGTGGGCGCCACCGTGAAGATCAGCCGCGGCACCGACTTGATTCAAACCGCAATCACGAATGATCAAGGTCGTTACTCGGTGAAAGGATTGTCTGTCGGTACCTACGACCTGTCAGCTTCGGCCGAGGGATTCAAGGTCTTTCAAGCTCAGGGCATCATTCTGAATGCTGGCGATAACATGCCTCTGGACGCGACGCTGGAACCTGCGGGAGGAGTAACTACGACAACCGTGGAGGGTCAAAAGACGGCCCAAGTCGAAACGGAATCATCGGAGGTTTCTGGCACTATCACTCAGAAGGAAGTCGTCAGTCTTGGCTTGAACGGGCGCAATTTCACTCAACTGATTGCCTTGGCGCCTGGGGTCAGCAACCAGACTGGACAGGACGAGGCGAAGGTTGGCGTTTCAGGCAGCGTGAAGTATAGCGTGAACGGCGGGCGCGTGGAATACAACACCTTCGACGCGGATGGGTCGGATTTATTGAATGTCGGAATCAATGGGGCAAACAGCACGTTGATTGTGTATCCGAGCTTGGACGCGATCCAAGAAGTGAAAGTATTGACCTCAAATTATGGTGCGATGTACGGACGCACGGCCTCGGGCACGGTTCTGGTAACGACGAAGTCGGGTACTGCGCAGTTTCACGGGAGCGGCTACGAGTTTCTGCGCAACGAATTGTTTAACGCCCGCAATTATTTTGACCAGACAAAGCATGCACCGCTTTATCGCAAGAACGACTTTGGCGGCACTATCGGTGGCCCGCTTTTCGTTCCTAATTTTTACAACGCGAATAAGGACAAGACGTATTTTTTCTTCTCCGAAGAGTTCCGCTACGAACGTGCGCCTGAGCCCCAGGACATTTTCAATCAGGCCGTTCCGACGCTAGCCGAGCGTGAGGGCAATTTCAGCGATGTTTGTCCGCCCGGCGGAGGCTTGTTCAAGCGATCGCAATATCCTGACTGTCCAGGAAGCACCAGCCAGACGATCGGCAAGTTCCAGGCCTTCCCCAATAACCAACTGCCGGTGCTTGACCGGAATGCTCTGGCGATACTATCCACGGGAGTGATCCCGGCACCAAATGCAACATCAGGTTGCAATTCTAGCCTCGTTGGGAAAACCGACCCCACAACTGGCCACCCGATCATGCCGTGCTACGACGTGACGATTTCCCCACCGACGAACTGGCGAGAGGAACTGTTCCGACTCGATCACAACTTCAACCCGAAGCTGAAGGGAACCTTTCGTTATATTCACGATTCCTGGAACACCACCGTGGCGACTCCACAGTGGGGCTTCGTTCAGAATAGCTTCCCCACCATTGAGAATCACTTCGTCGGACCCGGCGTCAGCATGGTGGCGCGCCTGACGCAGACTATTTCGCCGACGCTTCTGAACGAAGTCGTGTTCAGCTACACCAATTCGCACATTACCCTGACTGACACAAACGGACCAGGCGCCCAATGGCAGCGGCCAGCGGCACTGGACAGCCCATGCGTTGGGTCTCAATGTCCCATCGGTAATTTGTTTAACAACGGCTTCGGTGGGAAGATGCCCGGCGTCGTGATTGGTGGCACCAATGCAGCGTATGGCGGTAATGGGTTTGCCGTCGACGCGGGTTACATGCCATGGAACCACACTAATCCCACCTATAGCGGCGGAGACAACGTAAGCAAAGCGATTGGGAAGCATCTCTTGCAGTTTGGTGGTCAGTTTGTCATTTATCAGCGAAACCAGACGAACGCAGCCATTGGCGCCGCTACCGGCGATTTACAAGGAGTAGTGACATTTTCCAATCAGAGTGCGGTCAGCGATGGCAACGCGTTTGCCGATTTCTTGTCCGGGAACATTCGCAGCTTCCAGCAAGATAGCGCTCAGCTCAAGTATTACCAGCGCTACCAGCTGGCGGAGCCCTATTTTCAGGATGATTGGAAGGCCACACCGCGATTGACGGTAAACGTCGGTCTACGGGTGAGCCTGTTTGGGACCTATTACGAAAAAAATAACAACGCCTATAACTGGGATCCAAGCGCATTTAACCGGTCTCTCGCCAGCCAAGTTGTGGTCGATCCAAACAAAGGCGATCTGGTCGACGCAAATTCAGGGGTTCCGATTCCGATAAATCTCGGCAACTTGGATCCGCGAATCACCAACGGCCTGGTGCGATGCGGAGTGAACGGTGTGCCAGCAAGCTGTATGCGTGGTCATTTATTCAATCCAGCTCCCCGGATTGGGCTTGCCTGGGACCCAAAGGGGGACGGGAAAACATCGATTCGCGCGGGCTATGGAATCTTCTTCGAGCACGGTACCGGCGACGAAGCCAACACTGGTTCTCTGGAGGGCAGCTCGCCTCCCGTGTTGGATATGACGCAGAATTTTCCCTCTAGCTGGAGTTGCATTGGAGGTGGATCATCACTATCTTCACAACTCAACTGTGGTAACTTCGGGGCTTTTCCTCTCAGCGTAACTGCCATTCCTAAAAAGGCTGTGTGGCCCTATGTGCAGCAGTGGAGCTTAAGTGTGCAGCGAGAACTACCTAAGAATATGGTGGCGACTTTTGCATACGTAGGTAGTAAGGGAACTCACTTGACAACTGAGCTTGAGGTCAACCAGTTAGCTCCTTTGGCTAATTCCTTGAATCCGTTTGGGCCAAACCAACCCTTGATTGGAACGCTTAACATAGGCCTCGGCGACTGCGGCGGATTCAACGGAGGCAGCTTTTTTCTGTTGAACAATACGACCGTCACGGCGGCGCAACCAGCATTCGTCAATCTGGAGGCGGCTTGTTACGGGCTGGTTCAGCCAAACGTTCCAGGCACGCAACCTCCGCCCGACCCGAATACGCTGCGACAGTTTGCCCCCAGCCTGGGCCGAATTTTTTCGCTACAGAATGTAGGGGATTCGGCTTACAATGCCTTTCAAACCACACTTCGCCGGGTGGCAGGGCCTCTCACTCTGGGGATTTCGTATACCTATAGCCACTCACTGGATGATTCGTCCGACCGTTCGGACGCGACGTTCGTGAATTCCTTCGACCTGAGGGCGAACCGGGCGAGTTCGAACTTCGACCAGCGTCATTTGCTCAACATCAGCTACGTGTACGCGCTCGACCATTTCGCAGACAAACTACGGTACTGGTTCTCCGATGAGGGTTACGAGAGCGACGAGCCAGGTGCCTCGCCACGGGTTGCGATGCCTATTAACCCATCGCGCACGAGTCACGCACTACTGAATGATTGGGAATTGTCTGGCATCACCGTCTATCAGTCGGGGACGCCCTTCAGCGTGATTAACGGTGGAAGCAATACGCAGATCTCGACATTGGATAATGCCGGAGTTGCTAACGGTGCGGGAGCCGGATCGTACGCCGATGTAGTCGGCGATCCTTACGCCACGCCGCCATTTGGCGGCAAGAATCCGCAAAGTATCGGTCCCTTGCTTCTGAATCCTGCTGCGTTTGTGGCGCCTCGAGGCCTGACCTTTGGCGATTCAGGGCGTAATTTTCTAAATAATCCCGGGCGGCTGAATTTCGATCTGGCGCTGCTCAAGCATTTCCAGATAACGGAAGCTTCGAGGCTTGAGTTCCGCACCGAGGTGTTCAACATTTTTAACCACACCCAGTTCCGGATTTACGATCCTAACCTGGGGAACACTGCCAACAACATTATCAGTTGCTATGGACCGGGAGCGTACACCGCCTTTTCGCGTAACGGACGGGAGGTGCTTGCTTCGAGTTCAAATTTGGCGGGACCAGATTTTTCCGCGGCCGGCGGCACAGCTACGGTTACCACGTTCAATAACAATGCGCCGACGAGTACTACAGATCACACCGATTGCCTTACGGGAAGTTCGTTCCTGCATCCGGTAAACGCGCATCGCTCGCGAACCATGCAGTTCGGTTTGAAGTACATATTCTAGTTTGTGGCCGCTAGGGGGACTTATCCAAGAGTGATCAGACGTGACGCCCACCGTGCGCGGCGGTGGGGTGGGCTGAAGAGAGCAGAGAGCATGAAGATACGGTGGTCAGTACGGGCGGGCGGCGTTCTGGTCTTTGCGGCCGCAGTGTTGAGCGCGGCCTGCGGAGGGAAGAGCGATCTCAATCTCACGCCGTCCGGCCTTCCACCTCTATCACAGGCTAGCGAACTGAACTCCTACGTTGGGACGCAAGGAACGGATCCGAGCACGGGAAACTCAGGCGCCGTGTGGCAGGTCACCATCAACCACACCACGAACAGCTTCAGCGCTTCGGATTACGCAGCACAACTCGTCACTGCGAATGGATTGTTTGCCTTCGACGGAGGGTTTCTGAACTTTAGCCAAACGAATCCTGCCCCCGCGTTCCAGGCCGATGGCTTTACGATTGAGATTCCCGGACGGGTTGCATTTTTTCGGCCAGGTTTTAACTCATTTAACTCCACGCAGGACACTGCAACCTCGGCTTCCTCTCCGGTCGCCATGGTGCCCGGAAATTGCCTAGGTCTTTTCGATGTGACGTTCCAATTTGTCACTTTGCCGGCTGCGAAGTGGACAGCGGGTACGGACGTCGCGTACGGCAGCTTTCAGGTGAATAGCCTGCAGCCCAGTAGCAGCGGAACAACGTGGAACTTTTCCAATCTGACCCAGTTGACGCTGGCGAAAACCCAGAGCCAATCCGGGGCAACGCTTTCCGATGGCATCTGCGCCCAGTCGGTCGTGGGCGCGGTGGTTAGCATTCCTCCTGCCTCTGCGACCGGCAACACGATCACTGTGGCGGCAGGACCGTCTGGTTTCCTAATCATGAACAACGGACCGAATACTTCCGGGGCGGTTGGCGTGATTCAACCGTCGAGCGCGCTGAACACGAGTGGCGTTCTCAGTGCGAATTATCTCGGGTTTATATCTGAACCGGCGATCCCGCTCCCTTTGTCGGGTGTGCCGACGGCGAACCAGGTGGCGTTTTTCGGTTGCCCAAGCTCTGGATGCAAACCGTCAGGCACCACCCTCGTGGGTGGCGCGTATCCTAACGATGATCCCACGCAGCCCGCGAACACCAACATCACAATCAATCTCGGAGCCCAGAACGCGACGAACAACGGATTGTACGATTCGGCCACGGTCACGATTCCGGATCCCGCGAATGCATGTACGGCGCCGGGGGTTGCCGGACAAGACTCACAGGGCAATCCGACGTGCGCCTTGCCCGCCGCCGCCGTAGCTGGGAATCCGGAGAACAAGTTCGCTATTTTCTTGATCGCGGAGGATGTCGTGAACCAATCGCCGATGGCGATTTATCTGTTCCAAGAATAGTGGATGCAGTGCCTGTGGGGAACGCGAAAGAATGCTTATGCGGAAGCACATATTTCTGGTAGTGATCACAGTTTTGTTTGCAGGGGTGCTCACTGCCATGGCGCAGTTTGCGGAGGCGCCGCAGTATGCGACGAACAATCCTGCTGGAAAAGGTCCTTCCTCAGTTGCCGTGGGGGACTTTGAAGGAGACGGCAGTGGGCATGATGACGTGGCCGTTGTGGATGCGACCGGCACCGTGAGTATTTTTCTTAACAAGAGGGACGGGAGCGGAACCTTTTCCGTACCTCCTGCCACGTACAAGGTAACAACAGGCGCATCGGGATATCTCATAGCGGCGGGAAAATTTAACACCGCAGGTCAAAGCAGCCCGGACTTGATTGTGGCCGACAACCTGGGCAATGTGGCAGTGCTTCTGAGCAATGGCAATGGTACCTTTCAGTCGCCCACGGTGCAGTTTTCTACGAGCGCGAACTTCTCCTCGATCGTGGTTGATGACTTAAACGGAGACGGCATATGGGACGCCGTGGTGGCCGATTCGCAGACGGGGTCCGTGTGGGTGCTCACTGGCAAAGGTGGCGGAACGTTCGCGAATTCCAACTTTCAGACCGGGTTGAATCACGTGTCTCAGCCGGTGTTTCTGGCCTTAGGAAACATTGTGAATTCGAAGCCGGCGTGCCCTGATCTGGTGGCGGCAGCGCACGACGGCACGGTCGCGATACTGAACAATAGCAATGACCAGCATTGCACGGGAGCACAAGGCATTACCTTCAAAGTGTCTCTTGTGATACCGCCCGATCCTAATCCCAACGGCCAGGGCATCCCGGCGGGTGTCACTTCCGTGTTCGCTGCGAGCTATGGAGGCTGGGTGAATACCGGCGCACCAACGGGTGTAGCGGATATTGTGGTCGCGAGTACTGGCCTTTCACAGTTAAATTTTAATTCCTTTCCAAGTGCTTTTCTTCTTTGGAACGCGAGCAGTCCCGGCCAAGTCAGCTTCATATTCAGCGAAACCTTTTTGGGCCAGCCGACTGCGCAGGTTGGACTCAACCCTGTGTCAATGGCGGCGGCAGACATCGACGGAGATGGAATCCTAGACTTGGTGGTTTCCAATCAAAGCGACAATTCAGTGAGCGTGCTTTTTGGAGATGGAATCGGCGACCTTTTGACCAATCCTTTTACGGGAGGACCTCCGTTCGTATTGCTAAATTTTGGTTCTGGTCTCGGTCCGGTCTCAATAGCCACAGGAAAATTTACCGCCGGGTCCGGCCAGATCGGATCGGATGTGGTGACAGCCAACCAGTCCGGTAACTCGGTCAGCATCCTGCTGAACAATGGTGTCGACGTTAGCAACAACAATTTTTGGCTGGAGTTCCAAAGTGCGCGGAGCGATTACATAACCCCAGCGTTTCCTGTCTCGGTTGCGACGGCTATTGTTCAGACGGGTAACAATGGTTTGCCGCTTACTTTTCCCGATGCGATCCTGGCCAACCAGTCGAACGTGTCACCAGCTGAATCGGGTCTGTATGGTCCATTCGGCGACTTCAGCAACGACGGCACTGGTGATGGCAGTTTCTTGCAGTACAACGATGATGGCGGCGGCTACAACATCGCGACTGCGAACTCGCTTGTGTCCGCTGATTTCAACGGAGATGGCTACGGTGACGTGGCAGTGGTAGATTCGAATGGGCTTGTAAGTGTGTTCTTGGACGACCTCACAAGTGGAACAGCATCTGGTTTCGACCTGCCCCCGCAATCGCAACTCTCCGTAGGAGGCGGGGCCAGCAGCTACGCTCTAGCATTAGGCAATTTCACCAGTTCCACCCAGACGCAGCCAGACTTGGTGGTTGCTGATGGTTCCGGCAAAGTGACGGTGTTGTCAAATGCAGGAGGCGGAAACTTCACGGTCCAACCGCCGGTACCCGTTTCCGGCAGCTTCTCCTCGGTGGTCGCTGGAGATTTAAATGGGGATGGCATAGCAGACGTCGTGGCAGCAGATTCCAACACCGGCTCGATATGGGTTTTAGCAGGTACTGGTAACGGCGGTCTGGCGACACCAGTAAATGTAGCCACGGGGCTGAGTAAAGGCCCCGTGTTTGTAGCTCTGGGCAAGTTCAGCAACGCGGGCCAAATCTTGCCGGACCTGGTAGTAGCCGCCCAGAATGGCGAGCTCGAGGTGCTCACAAATTCCAGTGCAGGATCGACCATTAGCTTCGCTCCGCCGGTGGTAGTCTCTGTTGGCTTGATCCCGGCGGGAGTTACGTCCGTTGTGGCGCAGGATTTCAACCAAGACGGTCTGGCGGACCTTGTCGTAGCGAGCGCGCAGGTCTGGCTTTTTTTCAATACCACAGTCAGCGGTGGCCAGCCTAGCTTTGCTGTACCAACTGCCTATGTGGTGGGGAATGTTCCGGTGGCAATGGCGGTCGCAGATTTCAACGGAGATGGAGCTCCGGACTTGGCAGTCGCTAACTCCATCCCCAACCCCAGTACCAATGCCAGCTGTACTACCAATGTCAATCCCCTGAACTGCGGTTCCAACACGATGAGTGTGCTGTTGAATACAGGCTTTTTCGCGAAGGTGAGCCTCACGGCTTCGCCCGATCCGGTCCAGGTCGGGCACAGCGTTACATTCACCGCGACGGTATCAGGCAGCAAAGGCACGCCGACGGGTCAAGTGACTTTCTATGATGGTTCTACTCAGCCGCCGACAAATCTCGGCAGCTCACCGGTGCGCGGCGGAGTGGCCACTTTGGTCGTAACGACGCTGACGGTTGGAAGCCACAACGTCACGTCCGTCTACGGCGGCGATAGCAACTTCGGACCCAGCGTTTCGAACACCGTCCTCGAGAGTGTTACACTCACAACGCCGGTGTTAACCACGGTTAACCTGGCATCTTCGCCAAACCCCTCTCAGGTCGATCACAATGTTACGTTCACTGCGACGGTAACTCCTCAGTCTGGAAGCGGAACGCCAACGGGAACAGTTCGGTTCTATAACGGGGCAACGGCTCTGGGCTCGCCTGCGGTGTTGAATGGCGGAGTGGCCATCCTCTCGACTGCAGCTCTCACGGTGGGTACGGACATCATCACCGCAGTTTACGGTGGCGATAGCAAATTTGCCGGCAGCACGTCGTTGCCATTGAATCAGATCGTCACCGTCTTACCGCCAATTCTAACCAGTGTGGCGCTTCAGTCCTCGCTCAATCCGTCCGAGTTTACGCAGGAGGTTACGTTCACTGCGACTGTGACTCCCAAATCTGGGCACGGGACGCCAACCGGCACAGTGCAGTTCATAGATGGAACGACGATACTGGGTACTTCAACCTTGGACAGCAGAGCGGTAGCACCCTATTCCACCACGACGCTCTCGCTGGGCAATCACAGTATTACGGCACTGTACAGCGGCGATATCCAGTTTGTAGCCAGCACCTCGCCAGCGTTGATCCAAAAGGTCACACCTCTGGTTCCCGATTTTGGTCTTGTGGCAAGTCCAGGCAGCACGACTCTGCCAGCAGGAAGTTCGGCCAGCTTCACCATTAAGGGGACGCAGCAAAACGGATTTACTGGCACCATTGCACTGTCCTGCAGTTCGTCGGGCATGCCAACTGGAGCAAATTGCACGTTCCGCCCCAATACGCTAACCATTGGTCCGGACGGGTCGCCCGCTACCTCGACGTTGACGATTGCCACTGCCGCGGGCGCGAATGCATGGCTGCGGCCCGTTAGAAAACATTCGGCGACCGGACTGTATGGAATTGGCTTGGCTCTTGTCCCCATGTTGTTCGCTACGATTGTTGGGTTTGCACCTAAGCGCAGATACCTCCTGAGTTTGTGTCTTTTCCTTGTGGTGATTGGAGGCTGCTTGTTGCAGGTAAGCTGCGGCGGCGGTAGCAGCAGTGGCGGCGCTGCAAACACAGCAGAGGGCACGCCGGCAGGATCTTACACCATTGTGGTGACGGGCGCTGCTGGAGCGACGCAGCATACCGCCTCCATAAGTCTGATCGTGCAATAGACGCTGGAGAAAGATGATGTTAGCAGCACGCTTCTAAGGTCATTCCACACGAAGCTGGTGGGAGGTCCTGGAGCCATAATGAAGCAGTGCCAGGGGTTTCGACGTTGATGGAAAACATAATTAAGCCGCAGCGATACGGGATAAGAAGTCGGTGCATGCTCACAAGATGTCGCCTGAGCTTTTCGCTTTTGGTCCTGCTGCTTTTGGGCACGAGTTGCGGAGGCTCAGGTAAGGTTGCGGTTCCCCCGCAAGGTCTTCCACCGGTGCCGACTCCGAGTGCGAGCAATTCGTACCAGGGAACGCAAAGCCCAGGAGACATGTGGCAGGTCTCCATTGATCACACCTCAAACAATTTCAGTGCCGTGGACTTAACCAACCCCAGCGCAGGTACTGTCTTGGGATCCGTGGTTGATCAGATAGGGTTTCTTGGACTTGCTCAAACCAACGTGTCTCCACCTTTTCAGCCTTTCGGATTCGCGCTCGAGATACCGGGCCAGGCCTTGCTGCTTCGCCCGGGCGTCGACACTGCAGCCTTGGCCGCACTGGTGCCGGGCATTTGCTTGAATATTAACGGCAATGTGACGTTTCAATTCGTCACGTTACCGGATCAGAATTGGGAAGTGGGCACCGACGCGGCATATGGCAGCGTCCAAGTGAGCGCCATCGGGAGTTCCTGGAACTTCTCCAACTTTACGCAGGCCACGCTGGACTCCAGCCAAACCAACGCAACGCTCGGCACAGGCACTTGCGCAACAGACGCGACTGGCGGCCTGGTCACGATTCCTCCGAACCCGCCCAGCACTGTTTCAGCTACGCTCGGCGTAGGCCCTTCGGGATTTTTTGTAGCCGACCAGTTCTTAGCGAGAGCTTCAGGAACCTCCGGAGCCGCGGGTGTTATCCAGCCGTCAACCTCCGTAAATGCCAGCAACGTGGTAGGTGGCAGTTATCTCGGATTCATCTACGAGCCGAATGTGATAGCCAGTCCGACGACCTGCTCCGCAGACTGTGTTGCGCCCACCCAAATGGCCGCGTTCAGTGGCTCCCTAACAACGTGCCAAACGGTCCCTTCGTCTTCCGGCATGTGCGGCGGCGCATTTTTTAACGATAATCTCACTAACCTGAAGCAGGCCAGTACCGATGTGACCATCGAACTGGGCACCGAAGACCCAAACAATTTTGGGTTGTACAAATCCGCCACAGTCACGCTGCCGGATCCAGCAGGATCGCCAGGAACATGTACAGCTCCCGGTGTCGCTGGAACCGACTCACAGAGCAACCCGACGTGTACGCTGCCTGCGATTGCAGTGGTCGGCAATCCAGAGAACAAATTCGCAATTTTCTTGATCGCTCAGGATACAGTGAATAACTCGCCGATGGTGATCGATCTCTTTGAGCAATGAGAGTGCACTGCGGAGGACGCGAGAAGCTCCTTCAGTTGCGAGCGCCCCTAGGCCACGCCAGGCGTTCAGTCTTCTACGAAGGACTTTAGTCTTGACAATGCTTGATCCCATTGCTCCGAGACGAAACCAAGGTATTCCGTGACTTCTGTAATCGGCTGTGGATCGAATTCGAATAGGCTCTCGCGACCCGCATGGACGTTGTGCACGATTCCGGCGCCTTCCAATACGCGGAGATGTTTGGTGATCGCCTGCCGGGTCAGCTTGGAACGCTTGGTTAACTGAGAGATCGAGCGCGGCTGTGCCCGGCAGAGTTTTGCAACCAGCGATAGCCGCGTGGGGTCGCCCAGAGCTGCAAAGACGAGTGCGCGCGTCCGCCGTTTAGCAGCCACTCTGCTATGGCTTGTGCGCGACATAGTTCTCGATGTTCTTCATTTGTTCTGTCCAACCGCCATCGTTTCTTTGGAAGGCTTCGAGACGGCGGTCAGCGGGAAGCTTGTCGAAGCCGGACTCGGTGAGCACCAGTAACGTGCCACTGCCGGTCTTCTCCAGCCTGAATTCGACGAGCGTGGTCGGTTCCTCTGAGTAGTCGAGTGGGCAGTCCGCTTTGTCAAGGGACTTGGGATGGGGCCAGGTGAAGGAAAAGAGGCGCTCGTGCTCCATTTTCTGCACGACCGCTTCCCATTTGACGTGCTCATAGCCCGGATAAGTCATCTGGCCGCGCGAGACTTGACCCGGGACAAAGGGACCGTCTAGTTTCACACGAAACCAGTCGCCGAATTCGCGGTAATCCGTTAGTGCGCGCCAGACGCGCGGAATCGGGGCCTTGAGGTCAATGCGCTTCTCAATAGAGTTATTCATGTTATGCAACCTCTAGGTTGCATATTAGCTCAGGCAATACAAAAAAGCAACCTAATGGTTGCATGATTGCCCGTGAAGTCTCTGCAAAGAATTACTGATTGCTCCTCGCACAGGGTGCAACCCGTGACCGACCGATGACAAGTCTTGCCGAAGAAACAATGTAATTGGGGAACAAAAACCGTGGGTCAAGAGTCCGCAGCACGAATTGTGTTGACATGTTCCCGCTCCAGGCCACAGTATATGGAGCGGCTGTGCAGCGCGGCAACCGATGACGTTGACTCTCGGAAGCGCACGTCATCGACCTCCCCCTCCGAGTCGCGGTACCGCCTTCGGGCGGCAATCTCAGCCTGTTCGGTCTACAAACGCGAACTTGCAAAAGGACAAAAACTACTTATGAAGATCCCCGTTCTGGCCGCAGTGGTAGCCCTCAGTCTGTTTACTCCAATCATGGTTTTGGCGCAGAGCCTTGAAAGCGGCGCGCTGCTGTCAATCCAAAGTACGGATGGGTCTTTGAACCTAGCCGTGTACGATAGTCAGATTCACTCTGGCATTCCTCATTCCTTCCCGTGCGATAACAACCTCGTAACGGACGCCTATGTGGTGCAAGGAGGGTCGGCGAGCGGCTGCGATCCCGGAGACTCGTACGAGACCTCCCAAGCCCCCGGAGCTTTTAAGTTCGTAGGTACGGGGTATGAATTTGATATCACGACTTTCTATACGGAAACACCCGGTACCTGCAACTCCCCCGGCAACACCGGCCCGATCGAGCCGATTTGTGTCAGTCCCGATAGTGGATTTCTCACAGTTACAAACAATGGCGCCTCAAGTTTCACCGGTACGATTACTCTATCTGGCAACTCCCCCTTGGCGGGGCCATCGTACTGCGCGCCCGGAGGGATGGCTTCCGACAGCTTCACCGGCACGCTTAGTCCAGGCCAATCCAGAACCTTTGGCTTAGCCCCGGACGCCAGCAACTGCGGCGGATACAACGCCCCCCAGACCCAAACTCTGACCGCAGGCGGAACAGCTATTTTCCCTGTCGGCACTGACGACTACGAGCTAGCGGCTCTCGATAATGCGGGAGGAGAGCAGATTACTCTCCTTCCGATTCCGGTGCTGCAGTCCTCGACTGAGGCGGGCTCCAACCCATCCAACACGTTTAATCCGGGTACATTGTTTCCCACTCTTAGCTGCGCCCCCTATGGCGATTTCAACGAAGCTGCAGCAAACCCGGAATGTGTCGAGTTCCAACTGACTTGTTCAGGAGCGTCGGATTGCGAGCAATTCCTGTACACTGCGACCACCCATTACAGTTTTCCCACCGGCTTTGCGGGGATTGGCGGCCCTGGATTCCTGAAAGCCAGCGGGCAAAGCTGCCCGTCGAGCCTCTTTAACGAGAATATTTTCCGCTTCTACTCGCAGGACACGACTCACTCGGGTGGCGGTGGCGGCCTGTCATGCTTTGTTGCGGCGTTTACTCCAGGCGATCAGATCGTCGCCAGTTTCACCAGTTTTGTGGGATTTCAATCGCCGGTGTCGGATACTCAGATCAACCTGATCCACGCTCCACAGGCTGTGCCGTTGAGCTGGCAACAGTTCATCGCGCCTAACGTTCCACTCACAAATCTCACATTCTGCTCGAGCCCAAACCCCGGCGTCGGGGCCTGTACGGCGCCGTGGGTAAACCTTGGGACGATTGCGACTACTTGTCCGGGCGGTCCACCCGTGCATGGGTCAACGGAGACGACGATATCAGCCGCGGGCAATTCTGGCCTGCAGAACTTCGGCAACGGAAATTATCAGTTCAATTGGAAAACGGTGAAGGGTTCGACCGGTTGTGTCATCGTGGTGGCGACATTTGATAGCGGCTTGGTCGTTTACCCCGCAACCTTCCAATACAAATGACGCGGTGAGGTTGGATTTCAAGAGGGTGCAGGCCTTGGCTTGCACCCCGTTTTTGCTCTCCGCAAATTCTCTTCAATTTGGAGCGGTTCTGTTGATGGTGTCGAGCAGGTCCCTCAGCGGCTAAAGCCGGATTCAAAATAATGCACTTACCGCAGCGCTGGAAGCGCCGCGCCATCCAAAATCACATGCACCGAGTTTTTCCGCAGCCTCTGAGGCGTGCCCTTCGCGTTCGTTGCTTCCCGGGAGGGTGATTTGTTGAAAGCTTTGCTGATTGCAAATGAGGAGTGGGGCGGTCAACTCTTGGCTGCTTGTGATCCGCTGGTTGCTTCTTCGTACATGGTCTTGAAGTCAGAGCGTTCCAGAATTTTGTCCGCGCCCGGATCATCGTGCATGGCGTTGATCAGTTGCAGTGCCTCTTGATAGTGCTGCAGAGCTTCAACCTCGTCGCCTGATGCGTGAAAGAGGGTG
>Ga0187818_10000264_pt1 | contig 17508 bp, 13 predicted proteins | sample NC_wetland_sal_i_14_FD_130581 | JGI IMG/M metagenome (GOLD analysis project Ga0187818, IMG submission 130581) | Wetland sediment microbial communities from Neuse River Estuary, North Carolina, USA - SO4_3 | ecosystem: Environmental > Aquatic > Freshwater > Wetlands > Sediment | place: USA... | reverse complement strand
TGCGGCCATAGCCGACGACGATGATCGCGTCCGGGCCAATCGCAGCAAGCTGGTCGCGGAAGTCGGCGTTGTTCTTGATGGCGCCGGGTTGCACGACAGCAATGCCCAGGCGCAGTGCCGCATCTTTCACGGGAGAAACGGCCACTTCCATCCCGCGTCCGCGAGGCCGATCGGGTTGCGTCACCACCAGCGGCACGGAATGACCGGCCTCGACCAGTCTCTCCAAGGTTGGGACGGCGAAACTAGGCGTGCCACAGAAAACCAAGAGCATAGGTGTCAGGTCTCAGGTGTTAGGTCTCAGGATTCAGGACTCAGAACTTCGTAAATCGTGAGCTACTGCGCAGCACATGTTTTTCCTGAGACCTAAGACCTGACACCTGAGACCTGCCTTTCTACCACTCTCCCGCCTTCACCAGCTTCTTGATCTTGCGCTTGATGAGGTCGCGTTTCAGCGCGCTGATATGTGAGATGTACAGCTTGCCGTTCAAGTGATCGGTCTCATGCAGGAAGGCCCGCGCCAGCAGGTCTTCTCCGGTGTGCTCGAAAAACTTGCCGCTCAGGTCCTGCGCCCGTACCGTCACGGTCTTGGCGCGCGTGACGTCCTCACGGAATTCTGGAATGCTCAAGCAGCCTTCGGTGCCGCGCTGGCGGCCTTCTTTGCCAATGATTACCGGATTGATCAGGACCAGCTTGGCGCCGGGGTCTTCCTTGAAGGTCACATCCACGACGGCGATTCGTTTCGAAATGCCAATCTGCGGAGCCGCCAGGCCGACGCCGCGAGCCGCGTACATCGACTCGAACATGTCTTCCACGAGCTTTTTGAGGTCATCGTCGAAGCTGGTCACCACGGCCGCAGTTGTTTCCAGGACGGGATTGCCAAGTTTCACAATTGGGTGAATCATTTTCGTAAGTTTGGGTGTCATCTTGAGCGAAGCGAAAGACCTATGCATTGGGGCGGATTCAAATCCATAGGTCCTTCGCTTCGCTCAGGATGACCGTGTAACTTTATGCCGCGAACCTTTTGGGGCGCGACACTGGTTTCAGATTAGTAGTTCTTCAGTTGTTCCAGATAGCCTTGAAAATTTCGTTTCGTTTCTTTCATCGAGTCGCCGCCGAATTTCTCGAGCGCGCAGCGCGCCAGCGTGAGCGCAACCATGGCCTCGGCGGCAACGCCGGCGGCGGGTACCACGCACACATCCGAGCGCTCGTATGCCGCCTTCACGGGCTCGCGCGTCGCGAAATCCACCGATTGTAAGGGACGCCGCAGCGTGGAAATCGGTTTCAAATAGCCGCGAACCCGGATCTCCTGGCCGTTGGAGACGCCACCCTCCATGCCCCCGGCGTTGTTACGCGTGCGTGTGAAGCCGGCAAATGCCGCGCCGCGCTGATAACCGATTTCGTCATGCACGGCCGATCCCGCCGAATGCGCTGCTTGAATCCCACTCCCAATTTCGACCGCCTTCACCGCCTGCAATGACATGACCGCCGCGGCCAACAGTGCATCCAGCCGCTCATCCCATTGCACGTAGCTGCCGAGACCGGGCGGAACATTGTGCGCCACCACCTCGAATACTCCGCCCACCGAATCGCCCGTGCGCAGAACTTTATCGACTTCTTCCTTCATGCGCTGCTCGGCATCGGCGTCGGCGCAGGAAAGCAGCACCTCGTCTTTACGCGACAGTAATTCGATCTGCTCCCACGCGATTTCCCGATTCGCAATCGAAACGGCGCCGACCGCAATTACATGACTCAGAACTTCCACGCCCAACTCTCGCAGCAACAGCTTGGCGAGCGCGCCAATCGCAACCCGCGCCGCCGATTCCCGGGCGGAGGCGCGCTCCAGAACATAGCGCGCTTCCGTGAAATCGTACTTCAAAGCTCCCGCAAGATCGGCATGGCCCGGGCGCGGGGACGCCACGCGCTTGTGTTTCGCCGGATCGCCGGTTTCCACCGGCAGCGATTCTTTCCAATTCTGCCAGTCGCGATTTTCGAGCATCACCGCCATCGGCGAGCCGATCGTCTTGCCGTGATGGACGCCCGACAGAAAGTGCGCCCTGTCGGCTTCGATCTTCATCCGCCCGCCGCGTCCAAAGCCCTGCTGGCGCCGCCAGAGTTCGCGGTCCACAAATGCCTGATCGACCGCCAGCCCGGCAGGCAGCCCGGAAAGAAACGCAACCAGGGCCTCGCCGTGGGATTCTCCGGAAGTAAAGTAGCGCAGCATGTGGAACTGGCATTGTAAATGAAGAGGAAAAGTTCAGCCTCTCGTTGATTCCCCCAATCCGTTTTTTTGCGCCGAGCGTGTGGCCTGTGCAGGTACAATGAACTGTCACTTTGTACCGGAAGTCGACGGACCCCGGGGTTCCAGACTCATCTCGCACTTCGTCAGAGCACGCGAGGATTGTTCCATGTTGACCACGAAGGCTGGTCCGTTTCATCCGGAAGTTGCCGAGCGCATTCGCTGCGTGATCGCCGACGATCACGAAATGCTGCGCTACGGTGTGCGCCGTCTGCTGGAGGACGCTCCCGACTTTGCCGTGGTGGGCGAAGCGGGCGATGCCGCCGAGGCGCTCAAGTTGGTCCTGGAGCACCACCCCGACCTGGTTCTGCTCGATATCAGCATGCCGGGCATGTCGTCGTTCGAAGCCGGGCGCCTCATCGAAGAACACTGCACCGGCACGCGCATCGTTTATCTGACCATGCATGAAGATGGGGAGTATGTGCAGCAAGCTCTGCGCTCGGGCGCCAGCGGGTACCTGCTGAAAGATACTCCCGCGCCGCTATTGTTGCGCGCGCTGCGCGAAGTGCATCGCGGCGAACGGTCATTGAGTCCGCAGATCCAGAGTAAATTGAAAGACGACGCGATCCTGCGGAAGCAGGCGGCGCCGGTGCCGTTACGGAGAAGTACCCTGACTCTGCGCGAGCGCGAAGTGATGAAGTTGCTCGCCGAGGGCAATACCGTGAAGCAAACAGCGGCAGTTCTGGGAGTCAGCGTCAAGACGGCGGAAGCGCACAAGTTCAACTTGATGCGCAAACTCGACATTCACAACAAGGCCCAACTGGTCACGGTTGCCATACGGAAGAAGATTGTTCCGCTGCCGGTCCCGATGAGCTAGTACAGCGACCGCGTGATTGTTACTGTTGTCGATGCCAGCTTGCTGGTGGAGAGCCGGGCGTCCCCGCCCGGCTGGACCCTTCGACTTCGCTCAGGGCAGGCTCGCGAGACGCCCGTCCCTCCACCGTATGATTCATCACGCGGTCACGGCACTAGCAGCCCGCCAAATCAGGCTTGTGCACGTGTCATCACTGCGGCGAGGCTGGCAAGATCGGGAACCTCCAGGTCCGCTCGCTTTTCGGAGGCGAATGCCGCGGAAGCCCGAACCGCGCCAATACCCGGACGAACTGACTTCCGGTTTACCCACACCGTAGAGATCCCCAGCGACCGCGCCGGCACCACGTCGTGATAGATGCTCTGCGCGGCGTGCAGCAGTCGATCCGGAGAAATCGCAAGCGTGCGTAAGGCCATCTGAAAATTATTGACGGAAGGTTTGTAGCTTCTCGCCTGTTCCGCCGTGATTACGCCATCGAATTCCACGTCCAGATGCTTCCGCGTCTCCGCAAATAGATCGTCGTCAATGTTTGAAATCACGACGAGCTTGTAGCGCTTCTGAAGCTCGCGCAGCGCAGGCAGCGTATCCGGAAAAGGCGACCACGCGCGGACTGATTCGTGCAGCGAATGAACTTCGGCGGAACTGGCCTTGAAATTCAAGCGCTCTGCAAATGCCCGCACCACCGATTGCAGCACATCCCGGTAGCTTTGGTACGGACCGCTTTCCGCCTCCGCTTCAAATTCCCCGTAGAGCTCAAGAATCGCCGCGTCGGGGAGACTTTGACCGTGGTTTACCAGCACGGCACGCAGGGCAAGCAGGATTCCCGACTCCCAGTCAATCAGAGTGCCGTAGCAGTCGAAGCTGATGGTGGTGAAACGTGAGAAATCCATAGGCGACGCAGCGGGACGATTCGACGCTCAGGCGCGGACTCTATGCTCTTTGCTCTATGCTTTCTGTTCGGTGAAAAGGTCATGCACTGGCGCTGCGGAAGTTGGGGGCTCCGGTGCTGCGGGCGTGGCCGGCTGCGCGCGGGAATCCTCCGCACCGTTTTTCGCAGCCGGCGCTTTCTCGCCTTGCATGAATTTCCTGGAATCGAACAGCGGGCGCCCCAGCGACGCGTTATAGCTGGTCCACGGTCCTTCGAGTTCAGCCTCGCGATCGAAGTGGGCGCGCATCGCCTCCATCTTGGAATCCAGATCGTCGAGATAGTGCAGCATGAGCGCCTCCGGAAACATCGGCAGCTTGGGCGATCCGAAGTCGTACTGCCCGTGATGGCTGATGATCATATGTTCGAGCAGCGTTTTCAGTTCCGCGGGGAATTCAGGCAGTTTTGCGAGCTTGGCCTGCAGCATCTCCAGTTCGATGATCATGTGCCCGAGCAGTTGGCCGCGCGTAGTGTAGGAAAACGCGCGGTTGTAGGTCAGTTCCTGAATCTTGCCGATGTCATGCAGGAACGCTCCCGTCAACAGCAGGTCGCGGTTGACTTGTGGATAGTTCCGGCAGATCAGATCGCAGGAACGGAACAGCGACACGACGTGATCGAGCAGCCCGCCGATGTAAGCATGATGAAGCGTCTTGGCCGCGGGTGCATTGCGGTAGCGCTCGGCAATCTCCGCGTCCGCCATGAACAGTTCCACCAGAGATTTCAGGTGCGGATTCTGGAACGTGGCCACAAACTCCGTCAGCGTTCGCCAGAGTTCGCCAATGTCCTTGGTGGTCTTGGGCAGGTAGTCGGTGAAGTCGATCTCGCCTTCTTCCATGCGTCGCAGCTTGTGAATCGTGAGCTGAAAACGATTCTTGTACTTGTTGATGAGCCCCTTGATTTTGAGAAAGTCGTCCTGCTCGAAGGCGAGGATGAATTCGTCGACGTTGTCCCACATCTTGGCTTCGATCTGGCCGGTGCGATCCGCCAGGGTCAATGCCAGGTAAGGATCGCCATTTTTCTTTGCCTTCACCTGCTTCGACGCCACCACGAAGCTGGAGGTGATGATCTTGTTTTCCTGCTGGGAACAGTCGGAGATAAAAAACTCTTTCATGAGCCTCCGCGAAATCGGCTTGCCGTAAATGATCCTTAGGGCGTGATGTCTGGCCCTCAGGGGTTAAAGCGCGCATTGTTTTGCGGCCCTAATGGGCACGGCTGAAGCCGTGCCCTTCCCAAAACCTACTCACAACCATTTACGAGACCAGTTCTAGCCTAGAACACGCCGAGCTTCTTCTTCTTTTTCAGTTTCTTCGCGTTGGCCTCTTTGGCCGTGGTCTCGACGGGCTTGGTTTGCTTGGCGCTTGCGCCCGAGTCGATGTAACCAGGCTTGCAGTCGATGTAGGCTTCTTCGCGCAACGTGGTCAGATAAGCGCGCAGCGCCGGCTGCAGTTTCTGCATGTACAATGCATCCTGGATGCGCGGCTCAACTTCTTTCAGCGTAGGAATACCTGCCATCTGATGCTCGGCCGCCTGCAGGATGACGTAACCCTGCTTGGTGCGAATCACATCCGTGACTTCGCCGGCCTTCAGCGCGAAGACCTTATCTTCCAGTTCTTTCGAGAGTGTGCCGCGCTTGAAATAACTAAGGTCGCCGCCATCTTTCGCCGACGGCCCATCGGAGTACTTTTTCGCCAAGTCTGAAAACTTTGCGCCCTTGTGGAACTGTTCGAGCAGATCCTGCGCTGTGGCCTGGGCGGCGGCCAGTGCTGCCTCCGTCTCCGCCTCTGATGGCGGCTCGGGCTTCGCGTCCGGGCTGGCAGCCGGTTTGGCGGGCTTTTTGGGAACGATCAGAATTTCGCTCAGGCGAACCTCCTCGGGCTGCTCCATTTCCGCGCGGTGCTGCTCATAGAACTTCTTCTCGTCTTCCTTGTTCATGGCCAGGTGCGAACCGACTTCCTGCCCAATCACGCGCTGCGTGATGATCTGGTTGCGCAGGTTCTGCTTGAAATCTTCATACGAAGCGCCCTGCGCCTCCGCCGCCTTCTCCAGCTCTTCCATGGTCTCGAGGTTCATCTGCTTGCGCATTTCATCGAGGCGCTTGATGAGTTCGGTGTCGCCGGTGATGCCGAGGTCCTTGGCTTTTTGCAGCAGGAGTTGCTGGTCAATCAGATCGCGCAGGACATCGCGCTGCTTTTCGGCAAAAATGCGGTCGGCGTTGGCGGCGTCCTGTTGCTGAACTTCCTGCTTAAGCTGATCGCGGCTGCGGACATATTCCGTGCGCGTGATGATTTCGTTGTTTACCCGGGCGATGATCTCTTCGACCACGGTATCGGCCGGCGAAATAGACGGGAGCAACAGCGCGTACCCAACCGCCAACAGCAGGGGGATTCTGGTTTTCTTCATTAGGGCTCTCTTGAAACGTTCTTTCGAAACCTGGCTGACACCCGAGGAAAATTGTCTTTCTATTTTACGCCGGGAGCGGCATGGAGGCCAATGGAGCGGTCAGTTGGGCTGGCTAAGCTGCTCGCGTGAGCGTCAGTGCGGTCACGTCATTGTGCTTCGGAGCCATGTGCATGAAGTCCTGCACGCGTTGCAGGATGCTTTGGGAAAGATCCTTGGCGGAAGAAGGTCCCGCCCGCATGACATTCTTCACTCCCTCCAGACCAAATTCTGCGTTCTTCGACTCGGCCTCCACGACTCCGCGAGAGACCACCGCCAGCGAACCCTTTGGCCCCAGGCCGACGATGCGGGCGTCGGTGGGGGCGAGCGAGAACAGCCCGAGGGGCAGGCCGGTCGCGGGCAATTCAACTACGCCTGAGTCATCGCGCAGCAGGCCAGGGGTGTGGCCTGCATTCACGTAGCAAACTGTGCCCAGATCTTCGTTGTAGCAGCCGGCGAAGGCCGGGCAACTCCGCACGCCTCCGGCAGCGCGCATGATCTCGAGATTCAGACGGCGCGAGAGTTCGATCATAGCGTCCGATTCGTTCAGTTCGGTGGCGGCAAAGATCTGCTCGGCCGATGAGCGGAAACAAGCCTGCGCGGCTTGCAGCACGGGGCCGCCGGTTTCGCGCTTGCCGGCCAGGTCGAGCAGTCCGAAAAGGAAACGGTGCGGGCTGACCCGCAAAAAATCGTGAAAATCGCCTCCGGCGCGCGAGGAAAAATAGGCGACCGCCAGGTCAGCACCGTGGAGCGCGGGGCTGTCCCCCTGGACGATCTCGGGGACTCCCTCCGTCGTTGAGCCGAACCCGAGTTTCGAAAGCAAGCCTGCCATCAGGGGCGAAATTTAACACAAACTTGGGGGGCGGGGCAATGACCAGAAAGTGGTATGACCATGAAGTGGTAGTGGAACGCTTGGCCGGAAAGAGCGGCTTCGCGGTATTTACTTTGGCATCAGCTCGGCTACCGTTAGCTGATCGGCGTTGCGCAAGTCGGGGAACAGCCACGCCCAGGTGGCGATCACGAGCAGGGTGCCGACTCCTCCCAGGACCACGGCGGGAACGGTGCCGAACCATTGCGCAGTTAAGCCGGACTCGAACTCGCCTAACTCGTTGGACACTCCGATGAACAGCATGTCCACGGCGTTGACGCGGCCGCGCATCTCGTCGGGGGTTGCGACTTGCACCAGGGTTGCGCGGATGATCACGCTTACCATGTCGCTGGCGCCGGTCAGGAATAGCGCAACCAGCGACAGGATCAGGCTGTGCGAGATTCCGAATACGATGGTCAGCGCGCCGAATGCGGCAACGCAGAACAGCATGGTCAGGCCAGCGCGGCGGCGGATCGGGCGGTGAGCTACCACGATCGCCATCAGTGCGGCGCCTACGCCGGGAGCGCTGCGCAGCAGGCCGAGTCCCCAGGGACCGGTGTGCAGGATGGTTCTGGCATAGACGGGCAGCAGCGCGACCGCTCCGCCCAGCAGGACGGCGAACATGTCGAGCGAGATCGAACCCAGAATCAGCTTCTTCTCCCAGATAAAACGAAAACCTGCCAGCACCGTGCGCAGGCTTACGGACTCTTTCTCGGCCAGTTCTTTTTCTGGCGATGTGGGCAGCAGGTGGATGCGCAGGGTGAAGATGGTGGAGAGGATGGAAGCGGTTACGGCCAGGGCATAGACGGCTTCCGGGCCGCGAAAGAGGGCATAGGCAATTCCTCCGATGGCCGGGCCGGCGATGGTTGCGACCTGAAACGTGCTGGCATTCCAGGCGACCGCGTTCGAAAAATGTTCTTCGGGAACCAGGTGGGGCAGGATGGCGCGGCTTGCCGGCCAGTTGAAGCAGCGGAAGATTCCGAGCAGTACGAGGACAACATAGATCGAGTGAACATGGATCGAGTGAACCGATTGCGGGGCGCGCCAACTGATCGCCAGCAGCAGCGCCGAACAGAGGGCGAAGCCGCCATAGCACCACATCAGCAGCTTGCGGCGGTCGAACAGATCGGCGGCGTGTCCGGCGAAGAGAAACAGCATGAAGCCGGGCAGAAACTGGGCCAGGCCGACGTATCCGAGATCAAGCGGGCGCTTGGTGATCTCGTACACCTGCCAGCCCACGGCGACGGACTGCATCTCGAGCGACACGACGATGAAGAAGCGCGCGAGCGTGTAGGAGACAAAGTTGGGATACGTGAACGCGACTCGCCCGGCGAGGCGGGGGTCCTGGGAGGTGAGCATTCCATATTACTTTGCCACAGAATCAGCGACGGTTGATGAGCGAGGCGACGTAGCCTGCGCCGAATCCGTTATCAATGTTGACCACGCTGACGTTCGAGGCGCAGGAGTTCATCATTCCGAGCAAGGCGGCGAGGCCCTTGAAGGCTGCGCCATAACCAACGCTCGTCGGAACGGCAATGACCGGGACACCGACCAAGCCGCCCACTACACTGGGCAGCGCGCCTTCCATTCCGGCGCAGACTACGATCACACGCGCTTTCGCGAGCGCTTCGCGATGCGCTAGCAGGCGGTGAATCCCCGCGACTCCGACGTCGTAGATGTGCTGAACGTTATTCCCCATCAATTCCGCGGTGACGACCGCTTCTTCGGCGACTGGGATGTCGCTGGTTCCCGCTGACACGACCACGATCACGCCCTTGCCGTGCTTTTTGCGGTCGCGCTTGAGCACGATGGTGCGCGCCAGTGGACGATACTCTGCCCGGGGCGTGGTGGCGGCTACGGCGGAGTATTGCTCTTCGGTAGCGCGGGTGGCGAGCACGTTGCCGCCGTGGGCGGCCAGGCGGGTGAAGATGTCCGCCACCTGGCGGGGGGTCTTGCCCTGGGCAAAGATCACCTCGGGCATACCCTGGCGCAGGGCGCGATGGTGGTCGAGCTTGGCGAAACCGAGGTCCTCAAAGGGCAGGTGACGCAGGCGCTCGACGGCGTCGTCGGGGGAGACGCGCTTTTTTCGAACCTGCTCGAACAACTTGCGAAGGGCTTGAGAGTTCATAGATGCAGAAGTCATTGTAGATTGCTGGGGGCTGTGCAGAGTCAAGCCGTCCAAGATCAACCACGTGGGGCACGCATCGACTTTGCACGGGGCAGGCTTCGGAGCACCGGGGAGAGCTGGCCGACGGGACGCTGGCGCGGCCATAAAATCAAGTCCTTTCAGTCACTTACGCAGATTACTCCAGTGGTTCTACGCCCTTCGGAGAGATTGCCCCTGTCCCCGGCGCACCCTATAATCACGGTACTCTGGTTCTGGATTCTCTGGCAGGTTCTTGGGCAGGTAGGCCCTAGAGTAAGTGTCCCTTTTGGCCGATCTGAAACCCGTATGCAAAAACGCCTGCAAATCACGCTGATGGACACTTTAGCCGCGATCTCCTTTCTTTCCACACTGTTTTCAACGATGCCGGCGGGCGCCCAGTTGGGAGCTATTACTTCGACTACCGACGAATCCGGCCGCAAGATCTACGTCAACGGGGATGCGCCTTCCTCCTCCGCTTCGAGGGCGGAGACATGGACGCCTTCTCGATCTCGCCTGGTTTATTGGAGTTCGACCGAACATCGCTTCAAGCCGGTTCCGACCAGCGGAGCGGTGATGCGCGCGGCGCGCTCGGCGGCTTCGGAAGTCAGCACCTACCTCGACGGCGGAGCGCAGGCTCACCAGACTCTTAACCGCGCTTTTACGCAGCAGGATATCGACGCCGCGATTGAGCAGGCGGCGGCCCGGCACAACGTAGATCCGAGCCTGGTGCGCTCGGTGGTCAAGGTGGAATCGAATTTCAATCCCAATGCGGTTTCGCACAAAGGCGCGATGGGACTGATGCAGTTGATGCCTTCGACTGCCCGTTCACTTAATGTTTCCAATCCTTTTGACCCGCAACAAAACGTGGATGCCGGGGTTCGACATCTAAGGAAACTGTTAGATAGCTACGGCGGCGACGTTCGCCTCAGCCTGGCAGCCTATAACGCCGGGTCGGGAGCGGTGGCGCGCAGTGCGGGGGTTCCGCATTTCAGGGAAACGCAGAACTACGTTCGCCGGATCACGAATTTGTACAACGGCGGCAGCGAACCAGGCTCGTACATTTTCGGCAGCCCGGTGCACGATCCGGTCCACGTGCAGCGCGATGCTCGGGGCGTGCTGTACATCAGCAATACGGAGTAAGAAGGCGTGAGGCATTGAATCATTGACCCCATGCCTTAATGATTCAATGATTCAATAGCATGAAGACCCAGGCTTCTACGACCCTAACTCGAGGCGCCCGCGCTTTTCGTCTCGGCGCAGCGATTTTGCTGGCGCTGCTGCCGATGGCGGCCGCCTCGGCTCGCGTCCACCACAACGATGCCTGGGCCCGCCAGCAATTCGCCAGGGCGGAACGCATGCGTGAGGCTCTCAACGGCCGTCCGGTTGGAGAGCGCACTCGCCACGAATACCAGCGTGTGATCGACTCGTACCGCCGCGTCTACTTCGGCTCTCCCGCCGCATCGAAGGCGGACCCGAGCGTGGTGGCGACCGCCGAACTTATGGTCGAAATGGGGCGGCGCTTTGACGACAACAAGGTCTTGCGCGGCGCCGTCGAACAATATCGCTTCCTGCGCAAGGAATATCCCGGCAGCAAATACCGCTTCGACGCCCTGTTCACGATCGGCGAGATCTACAAGGACGATCTCAACGATCCCGAAGAGGCGCGCACGACCTTCGAAAACTTTCTGCATCGCTATCCGCGCAACCGTCTGGCCGAGGATGCCCGCTCGGCAGTGAAGGAAATCGATGCCGCGGCCGACGAAATGGAACGTACGGCGCAGAAGGCGGCGCGCCAGCAGCGGTCGAATACCAGCGCGAGTGCCAGCGTCGACGACGACGAGTCCGCAAATGCCGCGAGCGCCCGTCGCAGTGCGTTGCCGCGCGTCACCGGGGTTCGCCACTGGTCCACGCCCGACTATACTCGCGTCGCCATTGACGTCGAGCAGGAAGTGAAGTTCGGTTCGCAGCGCATCTCGCATCCGGACCGCATTTTCTTCGACCTGCGCGACACCAAGCTGGCTTCGACCCTGGTCGGCAAGACCTTCGACGTTGACGATGGCTTCCTGAAGAAAATTCGCGTTGCCGAATTTCAGCCGGGGCGCACGCGGATTGTGCTGGAAGTGGACGACCTCGCGAGCTACGACGCTTTCCTGCTGCCGGACCCGTATCGGCTCATCATTGATGTTCACGGGAAGGATATTCACGGGAAGCAGAACCGGGCGACGGTCGTTGCCCGGACGGACACAGCCAAGACGGACACGGCCAGCGCCAAAAGTCGCTGGGAGACATCCACAACGGCTTCCCCGGAACCCGGCGACGATTCCAGCGAGCCAGAGCCGTCGTCGGGCGCGGACTCAAAATCCGCGGGGCGGAAAGCACAACAAAAATCGGACAAAGATGCGGTTCGCTTCTCGAAATCGGAACTCGTCGAAACGGACTTACCCGCCGAGGATGCCAGCGCGGATTCCAAACCGGCCGACTCCGCCGCGAGCGGCATTGGAGTGATTAAGACGACGGTTGCGGTCAAAGGGTCGAACCGGAGGATCCCGAAGACGATCGTCGAGGCGGACGACAGAGTTCCGTCAACGGTCGCCACGCTGGAGCACGAAAAACTTCGCCCCAAAGCGGCGCCGGGCCAGGCCGCCAACCTCTCGGGCGCCGGCGCGGCCAAGCCGGCGAAATCGGATTCGTCTTCGTCATCAGTATCTTCTCCGGCGTCTTCTTCTTTGCGCCGGAAAAAGTCTCGCTCAGCCGCAGCCGCTCCCGACACCGCGGATCTTCATCCTGACACCCGTGAAGCGACCCGCGAAGCGCGTCCCACCGCTGCCGGCGACCGGTCTTTGATTCGCGCTCTGGGCCTGAAGATTGGCAAGATCGTCATTGACGCCGGTCACGGGGGCCATGACACCGGCACTATCGGCCCCGACGGTCTGCTCGAGAAGGACGTGGTGCTCGACGTGGCCAAGCGCCTCGGCCGTTTGCTCGAATCGCGGCTCGGCGCCGAAGTGATTTACACACGCCGGGACGACACCTTCATTCCACTCGAAACCCGCACCGCAATTGCGAACCGCGAGCGGGCGGATTTGTTCATCTCGATCCACGCCAACTCGAGCCGCGATTCCGATGCGCGCGGCGTCGAAACTTACTACCTGAATTTCACCTCGTCACCGGAAGCGCTGGAAGTTGCCGCCCGTGAAAACGCGGTGTCGGAGAAATCGATCCACGAACTTCAGGATCTGGTGAAGAAGATTGCGCTGAAAGAAAAGATCGAGGAATCGCGCGAGTTTGCCGGCGACGTGCAGGAATCGCTCTACGGAGGGCTGGCCCTGAACAGCGCCGGCGTTCGCAATCGCGGGATCAAGAAGGCGCCCTTCATTGTGCTGATCGGTGCGAATATGCCTTCGATTTTGGCCGAGATTTCGTTCGTGTCGAATCCCACCGACGAGCGCAAACTGGAAACCTCAGAGCACCGCCAGCGCATCGCCGAGTCGCTCTATCGGGGTGTCTCCAAGTACGTCAGCGGCCTAAGCGGCGTGAAAGTGGCGAGCAAGATCGACAAAGGCGAAGGGCAGTGAAGCGGGGTCGGCTTGAGGTGGTGACGTGGACTGTTCCGCGCAATCGCGAAGACCCAATCGATCAAGACCAGAGGGCCGTGGATTTTGCGGCCGTCGTGGTGGGGCCGAGCTGCGCTCGGCTTGGACGGGCGAGGGGCCCGTCCCCACACGAGCAGCTCATCAATTCCGGCCCGGGTGGAAACTTTCTCAGCCTGCCGGTAGTCTAATCGGGTAGCAGAGGTATGCCTTTTTCGGATGAAATTCTCGCGACAGCTCTCCGTTGTCTTCGTCACCTTTCTTTCTTGCGCCCTCTTTTGCGCCGCGGCCCTGGCTGCTGAGGCGCCTGCGCCGGTCGTAGTCTCTCCGGCCGCCGTCTCTCCTACCTCAGTTCTTCCCCCCGAGTTTGCCGGCTGGCAGGTGAAAGGCGCTGTTGCCAGGAGCGACGATCCCGCCGCCGCCGATGCAGCGAATGCGCCCGTCCTGAAGGAGTACGGCTTCCAGCGTCTGGAGAAGGCGGCCTACACGCGCGACGACGGCCGCAATCTGGTAATCAAAGCCGCCGTGTTTGCAGACGCCAGCGGCGCTTACGGCGCTTTCACCTACTACTGTTCCGACGAGATGGGGGAGGGAACAATTGGCGGGCAGGCGGCTTTTCTGAATAACCGCGTGCTGTTCTATCAGGGGAACGTGCTGGTGGATGCGGTGTTCGACAGAATGAGCGTGATGTCGGCGGCGCAACTGCGGGAACTGGCCGGGCTGCTGCCGCAAGCTGAGGGCAACAAGCGGAACCCGCCTTCGCTGCCGACGTATCTTCCGAAGAGGGCTTTCCAGAAAAATTTCGAGAAGAACACCACGAAGTACATTCTGGGTCCGGTCGCGCTCGATCGGGTCGGATCGCCGCTGCCGGGTTCGATGGTGGATTTCAAGTCGGGCGCGGAAGTGGTCATGGGCAAGTACGCGGCGGCCGTGGGCGATGCCACCTTGATGCTGATCGAATATCCGACGCCGCAGATTGCCGCGGAACGTCTGCGCCAGATTGAGGCCGCGCACCAGATCACCGAGCAGCAGCCGGGGGTTGCGTCCATGGTTGATGTGGGCCCGTTCTTCGACGCGCGCACCGGTCCGATCGTCGTGATCGCGGCGGGCCCGCTTTCAAAAAGCGAAGCGCGATCGCTGATGTCATCCATCAGCTACGAAGCCGATGTCACTTGGAACGAAAACACCTACGTGAGCAAGAAAGACAATCTAGCAAACTTTCTGTTCAACGCGATTGTTCTTTGCGGGATTGTGGTCGGCCTGGCGCTGGTTGCGGGGATCGCGTTTGGGGGCTTGCGGATCATCGTGAAACGGATTTTTCCCGACTCCGTGTTCGACCGCCGGGAGGCGATGGAAATCATCTCACTGCACCTGGAAGACGACGCCCGACCGGCACCTCGGGAACGGTAAGTCACTCAATCGAATATCGTTAGCGTCGAAAACAAGGAATTTTGCCCGATTTTGAGCCCGTTTGCCGACTTGTGGACGTGTCGTGTAAGTTGTTGAAAACAAGACTATTTAAGTCACAAATTTTGCTTGACACTGTGCTTTTAAGACTCATAAGATTCCGGCAGAAAGTTCTGATGGATTAAACCTCCGTTGGAACTATTCTCCCTTGAAAGAAAAGGCTGCCCAAGTTGCCGGGTGGCCTTTTCGTTTGTGCAGCAGTTCTCAGTTGTCAGTTCTCAGTAAACACTAGCCGACTGAGAACTGAGAACCGGGAACTGAGAACTGTTTCGGAACTGTTGAGTGCTTGCATCCGTACAATACTGTGTACGAAAGTGTGAGCACTGGAGGAGGGGCGATGTTTTGCGATCAATGTGGAGCGCAGTTGCAAGCGGGAGAGTCGCGCTGCGGACGCTGCGGCAAAACCGTGCTTGGACTCGTCGAGCTTCGGCGCAGCCGGGTTCGCGACCATGTCCGGCTGGTAGGCATTCTCTGGATGGCGTACTCGGCGTTGCACGTGGTTGCAGGAGTGGTCGTGATCGTGATCGCGCAGACGATCTTCGGGCACGTGATCCATATTCCCAACGGCCCGCCTCCCGAGATCACGGTCTGGCTGCGGCCTCTGATCAGCTTCGTCGGATGGTTGATCCTGGCGAAAGCCGCGGCCGGGTTCGTCGCCGGCTGGGGTTTGCTGCAGCGGCAGGAGTGGGCGCGAATCTTCGCCCTGGTCGTGGGCTTCGTGGCGTTGTTGAACGTCCCGATTGGTACTGCGCTCGGCATCTACACGCTGTGGGTGCTGCTGCCCAGGCAATCCGACGACGAGTACAAAGCGTTGGCGCAGGCCGCGTAGCGCGTTTGCAGGAATCGCAGGCGGGTTTTAGAATCGAAACCAGGCCGACGTAGCTCAGTTGGTAGAGCAGCCGATTCGTAATCGGCAGGTCATCAGTTCAAGTCTGATCGTCGGCTCCAACTTTTCAAAGACCTGCCGTTGTTTCTTACGGCATCCGGCGCGTCTAGTCCGCCGTCATCCCTTGTGCTTCCCGCTCCCAGCTTTCCCGATCGACTCGCGACAATCCAGCGTCGCTGGCTTCACGCCGCAGCTGGGCTTCGAGCGCTGCCACTTGGGCTTCAATTTCCTGCTCGGCTTTGCGTTTGCGAACGATCTCCTCGCGATAACGGCGGAGGAAATAATCTATCGTTTCGATTCTGATCTTTATCGAGCCGGAAGGCTTATTCTCGTCGAGATCTTTGAAGCAGAAATACGGCGTGCCAGACTGCTCGATGATGCCTTCAATTACGCCGTAAATGGGAGCGTCGTGGCCACATTTGAAGCTGGAAATTTCCAGCGCCACCAGATTGGGATGCCGCGCCGTGAACTTCGCCGCCCAGACCTTGTGGTTGGTGCTGCACGAAAAGGAGTTCTTCCAGGCATCGCTGATGTCGAGTGGGCTGCTGATCGCACCCGCCCTCACTTCCTCGCCAAAGAGCCTTTCCAGCAGGTCTTCATCGAGCGGGAGAGTGTTCTGCGAGAAGATGGGATAGCCGAGCTTCTGGAATTCGTCCAGAATCTCGTGGTTCAACCCTGGATCGTGATGATAAGGCCGGCCCAGCATGACGATGCCAATGCGGTCTTCGCGCTCAAGCCGATCAAGCGCCTGCCGCGCGCGCCTGCGAATGCTGGTTTCGTATTCTTTCAGCGCCGCAAATCCGGATTCGACGGCGCGATCGTTTTCTTCCTGCGAGAGGCCAAGGATAGGCTGCCACGCCTGCAGCATCTGATAAGCGAAAAGTTTGCGGTCGGCGAAGTTGAGCATGGGGTCGATGTATTTCACGTTGTGCTCGGCGAATATGTCGTTCTCCTTGGTAAACGCCGCCTTCACCGTTTCCGGCGTTGCGGTCGCACTGGGGCAGGCATTCGAGGCCTGCAGCTTCACCAACGGACTAAGGAGGACGTCATACATCGGGAAAAATATGACGTTCAACGGCTTCTTGCGGTGTTTCTCCTGAACCAGATTGTAGACATGTGAAATTCCGATCTTCGCCGGGAAGCATGGATCGATCGCACCGCGGCTGGCTCCAGCACGGTACAGCTCCGAACTTGTGTAATCGGAGTAAATGATGTTCTCGGGCTGTACTCCGAGACTTTCAAAGTAAGCATTGAACAGAGGCGCGTACGTGTAAATGTTCAGAACGCGTGGGATCCCGATGCGCAGATGGCTTCGGCTCCGCATCAACGCGATGCGCTCTTTGCCCGCTTTGGTCCAGGCGCGCGCGGGAATCGGGTCGGCAACACTCTGGACGTTCGTGGGACGAAACACTTCTTTCGACGCGATATCGGCAAAATTCGGATGCCGATCCCGAATCTGGTCCAGTCCGGCCTTGATGTCCTTCATATCGTTAAGGTCTTCTACCGCTCCTTTTTCGCAGGTCGCAATAATCAGCCGCTGCTCGCCTTGCATGAGCGGAACCTTAGTGACCCGCTGGACGGGAACAAAGGTTTTGACAGGTTCGGTCCGGATGTCGACGAAAGTGCGCAGGCAGTTGTTTTTGCAGAAATTGCAGCGCGTGGCTTCGCTGCGTGTGGTGCGATACTCGATGTTTCGCACGGCATCCAGGCCAATGAAGGTTGTTCGCTGGCCGTTTCGCCACAAGCGCAATGATTCTTGAGCGGCGCCGATCGCGCCCGATTCTCCGCAATGTTCATGCACGATGATCTCTGGCTGCCTGCCAGCGGCACGGAAGCTGTTGCGGATGAAGTCCACTTCCGCTTTCACCACGGCAAGGTTATTTTGCGTCCCTCCTTGCAACACAAAGCGCGAGCCTAAGGCCGCCAGATTGGGAATGCTGGCGACGTAAAGGAAGACATTCTTCGGCAACACCACTGCGAGGCCGGCAAGAATTTCCTCTGCCCGCCAGCCCTGGCGCTGGAAATTCACAATATCGGATTGCATGAACACCGCGCAGCCGTAGCCGAACACCGGCATGGCTTG
>Ga0187818_10000262_pt1 | contig 17547 bp, 15 predicted proteins | sample NC_wetland_sal_i_14_FD_130581 | JGI IMG/M metagenome (GOLD analysis project Ga0187818, IMG submission 130581) | Wetland sediment microbial communities from Neuse River Estuary, North Carolina, USA - SO4_3 | ecosystem: Environmental > Aquatic > Freshwater > Wetlands > Sediment | place: USA... | reverse complement strand
GGGGCGGCGGCAATGGCTGGGCCGCGGCCGGACTGGCCCGCGTAATCCGAGTGCTTCCCTCAAACCGAAAAGAAGACCGGCAGGTTTGGTCCGATGGCTACTTCAGCGCGCCGACTTTCTTAGCCGCAATGGGAGATTATGATGAGGCCCTGCGTCAGATTGACGGTTACCGCAAGCGGCTCTGGGATCCCGAAAAGAAGTTGCTGGCGCACATCTGGGACGATGGCGAGAAAGCCGAGAATCGCAAGGAATTCTGGGGCGGCGGCAATGGCTGGGCCGCGGCCGGACTGGCCCGCGTAATCCGAGTGCTTCCCTCAAACCGAAAAGAAGACCGGCAGCGCCTGGCCGCCTTCGTCACCGACATCATTGACGGCTGCCTCGCCCACCAGCGCCCTGACGGACTGTTCCACGACGTCGTGGACCGCCCTGACACTTTCATGGAAACAAACCTGGCGCAGATGCTGACCTTCGCCATCTACACCGGCATTGTGGGTGGATGGCTCCCGCCACGCTACCGAGCAGCGGCAGATCGCATGCGCCGTGCCGCTCGCGCCCAGATGGACCGTTTCGGCTACGTGCAGCACGTCTGCGGCGCGCCCACCTTCGATCGTTCGGGCACTTCGACCGAGGCGCAGGCTTTCGCCATCATGATGGAGGCCGCCGGACACAAGCTCGAACTCCGCCGCGGATAGGCCGCCGCTCGGACCCAGAGTCAGGTGAGTCCGGTTGTGATTGGCGTCACATTTCAGTTCCAGTCGCCCCTCTTCCTTGCACCCCCGTGCGCCGAATATTACCCCCGTAATGTCCCGCAGCAATATCGTTTCGCTAACATTGCCGCATGATCTCCACGTCTGAGAAAGTATTGACCTCCAAGATTCCTTTGTCTCTCGCCATTGTGACGGTTGTCGGAGTGATCGCTCTAGCAGGTGCTTTCCCGGGGAGTCGCGTGCGCGGAGCCGCGTCGCTGGCATCGCCAAGAGTGACGTCCATCACTCAGATCACGCATGACGGATTTCGCAAAACCAATCTACTGGCGGACGATTCCCAGCTTTATGTCACAGAAGTGCCGGCCTCGCATCGTGTGATTGCCAGAGTGACGCTGCCCGGCTCAGATCGATCACTGGTTCCTAGCCCATTCTCAAGCCTGCAGGCACTTGACCTCTCGCCCGATCACACGAAGCTGTTGGTTTCACCGATCCAAGGCGGGGGCGATGACGAATTCTGGACCTTGCCGGTTGCAGCCGGATCCCCGGAGCGCGTTGGCAATCTCGCCGGGCGCGATGCAGCCTGGTCTTCGGATGGCCAGCACCTTGTGTTCAGCAAAGGCTCGGTGCTCTACGTGGCCGGCGCAAGCGGAACGCAGGTGCACGAACTGTTTACTGCGAATGGATCGGTGTTTGCGCCCCGCTTTTCTCCTGGCGGTCAACTGATTCGTTTTACGGTCAGCGATGTTGCCAAGAGCACGACCCAAATCTGGGAGATTGGTCAGGACGGGTCGAACCCGCACGCTCTGCTGCCGAACTGGCAGCATGCGCTCCGTGCGTGCTGCGGAAGTTGGACCTCTGACGGTCGCTACTATGTTTTCCAGGCATCGCAGAACGTTCCCAACACGCTAACGGTTGTTACCTCGCTCTGGGCATTGCCCGGCTCGGCGCAGGGCACAGACGGCAACACGTCAGCTCTGGTGCAGCTGACCAGCGGCCCCGTGTCATTCGGAAACGCCTCCCTGTCCCGGGACAACAAGAAGATGTGGGCCATCGGGGTTCAGCCCGCGGGTGAGGTCGTGAAGTACGACCGTGGGGGCAAGAAGTTCGTTCCTGTAATTCCAGGAGTTTCGGCGACTGACCTCTCCTTTTCGCCCGATGGCAAATGGGTTGCCTACGTTTCCATTCCGGAAAGCACTTTGTGGCGTAGCCGGGCGGACGGCACCGACCGGTTGCAGCTGACCTCGGAGCCCGGACACGCCGCGCTGCCGGTTTGGTCGCCAGACGGAAAGCAAATCACGTACGTCAGCATGCAGCCGGGAGAATCATGGAAGCTGTTTCTCGTCCCCGTCGAAGGTGGAACACCTCAGCAGATTCTGAAGGAGGATGGCAGCCAGATCGATGCCAATTGGTCGGCGGACGGCACGCGGCTCATGTTTGGAGATTTCAGGAGTGACCTCGGAGGCCTCACCATTCGAATTCTGAACTTTCGGACGCACGAGGTCGAGACCATACCTGGGTCGAAGGGGCTGTTTAGCCCTCGCTGGTCGCCCGATGGGCGATACATCGCCGCGCTCTCGCCCGATAACACAACCCTGAAGCGGTTTGACTTCCAAACCCAGAAATGGTCGAACTGGCTGGTTGAGTCCGCCGGAACCGTGAGCTATCCAATCTGGTCCCCAGACAGCAAGTACATTTACTTCGACGATCTGGTCAATGGCGATGAGTCGATTCGCCGAGTGAAGGTCGGAGAAAGTCAGCCTGAACTCGCCTGTGTGCTGGGCGCCGTCGAACGCTACCCGGGCGGGTTGGGTACGTGGATTGGCCGGGCCGCGGACGGCTCGTGGATGCTCGTGCGTGACCGCAGCACGCAAGAGGTTTACCAGTTGAGTCTGGAACTGCCGTAATCACCAGATCGCGAGGGACCGAGTCATGTTGAAACGCGCAGTTGTGAACGGTAGGACCAATAATCAGTGCAGGCTTCTTCTCGTGTTTGCCCTTCTTATGATGTCCACGCTTCTCAGCTCACTGCCATTGGCGGGGCAGGTTCGCGATCAGAACTCGTCAGACAGGAAAGTAATCACCCGGGTAGAGCCTGAATATCCCGACGCTTTGAAGCGGCTTTACATTGGCGGAGTGGTGCGCGTGGAAGTTCACGTTGCGGCCAACGGGGTGGTGAAGAGCACCAAACTTCTGGGCGGAAGTCCGATTCTCGGACAGTCCACCATGAAGGCCATAAAACAGTGGAAATACGCCCCCGCCGCCACCGATGAAGTCCTGACAGTAAAACTAGAATTCGATCCCTATCGCTGACCTGTCTCGATAAACGTGCACGAGCAGTCGGCAATGGGTTCGTACCCAGGCGGCAGAGTCGCAAACTACAGCGGATTTGAGCGAGGCGTAAGACTCTCGCGCACTCTTAACAGCAGCAAGGTCTGATCATCTCCCGGCGGACCGTGATGTCTGGCTGCGTCCATGACCGCATCCCATATCTGAGGCAACGGCTCGGTGGCATGGGAGATGAGTATTTGCTCCACGCGATCCAGACCAAATTCCTCATCTTTCTCGTTTACCGCCTCGGGTATCCCATCGGTCAGCAGGAGGAACACATCGCCCGGAGTATATGCAGCGCGTGCGCTGAAGTAATGACCTCCCGGTATCAGGCCGAGCGGAAGTTGCTCCATGGAAAGCCGCGCCGTATTGCGGCTGTCTGCCCGGTAATGCAGAATCGCGGGGTGCCCAGCGAGGGCATATTCTGCTTCCATCGAGGTGTCAAAGGACAAGAGCGCCAGTGTGGCATACATGTCTGGCTCCTTGACGGCGGGCAACACGCGGTCCGCGCTCTGCAGCAGGCTAGGCGGCTTATGGCGGAAGTGTAGGGCCATCCTCATGGCGGCCTTCAGCATTCCCATCAGTTGCCCGGCCGGCAGGCCGTGGCCGGAGATATCCGCGATGTAGGCCAGCAGACTCTCGTCGCTGGGGATGACATCAATGAGGTCTCCTCCCATCTCTTCACTCGGCATGGATTTGCCATACACTTCGAACCGAGCATTAGCGATCGACACCGTGGGCACCAGCGTTTGCTGAATCCCGTGCGCCAGGGATAACTCGGTGTGCATGCGAACATGATCCAAACCTTCGGACGTAATGAACGAGAGAAGCAGCCGGTAGCCTCCCGCTACGCCAACCCACGCAGCGATCGCATCGACAACGATCCGCCGGTAGACCGCATCTGGGACTAAAATCTGTGCCGATGGGCGCACTTTGAGATAACCGAGGAACAGGCCCAAGGCCATCAGCAGGGACACAGGCAAGACCAGCCGCGTTCTCTTGATCCGAGCCACGAAGGCTGCCAGTCCTATAACTCCAATCCACAGCGGCCAGAAGAACCCGTGGGCGAGCGGAGGCGCTTTGATCTGGAGAAGATCCGCAACGAAGCCCATCGCAGCCAGCACAACAAACAACGAGATCAGCAGCTTCGTCATCTGCCTCATCGGCATCGCCCGCCAGTAGGGACTCAAAGCGCTGGGATATGCAGTTTTCACAGCATCCGACCACTTCTCGAAACGCTTGTTCATTTCGCCCGCCTGTGCGTCCGCTGGAAAAGGGCCACCAGCGTTGCTGCCATCAGTTTACCGACAGAAGTGTTCAGGTGGGTGATACGAGTCGATCAGACTGGGGCTGTGCGGGACCAGTTTTAGACGGGACTTGAAGTCCGAAAAATCGCATGGTCTGCAAACTGTTTACGGGCTAGTGGCAGCTCGAATTGGCGATAACTCGACATAGCACGCATTGACGAAGTTCAGGTTTCACCACAGCTGCCACGGGAACAGATGCGAGGATAGCAAAGACGTGAAGCTATGCTTCCGCAGCGCCGCCCTTGTTGGCGTCCCATAGCATTCTTTTGCCGCTGCGATACGAGAGGTTCACCATGTGCCCCGCTGCGGCGGCGTGGTGTCCGACCTCCGCGGTCTCATAGCTCGGCTGCCGGGTGCGAACGGCCTCGATGAAGTTCGCCAAATGCAAAACAGTCGCGTCTGGCTTACCTGCAAACTCCAGATTCTCCGGCGCCGGTTTGGTCCCTGTTCCCTGCGATTCTGCCCGGTGATTTCCTTGATTCAGGAATGCGTCCTGCATCGCTTTTGGCCAGCTGTCGATCGAATACTCGTAGCCTTCGCTCTTGTACTCGGCCTGCTCGATCATCCCCGCGCCCAGCAGAACGGAGAGTGATCCTTCCGTTCCCAGGAATTGGATTCCCTGACCTGCCGTGCTTGCGCTGTTAAATGTGCCGGCCATGTTGACACAGAAGCTGCCGTAGTCGAACAGAGCGTCGAGCGTATCAGGTACCTCGCGTCCGTCGTGCCGGTACAGGATTCCCCCGGTGGCGACTACGCTTTTCGGCATTTCTGCACCCATGACGAAGTGAATGGAAGTAATGAGGTGAACGAAGAGGTCCGTGGAAATCCCGCCGGAATAGTCCCAATACTTGCGATAACGAAACACGCGCTCGGGATTGTAGGCGACCTTTGGCGCGGGGCCCAGCCATTCCTTCCAATTGAAGTTGACGCCCTCCTCGAGGTCCAGAGGAATGGGGTAATTCCAGGCGCCGGTAGAGCTGTTGCGGTTGTAGGATGCGGTCACCTTGGTGACCTTGCCGATCTTCCCCGACATCACGATTTCCCGCGCCTTCTTGTGCTGCTCGGACGACACCCACTGGCTGCCCGCCTGAACCATGCGTTTGTTTTCCCGCGCCGCTTGGATAATTGCCGGACCATCTTCAATTCTCTGGGTCATCGGCTTTTCGATGTAGACGTCCTTACCCGCGCTCAGCGCGTCGAGCACGATGCGCAGATGCCAATGATCGGGCGTCGCCACGACCACGGCGTCAATATCTTTCCGGTCCAGCAGTTTCCTGTAGTTTGCGAAATTCGTGGCGATCTTACCCTCGGTGCGCTCCTTGGCGCGGTCGAGATGCCCCTGGTAGCAATCGCAGACTTCCACCAGGTTCGCCTGCTGGGTTTCCTTGGCCGCCTCGAGCAATATGTTGCCGCGAATTCCGAACCCGATAAACCCAAGGTTCACGCGGTCATTCGGTCCCGCGGGTTTCGGCAGCGGCGACGGAGAAAGAGCAACCAGTTTCCCGTTCAGGATAAGGCCCAGGCCCGCCGCTTGAGCCGCACTGCTGAGGATGAACTCGCGTCGCGTGGATTTTGACATATTCGGATTCCTTTCGATTTCTTCCTGAGCCTGAACCGCCGGAGGCTCCTAACCAAGACGTTCACGCCGGGGCGTTCTTCTCCATCCATGGTCGCCAAAATGCTGCTGCAGGAACGAAACGCACGGCGCGACAGATGCGTTTGGCAGACTTCATCGGCCAGCGTTCTGGAACGTCAATCGGAGAAAGCATAGCGCAAACGACCACCTGGCTGTAGTCAGTTTGATCAATTGACCCTCACATTTGCGTGTGATCTTGATCACTTTCCGCTCTCCGGCTACCATCTACACTGCCTTGTTGTGGAGTGCGGGCCGGGCAAGCCCTTAGGAGGAAGACAATGCGCGTCAAGAAATTCATCGGCCTGGCAGTCGTTTTACTGATGCTTTCGGCTCTCGCGGTGGCCCAGCAGGCGCCGGCGCAGACGCCGACCGTGAAACATGTTCCCATCACCAACGCCCCATCGAACTCGGGCAAAGACATGTACAACAGCTATTGCGCCGTTTGCCACGGCACCGACGGCAAGGGCAATGGCCCGGCGGCCTCGGCCATGAAGGCTCCGCCCACCGACCTGACGGTTTTGGCCAAGAATGCCGGTGGAAAATATCCGTCCGCTCACGTTGCCTCGGTGATCCGCGGGCAGGCCGCGATGCCGTCTCACGGCAGCCAGGATATGCCGGTCTGGGGGCCGCTGTTCTCCAGCATCAGCCAGGGTCATGAGGCCCAGGTGCAGCAGCGAGTCACCAACCTGGTCAAGTACATCGAGGGTCTGCAGGCGAAATAGGCTGGGAAACCCGACGTAGAAGCAAGGCGAAAAGACCAGTCAAGAAACTTTAGTTCGCAGAGAGGATCGCAGGATTCCGGGGCGCGCGCGGCGCGCCCCGAATCCGCCGTCAAGGCACGACCTACCCTGCTTAACTCCGCAGAGTCCGCGCGTCCCTCCTCGGTCTCAGCGCACCAAGGGAACCATCTCAGTCATTCTCGACCACTGCGCTAAATGCCCCATGGTCAATCTCTTACTGCCCACTGGCCAAGTGGGCAGTGACTTCAGTACCTTAGTCGTAGCCCTAATCGTCGCCTTATAATCCACTCAAGATCAGGAGAGAACAGCGTTCTTCGGGGAAAACCTCACGCCCTCGTGCGTGTGCGTTTCTTCGGAGATCGCTACCCAATCCGTGGACCCGCTTTTTGCATCGGCGATATTTGTCTTGGGGCTGGTCTTCGGCAGCTTCCTGAACGTGTGTATCTATCGCCTGCCGCGCGGATTCTCGGTCGTGACGCCGCGCTCGGCCTGCCCGCAGTGCAAGCAGCCGATCGCGTTCTATGACAATCTCCCGGTCTTGAGCTGGCTCATCCTCCGCGGCCGCTGCCGGAATTGCCAAGCTCGCATCTCGCCCCGCTATCTGTTTGTTGAGTTGCTGACCGGCGCGCTGTTTCTGGCTTGCCTCGGATTCTTCGGCCTGACGCTTTCCACGCTGAAATATTGCGCGTTCTCGTTCCTGCTGCTGGGCCTGATTTTTTCCGACGCCGAAACCAAGCTGCTGCCCGACAAAATGACCTTGCCGGGACTCGCTCTCGGCGTGATTTTCAGTCTGCTGGTTCCGGTCAACGATCTGGCTTCGCAGTTTCTGCCCGGCGTAGTCAACCTGCCCTTCTCGAGCGACCTTACGGCGCGGCTGCTTTCCCTGCTTGATTCCCTGCTGGGCGCGGCCCTGGGCGCCTCGTTCATCTATGGCGCGGGCGCCATTTATCTGCGCTGGCGCGGCATGGAAGGCATGGGCTTTGGCGACGTCAAACTGATGGCCATGGTGGGCGCTTTCCTGGGCATGAAGTTGACGGTTTTCACCATTTTCACGGCCTCGCTGGCGGGATCGCTGTTTGGCCTGACCACCGTTTTCGTCGTCTGGCTGAAGCGCACGCACCGCTTCATGCGGCGCCTAGCCGATGCGGCCGCTGCCCGCCGCCGTGGCTGGCAGTCGGCGCAGATGGTTTACCGCCATTACCAGATGCCCTTTGGCGTCTTTCTCGGCAGCATGGCTCTGTTTGCCTTCTTCTTCGGCAATCAGTTCCTGCGCTGGTACAGGGGGCTGTGGTGAAAATCCTGACCAATCCGATCCTGTTGCGCGCGCTGGTCGTGCTGTTCTGCGCCAGCTTCGCCTTCCTGATGGGCCTGATTCTCATCCGCAAGCTGCGCAAGTCCATCAGCGAGGAGGCCGACCTTTCCCCGGATGCTCCGCCCTCGCCCGATGCCCTGCCCATGCATCTCTACAACACCGTCATTCAGGAACTGAAGCAGCAGAAGCACGAGTTGCACGTGCAGTCGCAAGCCGAGCAACATCGCGCCCGCGTCACCGAAACCTTCAGCCAGGCCGTCCTGTCCAATCTCTCTTGTGGCGTGCTGGTGTTCGGAACCAACGGGCTGGTCAAGACCAGCAATCCGGCAGCAAAAGAAATTCTCGGATTCGCTTCCACCACGGGCATGAACGCGGAAGGCATTTTCCGCGGCGCCCTCGTTCGTTCCGGCAACCTTCGCGAAGACAACTTGCACGACCCTGACCTCGGCGACGTCATGCCGTCCAATGAGACCAGCGACGAACCCGTGCGCCTCTCCGACGAAGTGGATGCCGTGCTGCATGGCGGCAGCAAGCGCCGCCAGGTTCAGGCCGAATATGAAACGCCCGCCGGCGAGAAGCGCTTTTTCGCGGTCACGGTTTCGCCGGTGCCCGCTGCCGAGGAGGGCCTGCTCGGCGTCGCTTGCCTGATCAACGATTTAAGCGAACTGGAACACATCCGCCGCCAGCAGGCGTTGCACGGTGAAATTTCCGCCGAGATGGCGCTCGAACTGCGCACCTCGCTGACCACAATTTCCGGCTTGGCCCAACAACTGGCCAACAACCGCGATCCGGAACTGGCCCAGCAGTTAGCCGCCGACATTGCCGCCGAGGCGGTACGCCTCGATCGCAATCTGGGCGGATTCCTGACCGAAAAGCGCGACCCGAAAGTGGCGGCCGCCAACGCAGGCTCAAACGGTGGAAGAGGTTGATGAGCACGAGGCTTGAGAGGGATTTCGAGGACTTGGCCCAGACGGCGGGATCGGCGCCCGGGCGTAAGCAGCAAGCGGCAAGAGTACGAGCTAGGCTAGGGAACACGAGATATAAATCCAAAGGGTGAGAGTTATGAAACGAATCGCATCGAGTGGCATTGGAATCGTGCTGTTGGTGAGCTGGCTCGGTCTTCCCGCCGGCGCGCAGAATCAGACTTCGCAGAACCAGGCTTCGCAAAACCAGAGTGCGAACGCCTCGTCGAATTCACAAACCTCCAGTTCGGAGGCGGGTTCCTCGCTCGGCGACTATGCCCGGCAGATCCGCAAGGGTCCAGCAGCCCCGGAAAAACCCAAGGTGTTTGACAACGACAACCTGCCTACACAAGACAAACTCTCCATCGTGGGCGCTGCCCCCGAAGCTCCGGCTGCGGGCAATTCCACCGATGCCGCGGCTGCTTCGTCTCAGTCGATTGCGCCGACTGCAGGGGGAACCAAGGCTCAGACCGACGCGTCACAACCCGCTACTACGAGCAGCACCCCTGGCCGCACTCCTGAAGAAGAGGAAGGTGCCAAGCAGGCGCTATGGAAACAATGGGGCGATAAAATTACCGGGCAGAAGGATCAGATTGATCTGCTGGCGCGCGAACTCGACGTGCTCCAGCGCGAATACAAGATTCGCGCCGCCGCCATGTACGCCGATGTAGGCAACCGCATGCGCAACTCCGCCGACTGGGACAAGCAGGACGCCCAGTACAAGCAGCAGATCGCCGACAAGCAGAAAGCGCTCGACGACGCCAAGCAGAAGCTCGACGACATGCTGGAAGAGGCTCGCAAAGCCGGCGTCCCGTCGTCAATCGCTGAGCCGTAAGCGTACCAAGCTAAAATCCGCGAGCGCCGGAGCCAGGCTCCGGCGCTCTAATCTTTTCGGCCCAATTACTTCGCCCCCTATTCATTCGCTCCTGATTCAATCGCCTTTACTGATCCACGGTAGATGCCCGCGCCTCGGACAGGGGGTCCACGAGTGTCACTTATCTTTTTCGCCGCTTCGGGTAAAATGTTCAGCGACAAGAAAATCCATCCCCAGTTATAACAGGAAGGACGCCATGAAAACGGCCGGCCTCACCCACACGGAGCCCACTGCAGTTTGCGCGGAGATGTCGGGAATGGCTATTTCAAGCGGCCGGGAGCACGCGCCGTCCCGGCTCGGAATCAGGCATGCAAGCTTTTGTGCCGTGCTCATCCTGGCCGCGCTGCTGAGCGGCTGCTCGTCGGACTCAGGCAAACCGGCGGAGGCCAAGCCCGAGGCCAAAGGCCCCGAACTCATCACCGCGCGGTCGGCTTTCCAGAAGCTGTATGTCGCCGCCCGCGGCTGGAACCAGGACGCCAAGCCCTACCGGCTGGAATCCACCGTGACCAGCGACGGCAACGGGCATGACGGCAAGTGGGCCGTTTGGCGAGCCAGCTTCGCCTCGGCTGCCATGCGCTCGCAGAAGTCCTACACCTGGTCGGGTAGCGCGGCCAACGGCGCGCCCGAACGGGGCGTCAATCCCGGCATCGAAGACAGCTACAGCCCCACCAACTCATCCACCCAAATCTTCGATATGGCCTTCCTCAAAATCGATTCTGACCTGGCCTTCGCCGCCGCGCAGAAGCAGGGCGGCGACAAGGTTTTGGAGAAGGAGCCGGACACCCCGGTGTTCTACGTTTGCGACTGGAACCCGCATACCAACATATTGGTGTGGCACGTCATCTACGGCGCCAGCCGCGAAGCCGCCAAGCTCACGGTTGCGGTCAACGCTTCCACTGGAGATTTCATCCGTGTGGAAAAGTAGCTCGAGTGGAAAGGTCACCCTGCTCTTCGGTTGCCACTGAACTGCAATTTCAACCGCTGCGCGAGAAGCGCCTGGCGGTTCCTCTGGCCGTTATTTTTCTTCGCGTTCGATCTGGGCCCCAAGTTGCGAAAAGAAACGATGCACAGCTTCGGCGGAAGCGATGGCTTGCGCCAGCGCCTCCCGGTCGGCAAAGGCTATGATGTCCTGTACAGAGTATTGGAGACGAACACGATCTGCGGCGCATTGCGCGCTCAGTAACTCCACTTTGGCTGCGGCTACGTCCGCCGTCAGACGGGATGGATCTACCTTCTTTTTTGCTCCGGATACCATCTATAAACTCCCCAGTTTGTTGAATTTGCGCAGGGGCGTCCCGGATCCATCTGGAAAGGACTGCCAGGTTCACGTCTTCGGTGGAACTCGCCCTGCGAGGTTATCAGTAGAACTGATATTGCATTAAGTATACAGCGTTAACGAAACAAAATGCAACTAATTAACGAAAGAAAAAGCAACTTAACTAGGCTGTGGGGACCCATGGAATTCGATCATTAGGGAGGAGCATTGCCCCGTCAACCCGATCCCGAACTGGAACAGCGCATCCTCGACGCCGCCTCGCGGCTGTGGGCCCGCGGCGGCGAAAAATCGCTGACCATGCGCGCCGTGGCCAAAGCTGCCGGCACCACCACCCCAACCGTCTATGAGCGCTATCGCGACCGCGCCGCCATTCTCCGCGCCCTGCGCGTGGAGACGCGGCGCGAGATGTTCACCGCCCTCAGCCGCACCCGCACCCTCCGCGAGGCGGTCGAGTGCAAACTGCAGTTTGCACTCACCCACAGTAATGCCTACCCCATGCTGATGGACGGCGTCGCCATGCCTCCTTCCCTGCATGAACCCTGGCCTTCGTTTAATCTCATGCGGGAACGGCTGGCCGCACACCTGGGAGGGACTCCGCGCCAGCATACGCGGCTGACGCTCGGCGTATGGTCGCTGACCTATGGCACGGCCATGCTCATCATACGCGGCCGCTTCCAGGGCGCGCTCCGCACCCAGACGCTGCACGCGTGCCTCGACGCCGTGGACGCGATCCTCGAATGCGCCCGAGCGAAGCACTTTGCCCCCACCGGTCCACAATGGCCTCCCAGTCTTATCCTCGGAGAGGGCAAGCAGAGCCGGATCGACAACGGCGCCCACGGCAAAAGGAAATCCAAGAGGAAGCCGCGACGGTGAAGATGACAAGAGGATGCCCCCATACCTTCGCGCTTTTTGGGGGCTGGCCCCGCCAAACTGAAGCTGCCCACCTCTTTTGAGATTAGATCCTTACTTTGCAGGCTTGGCGCCAGGCGCCGGGTTCGTCAGCCGCGCGATCGCTTTCTTCGCGTCTTCGGCCTGCGGACCGTAAGGCAGAATTCTCAAATAACTCTGATACTCCTGGAGCGCCTCGTCGAGCCGGTCCATTTTTTCCAGGCACACCGCCAGCCGGAAGGTCGCGATCGCGTCGTTGTCTTTGTAGTGCAGCGCCTCGCGATAGCGGCTCTCCGCACCGACGTAATTCTTTTTTTTGAAGTAGAAGTCGCCCACCTCGACGTCCTTCGCGGCCTTATGCGGGTCCCAGGGATGGAATTCGCTCACCTCGTCGCTGCCAGCGGTTCCCTGGGCATCCGTCACCGCTTCCGCACTCTGCGGATGAGCGCGGGCGTCGTCCGGGGGCGGGCTGAGATCCACCTGCGAATCTTTGCTGGAGCTTTCGCCGGGTTCAACGTCCAGCGCGCTCACATCGACGCGGTCCGAGTGCGGCGGAGCCAGATTCGGCCTGGGCGGGTTCGACTGGGAGGCGGACTGGGTGGGCAAAGACGAATTCTGGGTGGGCGAATTCTGGGCAGGTGAATTCGCCGCCGCCGAACCGTCGGGGTTCGACGAACTCTGCCCCAACGCGCTCGGGCAACCGCAAAAAAGCACAACCAGGAACAAGACACGCATAAGCCTATTTTAGTACCCTGAACTCAAACCGTAGCGCAGCGCTCAGGGTAAATGTTCAGCCGGGTGCCCCATTTCTCTCGCGCTTTTTGCGCGAGAAGTGGGGAAGTTCCCACCACCGGCCACGTCTACCCGTGCGTCGCCCGGAAGGCCTGCAGGCAGCGGCGCGCCGTCTCCAGTTCGGAATACTGGCTGCCCTCCTGCTCGATCAGGTAAAACTCGACTCCGCCCACGCTCTCGGCAGCCTGGAAGATTCCCTTCCAGTCGGCCTTCCCTTCTCCGAACAGAGTCTTATAGCCGACGTTCGGATCGGGGGACCAGTCTTTCAAATGGAGGGAGCGAATGCGTCCCGGGTTGCCTCGAATCCACGCGACCGGGTCGGCGCCCGCTGCGAGGCACGTCCCTACGTCGAGCTGCAGCATGATCGCGGGCTTCGTATTCGCAGCCAGGATTTCCATCGGACGCTTACCCTCGACCGCCTTCCACTCCGCGTCGTGATTGTGATACCCGACCTTGAGTCCGGCCGGTTCCAGCTTTTCGGCCACCGCGTTCAGTGATTCAGCCAGGACCTTCCAGGCATCGAGCGTGGGCTTGGGATCGCTCCACGCCTGAACCACATATTTCGAGCCCAGAATCAGATTGCGGTCGCGCGTGCGCTCGATGTTCTTCGGGCTGAGATAGTCCTCGTTGTTATGGGTCGAGTAGCAGCGGATACCCAGATCATCCAGGAGCTTCCGCATCTGTCTGGTCTGATCCTCGGTCCACTCGAAATAGGGAGCATAGAATTCGACGGCCTGATATCCCATTTGCGCGACGGCACGCACGGTGGCAAAGGGATCTTTCTGCAATTCATCGCGCACCGAGTACAGTTCCAGCCCGACCGGAATCGAACCGGAAGCAACGCCGCGGAACGCCCACGGCAACATGGCGGACAATGCCAGAAACGACCGGCGGGAGAAAGTAGTAGTAGGCATGGCTGCAATCTTACGCCTGAAAGCAAAGTTACGAGCTTCGAGTCGTCAGCTTCGAGCCTTCAGGCCTGAACTCGCAGCTCTCAGCTCGTAGCTCGCAGCCAAGAAAAAACAGGCCGCTCGGGGGGAGGCGTTGAGCGGCCTGGTTGGCGAAGTCCTCCGGGGAGGAGGCAAAACCTTGTCATCGTCGTCCCAAGGAGGCGTTGTTGGCGCCGCAAGGGACCTGGGTCGGGCCTGCCGATTAACAACCGCTCGTCTGGCCCGCTTCCTTGGCTTTCTTACATCGACGACGGATTGTTCTGGCCCGTGGTCGTGGGTGTTGACGGCGCTGCCGGCGTGCTGCCCCCGACCGTATTGGTCATCAGGCGCACATCCACCCGGCGATTGTCGGCGCGGCCCGCGGCCGTCTTGTTCGACTCCACCGGCTTGTCCTTGCCCAGCCCAATCACATAAATCTTGTGTGCGGGCACGTTGTATTTCGAAGCCAGGTACTGAATCACCGAGTTGGCGCGGCGCTGGCTCAGGTCGTAGTTGTACTCCGCCGGACCGACCGAGTCGCATCCGCCTTCCAGCGCAATGATGTAGCCCTTGGTCGAGGCGATGCTGGCCGCCATCTGATCGAGCGCTTCCTTGGCCTTCGGCGTCAGGTTATCGCGGTTAAAGGCAAACTTCACCGAAGTCTCGGCCACGGCATGATAGTTGTCGAGGTTGGCCACGGTTTCGGTCAGCACGCCCACGCGGGTGTTGGCGGCGTCGGCGGTCTGCTGTGCGGTAGCGGCAGTCTGTCCTGCAGCCTGCGCCTTCTGCTCGACGTCGGCGGTCTTGGCGTTCACGGCCGCAAGCCCGGACTGCACCCGGGCGTCAACGTCCTTGATGTCCTTGGTGTTCTTCGCGGTCAGATCGTCGAGTTCGTTGGTCTTGTTGATCAGTGGCGTAGTCTGCTGTTTGACGTAGTTCTTGCTGGCGCAGCCGACCGTGGCCACCATGCTGGCCGCCAGGCAAATCACTAGCGAAGTGCGGGTCATAGGGATAATGCTCCTTAGTCCAATCGTTATTATCGCGTCTCCGGGTCGCCCCGTGCGCTGAAAATCCTTACTATTTGAGGCCCTGGGGAGGCTGAATTGTTACAGATTCCACTTCCCACTTTTGCACGGCAGATGCCAGTTCTCCAAACCGGGAAGCCCCTACATAAGTATAAACGTTTTCAATGGCTTGCGGAAAGTGAGGGGGCAGCCTGGTACAAGGCTCGCCGGGTCGGAACGCAAACCCCACACACGGAAGGGAAAATTTATACGGTCGGGGAGCCGGATTCCGGCCCCCGTGCGCCCGTGATACGTTCCCCTGCCGCAGCCTTTCCTCACGAATCGAATAGAATACGAATATCCTCCCGGCGATGGACCTACTCGCGAAAATCCGCACCATTCCCACCGAGCCCGGCGTGTACCTCTACAAAAACGCCGAGGGCGAAGTCATCTATGTCGGCAAGGCCAAGAACCTGCGCAGCCGCGTGGCCAGTTATTTCCACGAAGGCCGCTGGGAAGACGCGAAGACCGGAACGCTGGTGCGGGAAGCGGCGGATGTTGAATATATTGTCGTCGCCAACAACAAAGAGGCGCTGGCGCTCGAAAACAACCTGATCAAGCAGCGCAAGCCCCGATTCAACATCCTGCTGCGGGACGACAAGACTTACCCTTATGTGAAGCTCACGCTGGGCGAGCGCTGGCCGCGCGTTTATGTCACGCGCCGCCTGCGCAAAGATGGCAGCGACTATTACGGCCCGTACTTCCCGGCCAATCTCGCCTATCGCATTACCGATCTCGTTCATCGCAATTTTTTGATTCCTTCGTGCAAGGTGGACCTGACGCGCTTCCATCCGCGGCCCTGCCTGCAGTACTACATCAAACGCTGCCTGGGACCGTGCGTGAAGGAGTTGACCACGCCGGACGTGTATCAGGAGGCGGTGCGCGACGTGAAGCTGTTTTTGGAAGGACGGCCGACGGACCTGAGCAGATCCCTGCACGCTCGGATGGAGCAAGCCGCCGCCAGTGAGGAGTACGAGCGCGCGGCCCGGTATCGCGATCTGATCTCCACTGTCGAGCAGTTGCAGGAACGCCAGCGCATCGCTGCCGCCGAGGGCGACGACGCCGACGTGTTCGGATATCACTACGAAAATGCCATGCTGGCGGTGAATCTGTTCCATATGCGCGGCGGCAAGATGGTGGACCGGAGGGAATTCTTCTGGGAAGACCTGCCGGAGATCGCGACTGAGGAAGTGGGAGTGGTCGCAGGGACTGGCACGGACCATGTGGGGATGGACCATGTGGAGACGGGGGCATTCGCCCGTCCAGGCGAGCAAAGCTCGCCAGCGCATTCAGCCGTCAGCACCGATGGATCCGAAGCAAAACCCAGCCGAGCTTTGCTCGGCACGGACGGGCGAATGCCCCCGTCTCCACATGATCAATTTCATCCCGGCGAGTTCTTCTCTGCCTTGCTGAAGCAGCTTTACATCGGGCAGCCTTATGTGCCGCGGAACCTTTTCGTTCCTACTGACTTCGAAGACCGCGAGGAGTTGCAAGATCTGCTCTCCGAACAGGAAGCAGACAAGAGTGCCCGCGCCTCACGCGTACACATTCTGGTTCCGCAGCGCGGCGACAAGCGCTCGCTCATTGATCTGGCGGGGAACAATGCCAAGCAGTCCTACGATCAGCGCTTCCGCGTACTCAAGCCCAACTCCCGCAGGATTCAGGAAGAACTCCAGGAAGCGCTCAGCCTGCCCGAGTTGCCCAAGCGAATTGAGTGTTTCGACATCTCGCACATCCAGGGTGCGGAGACAGTGGCCTCGATGGTGGTGTGGGAAGACGGCAAAATGAAGAAATCCGACTACCGCAAGTTCATCATCCGCACCGTCGAGGGAGTGGACGACTTCGCCTCAATGCGCGAAGTGGTCACGCGCCGCTACCAGCGCCTGCAGGACGAAAAGAAATCTCTGCCGAGTCTTGTATTGATTGACGGCGGCCTGGGGCAGTTGCACGCCGCCGCCGAGGCGCTGGAATCGCTGGAGATTATCAACCAGCCGCTGGCCGCCATCGCCAAGCGCGAAGAGATTCTCTACGTCTACGGACAAGAGAGAGACCCGGTTGCGCTCGATCATCACTCACCGGTGCTGCATCTGATTCAGCTCATTCGCGATGAGGCGCATCGCTTCGCGGTGACTTTCCACCGCAAGCGGCGGCAGATCCGCGACCGCTCGACGGAACTGCTGGAGATTCCCGGCGTCGGACCGAGCACCACGCGGCGCCTGCTCGAACATTTCGGCAGCGTGCAGGCCGTGAAGCAGGCCGACGCGGCGGCCTTGTCGGCGGTCGTGACCCGCACGCAGGCCGAGGCAATTCAGAGTCACTTCAGGAAATAGCGGTTCGTTAAGATAGGAAGCGAGCCTCCGGCAATCTGGACTCCCCAGAGAAAAGCAGAGATATTTTTGATGTGCGCGACCTCTGCGCCCTCTGCGTTTAAGGTTTTGGGTTGGGCGAGGCGTTCCCCATGTCGAGCACGACTTTCCAGCTTCCGTCTTTCTGCTTTTTCCAGATGCTGGTGTACTTGACGTAATCAACTGTAGCTTTGCCGTCTTTGTCTTTGGAGTGGAACTCGTAAGTTCCGTAGGTGTAGCCGAGATCTTTCGATGCGGAAATATCGGCACCCACTGGCGTCCAGGTCAGGCGATTGTTTTTGTCGTCGAGGAAACCCATGGTCTTGGCGATGTTGGCCTTGCCTTCGATGGCCGGGACGCCGTTGGGCACTTCGACCGCATCGTCAG
>Ga0187818_10000261_pt1 | contig 17548 bp, 15 predicted proteins | sample NC_wetland_sal_i_14_FD_130581 | JGI IMG/M metagenome (GOLD analysis project Ga0187818, IMG submission 130581) | Wetland sediment microbial communities from Neuse River Estuary, North Carolina, USA - SO4_3 | ecosystem: Environmental > Aquatic > Freshwater > Wetlands > Sediment | place: USA... | reverse complement strand
TTTCTAGTTTCTTGATCTGCTCTTCGAGTGCCTTGATGCGCTGATCGTAATCTGGATGATGGTGACTTTGCTTTGCCTCGGCCATGCCCCCTCCTCAAGCCGGAGATGATCGTAGTACAAGTGCGTCTTTTCCGCGAAACACCGCTCAGTCAACGCTTTTCATGGGGTAGCCCGAAAGGGTCTCGCCAGCACGCCCGCAAGTTGCTGCGCAATAAAGTGCAGAATCTTCGGGTGAGGGTGGTCAGCCGGGTAAAGGTTCTGCACCAGTCGGTCGGCCTCCGATCTGTTGAAGCGGCTGACGCGGTGCTATCCCGTAAGCACTCGGATCAATCACGTCGCTCACGATGACGGGGAATGTTCTCGGCCTGTGGAACTCGATGAGGTTCAGAATTCCCTCTTTTAGTCATGGACTGTTAGCTGGCCTAGACGTGACGCAATCGCTGCGTCTCTTACGGGCGGCTACTCCGAAATCCTAGCCTGCGTCTCATCGCTGGCACCGACACGTCGAACTTCGCCGCCAGTTCTTCCAGCTTGTTCAAACCTGCGGTCCGAAAGTGAGCGATCATTCTTCTTGGCATCAGCAGGTCAGCCGCGAGCGCGTCAGCTTCATTCTCGACAGTTCTGCCATGCCCGCTGCGATACATTCTGTCGTCCACCAAGCGATTCTTGACGCGGTCTCGGTGCCTTAGAAAATGTGCGATTTCATGGCCGATGGTATAACGTTGCCGAACATGAGGATCATTGGCATTAACTAGAATGCTGTAGCCGCTGAAGCCGCCTCTCCTGATGTCGCGGAATATCTCGCCTGCGTTCTCTCCCAAATCCGACTCTATAACCGTCATCCCGAGAGCGTTTGCGAGGCCGATGATGTCCACTGGTACGTTGTCGGTAAATCTCCTGATGACATTTTGAACGGGGGTGCGGCCCGCAGGTGCTTTCAACCGATAATCAGCCCTTTCTGCGTCTAGAATCGTGATTTGCTCCGAAAGGGTGTGAAGTTCCTCTCTGATCTCTTCGGGAGGTTTTCCCTCCAGTCCCGCCTCCGCGTAGCGTCTTGCTGTATTCGTATCAAACATCTGCAAGGCTATCGAAGCAGCACTACGGTGCAAAACTGACCGGGTTGGTTCCAGCGAATGATCGTCAGCAACACTGTCGGCGGCAGCGGACTCGAATTTGAGAGCCTCACTCAAGAACTTGAGAACGAGGCTTTCATCTTCGCCCTGACGCGCCACGAGCGCAGACTCGAACATCTCCATAGCTTGGCGATGTAACTCTTTTGTGGTGCTCACTGCTCTCTCACTTTGCCGCTCTTTGCTAGGAATCGCGCTTGGGGTGAACCGAATTCCACGACGGCGACATACGCGGGTAAGCCAGCTTTATCTGTTGGGTTCGTCTGTGCGAGCTTTTGTTTTACTCTCGCTCTAATAGCGGTCTCGCCGCCCGTCAAGATGCCCGACGCTTCCAGTCGAGCCGACCGCTGAAAAATGCCGCGCTCATCCGAGTCCTTCACGAGCCAAAAATCGATCCCCGTCCCCTTCACAGAACGTTCTACGCCAGATAATCCGGTTAGTTGCACCGCAATGATTATCCCTATCGCACACGCGCCAAACTCAACCGCTTCTTGCAAGTCTGCATGCGTTCTGCGGTGAGCCTCATCGACCCTATTCCACACCAAGTCTCCTGACCCGGATCGGTCTCCCGATAAAGATAATCGCACCGGATTCGGGTGGGTGTGAGTACGCAAGCAGTATGAAGCCGATTCAGCAAAATAGGTCCCGCAAGCCGCCGTTAGGCCGAGTTCGCCCTTCATAAGCGCGTCGAAGCTAAAGGTGTAACTGCCTTCGATCATGGTGATGAACAAATTTAAAGTGTAGTTCAAACGGCAACAATGGGCGTGCCTGTGACGTGCCGAGTCCGACTTACGCTGACGCAAAGAAATCCAGATTCAGAGGTCCACTCAGGCATAATGGCTGTTCGGCCATGCTCCTGACAATCACAAACACGAAGTCTCCAGCTACGGACTTAGGCTATTTGCTGCATAAGAACCCAAGCCGGGTGCAGTCGTTCGAACTGTCGTTCGGGAAAGCTCACGTCTTCTACCCTGAGGCGACGGCAAACCGCTGCACGGCTGCGCTTCTGCTCGACGTTGATCCGGTCGGTCTCGTTCGTACTCGGCGAGGGCCTGCGGGCGAAGGCGGGATGCTGGATCAATACGTGAATGATCGTCCCTATGTTGCTTCTTCATTTATGAGTGTCGCCATCGCGAGGATTTTCAACTCTGCGCTGGCAGGCACCAGTAAAGGTCGCCCCGAACTCGTAAACACGCCGCTGCCGCTCTCGGCGCGTGTTGTGGTATTGCCTTGCCGTGGCGGTGAGGCTTTCTTGCGCCGTCTTTTTGAGCCGCTTGGCTATCAGGTCAAGGCAGAGCACCACCCTCTCGATGAGAAATTCCCTGAATGGGGCGAAAGCTCCTATTACACCGTTGAGATCACCAAGCAGGTCACGTTGCAGGATTTGCTCACTCATCTTTACGTGCTCATTCCGGTGCTCGATGCCGACAAGCACTACTGGGTCGGAAAAGACGAGGTTGAGAAACTGCTTCGGCACGGCGAAGGTTGGTTGCAAGCACATCCTGAGCGGGAGGCGATTGTAAATCGGTATCTGCGCGGATTTCGCAAGCTGACACGGGAAGCGTTGGCGCGACTCACAGAAGATGAGTCGCTCGATCCCGATGCGGAACAGGAGACCAAGGAAGAACAGGAACAGGCGATTGAAGCCCCACTTCGCCTCCATGACCTCCGTCTCGGTCAGGTTGCCGCAGAATTGAAAGCAAGTGGGGCAAAGCGAGTTCTCGATCTCGGTTGCGGAGAAGGTAAGCTCATTCGGGAGCTTTTGAAGGACAGGCAGTTCGACGAAATTCTTGGGATGGACGTGTCTTACCGGAGTCTGCAAATTGCTGCCGAGCGCCTTCACTTTGACAGTTTGCCGCCAAAACAGAAGGAACGCATAAAGCTGATTCAGGGCTCCCTCACGTACCGCGATAAAAGACTGACCGGGTTCGATGCCGCTGCGGTCGTCGAAGTCATCGAGCACCTTGATGAGCCCCGGTTGGCTGCGTTTGAACGCGTGCTTTTCGAATTCGCTCGCCCCCAGACGGCTGTACTGACAACCCCGAATGCCGAGTACAACGCGAAATTCGAGACATTACCTGCCGGGCAGTTTCGCCATCGCGACCATCGCTTCGAATGGACACGCGAGCAGTTCGAGAACTGGGGGAACGGCATCGCAAAGAAGTTCGGGTACGCCGTCGAGTTCAAGCCCGTAGGCGACGAGGATCGGAAACTCGGAGCACCTACGCAGATGGGGGTCTTCCGTCTATGAAGATCACCATCCCCGAACTTTCCCTTGTCTTGCTCGTGGGGCCTTCAGGCTGCGGCAAGTCTACTTTTGCTCGGCAACATTTCAAGGCCACAGAGGTCTTATCGTCTGACTACTGTCGGGGGCTGGTCTCCGACAACGAAAACGATCAAACGGCGACGAAAGAGGCTTTTGAAGTCCTCCATTTCATTGCCCGAAAGCGTTTGGCGGCTGGAAGGCTGACCGTCATCGACGCAACGAATGTGCAACCGGACTCGCGAAAGCCGCTCGTTGCTTTGGCACGTGAGTTTCACGTGATGCCGATTGCAATCGTGTTCGATTTTTCGGAAAAGCTCTGTCATGAGCGAAATCGAGACCGTCCAGACCGCGACTTCGGGCCGCACGTTGTGCGTAACCAATCCCAGCAGCTACGCCGTTCGATGCGGGGACTCGACCGTGAAGGCTTTAGGGGCATACATGTCTTCAAGACCCCTGAAGAGTTAGAAGGACTGGAAATTGAGCGGCAGCCGATGTGGACGAATCGGCGCAACGAGCATGGGCCGTTTGACATCATCGGCGATATCCACGGCTGCTTCGAGGAATTACGGGAATTGCTGGTAAACCTTGGATATTCCATTGAGAAGAATGGTGACGGCTACACGGTCAAACTCCCAGAAGGCCGAAAGGCAATCTTTCTTGGTGATCTCGTGGATCGCGGCCCAAAGATTCCCGACGTTTTGAAGCTGGTGATGGGCATGATCGAGAGTGGGACGGCACTTTGTGTTCCCGGCAACCACGACATGAAGTTGCTACAAAAGCTGCGCGGGAAGGATGTGAAGATCGCTCACGGTCTTGCCGATTCAATCGCGCAACTTGAGGCAGAGTCACCAGAATTCAAGCACAAGGTCGCTGAATTTATTGACAGTCTCATCAGCCACTACGTCCTCGATGACGGAAGGCTGGTCGTAGCTCACGCGGGAATGAAGGAAGAGATGCAAGGGCGTGGCTCTGGTGCGATCCGAGCCTTCGCCCTGTTTGGCGAAACGACAGGCGAAACAGACGAATTCGGATTGCCCGTTCGTTACAACTGGGCGGCGGACTATCGAGGGAAGGCGTCGGTGGTTTACGGGCACACCCCTGTTGCTGAGCCCCAGTGGTTGAATCGAACAGTCAATATCGACACAGGATGCGTCTTTGGTGGAAGGTTGACGGCGCTGCGCTATCCCGAAAAGGAATTCGTGTCCGTGCCAGCGCATCGGACGTATTACGAGCCTGCGAAGCCGCTCATCGCTGCGCAGCCCGCATCAGCCTTGTCTCAGCAGCACGAGCAGGATGATGTTCTCGACATTGATGATGTCATCGGAAAGCGGATCATTGAAACGAGACTTCACGGGAACCTGACCGTTCGAGAAGAAAATGCCATCGCCGCCCTCGAAGCCATGAGCCGCTTTGCGACCAACCCGAAGTGGTTGATCTACCTGCCGCCCACAATGTCGCCAAGCGAGACCAGCAAGCAGCAAGACTTGCTTGAACATCCCACCGAAGCCTTTGCCTACTATCGGAAGGAACACATCGAGAAGGTCATCTGTGAACAGAAGCACATGGGTTCACGTGCGGTCGTCATTGTCTGCCGCGATCAAAATGCTGCCCAGCGTCGGTTCGGAATCACGCAGGATGAGATCGGCGTTTGCTACACCCGGACGGGGAGACGGTTCTTTAACGACTCTGAACTGGAAAAAGAATTCCTCAGCCGTGTTCAGGCGGCAATCTCGAAATCGGGTCTGTGGGATGAACTCTCAACCGAATGGTTGTGCCTCGATTGCGAACTGTTGCCTTGGTCTTCAAAGGCGCAGGACTTGCTACGGCAACAGTACGCACCCGCAGGTGCGGCGGCTCGCGCCGGACTTGCAGACTCTATAGTTGCCTTGCGGAGCACCAGTCTGCATGTGTCAGAGGCTTCCGAACTAACTCGACGTTACGAGGGGCGGCTGGAAATGGCGCAGGCGTATATCAAGGCGTATCGACAATACTGCTGGACTGTTCGGTCGCTCGCGGATTTGAAGCTCGCTCCCTTCCACTTGCTCGCTACGGAAGGTGCAGTTCACAGCGACAAGGATCACGAATGGCACATGAGAACTTTGGCTCGATGGTGCGTTGCTGATCCTGAGCTACTTCTGGCGACACCATACAAAATGGTCGATCTTGGCGATGACAACAGCCAGCAAGAAGGGATTGCATGGTGGGAAGAGTTGACTGGCACTGGAGGAGAGGGCATGGTTGTGAAGCCTCTCCAGTTCGTCGCTAGGAACAGGCGCGGTTTGGTTCAACCTGCCGTAAAGTGTCGAGGGCGAGAGTATCTGCGCATCATTTATGGCGCAGAATACACGGCTCCTGAGCATCTTGAACGGCTCCGAGCGAGAGGACTCGGTACGAAGCGGTCATTGGCGTTGCGCGAGTTCGCCCTTGGGATCGAGGCCCTCCAACGATTTATTGACCGCGATCCACTGAGACGTGTGCACGAATGCGTGTTTGGTGTGCTCGCGCTCGAAAGTGAGCCCGTTGATCCGAGGCTCTGATCGATTTGACACCGATGCTTGCTCCTGCACAATTTCGATGGGCTGATCCGGCGAGTTGGCCTTGGATGATCTGGTTATGGCTGGCAATCATGCTGGCTGGGTGGTCGATCCCGGCGTGGCGATGGCTCAAACGAAAAAGGGCGGCTGGTTGGCCTATTGCTGACGGGCGCATCGAGTCGGTCGAAGTAAGCAAGCCAAGCTTTTCCCTTACGACCAAACGCGGATACTACGTCGCGGAACTCGGCTATTCATATTCCGTCGCGGGAACTTTGAATTCAGGGCGCTACAAGCGCGACTTTCCAACTGAACAGGAAGCAGACGAGTTCGTGCGCGATCTTCAAGGCAAGGCGGTCGTAGTCCATTACAACCCCGACAGACCCTCCAGTTCTGCTTTGCTTGTGCCTGATATAGATGGCGTCCTCCAAAATCGTCCGCCTGCCCCGGTTCCTGACCCTCCCTTTGTCGCTAACTCCGTTCCCCAGTGGATCAGGCCGTTCCTCTGGGTCTTCGTTTTGCTGTCCGGCATCGGTCTTGTCGTCAGCCTGTGGGTTCATCTCGGAGCCGTGATGGGACGGCGCGTGGCACCAGAAGCTTTCTTTTGGATGTTGCACGTGGGAATCTTCGTGGTGTGGCTCCCAGCCGTTTTGGTGGCGCAACGGCTTGTCGGGAACGTGAACAGAAAGGATTTATGGAAGGTCGTCTTGAAGGATTCGCCCGACTGGATGCGGTATGCGGTCTATGGATTTGGCGGCTACGCCATCGTAAATTTTCTCTTCTTTATGTCGAGGGCTCCCAGCGGAGGTAGCGGAAACCCGCCAGCAGTGGTCTGGAGAGGTTTCTCCGGCCATTGGATGGCATTCTACTCTGCTGCCCTCGCCATTCTATATTCCGCTGCTCACAATGCCGATACCTCACCAAGATGCGCGAGCGGGCACTTGGTATCGCCGAACGCGGCCTACTGCCCACAATGCGGCCAACCTGTAATTCGAGGTCGTTAAGATCGGATGGAATGATGGTTCCACAACTCACGCCCGAACAGATCACTCAGGTTTCAGGACTTGTGTCCCAATACATCACGACACAGCGTGAGAGGTACGCCCCACGTGCTATCCAGTTGTCGGCACACCAGAGGGGTGCCATGAACGGATTTTTCTCGCCGCAACTTCTGGATGGCACCCGACTTCTCGTGTTGCAAGGGGAACGAGTTCCCAACCCGGACTTTTACCCAATGCTTACGGGCTTGGGCTTTAAGAACCTGCCCGACCAGTCTCGAATGGGAGCAATCACTTTCAGCGATGTGGTCGTTTCGCATGAGCCGTTTTCGGCTGGATTGCTCTTCCACGAACTCGTACACGTCGAGCAATATCGGCAGCTTGGAATACCGCGTTTCTCAGAACTTTATGTGCAAGGATTTCTGAACGGCGGTGGCTACGAGGCGATCCCGCTGGAAGTGAATGCATACACGCTGGAGGGGCGCTTCGAGGCTAACCCGCAACAAGTATTCTCGGTGGAGGATGAAGTCAGAAAGTGGATGGCTGGGGGGAGACTGTGATGGAAGTACAACGCAACGGATTCCTTTTGCAAGTTCCATCACTCGTTGCGTTCGACGTAAGAAGGGAAGCCACTACGTGCGGCGGATTTATGTACTCACGGTATTCCTGCTATTGAGTAGCGCATCTGTGGGTCAGTGCGCCTTGCACGATCCACAGATGCACTACTCGTTCGAGCCGCTTATTGTCGCCGACAAAATGCGCCTCTTGGTCACGCTGGAATTTCAGGGCGGCGTTTCAGGGAAGGCCAAGCTAGAGTTGCCTTCAGAATGGGCAGGACAGAAACAAGTAGAGAAATCCATTACCCAAATCAGAGTGCTTTCCGAGGGGACGACAATCACGAATACCGCATTGCCGTTTGAAAAGGAATTGCACTTCAGATCAGGGGCAACTGTCCGGGTCTCATACATTTTGGAGAAGGACTGGCATGGTGCACTCGATAGCGATACACGGTTTCGTGCCGATCTGTCGCCGACCTACTTCCACATCATCGGCATTACGTCGCTGGTTCATCCTAAGATCAATGACTCTTGCCTAGTCAACGTCAACTTCGACTGGCAGCGATTGCCGATGGGATGGTCTCTTGCGACCAGTTTCGGCACTGACGACCGACGCCAATCCTTTCATGGCTCTTGGCGGGATGCTGTGAATTCACTCTTTGTTGGCGGCGATTACCGAATCTATCGCACCGAAATCTCAGGCAACGTTCTCAACTTTGCGATCAGGGGGAAATGGAATTTCACCGACGAAGAATGGGTTTCCAGCGTCAGCAAGATCATCGAGTTCGAGCGAACATTCTGGCACGACAATGGGTTTCCCTATTTTCTTGTGGCGCTGACTCCTTTCGATCAGGATCATGGCAGTACGGGAGGCACGGCACTGACAAGTGCGTTCATGATGCACCTGTCACGATTGGACGGCCTCACGACCACGACCCTCGAAACGCTCGCGCACGAAGCATTTCACGGCTGGAATCCTCACAGGATCGGGACTCGACAAGGATCGGGCTACGGGGATTCGTGGTTTTCGGAAGGGTTTACTCATTATTACCAAGACGTGATTTTGTTTCGGACTGGACTTCTGAGCTTTCCCGAATATGTGACGGCATTCGACAAGGCTGTTGGTGATTATTACGTCAAGGAAGGCACGAACGTCTCACTCAGAGACTTCATTCGTCTGCATTCTGCTGATACTGCCGTATTGGATCAACTCGACGAGCGCCGAGGAGCAGTAATAGCCGCGTGGCTGGATACGACCATCCGCACTGAAAGCGGCAACAAATGGTCGCTCGACAATCTGATGTTCGATCTTGCTAATCAGAATGCGAATTACCAACACACTCACAACGGCAAGCCTATGGTGCTTACAAACAAACGGATTTTCAGGATGGCGTCGAAGTACCTTCGCCGCGATTCAGGGAAGCAGCTACGGAAATATGTGGAACAAGGTGGTGAGATTCCGATACCAGAAACCGCGTTAGGCCCCTGCGTCCACTCGAATATTGAAAAGACCTCCAAGTTCGACTTGGGCTTCGACCGTAGATCGGTGAAAAGCGAGGACAAAATAGTTTTCGGCGTTGAGGCAGGTAGTGAAGCGTGGAAGGCAGGCTTGCGCGATGGTCAGCGTTTAGTAGGCTGGTCTATCCACAATGGCGATGCGTCGAAAGAAGTTCGGCTCACGATCCAGACTCCCGATGGCGAACATGTTCTTCGATACTATCCGCATGGTGCTGACATCTCAATCCAGCGGTTTACGCTGGATTCTGGTGACTACTCTGCACACCCCGAACTGTGCAGCGCAGAGCTTCATTCCCCTCCCTAGTTTTAGGAATAAGGACATCTGTCCAGAAGGTATACCGGGCGAACCAGCTTGAAGTGAAAATCTCGTCATTGAAAAGAAACCAGTTGCCGATGCGCAGGCTAAACCCTTTTTGACGAGCGCTGATTCTGTTGGGTTTGGTGGTTTTGCCGTGTCAGAATGGCAAACTTTTCGGTGCTCCAGTGCACGCGCTTCCCAGCGAGTCCTCTTTTCCGCGTTCGTGCCAGAGCATTGTAACTACGTCGTTCAGAGGTCGCCCCCGTTTCAGCCTGCCTGTCAAACTTCCGTAATTGGCCTAAGGTGCAGCTAGCTGGGAGAATGTGCTTGTGCGAACACCAGCACGGCTCTGCCGTCTACAGAGCATCGGCAGACTGCCCGTTTGGCTTCTGAGGGAATGTGAATAAATCGGTTCTCAATGTAGCGATCCTGCTGACAGGCGTGTTCCTCACGGCACTGCATTACGAACTCAAGCCCACGCCGACTGACAAGGAAATCCGTGATGAAAGTTGGGGGATGAGCGGTGGCGTCGATTGGCGGAACCGCACTGCTCCGGACTTTGAGATCACGAGCACTCGGGGCGAGCGGTTTCGTTTGTCAGACAATGTCGGTAAGAAAATCATTGTCCTGAATTTCTTCGCTACATGGTGCGGCCCCTGTCGTGCCGAGATGCCGGAACTGAATCGCTATTTCAACGAGCACAAATCCCAGTCATTTGTCTTGTTGGGTATCGACGCCGAGGAAAAGGGCGAACGTGTGGATGCTTTTCTCGACGAGCTTAAAGTTGATTTCCCGGCAGGGGTGGATGAGGGGCCTATTCGGAAAAAGTACGGCGTTGCGGTCTTTCCTACCACCGTCGTGATAGGCGTAGATGGGAAGGTTCAGCTTTATGAGACGGGTGCGCTCGTCAATGCAGAGGTAGCGTTTGACACCCTGCTACGGCAGAACCAGCAGCTTATCCAAGCTGGCCGGAGTATTTCGCCCGACGCTTATCGGGTAGCTGCGCAGAATCAATTGAGCTTGCCGTTGCGGCAACCACAGCAGACTTCTGAACCGAAGGAAGAATTCCCGCTGGACGAACGAGGGAAGAGGATTGTTGGACGTATGACTTGTCCGTGCGGTTGCGACGATAAGGTTCAGGCGTGTTCGTGCAGCACCTCGAAAAACATCAAGAAAGCACTCGCCTCGGAGGACTTCAAGGAAAAGTCCGACGACGAAATCATTAAGGCTCTGAACAAACGGTTTTGCTCGGGGGCAATGTGATCGTCGCTGAAGATGTTCACGTTCATTTTCCGACAGGGCTGTTCCGGCGCAGGGTGCGGGCACTGGACGGCTTGACGCTCGATGTGCGGGATGGCGACTTCTTCGCCCTCGTCGGCCAAAACGGAGCGGGCAAATCGACCGCCATGTATTGCTTCCTTGGGTTGTTGAGGCCCACGTCAGGAAAAGTCCAGATAATGGGCCAATCGCCCGAGCTTGGGGCACGCCTCTACAAGAACGTCGCCTACCTGCCGGAGGAGCCACATTACCACCTCTACCTCACTGTTGAGGAAGCCACTCGATACTACAGTTCGCTATACGGCAAGCGCGTCTCGGACAAGACCATCGACGACAGTCTGGAGCGACTTGGATTAGCTCAATTCAAGACGCTTCCGCTCGCTAAATGTTCCAAGGGCATGAAGCAAAAGGTCGGCATTGCCCAGTGTCTTATCCATGAGCCACAAGTGCTCTTTCTGGATGAGCCCACCCGAGGGCTTGACCCACTCATTGTTCGGGAGTTCCGAGAAACCTTGCGCGAGATTCACCAGCGCGGTGCCACCATTGTGATGAACTCCCATGTGCTCTCCGAGATCGAGATGCTCGCCAATCGAGTGGCGATTCTCGACCGTGGCAAGGTCGTCGTTCAGGACGAACTACAAAACCTGCTGACCCTTAATCAAGAACTTTATAGGGTCGTTTTTGAGGGAAATGGTGTAGTGCCGGAATATCTGACCGCCGTGGAGCGCACAGGGCATCTTGTGCGGGCGTTTCTCCCGAAAGCGAGACTCTGCGATTTTGTGGAGCTTGTAAGAGCCTCCGGGATGTTGTTGCACGAGTGCTCGCTCAAGAAGACATCTCTGGAAGAATCCTTTTTCAACCTCGTCAAGGGCGAGGCAACTCTCACAGAGAATGCGGGCGGAAATCGCGAGGTTAGCGTTTCGTAGGGTCAAGTCTATGACGGAATTGTTAAAAGCAAATATTTGGGCCGACGTGACGTTCTATCGACGAAGCAAGCTCCTGCTCGCATTCATGCTCGTGTTTCTGCTGTTGACAGCCCTCCAATCATTGCCCCCGCTTTTCATGGACTCTGGCGTTCAGAGTTTCAATTCATTGCAGCAGATTGTCGCTGATCTAAATTTCTTCCTCCTGATTCTCGCTGGCGGCATGGGACTGCTCATCATCTCCTCGCATCTGCGGAACCGTAATCTGAAAATGGTTTTTACAAAGCCTTGCTCCCCGGAACTGTGGCTGCTTTCCGCATATCTGTCGGCAGCGGCTATGTCGCTCTTTCTAAATCTTGTGGTGCTGGGGAGCGGAGTGCTGCTTTCCGTTCTATGGCGCCTTCCGGTACGAATGGGATTGGTCTTTGTTTCGGCTGAGACGTTCGCCGTCTCGCTCGGTTTAATCGCGTTTCTCATGCTGCTGGCGATGATCATGCACCCGGCGCTGGCAGCCATCGTCGCTCTGATCTTCAATGCAGACCTCTTCTACCAGTTTGACGTGTGGACGAAAGCCGCTATTCGATCCGGCAATTCGAGCATCGCCCTCCGAATGGTTGAGCGGCTGTTTCACGGCCTGTACATTCTGCTTCCCATGGTGTACCCGTTTGACAAGCAGACACAAAACATTCACACCAGCCTTCGGGTGATGAGCGGTGAGTGGAAGTACCTGCTGTTTTCTCTCGGGTATACGTTAGCGTTATCCGCCTTTTGCTACTGCGTATCTCTATTCGCATTGAAAAGGAAGAACCACATTTGACCCTCGATCCACCCCTTGACCGCTTTTCTTTGCGTATAAGGCCTCGCTCGATCCGAACTTTGTGTTTTGCTTGCACAGTCGCGCTCTTGTTGTCAGCCGCATCGGCGACAGCGCAGAGTCAGCCGAACATCGCGGTGAAGAAGGAACTGGCTTGGTCCCTTCCCGAAAATGAGATTTCATCCCCGCAATTTTCGGCGGATGGCAACTTCATCGTCGTGGTTTCCCGCGTGCATTGGCCGGATGGGGACGAAGCCGAGAGTCTTCCCGAGACTTTCTTCGACAAACTGCAAGCAAGAAAACAGCGGGAGCCACGGTTTGCCGATCCCATTATTAGGCTCATTGATCTCAAAGGAAGTCCGGTCTGCGAGGTTCGTTACGGCACGAATCCCAGCATCGCGCCAGACAACAAGAGCATCGTTTTTTCGCGGCAGGAGAAGCCCCTGACCGGGCTGAGAACCCTCGCTGAAACACAAGAAGGCAACGACATTCAAGTTTTCGACTGCGAGAAGAAGGAAGCGCGGACAGTCGCACAACCACAGACTGGGTACTTCGATAGTCCAATCTTCCTTCCTGACGGACATTCCATTGCCTATACCGTGAACGAGGCGGTCAACGGGGCAATGGGAGGCTCACTCGGTATCGACCGAGTGGGTCTGAACGGAGCACAGCCGGAGTCTTTGTTCGCAAAGGAAACAAAACCCGCCGTCCCGTGCCCGACAGACGGATCGACCAAGCTGACGCCGTTTCAAAGCATGATGTGCTCCCAGAAGAAATTGTCATCGAGCTTCCCAACCCTGTTGCTCAACGTCGCGATGGCGGGCGATGAGCTATTCGTTCTGCAAGCGAAGCCCACTCCCTCCGCGGGCGATATGTATCTGGCCAATCATTACGACCTGAGCCTCGCAACCGTCTTTCCGAAAAGGGACGAAGTGTTCTCGCTGGGTCAGGGTGGCATGAACAAGTTGTGGGATGCCTCGGTGCAGGCACTCGCGAACGACGAGATCATGATCTTCGCGGAATACTGGAAGACCTTTTCTTTGAAGACTAGAGGCTGGCTACCCGAAACGGCTCCACGAAACACGAACCGCCGAAGCATTTACAGTCCGAACGGGGAATACTATCTCGCCGTGGAACCTGTCAAAGAAGCGCCAAGCCAATTCACTCTGTATCGGGCGGCGGACGGTGAAAAACTGTTTACATCCCCAACCATGGCGAACGTATTCGATATGGCATGGAATCGAGATTCCACGCGCTTCGCGGTGGTGGCGCTTCCGAACGGGGTTCCCGCGTCGGCGTATCGTGAAGTTCTAACTGTTTACTCCCTCCCATGACCAAGCAGCGTCGATTGCAGAAAATGCTCAATCTTTCGTGCTTTGCGTTCGTTCCGCTGGTCTTCTTGTTTCTGCCTTGGGCGGGAGCAGCGCAAGCCAAGCCAGCCCGTCCTCGACCAACCGTTGTCGCATTGCCGCAGGGTGCTGTGACTCGCATCCCCTCACCTGACCGAAAGTGGATACTCATATTCGAATTCCCCGCAGCAGACAAGCCGCTTTCAGACGGTTGCCGCACAGGAGAAAACGAGGTAAGAAAACTGTGGATTAAGCGCAAGGGGTCGAGCGATAGAACGCTCGTCCGCGATTTCGACCGAAGCCTCGACATCTCTTGGTCCCCTGATAGCCAGCATTTCTTCGTCAACGATGCTTCGGGTAGCGGCGAAACACGCCCCTACGTCTATGATCCAGCCACGCTCCATTCGACCGACTTGGCAAAGCTGGTTGCGAAAGCCAGCCCTAAGGCGGCGAACTACTTGGGTGCGGATCATTCGTATCTGGAAGCAAAGCATTGGATCAACTCGCACGAGGTCTTGGTCAAGATGATGGCCTACTTCAGCGAACCGCCCCCCCAGAGGCCGGGTTTTAGCGGTGCCTATCGCGTTGACCTAGACGGGACTGTACGCAAGGTTCGCGAAGGATTTTGGCGTTAACAGACGTTGCCGTTAGCGCTCAAAACCCCGTTGCAGGCGGGGCAATGAGTGAAATGGGGATGTTGCAACAGCTACGCCGCGGATGGACTGTACAATGGCGGCATCAGTGGTGTGCGGAGGCCTGTGATGCGGATTGCCATTTACATTCTGCTGCCCATTCTGCTCATTGTCAGTTCGGCAGGCGCACAGCAAAAACCCACTCCAAAACTCCAAATCTCCTGCACTCTGGAACCGGGTTCGTCTGCCACAAACGGCAGCGTAGACCTGACCATTTCTATTGAGAATGTCGGAACGTCAGACATCTACCTCTACAGACCGATAGAGTGGGGCTGGGCGGGTGTGCGGTTTCGGGTTACGAACTCCGATGGGAAAGTTGTCGAGATGAAGGACTGGACCGTCCCACTTCCGCCACCACCCGTTTACGGAAAAGAAAACCTTGTGGGGATTGCCCCCACATACTTTTACGGGACTCACATGCACATCGGTCTCCGTGAGTACTATGACCTGAAGCCGGGGACTTACTTCTTTCAAGTCGCGTATCGAAGCAACTACCGTGCAGAAGACGGGTTCGGCCTGCCAATCTTGACTTTTAAAGACGGAGATTTCCTCAGCAACAAAGTTCGGATCGAAATCCCTCCGGCATAGCCTCTGTCCCGCTCAACTGTCGAAATCAGGCGATAACGCTCATTGACGCTCGATGAGCGTAATGGGGAGTTACGCCAACCGTCTCCGATCCGACATTCACGGCTTAACGGGCTGGTTCTCCGATGGAGGCAGACCCTTGTGAATGGGTGGCTGTTCTTGGTTGGCGATTTCAAGCAGCAGTTGTCTCGCGTGAAATCTCGCTGGGTAGAACTCCCCGTTATCTCCACCATCATCAGGGCGCTGACCAGCAATCTTGACAGGGTCGTGTGCTGCGACTTCTTTCAGCAGCGGTACGAATTCCCTCCGATCATCCAAATACTCGATTGCTCCCATTGCGCTCAGGCGAACACCAAATTCCGGTGAGCCGAGGGCTGATCGCAGGGCATCTTTGATTCGCAGGTGCGATTCTGGATCACTGACGGAACGGAGTTCCAGCATGTCCCGAATCACCCACAGTGCACCTTCTGCAAGATCAGCGTTTGCACTCTTAACCTGCACCAGCGTTGGTTCAAGGGCTCGCTTGCCGAACCGGGCAACCCCTCCCGTAGCGATCCCACCTGCGTCTGCAGCGCCCAGCAACGCGGGGATGGCGCGTTCATCATTCAAGTTCGCGACAAAACCGATAAGAACCGAATAGTAGTCGGAATCCTCTTCGCCTTCTTCTTCCTGCACCTCGCGTGCCAATGGTGCAGGTGACACTTGCTTGACTTCGTCCCGCTCTTTTAGTCCTTCGTTGTTTTCGCGGACAAGTAACTGGATGATTCCGAGCCGGAGACGATCGGCATCTTTGGCGCCAGTTGTGCCGGACCCCAGCCGCTCCCCCGCTTCACCGAACGCTTTCTCGCGTTCTGTCCGGCTTGCACTGTTCATCCGAGCCAAGATGCTCGAAACGGAAGGATACGTAGTGCTGGTTTGTTGAGCGCAGAGTTGTAGTTGTAGCACTGAAGTCAGCAGCAGCCATGTGAAAAGTGCAGCTCGCATCACCCGGTCCCCCGCAATGGATTGTCAACACGCAATTATCAGCGTTGGGTGCGCCTCTGCCGTAGATAACTGTTGTAACCAAGCCTTTACACAAGCTTGCGCCGTCTGTTCGCCACACCACGGAATGTCGGTTATCCCTCCTTTCGGCGCTTACGCCTGTTCCTGTGAGGACGAAACACCTGATCCACGATCAGATGCTGAGCGTGAACGGAGTCCACGCTCATCCGGACATCCCAAGACTCAACCTTGCGGCTCGCCCTTGCATCGCCAATTCCCAATCAAACGCCACTCGTGAAGCGAACACTGAAGTAAACAGGTTGGTCACTAGCCCGAGAACGAGCGTTGTTGCGAAACCTTTTACTGGTGGAGTTCCGAAGAGAAAGAGAAAAACGCAGGACACCACGGTGGTGACGTGAGTATCGACGAGCGTGGCAAATGCCTTGGAAAAGCCAGCCGCGAGTGCTGTGCTGACGGACTTTCCCGTTCTTAGTTCCTCGCGGATGCGCTCGAAAATCAGCACGTTGCTGTCAACAGCCATGCCTATCGTCAAGACCGCACCCGCGATTCCCGGCATGGTCAATACTGCTCCGAAACACGCGAGTGCGGCGAGAAGCAACAGTCCATTCAGAGCCAACGCGAGGGTCGCATTCGCGCCCGCCCAGCGGTAATAGAGCAGCATGGTGGCAACGACCGCTACCAGACCAGCGGCACCAGCTTCCAAGCCGCGATGCACAGAATCGGCACCCAGAGATGCCTCCACCGTGCGCTCTTGCATCAGTTCGATTGAGGCTGGCAGCGCACCAGAACGCAGCTTGACCGCGAGGTCTTGAGCTTCCTGCACAGTCTTCGCACCGCGAATTTCTCCAGAATCGCGAATCACATCCTCGATGACTGGCACGCTTAGTATTTCCCCGTCCAAGACAATCGCGGAACGCTTGCCTATGTTTCCAGCCGTGTATTTCTGGAACCGTGCAGCCGCATCAGCGGTCAGGTTGAAGGTGGTCACGGGCTGCTCGGTTGAGTCCATTGCCGTGCGGGCATCGCGCAAGTCCGTGCCACGAATCACGGGCTGGCTGCGCAGCACGTACCACATGCGCTCTCCACGCTGCGAAGGTTTCGTTGCCACTAGCTTGTCGCCGTAAGGCACAACACCTCCGAACTCATCGGCGGCATCGGCTGGACTGCTGTAGGGACCGTCCTCGACGGAGTACCATTCCAGCACTCCTCGGCTCTGGAGCAAGCCCTTGACTCGCGAGAGATCGCTAACGCCCGGAACCTGCACCAACAGTTCATTGCCTCGGCTTCCGTATAGCTGGACGCTGGTCTCGGACAGCCCATAAACGTTGATGCGGGTTTCCAATATCCTCCTAGTCTCCTCGACAACCTCTCGGATTCTTTCGCTGGATGTCCCCTCAACGTTGACGCGGAGGATCAAGCTGGTGCCTCCCCTCAGGTCAAGCCCGAGGCTCAACGGTCTGCGAAGCATAACGAGAGCAGCCGCCAGCGCAATCGCAACAATCAATAGGGTTTTGCGAAGGAGCGCCTTGTTCATCGCGCACCTCCGGCCAGCGCCTCCCCGGCAAATCGCCCGTCCCATGCGAGAAGAATAGGACTGGCGATATAGA
>Ga0187818_10000260_pt1 | contig 17562 bp, 16 predicted proteins | sample NC_wetland_sal_i_14_FD_130581 | JGI IMG/M metagenome (GOLD analysis project Ga0187818, IMG submission 130581) | Wetland sediment microbial communities from Neuse River Estuary, North Carolina, USA - SO4_3 | ecosystem: Environmental > Aquatic > Freshwater > Wetlands > Sediment | place: USA... | reverse complement strand
CCTGCCTGCTGAACGCAACGAAGGTGTGGGAGCGACTTCTTCCGCAGGCTCGAACTGCGAAGCAGAATCTGAAAATGACTGGGTACTCCCGCAAAACCCGTACATTCGGTGTCAGTCATGCGCTGCAGAACCGCTTCCGGATACATAAAGCGTTGATCCAGCACCAGGCTGCCGCCCACTCTCAGATATGTATGGAGAAGCGATGTACCGAAGCAATAATGAAAGGGTAGGACTGTCATGATGCGGTCGGAGGCGGTGAGCTTCAGATACTCGATGACTGAATCAGTATTCGCAATAATGTTTCCGTGAGACACCATGACCCCGTGCGGCTTGCCCGTCGAACCGGAGGTAAACATCAAGGCGGCCAGATCCGTGGCTTTTACCGTTGAGAAGGGAGACGGAACGCTTGAGACATTCCCCCGCAACTGCTGGAGACTAATGGGTGGGCAGATCACGTCGGGACTCGTGAAGGCCTTATCTGTGACGATCGTGTTTTGCCCAAACCGGTTCTTGTACTTGCGAGCGACGCTGCTCTGGAAAAACGCAAATCGGGCCTCCGTGGTTGCAACGATCTGAGCGAGATCTTGCGGCGATATGCTGGGTGGCAACGGAACACAAACTAAGCCAGCCCGCAATATTCCCAAATACGCTGCTACCCAAAAGAACCCATTGTCGGTAACAAGAAGCGCGCGGTCCCCTTTAAGAGCACCCTCTTGTAATAGATAATTGGCTATATCGGCAGACGCGGAACACAGGTCTCCGTAGGTATGCGTCTGGTCCAGAGTCGAGAGAGCTTCCCTGCTCTCCGCCTTTCCATCAAGCAAATACTCTGCAACATTCTGGAGTAATGGATTCATGAGGAACCAGCTAGGCTATCGCTGTTAGGTCTGGTGTCTCCGCCTGAATTGGCTCGAGGAACTTGTGGACCGTCAGTTGCGTCGACACAATGCCGACCATCGCCATGTTGTCCTTGGTGCTGGTAGTATGGCCTGATTTGAATTTGGCGACCAACTTCGCAACTGATTCTGGGTGAAAAATGCCGCTTTTCTTGAGCGCGGCTGGAGTAAGTACCTCATCGACATAATCCGGTGGGCGCTTTCCGAAGAGGCTTGCCCCGTCTGGGGCTCTGTATGGTTGCTTCGCGCGGTGAAGGACTGAAGTAGGCAGCATGCCTCGCGCTGCTTCCTTCAGCAGAAATTTCTCATTCAAAACTCGCATTTTCAGCGAGGGGTGAAGTCTGGCGGCAAATGCGGTCACTCTGTGATCGAGAAAGGGGTATCGTGCCTCTACAGAATGCGCCATTGCCATCCGATCTCCCTGGGAAGATAAGATGTAGCCGGGGAGCAAATACTGCGCTTCCAAATACTGGGCTTGGCAAAAATCGGGCCAACTGCCAAATGATTTTGGCAGTCCACATCGCAGACCGGTCAAGCTGTCCACGTTTCGCAACTCATGTTTGACCTCGCCGGAGAAGAATCCTTTTATCCTAGAAGTAAGCTCCCAGCGTGGCAAATGTGAGAACAACGGATCCAGAAGATCCTCATTCCGTACGCGGAAGAAATTGCGCAAATAAGCGTCTGGCTGATGTTGGATACCGTCTAAGTATGGGTAGAGACGCCTCAGAAGCATTGGCCGAGTTCTTGAATCAACGTTTCGAGCCCAAAATCGACGGATCTTGGCTTCTTTGAAAATATCGTAGCCGCCGAGCACTTCGTCCGCGCCTTCTCCGGTCAAGACGACCTTGAATCCGCTCTCTCGCACCAACTTTGAGAGCAAGCACATCGGGACTGGGGCCATTCTCAGTAGGGGCTGTTCGGTGTGCCATATGACATCGGGGAGCATTGTGCCGATCTCTTCTGCTGAACATCGAATCTCTGAGTGCTCAGTGTGAAGAAAAGCACTGACTTCGTGTTGATAACGGCTTTCGTCGAAATCTGGATCCTCGAAGGCCACGGAGAATGTCCGCAGACGATCATGCGCAACGCGATTAATCAGCGACGTGGTAAAGGCCGAATCGATGCCTCCACTTAAGTACGCTCCTACCGGAACGTCGGAACGAAGACGGACGCGGACAGCGTCCTCCATAAGCGCAAGTAGCTCTTCTGCCTTCTGTCTTGGTGATTCAAAGGTGAGTTCGTCCGAGGCAGCATACTCTTGTTCCCAATAGGGACGCACAGTCGCGTGCCCATCGCGGAGCACCAGAGAGTGCGCGGGTGGAAGCTGCAAAATGTGCTTGAAAACCGTCCGCGGCGGTATGGTGACCCAAAACGTGAAAATTTGATCCAAGCCCTGGAGGTCGAGTTCCCGATTCAAACCGGGGAATGTAAGGATAGCCTTGATTTCCGAAGCAAAGACGAGATCGCCACCAGAGATCGTGTAGAAGAGTGGCCTGACACCGTAGCGGTCTCGCGAGAGAAAGAGCGTCCGATCGCGGGAGTCCCATATAGCAAATGCCCATTGGCCGTTGAAGTATCGAGTGCATTCCTCTCCCTTTTCCAGGTACATCCGGAGAATGACCTCGGTGTCGGACCGAGTTGTAAACCGGTGTCCCTTTTTTTCCAGCTCCTCGCGAAGTTCTATGTAGTTGAAGATCTCTCCGTTGAAAGTTATCCACAGCGCGCCATTTTCGATGGACATGGGCTGGTGGCCACCAGCCAGATCAATGATGCTGAGCCGTGAGTGTGCTAAACCCACATTGGAGTCCACGAACACACCGCTATCGTCTGGGCCGCGGTGATCCAGTGTTGCGATCATTCGCCAGAGCAGATTTGGCTCTACAGGAGAGTGCTTTGACTTAACGAGGCCAGCGATGCCGCACATGGGGGTTAATCTGGAGCCGATACGTCAACTTCATCTATCTTCTGTACAAGCTGGGGCTGCAAATGAAGGTAGTGGGTGGAACTGATCTTCGAATTGATCATTGTGTAGACACGCTCCACTTGCTCAACTGACAGCCCGGTGGCATCGGCAACATTGGACACGGGCACCTGGTGATTCCTCGCGTAAAGACACAAGTCCATCGTCGCGAGAGGAAGAGAAAAATAGAACTCCTCTTGAGATTGTTCCAGAGAATAGGTGTCCGTTGTCGGTGGCCGGCGCAGGATCTCATCCGGCACCCCTAAGTATTTACCAAGCTGCAAGACCTGGGATTTGTAGAGATGAGCGATAGGCTTGAAGTCTGCCGCACCATCTCCATTCTTTACGAAAAACCCTTGCGCGTACTCTAGCCGGTTTGGCGTTCCAGCCACAGCATACCAGAGCCGGTCGGCGTGGAAGTACTCCAACATCTTTCGTGTGCGCTGTTTGAAATTGGTGGCCGCCACCACGGCAAGATACGATTCGGCAGTCAGCCTGGCGCGACAGGTCTCACCAGTCGGGGACTGCGCAACCACCGAATAGAGCGCGTATGTCGAGCTATTCACGAGGTCAGGGAGAACAATTTTACTTTTCCAACCGCTTCCGTATTCAGGAATGACTTTGCGAATTGCCTCGTCCCTTCGTTCATAGCATCTGAGAGCCTTAAGCGTGGGTCCGATGTCTTCAACGACGTACCCGATACCAAGACCCTCCGCTACCTGGCTTCCAAGTCGCGGGCTTTCCTCCGATGATTCGTCCTCCGGCATTAAAAGGCCAAGAACGCGTTCCTTGCCTAATGCCCCTACGCACAACGCTGCTGTTACGCTGCTATCAATTCCCCCCGAGAGTCCAACCACGGCGCCCCGCCGGCGCAAGCGATGAAACACGATCTTGCGGGTTGCCTCCACGATCTCTCTGGTGACCGCTTCTGCGTCAATATCAAGTACTTTGGAAGAAAAGGAGGGAGTGGTTCGCATACTTGTGCACGTCATGAACGGCCGGTCCTTTTCGCCTATGACTATACTGAGATGATCTTAGCTTGAACAAAACGCGCAATACGACTTACGGAATCCCAGTTCTCCGGCACAATGTCCCTGTCATCGATCGAAATGGCGAATGTCTCGGTTACAAACTCAACTAGAGACAGGATTCCCATCGAATCGATCATGCCACTCTCAAGAAACGAATCCTCGTTCGAGAATCCGTCACCCTCCTGTCCAAAAAGAAGGTTGTCAATGACAAATGTCCGAATTTTTTGCGCAATATCTTCCATGTGACTATCTTGCCTATTCAGTTTCGGCCATTGCCCGGCATGTTTAGATGTTCCGGCCGAACCTCTGCAGCGAGTAACGCGCCACTCGGCGAACCACTCTCTCGACCGTTCCTCGGCGGTGGAATGGTATCCGATTTAGGGCGTCAAACTGGTTATGCCGAAGCCTCCAACCAGAGGCACCGCAGTTCTCTCTGATGTGTTCAACCTTGTCGGCTTTAAATATAGCAATCACGGACGAACGGTAAGTACACCAGTTCAAGGCGACCTGCGCTCGAGATTTTCCAGTTTCAGTTGCGGTGGCACCCAACACATCCTTGCGATCGTACTGTCGAATGTTCTCGAGACCACTTGCCAGGGGACTGAAGGCAAGAATGGTGATTCTATTTGCCGCACAATATTGGAGCAGACCATTTTCAATCGTGCGCTCCACCAAACTATACCGCACCTGGTTCGAAACAATTCTGTTTTTCGACAGGCAGGCTTGCGCTCTTTCAATTTCTCCCGCAGAGAAATTGCTTACGCCAATGAATCGCACCTTGCCCATCGCAACCAGTTCTTCCATGGCGGCCATGGTTTCTGCAATCGGCACTGTGTAGTTTGGCCAGTGAAGTTGATAGAGATCGATGTAGTCGGTATTCAAGCGCCGCAGGCTATTGTCTGCCGCCCGGATGACCTCTTCCCTTCTGAAATGTCGCGGCGAAACTTTTGTCGCAAGAAAGATTTGGCTACGAATTCCCTTGATGGCGGTCCCGGCGATTTCCTCCGTGCCATACGACTCCGCGGTATCAATAAAGGTTGCTCCCGCGACTATTCCCGCAAGAAGAGGCTCAATACCACCCTGGTACCTCCATGTTCCCAGCGCAAGCTCGGGGAGCTGAATTCCGGTTGTCGCAAGCTCTTTGTAATTAATCAAGTGAGGTGTCTACTGGTCATGGTAAGGCGCAGCGTCTGCAGAGAAGGAACCCGTGTCATGAGTGCTTTGTGGTTCCCGGATCGCCGTTTGGCCGGACATGAGACCGCGGTTTCAAGCCGCGAGTAAATTCTTCGTAAGAGTGATTCGAGGTCAACGCAACCGTTGCGGTACCAAGAAACTCGGCAGGAGGGGGGCCCCAGAAGGCGTGCGCAGGAACATTTCTACTGACCACGGTTCCAGCCCGGATCACTGCTCCCTCGCCAATTCTCACGTTCGGTAGAATAACGCAATGAGGGCCAATGAAGACGTCTTTTTCGATCACCACTTTTCCATTGCTGTGTGGTCTTCTTGGGCCCCAATAGAAGTGCGTAAAAATGGATGTTCTCAGACCGATAGTGCAGTTGTCACCTATCGTTACGTCGGCTGGATGCAATTCGTCCAGGTACACCAGTTGTGCTATCCAAACGTTCGTACCGATGTCAGCACCACGCAATCGGTGTAACCACGGTCTCACGCTACCCCCACCGGGGGCCACAAATGCCAGCTTATGAAGTAATCGGCCGACAATAGCTGGAAACATCACGGCACTTCCTCTCCACTCAGCGTCCGAGAAAGCTTGGTCGCTACGCCGCTAGGCAGCACCATTCCCGACATGTACAGCCTTAGCGAGAATTACTTAGAAGCCCTTTTTCACCGCCAGATATGGGAGCAGAAGGACCTCTGCGAGGCCTGGCATTGGATCTTCGAGACTAAAGACCGCTTCAACTTCACACTTCCTGAGTGAGCGTAAATAACTTCTGAAGTCGATGTCGTCGGCCAGCAGAGCCATGCAGGCTGCAGGTAGATCCGTCGTCATGCGCACCCAGCCTATCCCCGATTGCCCCTTGCACCGGGAAACTGGCAAACCAACCTGATCTGCATACAGAAGGTAGCTGAAATCAACGCCAGCACGCTGTCCCATGCCGTGATAACCCCAAGTTCGAGCATTAACATCCAGCAGTTTGTACTGCGCGTCTCGGGGGTCCAACTTGTACTCCAGCTCAACAAGCCCGTAATAGTCAATTGCACGCAGGAATCGCTCCGAAAGCTCCTCGAGGATCGGCACCTCGACAGTCTCCACATAGGTGCTAGCTCGGCCGAACTCGAGAGGGTGCTGGCGTCTGCGTCGTGCAACCATGCTCCCCACTGATTGTCCATTGCGGAAGAATGCGCAATAAGAGAATTGCTGGGTGCCCCCACCAGGGATCAATTCCTGTACCATCACTTCCCCTGGACCAACCAGTTCGGACGCCCTCCGAAACAACACCTTCAATTCTGCATGGCTATCCGCTCGCCAAGCTTTTGCCTTGGTGGCATAGATAAAGTGTTCTTTAATGGCGGGCTTGATCGCAAATGGAGGAGTACAATCGTCGAGCTGCGCCAACTGGTCAATGTCCTCTGGATAGTGCGTGAGGGGCGTCGGAATGCCTAGTTCATTCGCTAGTCGGTATGTATTACGCTTGTCCCATGCCCAGCGTACAGTTCCCCACCCAGGCGTGGGTACGCGAAACCGCTCGCTCAGTCGCGCCCGATTACGTGAAAAGGCTGCAACTAATTCCTCCCGAGTCGCATAAAGAACCCAGCCTTGGAGGTTGAACCGCTTCCCAACATCGAGCACGACATCGACTGCTTTGTTCTCCTCTCGCAAGTTCTCCGCTTTTACAAACTGGGTGGAGTACCGAGAAAACCGAGAAATGGAATGTTCATCGTCAACGACGCACACCGGAATCCCGCGACGACCGAGGCTGCGGACGATGCCAAGGCCCTGATAGTCGCCACCGACGACCATCGCCCCAATGATCGGGCCGATGGAGGCTGTGGAGGCAGGGCCCGGAAGCGGTTTGGCTAAGGCGCTAGTCATCGAGTCAATTTTCCAGTCCGTTCCTACGACCGTTGCGGGTAACGGAACGAACTAACTCTCTTGCGGCAAATTCAGTTCCTGAAACAAACCCGACGAGCGGCCCAAAGCTCCACGCAGCAGGCTTACCCAGGAAATGCAGTCCTGGAATTGAGGACTCGAGACCGCGCTTGAGGATCGGGTAACCGTTTGCCGTCTCGAGTTGTTTCAACAATGAACGGGACAAGAATTCGTATCGCGAAACATCCACCCGGAAGCCCGTCGCGAGCAGAGCGTGATCGACAAGCCGCTCTGTACCGTCGTCAAGTTTCAGGCGAAGCTGACAATCTGTGGTGGTAGCGGACACTACCTTGCGTCCAAGCGTAACCCGTACATCAGCCACTCGGGGCCGCAGCCAGCCTGACCCTGCCGGCCGAATCGCGCGATAGGCCGTCCTGTCCTGGAACCAACGAGGGAACATACGAAATAAGTGCGGCGCTGCCACCAGACGACTGATCCCAGCTGGACCGACGTCCCGCGTCGAATAGAGTAGCCGAGATATCGGGCCCAGATGATGGAGTCGGGGATGCAACCCCACCCAGTTGAGAACTCTCTGCCGGGCAATCACCTCGACGTCAGCGCCCGCCTCCTTCAGTAAGGCAGCCGATTCAAGAGCACTCTGCCCCGCGCCAATGATCACCACGCGCTGGTTCTTGAACTTGGTAAGGTTCTTGTGCTCGCTCGAGTGCGACGCTAATGCTGACGGAATCCCGTCGAACTCCACGGGGCGACTAGCGAAATTGCTGATTCCGGAAGCCACTACGACGCGCTTCGACGTGAATGAATCTCCGTCGTTCAGGGACAGCCTGAATCCTTTTGCGTCTGTTTCAATGCTGTGCACGCGTCGTCGGTCTACGTTCGGAACTGCCTGGCGCTGGTACCACTTCCCATATCCGACAAACTGCTCTAGCGGAATCGGCTTCTGTACCTGATTGCCGTTTTGACGACAATACTCGTCAAACGTCAGCTCTTGATTGGGATCGGCAATGTGGGAAGCTGCCCAGAATGATCGCAGGCACATACCCGCTGGCATTTGGTTTTCCCAGAACGCCATCGGTTCGCCGAATACCCGCGCTTCTCGGCCAGTTGCTCGCAAATACGCGGCAGCGGAAAGGCCGTAAGGGCCCGCGCCAATGATAGTCACATCACAATCGACCGGATTACTCTTCATACTCTGTCCTTCTCGTTTGAGCTAGTCCCCTCGCAATGCGACTCTCGTCCCGCTGCTGCGTTCCACCGTGAAAATAAGATGTCCGCCCTCTTGACTCGCATAGGCGATACAAGCTCGTTCTTTGCCCACACCTTCGATTTGCCAACCTTGACCGTTATCGACTAATCGCATTTCTGCCCGCTGTCTCCACCAACGATTCACTTCTCCCGGAATCGTGATCCAAACCCCTTTTTCCTGCCTCAATCGAGACAGATGATCCAGCAATGCGTGATATACCTCGAGTTCTCGGGGCTTCATGATGTAATCCGGATGCACGATAAAGCTCACGAACCCGTGCTTTCCCATGATGAGCTCAATTTGCTGTTTCCAGATATCGACCGAGTAATCATTGAGAATACTAAATAGGGTGTAGTCCTGAGTCGTCGTCACCGGAAGCTCCAAGATATCCCCGAGGAAATACGGCATCACCGTGCAGCAGCCACCGTGCTGCGGATCCAGGCGTGCGACATTTGGAACTGACATGTCATAGGAAAACTCCAATGCGTCATACCAGAGCTGATTGCGATACAACACCCCGGCGCGGAAGCCCTCAGCCTTATACTCCTTGCCATAGGAGTTGATCTTGGCGGCGCGTTCTAAGAATTGCTCGCGATCTCTGTAGAGGCGACCATCGTGGTTCAGATCATGGACAACCACTTCGAACCCGCGCCGCTGGATGGACCGGAGGAACTCTGGGCTCACACCGTAACGCCCCTCCGGGATGATTTGAAACGACGCCTTCATGCCGAACGAGTCATCGATATCCATCAGCGTCTGACACAACTCTCTACCCTGCTCCGTTTCGACGTCGTGGGTCATGACGGCGCAGCTCGAACGACCCTCGGGCCAAAACCAAATAAACGGAATTCGCTCCACGCCACTTGCTCTCAAAGACAATAACATCAGCTGTTGCTGCAGGTCGTCCACTGAACAGTCGACAGGCCATCGCGGAAACGATAGCTTTTTCCAGCCTCTTAGGTGAAATCGTTGCAGGTGTCTTCGTACGGTAACCCCCAAAACTGGCCGCACAGAATAGTACATCCTCGCTAACACCGATGATGATCCGTGCCAGTCGCGCACATATATTTCGCGACAAAGATTCTTGATTATTTGAGAGGGGCTAAACGGCAGATAGGTCGTTCCGTTTTCAATCACAACGTCGCTCAGTACGTCGTGAAGCACCCCGGTAGTAGATTGAACCGGTCGCTGCTGTCCTACATAGCTCCCATAACAGATGGCTGCGTCTCCAAATCGGAAGTAGCCGTTCGCTACGGGGAGCGACTCCTTCAGTTCAAAACGGACGTATCGTTCCGGGCATCGATAATATTGCGTTAGACAACCATTCATTATGTTTTGGGAGCCCCGATACTAGACAGAGAAATCAGATCACAACTTATCTTGCTTTTGTCGCCGAAACAATAAAAATTCAGCGGCAACCGTAGCGTGATTCAAACGCTTCACCGCTTCAATGACTATAATATTCTCGGTACCACGCCACGAACGCACGGAGGCCATCTTCTATTGAAGTGTGAGGAATAGAACCAGTAGTTTCCGAGAGTTCGCTCACGTCAGCATAGGTCATAGTGACGTCACCTGGTTGCAGTGGTAGACTTACACAAATGGCCTTACGGTTGAAAATACTCTCAGGATGATCGACACTGTCCCGCTATCAGACCCTGAGAAAAATCGAGACCGAATCTTTCTGTGGAGAGGTAGAAAACCAATACGGCCCAGGCCAACGTTGTGAGGCGCAAGGCGACCCGACGCTTCGAGAGATTCAGGTCAGCTGCCGCCACGGAATTGTTCATCTCGCTCGGTTCACTCCTTTTTATGAGATAGTGCTGCAAGTGCGTTCGGATCGGCCCTTTGCATTTCCAATTGGCGCCGAACACAGCATTGCCAACGCTTCCGTAAGGTGCTCTTCTCTAGTCTACTTCCTTGGAGTCGGGACCACGTGCGTAGGCGGAATGCTCGTCGGTCGGGCCTCGCCGAGCCCCAAGAATCACAATTTCGCAACCTAGAAAATCGGTCCACGCCAGCGAGAGCGTAATCTCGTAATGTGGGCTTTTTTTGTTGGATCCGATCCTATCGGTTGTGTGGTGTGCGCTACAATTCTGTCTGACGAATGGGACTGGTGCAGTTCACCGCAATCCTAAGTCCTGCTTTAGGCCAGCCCGGCTCAACTCGCACCATTTCGCCCTCGCCGGCAAGTTCGACGGGGCGAACAAACTGGCTACCTCGCGGAATCATGACGAAGTTTACGGAGCCGCCTTGAAAAATCGGGGAGGGGCCTCTAACAGCAGGCCTCCGGCACTCACGTTTCTGTGGACAGCGTGGACCTGAGAGGTGAATTCACTGGTTCACTGGCTTTGTCGATGACCCGATTCTTCAACTACCTGCCCGAACACCAAAGGCAGGCTTTTCTCGAGAGCCTCAGCGAGAAAGTGTCATGAACGGGATCCGCCTAAAGGATGAGCGTCTACGGCTTGATCCCACCTCTTACAAGAATTTGTGACAGCGGATTCTGCGCCGTGCTGGCTGGCGATGCCAGTCGTGCGGCACCATGTCGAACTTGGAAGTTCACCACAGAGAAGTTCGTAGCCATTTAGGGAATGATTCCGAGGAGAACCTGATCACTTTATGCACCGCGTGTCACGGCAGGATGCGTGGCGTCTAGCTCAAGAATTGCCAATGCCCGTGTGATTTTTGGCCCAGCGACCTCTTAGTTCTTCTTGGTGCCCCTCTTGATTGGATGACGGCCTACTGGTGGCCGTCAACCCATATGCCGGTAGAGAAGCCTTCCCACGGTCGCCAATGCAGCCGTAGGCGCAAATGTGAAGATCTTCTTGGCCGCTTTGAGTTCCCATTGGGTCGAACTCGATAGCACAAATGTTGGATATCTCCAGTACTTCAACATCGAGCGCTCAGCGCCCCAATGCTCTTTGAATTTCACGAGTCCCAAATTGTCAAGATCGGAACGGCCCAAGTCCAATTCCGCGAGCCCGCATGTCTTCGCCTCCTGGATCGTCTTCCAGAACAGAAACGCCACTCCTCCTAGATTGTGGTATCGGGCGTTGGAGCAACCATACTTGTAAACCATGGATTCCTTGTAAGAAAGCGTGATCATAGCGGCGATTGGCTGTCCATCTTTGGAAGCAATCCTGACTTTCAACTTTTCACCGAGGCAGTCCCTAAGGTTTTGAAACCATGAAATCGGTTGCGGGGGAACGTGGTGCCGGCGCTGTGTAGGCAGCAAAAGTTGATGGAATTCTCGGATCAGCCTGTCTGATCTTCCTTCCGTGTACTCAAGGCGCTCGCGGACCGCACGGCGGATCTTTCTCTGCACGCAGCTTTTATGGAAGCCACGGAATATAGAGCCGATATCGTCGGCGAGCAAAAGCCTGTGCCAATAAAAGACGCCACTCTCTTGGAACATCGGATCGACTCTGTCGGTTACCACAGGTCTGATCTCGACGAACTTGCAACCCTCCTGTTCCACTCGATCGCGCAAGTACGATAGCAGCGATTCCCGGTCGTCTGCTTCATTCATTAACAACGCCGCGTGATCGGAGAAAGGAACGGAAACAAGCCGGCGCCCAGTAAGCCAGCTGTTGATGCGGCAAAATACCTGTCCATTCTCCAGTTCCCTGCCCGGAGGCGAAGTCGTAAATACAACCGGTTCGTAGTCATAGGTTCGGCGCAGTGCTTCCAGCCATCCCGGCGTGTGAAAAATCGAGGCATCAGGATGGCACCGCAGAAAGCGTGGCCAACGGGGGTCCTTGTACGGATCAACTTCGTAGAATTTCACATGATACCGATCTGTCAGTACACGAGACTGGAATCCTGTAGATAATAAGTCATATCGTGATTCCTCAACTAATCAAATGCGATTACATAAATGGCGGCCGGATTAGACGTCGTAGGCGAGCCTCACTTCAACGCCACTGCCAGAGGTAGAGTTACACTGTCCGAAAAAGGGAAGCGGAAAGACAGCGAAAGGCAGAAGACTACTTATGGTAGTACGCATCGGCGCACACTCCTGTCGCTGCGGGCGAAAACTCAGGGAAGGCCCATGTCGGCGCAGTCGCATCGGTCGTATCCAACCGTAGCATATCCGAGGCAAAATAGTCCGTAATGATGGTGCCGTTGTATAACGTCGGGGAACCTCCGTTCGTCGTCCATGGATAAAGCGTAACCCCGGAGACGCCGCCTGAGTCCAAAATGGTCTGAAAGATAGCATGAGGATACGCGATGTTATTCAGCGTAAGAGACTCGCCCGTCGGGAGATTGTTGCCTGAAGCATTGGTTGTACAGCCAGACGTGTCATAAGTCCATGATCCACTTCTCTGGTGAATTTCCCAGTAGTCTAACGCGATATTGGTGCCACTTGTCGACATGGTGACTCTAATTGGCCCTGTACAACCCGAAGTCGCTGAGAGGTTATAAGCACAGCTTTGATAGAGACCGCTTCCGACAGGTGCTGTGTTCTTACAGCTTGCCGGAACTACCCATGTTCCGCAACCGGACACTCTCGAAATATAAGGACCACTGGCATCGAAGGCGTCTCCTTCGTAAATTCTCAGCAAATCACCGGAAGTTGTCGGTGGGACTGTGATACTCGGGCAGCTCGGAGAGCAAGAAATTAAAGACCCGGAGCCGGGCAGCAAGTGTGCCGCAATACTCATCGTGCGCGGTGTCGTATATTTTCCAGCGGTCGTTTTGAGGGCGATCCACGAAACTACGGTGCCACCTAAGCCTCCCTGCGTCATCGTCGGAGCCCTAGAAGTATTGCAATCAAGACAGAGACCATTCGCGAACCCATCCGTGATGTACGGACTTGAAAAGAAAGGCCCCGTGATTGCTGTGCCGTTAAAGTCGTTGAACTGGAAAACAAGGTCGGTTGCTGTCAGCGTCGGCGCTCCCATCTTACAGCTTGTGCAGGTATTGTTGGAGAGCGTCCCTGCTGAATCCAATGCAGAGAATGAATGCCCGGGCGGAGGCTCTACCTCGATTACGTTAAACCCCCAGCCGGCACTCTCTGTCGCACTCACGTTCACCGTTACGAAAGAGTTTCCCGCTGCCCCGCTAAGAACATAGGCAAGATCGTTTCCATACCCGAGAGTTGAGTCGTAGATCGCGCATTCAGTGCTAGGACAGAGAGAAAAGGTCGCGGCTGCGTTGCCTGAATTGCATCCAGAGGATGAATTGCAGAGGTAGGCCGAAGTGATATGTGCGCTGACCGTCAGACCGGCAGCAACGATGAGGGCCGATCCCGAAACGGTGGGGAACATGCAGTTTGCGCTACCGGAGCATACTGTAAAGGTGCAGCTTGACGTGCTTGAACCGCAGGCCGTTGTTACGTCTTGATGAAAAACCATACCCCGCTTCAGAACGAGATCATCGTCGATGGAGGTGCGACCTAACCTTCGAGATTGCGCAAGCAGCACGGGTTCAGTAAATCCTATGACGGGATCTACGGCTTTGATATCATCAGGAATGTCATAAACATAATCGGGGATAGTAGGCTCAACCGGAAGATCGCGCGGTGGCATCTTCTCGGCGAGAACCGAGCCGACCAGAAGAAACAAACTAAGAGCAAGCTTTAGCAACCGATACATAGCAGTTCGTCCCGTCATAGTAAATTGTCAGTACATATATCGCAATGGCCCTAGAAGAGAACTTAAAGGAACTGCCTCCGCCTCCGGCCTGCTTCCAGGCGGTACAATCAGTATCCCCCGGTAAGATTCTCTCCGCCGGTCGAATCCTGAGTCGATAACAACACGTAGGTTGAGCCGGCCACGGGGTTGGAGATATTGAGCGTTCGCCTTCCACCGTGGGTCGTAAAGGTCAGGGACGCGGCGGCGCCAGGATTGCTCGACATCGACCAGGTAACCGTCGAACCATCGGTCAGCGAGGTCGGCGTCATACCGGCTTATAGACGATATTCGGAGCTGAAATATTTGAATCAAACGTCTGTACCGCGGTCCAGGTCTGCGCGACGGCCAAAAGCGCTTGTACGTTCTGAGCCCACAGCTTTATCAAAAGCATCAGAGTCAAGAGGACAAAAATTAACCAAATCTTATCCCATCTACTCATCCGTGTCATCTCCCACGATGTACTCTTCGTTGATAAACGGAGGAAAGATCGGCTGACCCACGTCGGTCGATACATCCCGATCCGTGGTCGCCGGAGCCTGAGCTAAACAATTTTCTGACCAAGTATCCCAAGTATAGTCGGTAATCGGCGGAGGCACGAACGCCTTCGTGCCCTTGGCCATAGTGTCAAAAGTCGCGTTTGTAAAGAAAATAGAGAACCAACGACGTTTTTACCGTTCCCTGGGAATGGGAATTTAGAGTCGACAATGGTGTCGGTATAAGGCTGGTTGACATCGCTAGTAAGCGTCCGTCCGATCGCGCAGTGTCTTCGGAAACCGTTTCCAGAAAAATCGCGCTTGACAATAATAAAATGCCCCGAGAAAAATTGCCGGGAGGGCTAGGCGATGGTATGGAAAGTTTGTTCGCGTAATTACACCTTTCGTCAATGTCTTGGTAAGGCCAGATATTTCCCTTAAAGCAATCCTTGCAATCTGAAAATCCAACCGCAGAATATACTTAACATAGAATGCCCCGCGTCCGAGAGCATAGGCAAACGATGTCTTATTTTCATCCAATTCTGTTTTTCGTCCGTGGTTATGGAACACAATCACTTCTGGAGAGTAAACAATCTTAAATTTCCTTTTCAGAGAGCGGTAGACGAGGTCTAGGTCCTCAACCGCCTTGCATATGGAACCAGGGCCGAGCAATGGATCAAATCCACGCGTGACCTTGAGAGCCGTTTTCCTGAAGGCCATGTTCGCTCCGATGATGGCGGGGGTTTCGCACACTTCCCTGGCGTTTGTGACGAGCGTTCGGCAATTCGAAAGCAAAATCGCCTGGGGCAGATCCCTCTCGTCGTAAAGCTCCACTCGCCCCCCGAGGACGGACAATTCCGAATCAGATTCGAACTCCTTCAAGATGCTCGCGACCCAGCTAGGACTCGGAATGCAGTCGTCGTCGGTAAATGCGATGATCTCGCCCCTAGCTTCGCGTATCCCCGCGTTCAAAGCGCAAGACTTCCCTGGTTTACTTTCCAATAAGTAGCGGAATACCGGATTTTCCAAGGAGGTGTATTCGGCCACAACCTGCTTCGTGGCATCACTCGAGTTGTTGTCGATTACGAGCACCTCCGTCTCCGTCGGCCAAGCCGAGCCCTTGGTTTTCATGGTGTCGAGCAACAAGCGAAGCTTATCGCAACGATTGCAAGTCGACACCAAAACACTGACCCTCATTTCGATTTACCCCGTGAAATTGACTTGACTCTACCGGCCTCTAATTATCCATATCCAAGGCGAATCGGGCTTCTTCTGTGAGAAGCTCGCCTTCCACTGGACGAACCGTGAATCTGCGCTGGTATCGGGAGGCAGGTGTAACAAAAGTCCATGTGGCAACGACGCGCGGCCTGGACCTCGAGATTCCACCGCGATGAAGGCCTGTTGTATCACAAAACAACAGCGTGCCAACCGGTCCTGTGCAGTAGAAGTGCTGGCCAGCGGAGAAACTCTGCTCGACCAGTTCTGCGGAGGGATACAGATTCGCTCCCGCCGCCTTCCACTCACCGATCTTCATGCCGTGGCCGCCGAGCGCGTTGCTGGTGCCGAGGATATACTCCATGGCCCCTGCGCCCTCGTCGATTTCCGAGAAGTACAAATAGACCTTAACCATTTGTTTATCCTCCGGATCGCGGTGCCACTGTTGTGACCCAATTCGTTTGCCGGGATCCATGGGAATGGAATACCAAGCGTCGGCATAGATGAGCTTGGGCCAGAGATTCATATAACTGCTCACTACGCGAAGAACCGGTGTGCTCAACCCGATGGTAAGCAATGGATGGCTTGACGAAAGAACGGAGTTCTCCGGATTCATTTTAAGGATATAGTCATCCAGCTTGGCTTCGCTCTTGTCCCGAAAAAAGCGCCTGAAACGATCGCGGTTGTGCTCCAGCAAACCCAAATCCAACTTATCCGAGTAAGAAGCTGTGGCAGCAGTGATACGATCAGTTGACAGATGAGCAAACTCACCGATCTTTTCTTGAAGCGCACTCCAGTCGCCAAACTCAATGCCAGCTTTGCCAAAACTCGCGGCGGCGACTCCCTTCGTGGTCAAAGATTCAACGAGTTCCCGCTGCCCGGCGGTCAGTGTTGGACAATGTTTAACGAACCGTTTCTGACTTTGCGGGTTTCGGGAAATATACCAGGAAACTCTGTGCTTCATTCGCAACAAGGCGTCCTTTCGCATGTCAGCATGCCGCATCTTCAACAGGCTTATACGGAATCTGTTGGCGAGTTTGGCCGCTGGACCTATCACGGGAATCGCTTTGATGTGAGAACGAAGAGAATTTGTCTGCTTCATAGTGACCTCCCCCGTTAGACTTTATCGTCACCCGACTGCATGGTTCCTTTCCCTGCTTCAGTAATCGCTTTATTCCACTTCCGAACCAAGGACAAGAAAAGTCTCAGTTCAAAGTTGGCAAGGCACGCCTCCAACTGGTTTTGCGGCAAGACTAGGCTCCGTGTCGCTGGCATTGCTCAACTGCATCGAATACGGCTTCGCCAATCGAATCCCAAGTCCATTTGCGCAGAAATTTGTTCCACGCATTTTCGCAAAGCTTCGCACCTAACCTCGCGTCCGTCAGGAGGAGCACACAAGCCGAAGCGAAACCCACTGGGTCGTCAGCCAAAAGGATATCCTCTCCGGTGAGAACTTCGTAGCCGAACGCGCCCAACGAAGTTGAAACCACCGGGCACCTTTTGCTGAAGGCCTCCGCTATCTTGACCCGGGTCCCCGCACCACAACGTACCGGCACAATCATTGCCGACCACGAAGCAATTTCACGCGATGGGTCCTCGACCCATCCCAAACCATCAATATCCGGACCTAAACTTGCGATGAGTCCATTGCTGCCCTCTCCTACGAGGCGGAGACGCGCCGTCGATATCTCGCGTTTCACCTGGGGCCAAATATCGTGTATGAACCATTCAATGCCGTCTCTGTTAGGAAACCAGTTGAGCGCTCCAAGAAAGCCAATACGCTGCGGCTCAGTCGTAACCTTTGGGTGCTGTTCTGTCGGCGGATTGGCGCCGTTCGGAACGACGATAACGTGCACCCCGCTCCCAAGATAGCGCTGGTCCTCCTCACTCGCGGCGGCGACCACGCTGAAGCGCGTCCCGAGAATTCGTTCTCGATGCCACCAGAGGAAGGCTTTGCGATACCCCACGATCTTTTCAGTAATTAATGAAGCATTCTGTGCCCGCGAGGCAAAAAAGCGGCTTGGAATAT
>Ga0187818_10000259_pt1 | contig 17564 bp, 18 predicted proteins | sample NC_wetland_sal_i_14_FD_130581 | JGI IMG/M metagenome (GOLD analysis project Ga0187818, IMG submission 130581) | Wetland sediment microbial communities from Neuse River Estuary, North Carolina, USA - SO4_3 | ecosystem: Environmental > Aquatic > Freshwater > Wetlands > Sediment | place: USA... | reverse complement strand
GCGAAATATATCGAGTCTTCCTGCGGCCAGTGTCACCGCGGGCCGCTGCTGGGAACTCCGGTCCTGAATCAGGGACGCAGCATGCTTTCCCGCTACGGCTGCGTGCATTGCCACACCGTGAAGCTGGCGGACGGCAGCGTCATGAAGGCGGATGACGATCCTCCGTCACTGTCGCACATCGCCGACAAGACCACGCGCGAATGGATTTATGCGTGGCTGAAAGATCCGCAGGCCTATGCAGCCACGGCAACCATGCCGAATTTCAAGCTGAGCGATGACGACGCGCGCGACATGTCGGCCTTTCTGATGGCGAACAGCACGCCAGTGCCGGGAGACACGGTCACGCTCTCGGCGAAGCCATCCTCCGATCCGGCAGCGGGGACCAGTCTCTATGGAGAATCGTTCTGTGCTTCGTGCCACGCGGTTCAGAACGCGGCGGGCAACGTGGTCGGCGGCGACGTCGGCCCCGAACTCACGCGCGTAGGCAACAAGGTGAAGCCCGAGTGGCTGCAGGCCTGGCTGCGGAATCCGCGCACTTACGACCTAGAGACCGCGATGCCGCACTATCGCTTCAACGATGGGCAGGTCGCAACGCTCTCCGGTTTTCTGCTGGGTAAGACCGATTCTGATCTGCTGGCGAATGTGCACCTGGATGCCGCAACGCCCGAGCAGATTGCCCATGGCAAAAGGCTGGTGTCGGATTACGGCTGCGCCTCGTGCCACGAAATCGCCGGGATCAAGAAGCCGGAGAATTTCGCGCCGGAACTCAGCCGCATCGGCAGCAAGCCGATCACTCAGCTCATCTTCCTGCCCGGAATGCAGCACACTCTGCCCGATTACATTGCGGGCAAGATCAAGCAGCCGCGTGCGTTTTCGCCGGGTTTGAAAATGCCGCAGTACACTTTCACGCCGGTGCAGATCGACGCGCTGACCACTGCCCTGCTTGCGTTGAACGATCGCTCGGCTACCCTGCCGCCATCGTTAACGATCCCGGCAACGCCTGATACGGATTATGAGCCTGCGGGCAAAGCCGGAAAGCTGATGACCGACCTCGCTTGTTTCAGTTGCCATCGCATTAATGGTCACGGCGGCACCATGGCGCCCGACTTGACCTGGGAAGGCAGTTCCGTGCAGCGCGAGTGGCTGGTGCAGTTCTTTAAGAATCCTGGCACGCTGCGTCCGGCACTGATTCGCCGCATGCCGCGCTTCAACCTGACGGACGCCGAAACCAACGAACTCACCGACTACATCATGACCGTCTACCAGGATCCGGCCGTGGACCGCGACTCGATGCCGCTGAGCGGCTACCCGCAAGGGCAGGTGGAACTCGGCAGGCAGCTGTTTTACGGCAAGTATTCTTGCCAGGGTTGCCACATCGTCGACAGCAAGTCGGACAAAGGTTACATCGGTCCGACTCTGACCAGTGTCGGTTCGCGTCTCACCGCGGCCTGGATCTACCAGTGGATGAAAAATCCGCAGGCGCTGCGCCCCGGCACCATCGAGCCCAATCGGGCCATGAGCGACGAGGATGCCCGCGCGCTCACAGCGTTCCTCGTGTCGCAGAAAGGCGGAGCCAGGCGGGAGGCCGCAAGGAAATGAACCGCTACTTTCTGGTCGTATTGATTTCGGCCAGCCTAATGCTGGCGACCTCCTGCTCGCGCAAGAGCGAGTCCGCGACCCTGCCCAAGCCGACCGCTTACGGCGCCGCCATCGTCGAATCCAGCGGCGGGAAGCAGATCGCGCAGACCGGAAGCTTGCTGCCGCAACCAGTCGTGGTCCAGGTGAACGATGAACAAGGAAACGCGGTGACAGGAGCTTTGGTCGAGTTCGCCGCCGCGCCCGGAGTTCTATTCGATCCCCCCAACGGCCTCACCGATTCCAGCGGACAAATCACGACCAACGTCTCTGTCGGAGGCATGGCTGGTCGCTATCAACTCACGGCTTCAACGCTCGACAAATCCCATAAGAAGATCGAGGTCAAGCTCGAAGAAATCGCGCTCGGCTACCAGCAGACGCTGGGACGCCGCCTCAACGATCAATACTGCGACCGCTGCCACAATCCCGAATCCACGGTCGAACGCGTTTCGAACTACGACAACCTCGAGGTGAAGCCTCATCCTTTCACAGAAGGCGACACGCTCAACAAAATCAGCGATGCCGACCTCACCGCCATCATCACCCATGGCGGCCCTGCTCTCAACAAATCGGCACTGATGCCGGCATGGGGAAACACGCTCAGCAAGCCGGATATCCAGGCGCTGGTGTCTTATATCCGTGCCGTCGCCGATCCGCCGTCCCGCAGCGCTGGGCCGGTTTATGCGAAGAATTAGTCTTCGCTCTTGCCCTTGAGATTGAGCGCCACCGCGGCGCGGATGAGATTCTTCAAGGCCGCCTCATCGATCTTGTCGCCTTCGTGGATGTCGATGGCGCGCCTGACATTCCCATCGAGGCTGGAGTTGAATAGACGTTTAGGATCCTTCAACGCAGCTCCCTTGGCAAATGTCATCTTGACGACGTTCTTGTACATCTCTCCCGTGCAGACGATGCCGCCACGGGACCAGACGGGGGTTCCCGGCGATTTGGGCTTGGCCCACTTCCACTCTTCGATGATCTCCGGGTCTGCCTCATGGATGATGGTGCGCACCTTCGCGAGCATGGCCCCGCGCCAGTCCCCAAGCTCCTTGATCTTCTGGTCAATGAATGCAGAGGAAGGTTCCATCGGGACGCGTCCTTTCCTGTACAACTCCAACTCTCGCACCTAATTTAGCTGCGCTCAGCGTAAACCTGCAACTTCCTCCAGTGGACGGAGGCCGGGTGCCCATTCTGAATTTCGCGTTCTTTACGAGATTTAGAGTGGGGAAGTTGGAGGCTGATCCAATATGCAATAGGCCGTGAGGGACAGTGGAGATCGAATTGGAATAGAAGATGCTAAAAAGAGCGGCGGCAAGACTCTGCCCCGCCCCGCTCTAGAACCATCCCACCCAAGCCACAACCGGGCTTGAGTGGGCCACCGTCCGCCCACGCGTGAGACTTGGGATTGTTCTCGCTAGACCCTTAGCGAGCCACGGAACCCCCTGGCCGCATAGTACGATTCCGCGCCGTTGTGATACAGGAAAACAGTGTCGAAGCGACGATCGCAAAAGAGGGCGCCGCCAAGCTTTCTGATCGCAGAAGGTGTTTTCACCCAACTCGACGTTTTCGTATCGAAATTTCCCAGTTTCTGCAATTCTCGATATTGTTCTTCCGTTAAAAGCTCAACGCCCATGGCCGCTGCCATATCCATCGCGCTGCCCTTTGGTTTATTTTCTTTCCTTGAGTCCAGCGCTTCCCGGTCGTAGCAAAGACTTCTGCGGCCTTTCGGACTTTCCTCCGAACAATCATAAAAAATATATTCGCCCGCTTTTTTATCGTGACCAACAACGTCCGGTTCACCGCCAGTTCTTTCCATTTCGTGGAGTGACCACAGCCTTTCAGTATTAGCTTCGAGCTTTGCTTGTACTTTGGCCCATTCAAGACCTTGATGGCGGTTCATGTTCTTCTCAAAGCGGGCTTTCAATGCTCTGACTAAGTCTTCACGTTGTTTTTTTGAAAGGGTTACGTTTGCCATAGTTTTCATGCCTTTCCCGAACGTCGTCATCCGCCCATCGAATCACAGGCTCGAGTACGAATTTGTGCCAGCCGCCGGTCTATTCGAAATAAGCCGTCGAACGACATGGCCTTTCCACATCCACAACCCCGAAAGGACGATCGCAGGAACGAAGACAAACCGGGCCTTGAAGGCGTAGCTCGGAAGTTTGTCAAACGGACTGTAGATGTATCCGAGTATCGGAATGGCAAAGACGATGTGAATCCAACGAAGAATCGTCCGTGTGATGGCTCGGTTCGCGAGGTTGGCTGCATTGGCTGTGGTGGCCATGATGTCACTCCTTGGATTTGGTTTTCGGTCTCTTCTTTCCTGGCCCAGATCGATTCACTATTCTTGAGCCGACTTGGGCGGCGAGTCGGGCGTTTCAACGGCGAACTGCTTTGCGTACTCGGCTTTCAATCGCTGCCAGCCGGCGAACTTCATGGCGTCGGCGCCGGCGATGCGGCCGAGGGGATTTCCGCCGAGAAAGCGATCCAGAACATCGAAAGCAATGTGCCAGCCCGCGGCGCCCCACGAGATGTAGCGGCGATCGATCTGGTGCCAAAGCGTCAGGCGCGTGCCGCTGCCGGAGGCTTCGAGTTCTCACTTCATATCGCCGTACTCAAGCGCTTTGGGGGCTTCGGCTCGCGTCACCTTTGTTTCGATCGGCGTGGGTGTTCCCACCCATGTAAGCTTCACCGTTCCAACCGCACCCAGGCTCCCATCGGTCACAAAGGGAGCCCACTCGCGCAGATGCGCCGGGTCGGTGAGGGCCTGCCAGACTTTTTCCGGCGAGTGGCGCAATTCTCGGACGAGAATGAGCGTCCACTTCTCTCCGCCTTTCTGTACCCGCGCCAAGTTGGCGGGACCCGGTGCATACAGCTCAGGTTCGATCATCTTCTGCTCCTTGTCTTAATAGCGTGCCCTCTGGTGAGCTGAACTTGACGATCTCACGAGCGACCGCGACGTACATGCGATTTTTGCCATAGTGCCCAGGTCGAACTCAGATCAATTTGAGCACGGTCCGAACCATATCGGTCACAATGCCATGGAGTATGGCGGGAATCACAATCCGCGCGATCGGATACCCGATCAGCACCACAGTGACGGCCGCCAGCGCCCACGTGTTGGCCGAGAGGTGGCGCTCGAGAGCATCCACGTGAGCGGACCAGAGCCGGCAGAACTGCACGGCACTGGCCGGACCCGGAGTGTACTGCTCGCGATCGCTCATCTATCGCCTCCTACTGAAGATCCGCCCTACCAGCGCTTCAGCTGGGTAAGTTGAATGAGGTTACCGCAGGTGTCGTTCAGCATCGCAATGGTCGAGCCGGTCACGTCGGTGGGCGGCATGGTGAACTCGGCGCCGCGGGCCTTGATGCGCTCGTAGTCGCCCTTGATGTCGTCGGTAAAAAAATTGGCCGCGGGCTGGCCCTGTTGAAAAATCGCCTGCTGATACGTTTTGGCCGCGGGGTTATTGTTCAGCGCCAGCTGCAGCTCAGTGCCGTCCGGCTCCTCGGGCGAGGCTACGGTCAGCCAGCGATATGGGCCCTGACTGAAATCGGCCTTCTTGGCAAAGCCCAGTACATCCGTATAAAAGCGCAGGGCCTTCGCCTGGTCGTCCACGTATACGCTGGTCACTTTGATTTTCATTTCGTTTCTCCTTTGTCACGTACGCGGTTTGGGCCGCGTCGTCTTCTCCTTGGTCTTCCTCGTTGGTGTTGATTGCTCCATGCGGTCCCGATCCATGCGGTCGTGATCCATACGATCGTGATCCATACGATCAAGGTGGCGTTCGAGCGCATCCAGGTGGGAGGACCAGAACCGGCGGAACTGAGCCAGCCAGGCATCCAACTCCTGCAGTGGTTCCGGTCTCAACCGGTAGAGACGGCGCTGTGCGTCCACCGTGGATTCCACAAAACCCGCCTCGCGCAGCACGCGCAGGTGCTTCGACACGGTCGGCTGCGACATACGAAGCTGCCGCTCGATCTCTCCCACCGACTGTTGGGACGAGACCAGAAGGCTCAATATCGCGCGGCGGTTCGGCTCGGCAATGATTTCGAAAACGGATTCCACGCTCCTTATATACTCCATTGCGCATATACGTGTCAAGGTATATTTGCAGAGGGGCAGGCGACGGTTTCAGTCGGCGCCCGGGCATGCGCCGTAGTGACGCAGCCACTCCACCATCGGCGCCAGCGCATCGGGTTGGGTGCGATAGTGAGTTTCGCCTCCCTCGCGGCGATGCCGTACCAGCTTTGCCCGCTTCAGCACCGTGAGGTGCTTGGAAACAGCAGGCCGGGATAGGCCCGCGTGCGCACAATCGCCGAGGCCCTGCTCTTAGACCATTTCCCCCACTCTTTGGGAGATACCCGGTATCAGAATACCCAAGCCAGGGTCGCTGGAATCAGTTTGGGTATGCAGTTTGGAGTCGGGTATGCTTGGCTGAAATGCACCCTGCGGTCGCAAACCCAGTCATTGAATTTCGCGATGTCTCCTACGCTGCGGGCAGCACCCAAGTTCTTTCGGGGGTCAATCTGCAAGTCCAGTTGGGGGAGACCCTCGTGCTCCTGGGACGCAGCGGCTCAGGCAAAACCACAACCCTGAAGCTGGTCAATCGGCTCTTATCGCCCGGTGCTGGAGAAGTAAGGGTGAGAGGCGTGCCAAACACATCCGGCGATGTGATTCGCCTGCGGCGCGGTATCGGCTACGTTATCCAGGACGTTGGTCTGTTTCCGCATTTCACCGTCGAACGAAACGTCGGGCTGGTGCCCAGGATCGAAGGGTGGCCGGACGAACGAATTCGTCTTCGCGTGGAGGAGTTATTGCGATTAGTGGGGCTCGCTCCAGAGATGGCGTCGCGTTATCCACATCAGCTTTCGGGAGGGCAACAGCAGCGGGTCGGTGTGGCGCGGGCATTGGCCGCAGATCCCGAGATACTCCTCATGGACGAGCCGTTCGGTGCGCTTGATCCTCTTACGCGAGACGATCTGCAACGCGAGTTTCTTTCTTTACAGCAGAGACTTCGGAAGACCGTAGTTTTTGTCACACACGACCTGCGCGAGGCGTTGCGGCTCGGATCGCGTATCGCCCTGATGGAAGCGGGGCGGCTGGTCACCGTCCTGACGCCACAGGAGTTCTTGCGATCTACCGATCCGTGGGCGGCCGCCTACGTGAGGGCATTCGGAGAGGGGCTGGAGTCGGCGATAAATCGAGGCACGTCATGAGCGTTTTCCGATTCATGTTGCAGAACCAAAGACAGGTGCTGGAACTCACGCTGGAACATCTCTGGCTGGTCGGGCTGTCTACGCTGTTGGCAGCGCTGATCGGCATACCGCTGGGGATTGTGATCGCGCACCGGCCGGGGTTGAACAAGCCGGTGCTGGGGGGCGCTAACATTATTCAAACGATCCCGAGCCTCGCCCTCTTCGGATTTTTGCTGCCGGTGCCGTGGCTGGGTGCGCGTGCGGATCGGCTGGCGATTCTGGCGCTGACGCTTTACGCCTTGTTGCCCATTATTCGCAACACGTACACGGGGATTCGCGGGGTAGACCCCGCCGTGGTGGAGGCCGGGCGAGGCATGGGCCTCACCGAATCGCAGCTTCTGTTTCGAGTCGAACTGCCTCTGGCAGTGAGCGTGATCCTCTCGGGTGTGCGGGTGGCTGTGGTTATTTCGGTTGGGCTGGCTACGATCGCTGCAGCGATCGGCGCGGGAGGGCTGGGAGAATTCATTTTTCGCGGCCTGGCCATGGTCGACGACAGAGTGATTCTGGCTGGTGCAATTCCGGCGGCGATCCTGGCGCTGGGGGCGGACCTCGCCCTGGGATGGCTGGAGAGGCGTTTGCGTGCGCGATGAGCGCTCTCCATCGTGCGTCTGTGTGCTGCTCATCCTGGCGGCAGCCTTGCTGCTGCCGTCTTGTTCGCCGTCGCACTCCAATCGCATCGTCCTAGGGTCCAAGAATTTCACCGAATCCTTCCTGTTGGGCGAAATCATGGCGCAGCAGATCGAGGCCCACACCAATCTCAAAGTGGAGCGACGGTTCTATTTGGCGGGAACTTATATTTGTCAGCAGGCGATCCTGGCTGGGAGGATCGACATGTATCCGGAATACACCGGCACTGCGCTGACTGCCATCCTCAAGCAAAAAGTAGTTGGCGATAAGGCGGAAGTTTATCGCCGGGTCAGAGAAGAATATGAACATCGTTTCGGGTTGACGTTAGGTTCGCCTTTCGGTTTCAACGATACTTTTGCGATGGAAATCCGGGGCGAGGACGCTCGCCGCTTGAGTATCAGGACGTTGTCGCAGGCGACTGCGTTTGCTCCGCAATGGCGCGCCGGATTCGGCTACGAGTTCATGGAAAGGCCCGATGGATATCGAGGTCTGGCTGCAACGTATGGGTTGCACTTCGTGGAACCGCCGCGCGTGATGGACCTGGGCCTGCTCGCGCGGGCGCTCAGAGATCGTCAGATCGACTTGGCCGCGGGCAACACGACGGACGGGCTGATTCCTGCTCTGGATTTGTTTGTTCTGGAGGATGACAGACACTACTTTCCGCCTTATGAGGCGGTTCCGGTTATTCGCGAGCAAACTTTACAGCAACATCCCGAGGTTTCCCGAGCCCTTGCGGGACTCGCGGGAAAGATCTCCGACGAAGAGATGCAGCGACTGAATTACGCCGTCGACGGCCAGCATCGCGATGTGACGGAAGTAGCTCGCGAGTTTCTGCGGAAGCAGGGTCTCATGCAGTGAGACGGCGACTTAGGGCTAGGTCAGAGCAGTAGCGAGCCCCTCAGCGTCAGCACGGCAGCGCCTTTAAGGACAACACGTTCTCCAGCCATTTCACACCAGAGTTCTCCGCCGCGATCCGACACTTGGCGCGCATGGAGGTGTGTTTTGTCAAGGCGGCGTGCCCAGTATGGGGTCAGGGCACAGTGGACCGAGCCGGTCGCAGGATCTTCTGGAACGCCATAACTAGGAGCGAAATAGCGCGACACGAAGTCGACTTCGTCTCCAGGGGCCGTGACTGCTACGGCAAAAGGATCAAGCTGCTCCAGTCGTGCGAAATCGGGGCGAATGTTCCGGATTGCGCTGTCAGCTTCGTAGACGGCAATGTAGGTCTCATTCACTTCCAGAACTTCGGATGGAGGTGGGCTTGGGCCGAGAGCGTGAACCACTGCGTCCGGCGGCTTCGCGCACGTCTTCGCAAACATCGCCGGGAAATCCATTGAGAAGAGGTCTCCGTTCCTGTACACCGACAGCGCGCCTCTGAACCGTGTTTCAAACCGAACGGTATCGATTCCCGGCTGCAGGATGTTGAGCACGACGTAGCCGGCCGCGAGGGTGGCATGGCCGCATAGCTTTATCTCGCACTGGGGCGTAAACCAGCGGAGCTGGTATTGGTTACCCTGGAGTACGAGGAAGGCGGTCGCAGAAAGATTGTTTTCGGCTGCGACTTTGCGCAACATCCGGTCATCTAACCACCCATTGAGTGGGCAGACCGCCGCGGGGTTGCCGGTAAACGGCTGTTGTGTGAAGGCGTCAACCTGAAACAGGGGAATGCGCATCGCCGTATTTTACGCGGCCTTCGAAGCGTGGCGGAATGCTGGCTGCTAGCGTTCGCGAAGCGTGGACGCGTCTGGCTCACTCCTAACAGTTCCTGCTTTGCCGCATCGTCCAACCTGTAGACCGGGAGGCCCGAATGGTCGCTGCTCAAGGGGAAATAGCAGTCCGCCACCAGTTGCTGGAGCGAGTCTTCGATGCTCGCCGGCACAGCGACGCTCTCTTCAGCCTGGTCCGCGCTGATTCGATGTACGAACGGCCGATTCCGGAACGTCACCGCATCATCTTCTATCTGGGGCACCTCGAGGCGTTTGACTGGAACCTGCTCCATGAAAACGTCCTCAACCTCAGGAGCTTTCATCCCGATTTCGATCGGCTGTTTGCCTTCGGCATTGATCCGGTGGGCGGCGGATTGCCCTCCGACCGGCCATCGGACTGGCCATCCTTGAAAGCGGTGCATGAGTACGTGGCGAGAATCCGGGCCACTCTCGACGATAAGCTGGCCGAAGGAGTTCTGGAGCCACACGCTCACACGCGCGATGGCTTCCCGCTCGACACCTTGCTCAACGTTGCCATTGAGCATCGGCTGATGCACGTCGAGACGCTGGCTTACATGCTGCACCGGCTACCGCTGGACCGGAAGATTCATCAGATGCAGCCGCCAAGTCTCGTCGCTCCACCTGCAACTCACCGGATGGTTCCGGTCCCGGCCGGCACGGTAACGCTCGGCCTCGCACGGGGTAGTGACAGCTTCGGCTGGGACAACGAGTATGAGGCCCACACCGTACAGGTGCCCGCGTTTGAGGTTGACCAGTACATGGTGACGAACGGGCAGTATCTCGATTTCATGGCTGCCGGCGGCTATGAGACGCGTGATTTCTGGCGCGACGATGATTGGAACTGGAAGATGGCTCACGGCGTGTCGCATCCAGTGTTCTGGGATGAGGCGAGTGGCGGCTGGCTTTATCGCACGATGTTCGACGAGATTCCGCTGCCGCTGGACTGGCCCGTCTACGTGAGTCACGCGGAGGCCGCGGCGTACGCGCGCTGGGCAGGGAAATCGCTCCCGACGGAGCAGGAGTGGCAGCGCGCCGCCTACGGCACGATGGACGGAAGCGAGAGACTCTATCCCTGGGGATCAGAAGAACCCAACTCAAAATACGGCAACTTCGATCTCAATCGCTGGGATCCCGCGCCAGTGAACGCGTTTCCGCCAGGCCGGAGCACTTTCGGTGTCGACGGCATGTTGGGCAACGGGTGGGAGTGGACCTCTACGGTTTTCGGCCCGTTTCCCGGGTTCGAGCCATTCCCGTTCTATCGCGGATATTCGGCCGACTTCTTCGACGGCAAACACTTTGTGATGAAAGGTGGATCGGCGCGCACGGCTAAGTGCATGCTGCGATCCACGTTTCGCAACTGGTTTCAAGCACATTACCAATACGCGTATGCCGGCTTCCGCGGCGTGAGCCGCTGACAAAAAGGAGCGGATGAATGCTCGTCCATGCGATTCCCACGAATGCGACGTACGAATTTGCTGCCGACGTTCGCGCCGGCCTTACCCGGCCCGGACAGAAGGAACTTCCGTCCAAATACTTTTACGATGATGTGGGATCGGCTCTGTTTGAAGTGATCAGCCGCCTTCCGGAGTACGGGCTCACGCGGGCCGACGAGCGATTGCTGCGACGCCATTCAGATGAGATAGTGGACCGTCTCGCCGGGCCAGTCGCGGTGGCGGAATTGGGTAGCGGAAGCGGTAAGAAGACCCGCTGGCTGCTCGAAGCTCTCTGCCGGCGCCAGCGGACGCTCTATTATCCGGTCGAAATATCTCGCTCGGCACTGGCTATGTGCGAACGGGAGTTGGGGGACATCGATTCGATTAGTATTGTAGGTTTTGAGCGCGAGTACCTCGATGGGTTGCTGGAAGTGGCCGTATACCGTCAGAGCGGCCAGCGCCTGTTTGTGCTGTTCCTCGGCAGCACGATTGGAAACTTCGATCGCCTGGCCGGTGTGAAGTTCTTAGCCGAGGTGCGGCGGATTCTCGAGCCCGGCGATTCCCTCCTTCTTGGAACCGACCTGGAAAAGCCCAGCGCTCAGCTACTCCGGGCCTACGACGACGAGCTTGGCGTAACCGCTGCCTTCAACCTCAACCTGCTAGCCCGCATCAATCACGAACTCGATGCCGACTTTGACCTGGCCCAGTTTGCCCACGTGGCGAAGATCAATCACCCTGCTCGGAGCGTTGAGATGCACCTGCGGTCGAAGCGGCGGCAGATCGTGAGCATTCCGGCGGCAGAAGTTGTGGTCGAGTTTCATGAAGGAGAAACCATATGGACGGAAAGCAGCCACAAGTACTCGTCCGACGAGATCATCGTGGCCGCGCGCCAATCCGGATTCCGCTGCGAGGCTCAGTGGATCGATGAACAATGGCCTTTTGCCGAGAACTTGCTCATCGCGGAGTGAATTCGTGATCAAGCCATCCTGTGATCGGCATCTGTCCGGAGTCGCTCCTCAAGATACTCCTGACTTGCGCCACGCGCGCAGGTTGATCGCGCTCATGACGATGCAAAACACGTTGGCGGGAATGAAACCCAGTTGGTCCGTTCTGAATCCGATAATGCATATGAGTACGCCATTGACGCCGGCCAGAGCCCAGCCTTCCCAGCACCGCCGTCCAATCAGAATCGTGGACACAACGGTCAGTACGCAAGATAGATAATCAAGCCGCAACACAAATGAAGACCTCCACAAACATTGTCGGCGAAAGAAGCGGGTCTTGGCCGTGATTGTGCCCTTTCGTTACATGACCGAAGTGACTTGACGTAAAATCGTGGCTTTCCCTGAGGAGGAACCGATGCCGAAAGAATGCAGCCACCTTGATCAAATCAAGTTCAGAAACACAAACAAGCACGTGTGTGAGGAATGCGTGAAAATGGGAGACACCTGGGTCCACCTGCGCCTGTGCCTGATTTGCGGACACGTGGGCTGCTGCGATTCTTCCAAGAACAAGCACGCCACCAAACACTTCCACAAAACGCAACACCCTTTGATCCGTTCGATTGAACCGGGAGAGGCCTGGGTGTGGTGTTACGTAGATGAGATCGAGCCAGGGGAACTTGTTGCCTGACGGCGGGCTTGATTGCCCACGATTAATGGCGCGACCGAATGCGGATTTCTGTATCTAATTAGTTTGTTCCGCCTGGGGTTTGCGGAATTCCCTGTTTCATCATTAAGTCTGAGAGCAACCATGGCGAAGCCAATCTTGCTGACCGTTGACGACGATCCCGATGTCTTACGGGCAATCGAGCGAGATTTGCGATCGCACTACGGGTCTGAGTATCGCGTTCTGAGCAGCGACTCCCCGGAAGGGGCGCTGGATCTCCTCAAGGGCCTGAAGGTTCGCAACGACGGGGTAGCCCTCCTGCTGGCGGATCAGCGCATGCCGCACATGGATGGCGTCGGGTTCCTGCAGGAAGCGCGGCAAATATTCCCTGACGCGAAGCGGGCTTTGCTCACCGCGTATGCCGACACCAACGCCGCCATCAGCGCCATTAACCAGGCCAGCCTTGACTATTTTTTTATGAAGCCGTGGGATCCTCCCACGGAGCACCTGTACCCACAACTGGACGACTTGCTTGATGACTGGAAAGCTTCATACCGTCCCGGGTTCGAGGGAATTCGGGTATTGGGCACGCGATGGTCTCCACGATCGTACGAACTGCGGGATTTTCTGGCGCGCAGCCACGTTCCCTACCAGTGGATCGACGTTGAGGGCTCGGCCAACGATCCAGAAACCAAGCGGCTGCTCGAGGCCCTCGGGCCGGATGCGAGTGAACTTCCTGTGGTCCTGTTTTCGGATGGGACGAAGCTGCTCAACAGTGCGCCGGCCGAAGTGGCGCAGAAAGTTGGCTTGCGAACCCGCGCCGAAACCAGCTTTTACGACCTGGCGATTGTGGGTGGAGGGCCGGCCGGTCTGGCGGCTGCGGTCTACGGCGCTTCGGAGGGCCTGCACACGGTAATGCTGGACCGCGAGGCCCCGGGAGGTCAGGCCGGAATGAGCTCTCGGATTGAGAACTATCTCGGATTTCCCAGCGGGCTCAGCGGGGGCGATCTTGCCCGACGTGCAGTGGTGCAGGCGCGGCGTTTTGGAGTCGAAATCCTGGCCCCGCAAGAGGCGGTCGGCGTCCGTGCGGAGGGACCTTACCGGATCGTCAAATTGGCCGATGGCAGCGAGATTTCCTGCCATGCGTTGATGATCGCGACCGGAGTGCAGTGGCGGCGGCTGGACGCCCCGGGCATTGACCGGCTGCAAGGCGCGGGAGTTTACTACGGCGGCGGCGCTACGGAAGCGCTCTCCTGCAAGGGAGAGATGGTCTACGTCGTGGGCGGCGCAAATTCGGCAGGCCAGGCCGCGATGAATTTTGCCAGATACGCGGAGCGGGTCGTGATCCTGGTGCGCGGGGAGTCACTCTCCGCCACGATGTCGCAATATCTGATTGATCAGATCAAGGAGACTCCCAACATTCAGCTGTGGACACATGCGAGCGTCGCCGAGGTGCATGGCGAAACGCACCTGGAAGAGATCTCGGTCCTGTGTTCAGACACCAACAAAGTGGAGCGTGTGCCGGCGAGCTCAATGTTCATCTTCATTGGAGCTCTGCCGCGGACCGATTGGCTGGCGGGCACCCTCGTGCGAGACGACCGCGGATTCATTCTGACCGGTCCGGATCTGATGCAAGGTGGACAGCGTCCCAAGGGCTGGGCGCCGGATCGGGATCCGTTCCTGCTGGAAACGAACGTACCGGGCGTATTTGCGGTGGGCGACGTGCGGCACGGTTCGGTCAAACGCGTGGCTTCCGGAGTGGGCGAAGGCTCGGTCGCGGTGCAGTTCATCCATCAGTATTTGAGCAAGGTATAAATGGCCGAAACATCAGAACTCCTGCGTCGCGTCCCCGTATTCGAAGGATTGCCTGATGACCAGATCGCCTGGTTCCTCAGCCAATCGGAAGAGATGCATCTTAAAGCCGGGGATGTGTATTCGCGCCAGGGCGACCCGGCTGATGCCATGTTTGTGATTCTCGAGGGGCAGCTTCAAGGTCGGGGAGAATTCGCGGGGGACACCATCATCCTCGACCTCAAGGCGGGCGACGTCACCGGATTGCTTCCGTTCTCGAGGATGAAGCAGTTTCGCGTGAGTGGGCGAGCCGAGACAGACAGCCTGGCCTTGCGATTTTCTGCATCGAAGTTTCCCAGTCTGGTGCAGAAGATGCCGGAACTTACCCAGCGTCTTGTGGGCTTAATGTCGGACCGAATCCGCGAGACCACCCGGTTCGAACAGCAACGGGACCGGCTGGCTGCCCTGGGCAAGCTCTCGGCGGGCCTTGCCCATGAACTCAACAATCCTGCATCGGCTGCCAAACGCGCCACCAGCCAACTGCGCGACATTCTGAAGCGGATCCGCGATGCCAGCCACGAACTGGGAAGGCGCGACCTTACCGCAGCGCAACGATCAGAAATTGAGAAATTAGAGGCTTCGCTGGTTCAGACGGACGGGCCTCCACCAGATACCCTCACCGCCAGCGACCTGGAGGACCACCTGGACTCTTTGCTTCGCAGTCATGGGCAAAGCGATCTGTGGCAGCTCGCCGCCGATCTCGCTCGCAGGAATTTCAAGCCCGAAGCGTTGGAGCAGCTGTTCGCCTCGCTCGATGCGGGTACCGCCCGGGCGGCCCTGGTAAGGATTTCGGCTTCGGTGGAGATCGCGGACTTGTTGAACCAGATTGAGCACAGCACGTCGCGGATCTCCGAGCTAGTGGGCGCGATCAAGGAATACACGTTTATGGACCAGGCGCCCGTCCAGAACGTAGATATCGTGAAGACCCTGGAGACCACGCTGACCATCTTGAATCACAAGCTGAAACGCGGCGTGGTTGTCGAGCGCGATTATCAGAAAATCCCACTTCTCGTGAATTCCTTTGGGAGCGAGCTCAACCAGGTCTGGACCAACCTGATCGACAACGCGATTGACGCGATGGGCGGAAAAGGTGAACTTCGAGTCCGCACCTATCGCGAAGACGATTGCGTCGTAGTCGAGATCGCGGACAACGGTCCTGGAATTTCTGCTGAGGTCCGGCCCCACATCTTCGAGCCTTTCTTCACCACCAAGGGAGTCGGGGAAGGAACTGGGCTTGGCCTCGACACCGTCCAACGCATCGTGAAAAAGCACCGGGGCAATATTCAGGTCCGTTCCAAACCTGGAGATACATGTTTCCAGGTGCGGCTGCCGTTGGCGCAAGCTCCCGGCTAACACGAAAAGCGGCGGATTGGATCACCGCCATTTCTCAGCCGCGAGTTTCACCTCCGCGAATGGGTTAGACAGATCTTCGACGATCAACATCGACACCACCGTCGAAGCCGAAAAACACCTCCAACTGCCTCACCGCCCCGGTCCGCTCGAAGACAGCAGCACTGGTCTCGGCGTCAAGGCTGAGGCCCTCCAGAGTGCGGCGGGAACCGTCGGCGGAAGTGATCTCGATCCGCGGCGGCCCCGGTTGGTGAGCCACCACGGGCACCTGGCAAGTGGTGAACGCCAGCGTGCCGGGTTCGAGGTCGAGGCTGCACTCCCGGCCATCGAGGCCGTAGAAGCGGAATGTCCTCGCCTGAGCCAGGAACTCGCCGCGGCTCACCAGATGGGTGCAAAAACCGAGCCGCCCATCTTCGACCGCGACGCCCATCTCGCCGAGCCGCGTGATGAGATCCTCCTTCACCTGGCCAGTCATTCCCGGCTGCTGCACTCCCACAAAACCCGGCGTATGAGAATAAGGATCGGTAGGCATCGCGCCGTAAACCTCCGGCGGCTTGTGGACGCCGATTCCCTCGCGAATCTCGGCATACTGGCTGCGAAGGCGCTCCACAATCGCGGCATCCTCACCGGCACGCGAGGCGCGGTCCATCACTTCCTGAACCGCAAGCAGGAGCTTCGAAACCATGTGCCAGTAGATGCACCCTAGCCCCTCGTACTTATAGAACGTGCCCGAGCGGCCGGTGAAGGACTGATGATCGAACACTTCCTCATACAATCCGAGGATCTGCGCGCTCTCCTGCTCGGGCAGCCCGAGCGGCACGAGCGCCGCCTTCAGCAGTGCACCGTTGCGGAACGCCGCGTTGAAGTGAGCCACGCCGTTCGAATCCTGAACCACTATGCGCCGGTCGCCGCGCTCAATCATCTCGGATAGCGTTTTCGACTTCGCCAGAGCTGCAGCGGGAATGTTGTTCTTCTCGAAGAAGCCGGGAAGCTTTCGGTCGGGATACAAGACATAGCTGTTCTGGTCGGCGCGGTAGAGGCTGCTGCTCCGAAGGGCGTCGAGCAGCGCGGCCGATTCCCGGGCTGAAAGTGCGCCGGAGCTGAGCACCGCCACCTGGCCTTCGAGCATCTCGTAAAGGCGCCGTATCACGATCCCGTCGCCCGCCAGGCTCATCAGGTTGTAGGCATGATAGAGGCCGTCGCTGCGGCGGTTGGCGCGAATCGAGTGGTCGATGTGCCGGAGCGCCACTTCGCAGAAGGCGCCTAGCTGCGCGACGCTGATCGGTGTTTGGGCTCCTGAGAATCCCTTGGCGTAGAGTCCGGCCCTGTAGTCGCTGCCGACGGCACCCAGGGAATCGAGGACAGCCTTGCGGTCGCGGTCCGAGATCGGGCCGTCGAGCAAGCTCGCGTATTGCTCCAGCGCCTCCGCCACCCGATGAAAGGCGTTGGCGACCTCCGTAGAAACCTCGATCGCGGGAGTCCCGGCGGCGGCGAAGAGGGTGCGGGCAAACGACAGGAAACGGCGCAGGTAACAGAGCGTCACCATCGAGACGCCGTAGCCGACCAGCGCGTTGTTGGCATCGTTCCACTCCGGCCGCTGCGTGTTCATCCACAGACCAGCCTCAGGGATATAGTTGAAGAGCCGAGCCAGCGCCAGAACCAGCAGCTTTTCCGCCATGTTTACACGGTAAGGCGCGCCGTCCACGCCGAGCAGGGCTTTGCCGTCCGCTCCCATCGCGGCCGCGCTCAGGCGGATCTTGCGGTCGAGGGCGGCGTCGAAGTCGATGGTGTTGTGCGGATCTTCGAGTAGCGCGTCATACGGCTTGATGCGGTAGGGAACGTTGGCGTAGGAGAAGACGCGGCGGGCAAGCAGGCTCGGCAAAGCGTGGGGATGGTAGCGGGCTGAGACCTCAAGCAGCTTCAAGAGGTAGACGGCCTGGTGGTCGCCCCAGTATCCAATGTGAGACCAGGCGTCGTGCGGATCGAGCACCTCCCAGTCAAATCCGTCGCGCATGATGCGGTACGGGTTGTAGCCGTCGGCGGTGGAGGCGTCGGCGAACTTGAAGATCATGCTCTCGAT
>Ga0187818_10000258_pt1 | contig 17626 bp, 16 predicted proteins | sample NC_wetland_sal_i_14_FD_130581 | JGI IMG/M metagenome (GOLD analysis project Ga0187818, IMG submission 130581) | Wetland sediment microbial communities from Neuse River Estuary, North Carolina, USA - SO4_3 | ecosystem: Environmental > Aquatic > Freshwater > Wetlands > Sediment | place: USA... | reverse complement strand
CGATTTGCCGGCCAGCCTGCCGCGCTGGCGGTCGACCGCGGCGGACACGTCTACGTCGCCGGTTCTGCTTCTGTTGGAAACCGTGTTACAGGTTTCGCGCTCAGACTCAGCGCGGGACACAGGGCGGGACACATGGATTGGTACAGACATTTCGGGGGCTCTGACGAAACCAGAGTCTCCGGCATTACGGCTGGACTGCCCGCCAGCTTGTTTGTCTGCGGATCGAGTTATTCCCGGGATTTTCCCGTCACTGCGGGGGCGCTGGCACGCTATCCCGGTCGGGGCAGCGACATGGTGCTGCTGCGGCTCTCTGCCGCCAGTGGCAGAGCGACGTACGGGACTTTCCTTGGCGGCAATGTGGCTGCCGACATCGCTCCGATGAACAACACGGCAGTCGCGGTTCACGCCGATGCGGCGGGTGATGTGTGGGTTGCCGGCAACGCGATTGGTCATCCGCGATGGATTACCCAGAATGCGGCCCAGCCGCAGTCGCACGGCAACACGGATGTGTTCGTTCTTAAGTTGAAGGTGTCGCTCGAAAAGAAATGACTACGTCCGTAATGGTGTCCTCGCGGCCAGGCCGCCGTTGACACAGGCAGCGCGGGCGAGTCGCCCGCGCCCACACATTCTCAGGCTACACAACTTCAGTCGTAATACTCCAACCCCAGGTGCGTGATCAGTTCCTCTCCCTTCAAATGTCGCAATGTGTTCTTCAGCTTCATCAACTGAATGAACAGATCGTGCTCGGGATACAGGCCCGGCACCGTCATGGGAGACTTAAAGTAAAAGCTTAACCATTCCTGAATGCCACGTCCGCGCAGCTCCGAACACCGCTGCGCCAGATCGAGGAACATCACAAGATCGAGCACGATGGGCGCGGCCAGAATCGAGTCGCGGCAGAGGAAGTCCACCTTGATCTGCATGGGATAGCCGAGCCATCCGAAGATATCAATGTTGTCCCAACCCTCTTTATTATCACCACGGGGAGGGTAATAATTAATGCGAACCTTGTGGAAGATATTGCCGTAGAGTTCGGGATAAAGACCGGGCTGCAGGATGTGCTCGAGCACGCCCAGTTTCGATTCCTCCTTCGTTTTAAAAGACCCGGGATCGTCGAGCACTTCGCCATCGCGATTGCCCAGGATGTTGGTCGAGTACCAGCCGCTCAGACCGAGCAGTCGCGCCTTGAACGCCGGGGCCAGCACAGTCTTCATCAGAGTCTGGCCGGTCTTGAAGTCTTTGCCGCAGATGGGAGCATCGTTCTTCCGCGATAGCTCCAGCATCACCGGAAGGTCGACGGTCAGGTTGGGAGCGCCGTTGGCGAAGGGCACGCCTTCCATCAGCGAGGCGTAAGCGTAAATCATCGAGGGCGCGATCATTTCGTCGTTCTCGTGGAGCGCCTTCTCAAACGACTTGAGCGACTGGTGCGCCGCGGTGGGCTCGATATAAGACTCGGTCGAGGCACACCACATGGTGATCAGGCGGCTGGCGCCGCTGGTCTTTTTAAAGTCGCGGATGTCGGCGCGCAACTGCTCGGCCAGATCCATCTTAGTTTTGCCCTTCTTCACGTTGGGGCCGTCAATCTTCTTGACGTAATTGTGATCGAACACGGCGGCCCGCGGCGTCACCGACGACAGGAAAGGCTTCAATTGCTCGAGCAGGCGATGGTCGAGCACGCCTGCATTCGAGGCGGCTTCGTACATGTTGTCTTCGAAGATGTCCCATCCGGTAAAGACCAGGTCGTCGAGCCCGGCCAGAGGCACGAATTCCTTGATCTTCGGCGAGCGGCCGTCGGTGCGCTTGCCCAGGCGCACGGTGCCCATCTGGGTGAGCGACCCGATGGGCTTGGCCAGGCCTTGGCGGATGGCCTCGACGCCGGCGACGAATGTGGTCGCCACCGCGCCCATGCCGGGAATCATCACTCCCAGCTTCCCTTTCGCCGGCTCGATGGTGCCGTTGTCAGCCTTCGAGCGGGAGCGTTTACTGCCACCGGCTCGTCCTGCCAATCTGATTTCGCGGCTGGCCCGCTCGGCATGGGCTAGAGCGGTCTCGCGATGCTCGTGTTCACGTGCTGCCGCGGAATTTGCGAACTGTTTGCGATGACGACGGCCGTCGGCATCCCACCAGTCGGCCATGAAAACTCCCGGACGTTTTTGATACATGATTTCCTCTTCTGGTGGCGGTGGCTCGCCACCGTCACCAAGCAGAAATAGTCTCATGGTCAAGGTCTGATTAGCAAGCGAATGCGCGCCAAACGCAGAAGATGCCGGTTCAATGGCGTGCCCTGGTCATCGAGCAGGGTTCGCCTGGTACTCGGGCGGCGCGCCTGCCTGGGACGCGTATCTCACCCGTAGTGCCTCGGCGAGCAAGTCGGAAGGCTGCGGATTAGGAAATCGCTGTACGTAAGGAACGGCAAACGATGTCCGATCAAGCGTATGAAGGTGATCGCTTCCATAGATTCTTTGAATTGGACTCTGCACAGAATCCTGTTGCATAGTGGATTTACTTCGGAGCCGGCTCAGCAGCCGCCGCTGCGAAGCTGATGTTTGCATGCCCGCCTTGTCCGCGGCATGGCAGATCTCCTGACCTCGTTGTTCTCCACCAAAAACTGAGCCCACGCCCCTCGAAATCGCACGGGGAGCGTGCTCTTCAGCCCGCCCTTCCCGTCGCAAGACGACGAAGGGCAGAACAGGAGATTCAATGATTTCGATTCGCAAATTCGCTTACGCCACCCTGCTGGCGCTAACCACCCTGAGCTTCGCGCCCTGCCTGGCCCGCGCCCAGGGGCCTCTGCAAGGCCGGTTCACGCTCCCTCATGATGTGCACTGGCAGAACGCGGTGGTCCCTGCCGGAGACTATCAATACTCTCTAAGCGACGGAATGGAAGTGCTCCGGCTGAGCAAACTCAGCGGCCCGCGCACTGGGTTTATGTTCCTGGTGCGCGAGACAGGCGAGACCAGGCCCTCTGACTTGAACCAGTTGGTTCTGGAGAAAACGCCGGAAGGCAGTTACGTCAGCGCGATGTACCTGCCGGAACTCGGCATGAGGCTGCATTTCTCAGTGCCATTGCATGCGGAGAAGGAGGTAGCCAAAGCTGCGCCACCCGCCGCAATGCAATAGCGCAAAAGCGGCCCAGGGCGGAGACCTGATCAGGCATCCGCCCTCGGTTTTTTGTTCGGGAGGTTCGAGCGGGCTAGATGGATGAGAGTAACAACAGCTAGGCCGGTCGCTCCGGGGAATTTCCCCTTACCTCATCGCTCAGGACAATGGCTTCAGCAATCTCCTTCATCGGTTTGCGCATTTGCCGGCTCTGGCGCTGCAAGGTGAGGTAGGCTTGCTCTTCACTCAAGGCGAGATCGCGCTGCAGAATGCCCTTGGCGCGCTCGACGATCTTGCGCGTTTGCAGTTTCTCGGCCAGCGTCGAGTTGGCCTCTTCCAGCCGCGCCATCTCGATTTCCGCGCCCACGAGAAACCCGATGGTCGAGATCACGCGAATTTCGCGCGGACGGTACACATGATGCTGGCGATGCTGTAAATTGATCACGCCCATCACGCGTCCGCGGCACATGAGCGGCACGGAAAGAAATCCCTCGTAGCCGTCCTCCGGCAATTCGCGGAAGAATTGAAAGCGGGGATCCTGCGCCGCCCTTTCTGGAATGGCCACGGGTTCGGCGTGCTCCGCCACCCATCCGGTAATGCCCTGCCCCACGCGCAGTTTCAGGCGGTCCACAACCTCCGGATGCGGGTTTTTCGAGGCGCGCAGCACGAGTTCGTCGCCGTCGAGGACGTAGATCAGGCAGGAGTCGCATTTCACCAGCGCGGAAGCGAATTCGACCACGCGGCTCAACACTTCATGAAATCCGTCCGCCGTTCCCAGACGAACGCCGATCTCATGAAGTACATCAACATGTGAGTCTTCAACTGCTGTTAAGGGGTCCATGACCTACCCTAGCGGCAGGCTCACGATCCTGTCTAATTCTAAATTTCGATGGCGGCGATAGAGGATTTCCTGCGTGCTTGTCGCCAACATTTAACATCGTTGGCGTTTTACGCGCATCTCTCAGGGATGTGACAGAAGACCGCACGACTCCCACGGCTTATTGCGCGGTGGACACTCTGCTAGCGCGCCGGGACCGCCAGGAACCACACCAGCAGGCCAAACAGAAGCAAGGCGCCGACCAGAGAGAACAGAGTATGCAGCGGGTGAAAATGAAAATAGGGATTGCGATTGAGACGATTCCGCGTCGCCAGCATGAGACCCTCCTTTGCACGCGCAGGGCGTGCCAACAGGGCAACTGACTACCTCTATTGTCCCACCGTTTTGCCTCTCCGGCTGCGGTTTTTTTCAATCCGTGGTACACCATTCCAATGCCTGAAAAGATCGCTTTGATTACCGGCAGTTCCAGCGGCTTTGGATTGCTGACTTCGCTGGAATTGGCCAAAGCGGGATTCCGCGTAGTGGCCACAATGCGTGACCTCGGCCGCCGTGGCGCCCTCGACCAGGCCGCGGCGGCAGCGGGAGTGAAACTTGAGATCCGCCAGCTCGACGTGACCAATTTTGAAGTCATCCCCGGCTTTGTTAGCCAGGTCGTCCACGACTTCGGGCGGCTGGACGTTCTGGTCAACAACGCGGGATTCGCCGTCGCCGGATTCGCCGAAGACATCCGGCTGGATGAACTCCGCCTGCAGTTTGAGACGAATTTCTTTGGCACGGTCGCCATGACCAAAGCCGCGCTGCCCGTGATGCGGCGGCAGCATTCAGGACACGTCATTCAGGTGTCGTCCATTAACGGGCTTCACGGAGCGTTCAGCGTCAGTAGTTACTCTGCGTCGAAGCACGCGCTCGAAGGCTGGACGGAATCGCTGCGCCTGGAGGTCCGTTCCCTTGGGATCAAGGTTGTCCTGGTGGAACCGGGGGCATTCGAGACGGACATCTGGACTCGTGGCGCGGTCATGGGCAAGGAGGCGACCCGGGACAGCTCGCCGAATTTCCAACGCAGCCTGAAAATGCGCGACCGCGTAAAGAAGATTCCCAAGGGTGATCCAATCCAGGTCGCGCGCCTGATCGCGCGCGTGGCGCAAGACCCGAATCCGAAGCTGCGATATCTCGTCGGCCGCGATGCCAGGATTCAACTCGCCATGAAACGCATCCTGCCGTGGAAGTGGCACGAGAAGGCGGTGACGAATTTCCTGAAGATCGATTGAGAGCTTTCAACGCAGAGGACGCACGCAGAGAAGGCGAGTCTAAGCTTGATTCGCAACGCGACGACTACTTCTCTGCGTCCTCTGCGTTGAAGTTTATTTGGCTTCGAGGTCCACAGTTTTTATCGGCAAGTCCCAGTGTGCGTCCAGAATCTCGAAGCGGCGCTGCTCTTCGCGGGTGTGGGTTTCCTGATCCGGAAATAACTGCTTTTTTAGGGCATCTTCGTCGAACGGTTCGTTGGCGACGGTGGCATTCTTGAAGACGATGGTGACGCGGAAATCCCAGCGGCCGTCTTCGGTGGTGTGATAGCGGGGCTGGTCCATCCAGACCTTCAGCATCCGCCCCATCTCGACTTCTTTCTTCAGCAGCGGATAGTGATTCTTCTTGAACAGCTTCAGGAATTCCTCGGCATGTCCCCACTTGGCCTTGTAGTAGTACTCAACGACGAAGGGCTGGCCGGAAGGGGCGGGTGCGGACTGGGCGGTGGCGAGTGGCAGCATCCCAGCGAATAACAAGATCGCGGGGAGAGCGTGTTGCATGGTGACCTCCGATGAGTGGGTGCCTTGCTTGTACACCAAGCGGCAGCTAAGGTCAAAGCCGCGTGTATTCCAGAATGTCGCATGCGGCTGTCATTCTGAGCGGAGTGATTGCTTCGCGAAGCGAAGCAATCACGAAGTCGAAGGATCCCTATTGGCGGGTGGCAAAACGGTCCTCGAAAGGAGTTCTCACGATGTTCCTGCGTGACCGGGGAGAACTCCCTGCATCTGCTCTGTCGGTTTCGGGGTTATAGGGATCCTTCGACTGCGTTGCCGTCCGCTTCGCGGACAGCAACTTCGCTCAGGATGACACTCGGGGTGAGCTATTGTGCGTTACTACGACGATCCGGTATTTCCACAGCAATAACCGGAATTGCCTTTCTCAGACACACGCCGTGGGCCCAAATCATTTCAGGGGAGGTCACACCAAACTTGCGCACCTGAAGCGAATATCCGTCGGGGTCGTTTCCTTCAACGATCTTGCCGCAGATGCAACACGTAAACTGAACCGACGTTTTCAATATCGGAGCCTCCACAGCTCCCTATGCTTAATACTTACTGACGGCTGACAGCTGACGGCTGTCCGCTAATTCTATTCTGCCAGTGATTCCACACGAACCACACCGCTCCGGCCACGAGCATCACCCCAATCACGGCGTCGAACTTGTGGAAGTACTTGCCCAGTTCGCGCCAGTTCTCGCCGAGCTTCATCCCAAGCCAGGCCAGGCCCAGGCACCATGGCCATGAGCCCAGGAACGTGTAGATGTGGAAACGCCCGCGGGGCATGCGAGCGATTCCGGCCGGCAGCGCGATGAAGGTGCGAATCACCGGCAGCAGGCGGGCGATGAACACGGCGAGATATCCCCAGCGCGCGAAGAAGCGGTCGGCCCAGTCGAGTTCGCGGCGCGACATCAAGATCCAGTGGCCGAAGCGCTCCACCAGCGGACGCCCGCCGAAGAATCCGATCTCGTAAGCGACCAGCGATCCCAGATTACAGCCGATCGCGCCCGCGGTCGCCAACCACAGGAGATTGAACCTGCCCTGAAACACGAAGTATCCGCCGAAAGGCATGATCAATTCAGAGGGTAGCGGGATGCACGCCGACTCGATCGCCATCAGCAGGGCGATGCCGACATAGCCGGTGGCGACGATCACTTTGCTGATGAAAACGAATAGGATTGCCAGAATCTTTTCAGTCATAAGGAGCAGGGGTCAGTGGCTAGTGGTCAGTGGTTAGCAACACCGCGTGGCCTTTGCGGTTTTACTGACCACTGGCCACTGATCACTGACCACTTCCTGCTAGTGTATCGGAATTTGCCGCAGAGTCCCGCCGGAGTGCTCGCGCTGACGAGCTTCCTAGAACGACCCTTCCTGGGTAAAGGCGTAGCCGGGCAGGGTCGCGCCCTGCGGAGTCTTGGCGACTTTCACCCGCACGGTGGGCGCGTCGGGGGCAGTAATGCCCGCCGGACGGAGCATGGCGAACTGGCTGAAGACTTCGTTGTAGACCTTGGTGACCAGGTAGTCCTGACCATCGGCTTCGCTGCGCCAGACTTGCCCGAGTTGGATGGAATTTACAGCCATGTGTCGGTCCTAATTTCAGTGGGATTGCTTCCAGACTACCGGGGCCAAGGGGAAGCGTCAATTGCCAGCGAGGTTACCGAGGGACAAGGGGCGACGTTGCATCGGCGCGCTCTGCTAAGATGTTGGCCCGAAGGAAACTCCATGCCCCGTGGTGTAGTCCCGCGTCAGCCCGCCCGCACCGGCCGCCAGGACCGTGTGGCGCGGGCACTCCCTTCGGCAAGCTCAGGGCGGGCTCTGCCCGCGAAAACCGCGGAGCGGCGAAAGAATGCAGCCCACGGCATAAGCCGTGGGTCGTCGACCAGACAATCAAAGCCAGCCCCGAAGGGGCGAAAGAAAACTGCAGCCGTGGTAAAAGCTTCCCGAGGAGCGAGAGGCTACAATCCCATCGCTCCCGAGCGCGTGGCCGAGATCCTGAAGCGTCTCGACCAACTCTATCCTGACGTAACCTGCGCGCTCACGCACTCAAGTGCCTGGGAGCTTCTGGTCGCCACGATCCTCTCGGCGCAATCCACCGATGTAAACGTGAACCGCGTAACGCCCGAACTGTTCCGCAAGTATCCGACGGTCGAGGCGTTCGCCGCGCTCACCCCGGAGCAACTGGAGCCCGACGTGCGCTCGACCGGCTTCTTCCGCAATAAATCTAAGTCGGTCGTGGGTGCGGCCAAGAAAATCGTAAGCGATTTCGGAGGCCAGGTCCCCGACGACATGGAAAAGCTGCTGACGCTCCCCGGCGTGGCCCGCAAGACCGCCAACGTAGTGCTCGGCAGCTGGTTCAGGAAGGCGGAAGGCGTGGTCGTGGACACACATGTGCAGCGGATTTCGCGACGCCTGGAACTGACCACCGAAAGCGATCCGCAGAAAATCGAGCAGGACCTGATGCGGGTCATCCCCCGCGACAAATGGATTCTGTTCGCCCATCAGATCATCTGGCATGGGCGCAAGCTGTGCCTCGCCCGTAAACCCAAGTGTGCCGATTGCCCGCTGGGGAACCTTTGCCACGCGGAAGACAAGACCTGGAGCACGGTGGAGATGCACAAGGGCGCGAAGGGGTAAACCGATTGCGCATCATTTGCGCGCAGAAACGTTAACCACGGGGAACCCAGAGGTTCACAAAGGAGCCCATGCGCACGCTGACGGTCTTTGCTATCGTCATAGTCATGAGCACTGTTGTTGCCGAAACCGCTGCCCAGACGCTACCTGCGCCTCAGGCTGTCACCGACCCGAAGAAGATATCCTCCAAGCCCAGTGCGCAGGTTGAGCCGCGCAGTCTGACCATCGAGAAGCTCTATATGACGCGGCAGATCGGCCGGCCGACGTGGTCGCCCGACGGCAAGAGCATCGCGTTTATCTCGAACATGAGCGGGCGCAATAACCTTTGGCTGGTTCCGGCGGAGGGCGGCTGGCCGGTGCAACTTACGGTGAGCGATCAGCGGGAGTCCTCGCCCGCGTGGTCGCCCGATGGGAAGTGGATCGCGTATCAATCGGACTACGACGGTGACGAACAGTGGGACATTTTCCTCGTATCGCCCAAGACAGGGAAAGTTGTGAACCTGACCCAGACGCGCGAGATCGCCGAAATGAGTCCGACCTGGTCGCCCGACGGCCGCTACCTCGCCTACGAGGTGAAGCCGAAGACTTCTGCCGCATATGAGATTGACATCTACGACACGATCATGCGCGAGGTCAAACACATCACGACCGGCACGTCGCAGGATAAGCGGAATGTGAATCCCATATGGTCGAAGGATGGAGCATACATCGTCTACACGCAGGAGCAGGCGAAGGGCACCGACTCAAACATCTTCATTTTTCATCTCGGCTCGGGGAAAAGCACCCTTCTCACGCCACACGAGGGCGAGCAGCTTTATTTCGCGAATGACATTTCCTCGTTGGGAGTGGCTGACGCTCAGACTGTTCTGTTTACATCGAACGCTGCGAACGGTTATGAGAATGTCGGTATGATTTTGGTAGGCACTCGCGGCGACCCGCACCCGGGCGAAATCAAGTGGGTTACGAAGGACCAGCGGGAGATTCGCGGGAGCGAGTTTTCGCCTGACGGCAAACAGATTACCTTCTGCGCAAACGTCGACGGCAACGAAGACATCTACCTCTACGATCTCGCTACCGGAAAGTCGACGGCGCTCCCGATCCCCAAGGGCGTGAACGAGCCTGCTGGCGGGCATTCGGCTTTCACCAAGGACGGCTCACGTCTGCTCTATTATCACAACGGTCCGACGGCGCCGGGCGATCTCTGGGTCTATACGCTGGCCACTGGCAAGTCGCAGCAGATCACGCACTCGCTGGTTGCCGGGGTGCGATCGGAAGACATGGTCGAGCCCTATCTGGTGCACTATCCCAGCCGCGACGGCAAGTGGACCATCTCCGCATTTCTTTACGTGCCCTTCAACATGGCGCGGAACGGGCAGAACGCGGCCATCGTCTACATCCACGGCGGGCCGACGTCGCAGACGCTGAATTCGTTCAATCGCTTCGTGCAGTACGCGGTGAATCAGGGATACATGGTGCTGGCGCCCAACTACCGCGGATCAACCGGCTACGGCAAAGAATTTCAGCAGGCGAACCTGTTCGACATGGGCGGCGGCGACTTGCAGGATGTGCTGGCCGGCGTGGACTGGATCAGGCAGACTGGCCACCTCGATCCCAAGAAAATCGCAGTGATGGGAGGAAGTTACGGCGGCTACTTGAGCATGATGGCCGTGACCAAGGCGCCGGAACTCTGGGCGGCGGGCGTGCCCATCGTGCCGTTCGTGAACTGGTTCACGGAAATCGAGAATGAAGATCCGGTGCTGCAACAGTCCGACCTTGCGACCATGGGGGATCCGGTGAAGAACAAAGCGCTATACGAGGAGCGCTCGCCGATCAATTACATTGACCAGATCAAGGCGCCGCTGATCTTGCTGGCGGGAGGTCATGATCCGCGCTGCCCCAAGGAAGAGACGCAGCAGGTGGTGGATGCCATCAAGAAGCGGGGCGGAACGGTGGACTACAAGATCTACGAAAACGAAGGCCATGGCTTTGCCCGCGTGGAAAATCAGATTGACGCCTACCAGCGCGTGGCGGACTTCTTGCTGGCGCATGTTCCGCCGGCGGACTGCGCCTGTTCCGTGACTGAGTAAAGCTCCCAACCACAGAGGGCACAGAGGATCACAGAGGATTTAGGGGCGTCAACATCGCTCGGCAAAGGCTTGCACGATCGCCTTGACTAACCCGGGAATCGTAAACTCCTCAGCCGCGATGTCTGCTGGCAGGCCGAATTCGCGCAGAGTTGAAGAGGTCACCGGGCCGATCGAGGCAAGGCGTATCCCATCAAGACCCGTGTGGCCGCGGGCGTCTTGCCCGCGCATTGCCCCCAGCTTCCGAGATGAACGGCCCGAGCGCAACAATTCCACAAAATTTCTGACGGTCGAGGAGCTGGTGAAAGTCACGACGTCCGGGCGACGCTTCGGATTGTCCAGTGTGGCTTGCAACCGCCGCCCGGAAGATAGCGGCACAACCGTCTCGTAGGCTTCGATCACATCCACCCGCGCTCCGGCTTTGCGCAATTCGCGCGGGATCACATCCCGCGCAACTTTGGCGCGCACCAGCAGAACGCGCTTCCCTTTTACCCTTTTCTTCAGGCTTTGCACGACGGACTCAGCCACATATTCCTTCGGAACAACGCCAACCGTCAGCCCGCGCTGCTCGATCGCTTTTTTTGTGGCAGGTCCGATCGCGGCAATGCGGATGCGGCCCCCAGCGGCTAAAGCCGGGCCTTTCTTTTCGCCCTTTACGGCACGAGTGAACTCGTGCCCTTCCCGATGCTTGTTTTTTGGCAAATGCAACTTTCCCAGCCGCTCCCACATGGCTTCGACGCCATTGACGCTGGTCAGGATCAGCCAGTCGTAAGCGGCGAGATTCTTCAGGGCCTCGTCCAGCGGCTGGAATGACCTCGGCTTGCGAATCTCGATGAACGGGATTTCTATGACCTGTGCGCCCAGCCGGCGCAACTCCGCCGACAGCGCGCCAGCCTGATGGCGGGCCCGGCCCACGAGCACGCGCACTCCGCTCAGTGGCTGGTTCATCGATCTATCGGCATGCTTGCTCATGGTCAGAGTTGGCGGGCAGGAGTTCCTTCGACTTCGCTCGGGACAGGTCCGCTCCACACAGACTTACTCCTGCTCCTTCTTCACGCCGAGCCCCCGCTCCCGCATCAGGCGCGCGACGCCGGAAACTGTCGTATCCGGGGCGCGGCCTAAGGACGCGATCACATTTTCCTGTTCTTCCGGAGTGCGGTTCTGGCTCAGCTTAAGCTTGGCTTCAACGTCCCTCACCCTGATTTCGAATCCTACGATGTGGCTCAGCATGCGCTCGCGGTAGGCCTCGCTCAGGCTGGCCCACTGCTCGGCATAAGCCGGCTCGAAGACTCCCATCAACTCGTGGAGCACTTCCAGCAATTCCTCCGGCGTAGAAAACACGCGCGCGTCTCCGTATACATGCATTGCGCCATAGTTCCAGGTAGGAACATTTTCGCGGGTGACATAGTTTGAAGCAGATACGTAAGAGTGCGGGCCATGGAAAATAGTCAGGCAGCGCGGATGCTGCTCGAGGTGGCGCCAGTGCGGATTCGCCTTGGCGACGTGGCCGCGCAGGATGAGTTGCTCCCCAGCTTCGCGAATCGCGAGAGGGAGATGCGTAGCGAACGGGTCATCGTCCGTAGACGAGACGAGGATGGCAAACGGGTTCGCCCGCATGAACGAGATCGCAGTGGCGTGATCGCGCAATCGGAAATGTTCAGGAATGTACATGGCGGCATTCTCGACCGTACTTCACGGCTGCGGCGGGACGGCCAGGCCGCGGCCGTATACAGCTTCGAGAATAGCATCGCCGCCGCGGCTGAGCAGCGCTGTGCCGGCGTCGTTGCCGAGTTTTTCCGAATCGTCTCCGTCGCGGCAATCGCGCAGCAGTTTCGAGCCGTCGGGATCGGCGACAATGGATTCGAGGTGAAGGTAGATGGGGGCTAAAGCCCCAGCATTCTTGGCAGCAGTATTCGCAGCGCTAAAGCGCTGCGCCACCCCAAACCCGGATTCATCAGCCGCAGTTGTCTCCTCGCGCCGCACTTCCGCGAAGGCGCCGATGGGGACCTGACAGCCTCCGCCGAGGCGGTTGAGCAAGGCGCGTTCGCAAGTCGTGGCGGCGCGGGCGGCGGGGTCGTTTAGAAAAGCGAGCAGTTCGCGCGTGGTGGCGTCGCGTTCGCGGATTTCGATCCCGAGGGCTCCCTGGCCAGCGGCGGGGCACATGATTTCGGCGGGAATAATCTGTCTGACCAGTTCGGTCTTGCCCAGGCGCTTCAGTCCGGCAGAGGCGAGGATGATGGCGTCGTATTCTCCTTGTTCGAGCTTGCGCAGGCGCGTGTCCACGTTGCCGCGCAGCGGGTGAATGTCGAGGTCGGGGCGAATGGCCTTGAGTTGCGCCTGCCGGCGCAGGCTGGACGTGCCAACGCGCGCGCCCTGCGGCAGATCTTCGATCTTCCCGTAACGGCGCGAGCAGAAGGCGTCACGCGGGTCTTCTCTTTTTGTAATTGCTGCGATTTCGAATCCGGCGGGAAGTTCGGTAGGCAAGTCCTTTAGTGAATGCACGGCGAGATCGACGCGGCCGGCGGCGAGCGCTTCCTCAATCTCTTTGGTGAACATCCCCTTGGTGCCGACTTTGGCCAGCGCGACGTCAGTGATCTTGTCGCCGGTGGTGTGGATGATTTCAATTTCGACTTCGTGACCGCGAGCGCGTAGGAGTGCCGAGATATGGTTCGCCTGCCAGAGCGCGAGTTGGGAACCGCGGGAGCCGATGCGGAGGCGAGGCCTCACTGACGTGTCCCCACTTCGTCTTTCTTCGCAGCCGGCTGCGCCGCTCCGTCTTTCTCTTTGACCTGCAGATTGAATAGACGCCGGACTACATCCACTACCGTCGTTGCCTCTGACTCCTTCGCCGCGGATTTCAGCGTGGTGATCGGCGTGTGCATGACTTTGTTGATGATGCCCCTCGTCAGGGCCTCGACCGCGATTTCCTGCTCGGGGGTCATCTGGCCCAGGCGGCCGCGCACGCGGTCGATCTCGGCCTGGCGGATAGTCTCCAGATGATCCTGCAGGCTGACGATTGTCGGCACCACATCGAGTGTGCTCAGGCGGGCTTCGAAGCGCTCGACTTCGCCGGCAATGATCGCTTCGGCAAGCTCGGCTTCCTTGCGACGGTCGGCGACGTGGCTCGACACCGCTTGCTGCAGGTCGTCAATGTCGTAGGTGAAGATGCCGTCGAGCTTCGCCATTTCGGGCGAAACGTCGCGGGGCACGGCGATGTCAATAAAGAACATCGGGCGGTTCTTGCGGCGGGCCAGGAACTGCTCGCCATGTTCGCGCCGGAAAATGGCGTGGGGCGCGCCGGTCGAGGTAATGACGATATCGGCGCGGTCGCAGGTCGCATACAAGTCTTCGAACTTGATGGCCTGCCCGTTAAATTTCTGCGCCAGGCCGATGGCGCGCTCGTAGGTGCGGTTGGCGACGAAGATCGACGCGCATCCGTGGGCCATCAGGTGGCGGGCGGCGAGTTCGCTCATTTTGCCGGCGCCGACGATGAAAACGTTCTTGCCCTGGAGCGATCCGAAAATCTTTTTGGCGAGTTCGACTGCGACCGAGGCAATCGAAACCGAAGACGATCCGACAGCGGTCTCGGTTCGTACGCGCTTGGCGACGGCGAAGGCGCGGCTGAAAAGCTGGTCGAGTTGTCCGCGCACCGCGCCCACGGCACGAGCGGTTGCGTAGGCTTCCTTCACCTGGCCGAGAATTTGCGCTTCGCCGACCACCATCGAATCCAGGCTCGAAGCTACGCGAAAAACATGCCGCACCGCATCCTTTTCGCGAAACTCGTACAGGTGGGGATCGAGCTCTTCCGGCTTCAGATGAAAATGATCGTGCAAAAATCCGCGCAGATCGGCGTGGCCATTGACGGTGTGAGTGACGACTTCCACACGGTTGCAGGTGGAGATCACCATGGCCTCTTCGATCCCAGGATAGGCCGTGAGATCGCGGCAGGTATCCGGCAGGCGTGATTCGGGGATCGCCAGGCGCTCGCGCACTTCGAGCGGAGCGCTTTTGTGATTGACGCCAATGAGCTGGAATCTCATGAGGCGAACCTGTGCATGGTGGAGAAATAGTTAGCCGCCCAGGCGGCCAGCGCGGCCACGAAGGCGAAGGTCGCAAGGAAAGCGGCGCGGCGTCCGCGCCAGCCCGAGTTCCAGCGAGTGAAGACCATGACCATGTAAACAGCCCACATCAGCACCGACAACAGGATCTTGGGATCGAGAAAGTCCACCCGGCCAATTGTGGGAGCGGTGATCGCGACGACCGAGCCCGTGATCAGGCCCAGGGTCATGAAAGGAAAGCCGAGCAGAAGCGAACGGTAGCCGATCTGGTCGATCACTTCGAGTGCAGGCAGGAAAGAAATCAGGCTGGTCGGCTTCTTGGCTTTCAGGCGGCGCTCCTGCAGCAGATAGAGCAGGCTGGCGCCGAAACTCACCAGCAGCGCGGCGTATCCCGTGAAAATGAGGGCGATGTGGGCAATGAGCCATCCCTGGTGGGAAACGAATTGGGTCAGCAGCACCGGTTGCTGGTCCAGGGCCGCGACGAACGTCAGGAAAAATACCACGGGGAAAACGACCACTCCCGGCGATGTGGTCTGGTAGATGGCATAGATGACCATGAAGAACGTCATGGAAATAAACGCCAGAAGCGATTCCCCGTTGTGCACCGAGGCCCAGACAAATCGTCCGGACAGCAACACCTCAACCAGAGATACGAAATGAAAGACCATCCCCAGGCTGGCCGCGTGCAAGGCGATGCGGCTGAAAAGATCGCTGGTGCGGCTGAGCGCCACGAAGGCGTAGACCAGTCCGATGAAGTAGCAAGCCAGGGCGAAACGTAGCCAAAGCAGAGACATAGGCCTTATAAGTACAGCAGTCTGATGAGTTTACCCCAAGTGGCGGGTCCGGGGCTTGTCCCACTGCCACCCACCGCTGCTATTCTCCCCAAGGTGGAGGATAAAGCCAACAAAGCGGGTCACTTAAGTGTGTGATTAGAATCACAGCCACGACTGCCGGACACCCTCCCTCCGCTACGGCACGCGCGTCGGGTCCGTTTGTCGCGCCCGTGGATCCGCGGACGACTCTTATGGCTTGCTGCTCGGCTGCGGCTTGGCGGCGCCTGTGCCGTGCGGATTCGGCATGCCCGGAGGCATGGCGCCCGCGCCGTGGCTGCCGCTCATCGAGCCCATGTCGCCGGGAGCGAAGCAGGTAACGCGTCCGCTGGAGGCCACCCGCAACTGCGCGGGACAGGCGCCGCTGGTCAGAGCCGGCGATCCGCCCTCGCCCTGCGCTTGCACCGTGAACAGTTTGCCCTCGGCGCTGCCCGCAACCCCGACGGTCATCCCCGGCATGTCGTAGGCCACGTAGAACGGATGTTTACTCTGGTTCGCCTGCAGGGCGCAGTCGCTGGCCGTTTTGAGTTGGGGTGCGGCGGCATGCACGTCTAGGCGGCCGCAATCGGTGGCGCCGGCTCCGGAATATTCCTGCAGTTTTTGTTGAACGGCGTCTGGAGATTTCGAGGCGGCTGCGCCATTCGAAGGCGCGGCTGGACCAGTCGGCTTATTGCAGCCGGCCAGCCCGCAGAGGGCGAGCGTAAGGACAAGGGCTACGTTTTTCATGACACCGGTGATTGTAAATCCGTGATCGTAAATCGGGAGCGGAGAAAATCGTACCTGATGTGAACGGGCGGCTCCGCCTCATCGTCCACTGGAGTTAAGGCCGAGGATTCGATAGGTGTTTGGGTTGTGGTGCAATTTGAATTCTGAAAGGGGCGTCATCCTGAGCGCAGCCGTCCTTCAGGCGGAGCGAAGGATCTCGCGTGGGCGCAACGTGTGCGTATACTGCACGCGAAATCCCTCGCCCCGCTGATGAAGACGCGGGGTGTCGGGATGACGCCTTTAAAGTGACACTTATAGGCAAACTGCATCTCGGCCGATGGCCTCGGTTCGTTGACACTCTCCCCCTCAACCCATACGATTCTCGCTTTACAGGAATTCCCATCATGCCGAATCGTCTGCGCTTTCATCGCTTTGTGCTCGCGTTTGCCGCTGTCCTGTTTCTTACTGCGGCTACGACTCCGTTTCAACCGGCAGATCCGGCCCGCTACCTTAACGACATCAAGACTCTGGCCGCTCCCGACATGGAAGGCCGCGGCGCCGGCACCAAGGGCATCACGCGCGCCGAGCATCTGATCGAGAAGCGATACAAAGACCTGGGCCTTCAGCCCGCCGGGGTCAACGGATACGCGCAGCCTTTCAGCGTCATCACGGGAGCGCGGCTGAAGTCTGACAATCACCTTGCCGTCGAGTCGGCCGGATCGAAAAGGGATCTGAACATCAACCAGGATTTTGTTCCATTCAGCTTCTCTTCCTCAGGTCAAGTTGCCGGCCCAGTCGTTTTCGCCGGATACGGCGCGACTGCCGACGAATTTCACTACGACGACTACGCCGGACTCGACGTGAAAGACAAGATCGTGGTCGTGCTCCGCTACGAGCCTTCAGGATTTGCCGAGAAGAGCGGCCATCAAGGGCTCACCCAGCATTCGCAACTGATCACCAAGGCGATCAATGCCCGTAATCACGGAGCCAAAGCTGTGGTCGTGGTGAACGGCAAGCTGGGGGACGGCGAAGAAGACCTGCTCACTCGCTTTGGCAGCGTCAGCGGCCCGGAAAACGTCGGCATCGTCTTCGTGCAAGTGAAGAACGCCGTGGCCGATGCGTGGCTGCAGGCGGCCGGAAAGTCGCTCAAGGAAGTTCAGGAGCAGATCAACTCCAGCACCAAGCCCGCCTCGTTCGCCCTGCCCGAAACACTGCGCCTGTCGCTCCACATCGACATCGAAACCACGCGCGCCACGGTGAATAACGTTCTGGCATGGCTGCCCGGCCAGACCGACGAATACGTGATCATCGGAGCCCACTACGATCACCTGGGCCGGGGAGGCGTGGATTCGCTGGCTCCATCGCAGATCGGGCAAATCCATCCCGGCGCCGACGACAATGCCAGCGGCACCGCCGGCGTTCTCGAATTGGCACGCCTGCTAGCGCCGCAGCGCGGCCAGTTGAGGCGCAGCATCCTGTTCATGAATTTCGCGGGTGAAGAACTCGGCCTGCTCGGCTCGGCGGAGTGGGTCAAGGAACCGACGCGGCCGCTCGCCAAAGCCGTGGCCATGATCAATAT
>Ga0187818_10000257_pt1 | contig 17672 bp, 15 predicted proteins | sample NC_wetland_sal_i_14_FD_130581 | JGI IMG/M metagenome (GOLD analysis project Ga0187818, IMG submission 130581) | Wetland sediment microbial communities from Neuse River Estuary, North Carolina, USA - SO4_3 | ecosystem: Environmental > Aquatic > Freshwater > Wetlands > Sediment | place: USA... | reverse complement strand
GTCGGGTCAGCCGGGGCCGGGGCCTTGCGCATCCGCGCCACCAACGCGTTGATCGGCGTCACGACGAAGAAATAAATCGCCGCCGCAATCAGAAGGAACGATACGCAGGCGTTGATGAAATCGCCCACGGGAAACAGGGACCCGTTGACGGTGAAGGTGATCGCCGAAAAGTCCGGCTTACCAACGAGGGCTGCAATCAACGGCGTAAGCAAATCCTTCGTCAGAGCGCTGACTACTCCTCCGAAGGCGGCGCCGATCACCACGCCCACTGCCATGTCAACCACATTGCCCCGGAGAATAAATTGCTTGAAACCCGATAACATGAGTTTTCCCTCCCAGTGTGGAATGGCGGTCAATGTAAACAGGAGATCGGGTAGCCGTCAAGAGGGTGACTTTCGCAGGACAAGACGATGCAATCAGCCCGTGGCCCGAGGCTCATGGGAAGCAATGGCGATCAACGGCGCTGAACAGTCTCACCTTGGTAGAGTCCTCTCAAAATCGGATTTGACAGACCGGAAATTTCCGGATAATCTAGGCGAACAAATGGCGAAATAGCCATGTGCCTATGGCTTCTCTCCCCTTGCTTCCGGAAAACGGCGAAGGCGCGACCAGTCGGGTCTTTGCGGAAACCGCGCACCCGAAACTGGTGGGCATCGCGCGCATGGCGGCCGCGGGCGAATCGCTTCGCGAGGGCCACAACGTCGAGTATTTTACCCTCGGGGCGCGTTCTCTTCTGAGCCGCGTAGTGACCCGCCGCAATCTTCCTTTCACGTGGACGATCAATCCCTATCGCGGGTGCGAATTCGCTTGCAAGTATTGCTTTGCGCGCTATACCCACGAGTTCATGGAACTGCGCGACGGCGTGGACTTCGAACGCAAGATTTTCGTCAAGCAGCAGGCGGCGGAGGTGCTGCGGCACGAACTGAAGAAGGTGAAACGTGGCGAGGAGAGCGCGATTGTGACGGCGACCGATCCGTATCAGCCAGCGGAGCGCCGGTTCGAGGTGACGCGCGCCATCCTAGAGGAGCTGGCGCGGCATACGGGGCTGGAGATCGGGATTGTAACTAAGTCCAACTTGATCACGCGCGATGCGGAAATTCTGCGGCGGGTGGGCGAGAACAACCGAGTCTTCGTGAATGTGACCGTGACCACCGTAGATGTGGAGCTGACGCGGAAGCTGGAGCCGCGGGCGCCGCGTCCCGATTTGCGGCTGGAGGCGGTTCGCCAGCTCAACCTGGCGGGCATAGACACAGGCGTGATCTGCGCCCCCGTGCTGCCCGAGATTACGGACCGTCCGCGGGACTTGGAGGCGGTGGTGAAGGCAGCGAGCGAGGCGGGGGCAAAGTACATTTTTGCCAATCCGCTTTTCTTAAAGCCATGTTCGGCAGCGGTGTTTTTGCCTTTTCTCGAAGAGCACTTTCCTGAACTCGTGGAGGTTTACCGCGCGCGGTATCGGGACCGGGCATTTCTGCCGAAAGGATACGCTGAACGGTTGTCGAAGTTGATGGCAGCCTTGCGGAAAAAGTATGGGGTTGGAAGCGAACATGCGCGCAGCAGCCGCCGGGCGCATCCGGCGCAGGTGGAGGCGCAGATGGGACTGTTCGGGTAAGAGTGGTGTCGGCGCTACACCACCATCAGATTCTCATCGGCATCACGATATAGCGGTACTTGTAGTCCTCGCCTTCGGCGGGGCGGAGTTGGCCGGCGGACTGGGGATCTTTTAGCTCGAGCCGCACCTCGCCGGAGCCGGCGGCCTTGATGAAGTCGAGGAGGTACTGGGCGTTGAATCCGATGGCCATGGGATCGCCATCGTAGGTGACTTCGATGGAATCCTCTGACTCGCCGGCTTCGGTGGAAGAGGCGGAAAGCTTGAGTTCGCCTTTGTCGAGGCGCAGGCGGATGGCGCGCGAGCGCTCATCGGCAAACTGAGCGACGCGGGAGATGGCAGCTCCAAACTCATCGCTTTTTACGACAACGGCCTTGCTTACGTCTTTGGGCAGGACAGCTTCGTAGTTCGGGAACTGTCCGGTCAGCTGCCGCGAGGTGAGGAGGCGCGGTCCGACGCGGAAGAAAAGCGTGGACTCGTCTTTGGCAAAGTCAATGGTCTCGACCTCGGAGTCGAGAAGCGATCTCAGCTCATCCATGGCTTTCTTGGGGATGAGCGTCTTCATCTCGCCGGAGACGCCGTCGAACTTTTCGACGGCGCGCTCGATATGAGCGAGGCGATGGCCATCGGTAGCGACCATGGTCATGGACTCGGGCTTCAGGACCATGAGAGCGCCGTTCAGCGTGTAACGGGTTTCCTCGGTCGCGATGGCGAAGCCGGTCTTGGCGATCATCGAGCGCAAAACCGGGGTAGGAATCTTGATGGCTCCAGCCGACGGGAAAACGGGCAGGGTGGGGAAATTCGACCGCGCCATGCCAACCATCTTGGTGTTCGAGCGGCCGCAGCGAATGCTGACCCAATGGTTCTCCAGCAACTTGATGGTGATGTCGGCATCGGGGAGGAGCTTTACATAGTCGTAGAGCTTGCGAGCCGGAACTGTGCATGCGCCTTCTTTTTTTACTTTGGCGTTGCAGGATGTCCGCAGGCTGAGGTCGAGATCGGTCGCGGTCAGAGAAAGTTTGTCTCCGGCCGCCTCGAAAAGATAATTCGAGAGAATGGGAATGGTGGTCTTGCGTTCCACCACGCCCTGGGTAGCCGTCAGTTCGCGAAGTAGTTCAAACTTGCTGACCGTGATTTCCATGGTCGTAGCGGCAGCGGCAGGAACGGCTTCTACCGGCATAGTTGGTCTCCCGACTGTAGTTCTGCTCTTTTCTTATATCAAATGCAAAAGCCAGAAAACCAGTGGCAACCACTCTCCCAGGGCTGGAAGACTGGACGAGAGAGTGGAAAACGCGCTGAAAACCGCTGTCTACGCGCTCAGTTGCTCGGTTAGTTTATTGAGCAGCCTGTTCAAATCCTTGTCGTTCTTGCGTACGGCTTCGATCTTTTCGACCGAGTGCAGCACGGTGGTATGGTGCTTGCCACCGAACTGACGGCCGATCTCGGGCAGGGACGCCTCCGTCAGGTGCTTGGCCAGGTACATGGCAATCTGCCGCGGATAAACGATGGAGCGCGAATTGTTCTTCGCCTTGATTTCCACCAGACGCAAGCCGAATTGCTCTGCCACAACTTTCTGAATGGATTCGATCGTTACTTTGCGCGCCTGCGAATCAATAAAATTCTTCAGAACCTGCTGTGTATAGAGAAGGGTAATCTCCGCAGCGGTCAGCGAGGAATGGGCAACGAGGCGAATCAAGGCGCCTTCCAGTTCGCGAACGTTAGAACGGATGTTGGAGGCGATGTAGAGCGCGACGTCGGTCGGCAGCGTGACCCGCTCCTGCTCCGCCTTCTTCTGCAGGATGGCAACCTTGGTCTCAAGATCCGGCGGCTGAATATCCGCGATCAGACCCCACTCGAAGCGGCTGCGCAGGCGATCCTCAAATTCGGCGAGCTCTTTGGGCGGACGGTCGCTGGCGATGACAATCTGCTTCAACGATTCGTGCAAGGCGTTGAAGGTATGGAAGAATTCTTCCTGCGTGCGTTCTTTCTGCGCCAGGAACTGAATATCGTCCAGCAACAGCACATCCACCGTGCGGTACTTGTCCCGAAAGCTGATCATCCGGTCGTAGCGCAGCGAGTTGATCATCTCATTGGTGAACTTGTCGCTGGAGACATAGCAGATGGAAGCCTGGGGCGTGCGGCGCTTGATCTCGTGCCCGATGGCCTGCATCAGGTGGGTCTTGCCCATGCCGACGCCGCCGTAAAGGAACAGAGGGTTGTACGCCTTGGAGGGGCGCTCGGCCACCGCTTGGCAGGCGGCCTGGGCGAACTGGTTGCCGCTGCCGATGACGAAGGCGTCAAACGTGTAGCGTGGGTTCAGTTGCGCAGCGCTGTCCCAGTCGAAGCGCGCCTGCGCCGGCCCGGATACTGCCTGGGGTGCAGCCGCGGCCGCGGCCGCCGAAAGCCCGCCGTTGTGCCGGATCGGGGTATTCGAAGGATCGTCCTCGGCGGTGACGAATTTCACATCGTTGTATCCCAGCCCCAGGTTGTCCACCGCTTCCTGAATCAGGTCGGCATATTTGTCCCCAACTTGCCGGAACTCGGCGTTGGGCACGCGGACGAAAAGCACGTTGTTGCTGGCGTGGCTGAAACGAGTCGGCTTCAACCACGTGTCGTAGGAGTGGCGGTTGATTTTCTTCTCCAGCGCGTCGAGGATGCGCGCCCAGGGGTTCGGAGGAATGGCGGAAGTAGTAACGGACATTTTTCCAACACCAAAAGCACCGGCGAAAACGGCGCCGGAATCAATGCAACCGTGATATGAATCTTCAATTCACTGCGGATCGGATTCTGTTTTGGGATATGGGTTAACGTGAAAAAAAATTTTTATGAGACGAACGGCATACTAGCACAAAAAAATCCGCCCGTCGGTGTCATCGAAAGAAAAATATTTTGCGCGGACATTCAACTGCATCGCGATTTTCTTGCGTTGTCAAGTGTCGAGAAGATAACTGCCACGGAAAAAGTGCAATGAGCGACCGCGATGATTCAAACCTCGCGCGGTTACGACATGGAGCATCGAGGAGATACTTTCACAGGTCACGGAATCGTGCGCCGTTCCGGCCTGGGGTGCGGTTTGTAATTGCCCGGATAGACGACGACCGAGCGACGACCGCCTTCGCCATCGCTTTCGGTGCGCAAATCTTTTTCCTCGCGCAGGGCGAGGTGGACGATGCGGCGCTCGCGCGAGGACATGGGGCTGAAGCGGTAGGGTTCGCCGGTGCGGCGCACCTTCTCGGCAGCGGTGCGGGCCGCCATCTGCAGTTCGTCAATGCGCAAAGAGCGAAAATTCCTGCAGTCGAACCAAATCTTCTCGTGTTCGTTGCCTTGCAGGTGGAGGACCTCCAGGGCGAGCAACTCGAAGGAGCGCAGCAATTCGCCGCCGCGCGCGAGCAGCAGACCGGAATCAGGGCCGGCGAACTCCACCAGGATTTCGGGATGTTCCCAGTCGCGGTTCTGCGCAATGGGCGGATCCACGGTGATGCGATACTTGAGTTTGAATCCGCCGTGGGTAATGACGGTCTGTAGGAATTCGCCAATTTGTTTGGCGGCAGCGACTTTGTCGGTAATTGGCATAAATTCAGTTCTCAGTTTTCAGTTGTCAGTTCTCAGTAGTTGCCGGATGCGACTGACGACTGAGAGCTGAGAACTGAGAACTATTTCTCTTTCTTCCGCGCCCGCTTCTCCATCATCTCGCGCATTTGGCGTCCGAGGGAACTTCGGTTGAGCGCCATCTGCTGCACGATTCCAATCAGCTGTCCCACGGCCCAGTACAAACATAGCCCAGCCGCCAGGTTGAAGCTGATGTAGCCCAGCATCAACGGCATCATAATATTCATCATTTTTTGCTGTGCCGGGTCCATGCCCGCCTGCGGCGTCATCCGCTGCATCACGACCATCGTCACCACGATGGCTATCGGCAACACGTAGCGCGGATCGGGCGCGGAAAGATCGTGCACCCACAACCATGGTGCATGCCGCAGATCGATGGCCACGCCCAGCATCCGATAGTACGCAAAAAGGAAGGGCATCTGGATGATCAGCGGCAGACATCCACCCACCGGATTCACGCCTTCCTTCTTATAAAGCGCCGAAATCTCCTGGTTCATCTCGGCCTTACGCGGATCGCGCAAGCTGTACTTCTTGTATTTCTCCTGGATCGCCTTGATCTGCGGCGCCACCCGCTGCATCTTGAGCATGGACTTCATCTGCGACAGGCGCAACGGCAGCAGAGCGAGGTTGATGATGATGGTCTGGATAACGATCGCCCAGCCCCAGTTGGGAACGTACTTGGTCGTCCACTTGAGCCAAAGGAACAGGGGCCGCGCGATGTAGCCGAGCCATCCAAAGTCCACGATCTGACGCAAGTCCGCTTCGGCACCGGTGATTCCGGGCACGGGCACCGACTCCAGATCCGAGAGCGACTTTGGGCCGACGTATAGGCGGGCGGTAGTCGAGCCCTTCAGGCTGCCGACGGCGGCGCCGAGCACGTCAACCTTATCCATCTGCTTGTTATTCGGATCGGTGCTGTGCGGGATCTCGAGCGGGTTGTGCAGCGTGACCATGGCGGCGTTCTGAGGATCCTGCGGCACAAAGACCGCCGCGAAGTATTGGTCGGAAACGCCCGCCCAGTGGAAGGGGCCGGGCAGCGTGCCACCGCCGTTGATCTTCTTGACCGCCAAACGCTCGACTTTGCTGTCGAACTGAAAGGAGATCTGGCTGGCAGCAAAGGCCGACGCGGTCAACTCGTCGCCGAACCCAGAAGGCCACATCGGAAAGGCCGTGACTTCCGAGCCTTTCACCTCGACCGCCGTCTGTACACCAACCACGTAACTGTGATCGAACTTGAACGTCTTCTGAACGGACACGCCGTCGCCGTCGGAATATTCGAACCTGATCTCGGCGGGCGCACTCGAACCGCTGCTGGTAACCACGTAGAGTGCCGAATTCAGCTTGTTGCGCAGATTTTCGTCATAGGTCCACAACGAAAGCGGATAACCGTACTTTTCGGCGGCGGCTTGATTTACCAGTTCCAGCGGCCTGCCTTTTTCGTCGTCCCACTTCTTCAGCACCCACGACTTGACCCTCCCACCACGGTTGGTGAACACAATGCGGTAAAGGCCGTTTTCGATGACGGTTTCGGACTCGCTTGAGGCTTGCTTGTTAGCCGGAACAACCGGGGTCTTGTTCACCGCTGCCCTTGGGGTGGATGCACGTGAGGCCGGATTCCCCGCGACTGCGCCGCCCGCCGAAGAGGGCTGCGGCGGATTGGCGGCCGGTTGTGCCTGTGAACTTTGCGGCTTAGCCGGCGGTTGCGGGCCGAACTTTTTCAAAAGCGGTTGAAACAGCAGGATGACCAGGAAGGTCAGCGCGAAGACCAGCAGCAGCCTGCGCTCCATTCCGGGTTCTTGCTGAGGATTCTGAAAGTCGGCCAAATCAGTAACTCGTCGTTTGTCGTTGGTCGTTCGTTAGCGCGGCATCGTGGCACCGAACTCCATGGTAGATGGGTTCATCGCGTTCGCCATGGAAAAGCCGGGCGCACCCATCATCACGCTGGGTGCCCCACTCATCGCGTTCTATGCCATGAGCGGGATTCTTCACTACGGGGTCATACCCCCCCTTTACAAACGGATGACATCGCAGCAGGCGCCAGGCCGCCATTAGACCGCCGCGGAGTGCGCCGTAGCGCTCAATCGCTTCCGCCGCGTACTCGGAGCACGTGGGCACATAGCGGCAGGACGGCGGGAACGCAGGGGAAATCCACCGCTTGTAAGTCCCGAGCAGCCAGAGCGCGACAATCTTCATTTCTCTCCCAACTTCTTGGCGATCACAGCAAAGGCCCGGCTGACTTCTTCCACCAGCACCGGAAACTCCACCGTCAGCGCCGACTTCTTCGGGTTGATCACCACATCCACAGCGTCCTTCAGCGCCGAGCGCCGCAGGCGCACGGCCTCGCGCAGGCGGCGCTTGATCCGGTTGCGCTGAACTGCGCCGCCGAGCAATCGGCCCACCGTGAAACCGATGCGCGCGCTGCCTTCCATTTTCGGCAAATAAAACACGGTCATATGCGCTGAGAAGTGGCGCCGCCCCTGCTTGTATACGCGCTCGAAATCGGAATGTTTCAGCAGCCGCGCCGTGCGGGGAAACCCTGCGCCCGCCTTCGCTGCGGGCTGCTCTCCACTCCGGTGAGGAGCGTCGGCGCTCACAACCAAACAATCCTGCACAAATGACGACCCTTGCTTATCCGGAGGGAAAAACTACTCGCGGAAACCCGGTTTCACGGAAACGCGCTTGCGTCCCTTGGCCCGGCGACGCGACAGCACCTTGGCCCCGCTCTTGGTCTTCATGCGTGTGCGGAAGCCGTGCTTTTTCGAGCGCTTGCGCCGGTTGGGTTGAAATGTACGTTTCGGCATTGAAAATCCCTACTCCTGAGCGAATCAACAGCCTTGAGACAAACTGTGAGTATAAATGACGGTGAGTGCGGGCGGCAAACGACGCCTCGCCACAATCCCGCGGGCGTCTGGTTCTGGCTATACTCCACTCATGAAGATAAATGGCTTTCCCTTCACCACCACCGACTGGACGCAGGTTACTCCTTCCGAACATCCGGGTGAGACCGGCATAGCGCTTTGGCGCACGCAAAGCTTCGGGGAAATACGGGTCCGGATGGTGGAATACTCGCCGGGATATGTGGCGGATCACTGGTGCACGAAAGGGCATGTGATCCTTTGCCTAGAGGGAGAACTGGAAAGCGAACTCGCCGATGGAAGGCGCTTTACCCTGAAACCTGGCGACAGCTACCAAGCCGCCGACGGCGAACCCGGCCACCGCTCTTCCACCAGGACCGGCGCCAAGTTGTTTATTGTTGACTGACGAGGATGATGGATTTCGATCCTCAAGTTATGACTCCATGTCATGAACCTCGACGACACCATCGTCGCCATCGCCACGCCGCCCGGACGCGGTGGGATCGGCGTTGTCCGGTTGGCTGGGCCGGAGGCGTGCGCGATCGCTGCACCGATGCTGCGCCTGAAGCATGAACTGGAACCAGGGCGCGCCGTCTTCGGCGAACTGATCGAACCGTGTGTCGCGGGCACGACCCCTCTTTCGGCACGTTCGCGGCACACAGAGGGGCGGACAGGAGTCTCCGCCCCACACGATCAGCGCATTGACGAAGTCGTCGTCACCTACTTCCAGAAGCCCCACTCTTACACCACCGACGACATCATCGAGATCTCCGCCCACGGCTCTCCCGTTGTCCTGCGGCACATCGTCGAGATCGCGCTGGCTCGCGGCGCGCGCCTGGCCGAGCCCGGTGAATTCACCATGCGCGCCTTTCTCAATGGCCGTCTCGATCTCACGCAAGCCGAAGCGGTCCGCGACCTGATTGACTCGCAAACTCTGTTTCAGGCAAAAGTCGCCGCCCAGCAGCTCGAAGGCGCGCTCTCCAAGCGGCTGAAGCCGATCAAGCAGAAGCTGGTGGAACTAATCGCGCTCCTTGAAGCCGGCATTGACTTTGCCGAAGACGACGTTTCGGTAGCGCCGGACACAACGATTCTTAACCACATCGCGGAGGTTCGCGAGCCACTAGAGCAGCTCGCCGCCAGCTTCGCCTACGGCAATCTGGTCCACGAAGGGTTGACGCTCGCCATCGTCGGCCGGCCGAACGTGGGCAAGTCGAGCTTGTTTAACCAGCTTGTCGAGCGCGAGCGCGCAATCGTCACGGCGCAGCCCGGCACGACGCGCGACCTGGTTAGCGAAACCGTGGCCATCGGCGGAATTCCGGTGCAGCTCGTAGATACGGCCGGCATCCGCCGCGCGCTCGACGAAGCCGAAAGCATCGGCATCCGAAAATCCATGGAAGCGCTCGCCGACGCCGACCTGGTGCTGGTCGTGCGCGACGCGACGCAACCCGCTGGCGAGGAAGACCGGGAACTCTTAAGTCAGGTCGAAGGACGGGCGGCAATCGTGGTCGAGAACAAATGCGATCTTAGGAGTTCTCAGTTCCCAGTTCTCAGTTCTCAGTTGCCGAGAGTGATGACTTCCGCTCTAACCGGCGAGGGCATCCCCGAACTGCGTGCCGCCATTCTTCAGCATGTCGGCGGTGAGTCGGGCGCACGAACCGAGACCGGATTCCTAACCAACGTTAGGCACCAGAAGCTCGTCACCGATTCGCTGGCCGCACTGGAAGCGGCCGCCAACGCAGTTGCCATGCGCGTTCCACATGAGATGCTGCTGCTAGATCTCTACAACACCCTGCGCCCGCTCGATGAAATCACTGGCGCCACCACCACCGACGATATTCTCAACCTGATTTTTGGCACGTTCTGCGTCGGAAAGTAAGAGCCAACCCTACAGCATCCAAGGAAGTCCAATCCTCGACGAATGCGAGATGCCGGTCAGCGTTTCTTTTTCACCGGCGCGAGTTCTTTCTCGAAGAACTCGGCAGCCATTTCGGCAACCCGCTGGTGCACGGCTTCGCGATCGACGCCGGGATTATCGACGAAAAATTGTGGACGCTGTTTTTTCCCGGCTTCGGTGCCGACGTCGAGGAACGTGTAATGGCCGACCCCGCCGGGCAGGATTGTGAGCGCCGCACCCTTGATGTTCGCGGCGAAGAACTGCGCATTTTCGGCGGGAGGAGCGATGAGATCGGCCGCGCCCGCGACAATCTCCACGGGCACGGCGATCTTCTGCAAACTTTCCGGCGTAAACGCGCGAGCGACGGCGGGAGCTATGGCAAAAACGGCTCGGATGCGCGGATCGCGATAGGAATCGCTGGAGTGCTGCAAGGCTCGCTGCACATCCGCTTGCTGCCTGATGGCCTTGAATTTCTCCATCAAATCCGGCATCTCAGGAGGATTGCAAGCGCCCTTTTGCTGGTCGCACCAGGCTAGAATGCGGGTCACGTCACTGGTCGCGCCGGCGAGCTCCATCATGGTATATCCGCCATAGGAAAAACCGGCCGCGGCGATACGATCAGGGTCGATCTTGGAACCGAAGCGGGGATCCTCGAGCATGTCGCCGATGACCGTGCTGATGTCTTTTGCCCGCTCCCAGCCTTCAATAAAGCCCTGGGTTGTGTACCCGGTCACTGCGTTGTTACCGGGATGATTCACGGCGACCACGATGTAGCCGCGGGCGGCGAGATAGGTGCCGAGCCATGCCATCTGCAGGGCGCTGCCGCCCGTGCCGTGCGAGAGCGCAATAAGCGGATATCTGCCGAATGCTGGGGCGAGCGGGGCATCCTTGGCGGCGCGGCCGGCGTAGAACAGGGGCGCATCGGGCGGCCCGATGTATTGATCCTTTTCTTCCCCGGCGCTGGTTCCGGCGGGATACCAAACGATGCCGATCAGCGTGTGATCGTCCGAGCCGCGCCAGTTATAGTCCTCGGGCACGGCAAATTGGCGGAGGCTGAATCCAACGGAATGGAGACTCGGTTGTTCTTTCTTGTTTTTCTTGGAGGCGAACGAAAAAGGCGTGAGGAGTATCAGTACCAGGATCAGGATGCGATGTCGATTCAACATGATCTGCCTGCGCCGCGGAAACATCGGATCCTGCATAGGCTCAATGTAGTCCGTCGTCGAGTTGGGATTGTAACCGATGACGACCGAGACAGTCTTAAATCCGCGTTTGTCCGCAGCCTGTGAAGCCGTGCCCTTCCCAAAACCTATTTATGAAACCAGTTGTATAGGACTGCTGGCCACGATGCGTGAACTCCGTGCGGCAACAGGCCGGAGTTGATGCGAGCGGCCCGATTGACGCATGGGATTGTGAAACCTGGGCGGTGTCGTTCGGCGGAAGACCAGGATATGAAAAACCTGGAAAGCCGACTCAAACTCATTCCGCAGTTTGGCTCTCCGAATGTCACGCTCATAGGGGTCAGTAACTGAAGCCCGGCAGCTCCACCCGTTTGGCTATGTGGTCCCTGATCCAGTGGGCATCCCACCACTCCTTAGGATCAATCTGTACGCCGTCGAGCTGCATGCTGAAGTGGATGTGGTCGCCTCCGGCCAGTCCCGTCTGGCCGCTCTTCCCCATGACCTGGCCGCGTTTAACCATGTCGCCCTCGTGCACCGCGATCTCGCTAAGGTGGCCATAGATCGACTGCAGCCCATACCCATGATCGACCACGATGCAGTTGCCGTAGATGCCGAGCGGCGCCGCGTACACCACGCGGCCGTCGTTCGTAGCCAATACGCCTACGTGCTGAGTGACGGCGAGATCGTAGCCGAGATGCACCTGCTGATCGATCTTCTTTCCCTGGTAGATGTAGTTCCTCACGTCCGCGAAGTTCGACTCCACCGTGGAATTGGGTTGCTGCAGGAAGGGCTGCGACCACAGGAACCGAGCTTCGGTCTTCAGGCCCAGGTCCGATAGAGCCTTATTGTTGACGCGCCGCATCTCGCCATTGATCTTCAGGAACCTCGCCACCAAGTCTCCCGAGCCATTCGGATCGAGCTCGCCCGTAACTTTTTTCAGAAAGCGGTCGTCGAGTTGCAAATCGCGCACACGGTACTGGGGCTGCTCTTTCTTGGGGAACTGGATCACCATCTGGCCGGTGACTTCGTTGCCCGCAGCATCGGTGGCGTAGACCAAGGGAACCATGCCAGCCGGCATGTTCCAAGCAAAGGCGAAGAGAGAAAAAAAGCCCGGCTTGCCGCCAGGCATGGGCCAACTGCGGAAGCTCTCTTCGCCCACCCGAACTCCGGCAGCAGTCCAGGATCCGGCAACGTTGAAAGTCACCAGGTCAGACATGCCAAGATACAGGTAATGCTGCTCGGAATCGACGTTGAGAGTCGGTGGCCGCGTCACTACGACCAGACTGCGTTCTGCGCGGGCCGTCGAACCGCGAAAATCGTTCGATGTGGCTTCGACAATCAGTCGCGCCGGGCCATCGTGAAGCTGCGGCGTAATCTTGGTACCGGCAGTGAAGTTCCAAGTACTGTCAGGCACTCGTCGCTGCCAGAGGAGACGCCGCGACGGCTGCGATTTCTCCCAGACGGGATACTGCGTTCCGTCCTGCTCGACGGCAGCAACGATCCTGCGGACGCCATGCGGGTCGCTCACTTGCACACTAATGGGCGTCGCCTGGCCGAGGGCCGTCAGCGAAGCAGGCAGGTTCACCACCGGTGTGGCGGAAAACGCCAGCAAGACTATCAGCGACACAACGACGAGAGCGACAAGAGCAATGAGGATTCGCACAATGAAGGCCAGAATAGCACGCGAGGTCAAGCGCCGGAGCGGTGGCCCCAGACCGTAGCGCCGGGACCTTGGCAGAGTTTCCGGGGGAGCCCTTGCCCTCGGAGCGGCTGCAGTGTTGCGCTGCGCGAGATATCCCCAGTTCCGTAACGTCCGCTGGAGAGCTTGGGCGCCATCGGTCGCGCCGACCGGCTGTACAATGCTCTCTGCTGGGAGATTCAAAATGGAAGTTCCGATCCACTACTGTTCCCAATAAAGAAGACTCCATGCCCAAAGTAGGCCTCTTCATACCGTGCTACGTCGATCAGTTCTACCCGCAAGTCGGGCTCGCGACATTGCGCGTGCTGAGAAGCCTCGGCGTCGAGGTCGAGTTTCCCGAAGAGCAGACATGCTGCGGCCAGCCCATGGCCAACTCTGGTTGCGGCGAATACGCGCGTCCGCTTGCCGAGAAATTTCTCAAGATCTTCGGCAAATACGATCAGGTCGTGGCGCCATCGGGAAGCTGCGTTTCGATGGTGCGCAACCACTATGCACAATGGCTGGAGGGCTGGCCAAACTTCGACCATCTGCGCACGAACACGTTCGAGCTGTGCGAATACCTGGTGGATGTCGTTCGCGTCGCCAAGGTTGAAGGCGACTTCCCTGGCAAAGTGGGATTGCACATGAGCTGTCACGGCCTGAGAGAGTTGCGGCTTGCGCGCTCGTCCGAACTCATGGTGAAGCCCTTCAACAAAGTGCGATTCCTTCTCAGTCAGCTGCAGGGCATAGAACTGGTCGATCTCACCCGGCCCGACGAGTGTTGCGGATTCGGCGGCACCTTTGCGGTGAACGAAGAGGCCGTCTCTTGCCTCATGGGCCGTGACCGGATCGCCGACCATGAGAAGTCCGGGGCAGAAATCATCACCGGCTTTGACGCATCGTGCCTCATGCATCTTGAGGGCCTTATCCGCCGCGAGAAAAAGCAGCTACGCGTGATGCACGTTGCGGAAATCCTGGAGCGCGCGAGGCTCTCATGATCGGACATGCCGAGAAAGCCGCGCCTTTTGCTGCCAATGAGCCGCGCGCGCACTGGCACGACCAGGCACTCTGGTTCGTGCGGCTGAAGCGCGATCGCCAGGCCGAGAGCATCCCGGAATGGGAGGCTCTGCGCGAAGCCGCCGCAGCCATCAAGGCGCATACGTTATCCCGGATCGCCGACTACCTCGAGGAGTTCGAGCGCAACGCGCACGCCAACGGTATCCAGGTCCATTGGGCGCGCGACGCCGCGGAGCACAACGCGATCGTGCATCGGATCCTTGCCGACCGCGGCATCACCCGCCTGGTGAAATCCAAGTCGATGCTGACCGAGGAATGCCACCTCAACCCCTACCTTGAGGCGCGCGGCATTGAAGTAACGGACACGGATCTCGGCGAGCGCATTGTGCAACTCCGCCATGAACCCCCCAGCCACATCGTGCTCCCGGCAATTCATCTGAAGAAGGAGGACATTGGCGAGCTGTTCCATAAAGAGCTGGGTACCGCAAAGGACGCCTCTGATCCGAAGTATCTGACCGAAGCGGCGCGCGCCCATTTGCGGCAGAAGTTCATGGCAGCGCAGGCGGGTCTCACAGGCGTCAACTTCGCCATCGCCGAGACTGGCGGCTTTGTCGTGTGCACAAACGAAGGCAACGCCGACATGGGCACGAGCCTGCCTCCGGTGCACATCGCCTGTATGGGGTTCGAGAAAATCGTGCCCCGGGCAAAAGATCTGGGCGTCTTCCTCCGCTTGCTTGCCCGCAGCGCAACTGGCCAGCCCGTGACCACCTACACTACGCACTTCCACGGCCCCATGCGCGGCGGCGAACTGCACGTGGTTATTGTCGACAACGGCCGCAGCGCAATCCTCGGGCAAGAAACCTTCCGCCGCTCGCTCTCCTGCATCCGCTGCGGCGCTTGCATGAACACCTGCCCAGTGTTCCGGCGCTCCGGCGGTTACAGCTATGGGTACATCGTTCCCGGTCCGATCGGTTCTTTACTGGCGCCGCTGCGCGATCCCAGCCAGTTCGCCAGCCTGCCGTTTGCTTCGAGCCTGTGTGGCTCCTGCTCCGACGTTTGCCCGGTGAGTATAGATCTGCACCACGAGCTGTACGCGTTCCGCCAGAAGTTGGTCGAGAACAAGACGGTGCCGCTTTTCAAGCGCATGGCGATGGCTGTCATGACCTACGTTCTGGCGAGGACGTGGGCCTACAGCCTCGCTGGCAGGCTCATGCGCTGGACCATGCCGCGGCTGCCGCGCGCGCTGGTGTATGGTCCGTGGAACCCGTGGGGACGCCAACGCGAGCTGCCGCCGATGCCGCGGCAGAGCTTCCGTGATCTGATGAAGCACGATCTCAATAACGAGGAGCCGAAGTGAGCAGCAGAGTCGAAGCGAGCGGCCGGGACGCGATCCTCGCTTCTTTGCGTCGCAACGCGCCTCCCGCGTCGCCGCTGCCGGAGGCGCCCGCGGCCATCGTCTACGACGACCCCGAAAAACAATTCGCCGAAACGTTCACTTCCGTTGGCGGCCGATTCGTTTGCGTCGCCAGCCTGGCAGACATCGACGCCAAGCTCGAAAAGCTCGAACCGTACACTCAGGCGCGTAAGGTCGCCTCGCTGATCCCAGGCGTTGGCAGAACGATCGCGGGCGTCGGCCGAACCAATGTTGATCTCGCCGCCCTAAAGGATCCGCACGAGTTAGAAGGGCTCGACTTCGCCATCATCGCCGGCGAGTTCGGCGTCGCGGAAAACGGCGCAGTATGGGTTGCCGGAAGCGCCCTCGGTCCGCAGCGAGCGATCTTCGTGGTTACCCAGCACCTTGCGCTAGTCGTGCCGGCTGACCAGATTGTTCACAACATGCATCAGGCCTATGATCGAATCCGTTTCGAGCGCCCCGGCTTCGGTCTCTTCATCTCCGGGCCCTCCAAGACTGCCGACATCGAGCAGGCCCTCGTCATTGGAGCCCACGGCGCCCGCAGCTGTGCGCTTTTCCTGGTGGGCTGAGTTTTGTGGACAGCTAGTGCTGTGACCGCGAATTCATTTCTACTTGAAAGCCGCGCCGAGGGCGAGGCGCCCCTTCGGCAAGCTCAGGGCAGGCTCTCGGAACCGCCGGCAGGGTGCCGGCGCTACACTCCATGCGCCTGCGGTAATAATCTGGCGGTCTGAGTACTAGAAGCTATCTCATAATGAACCAAACCGGTAAACCGAGCCATCACCTCAGGGGCTAAAGCCCCGATGTTTAGCGGCGTCGGACGGCGCGGCTGAAGCCGCGCCCCTTCAAAGCGGGTTTATGAGATGGCTTCTAGTTACGTAGAAGTGAAAGAGCCACTGGTTCTGTCGCCCGAGAGCTGCCGAAAGGTAGTGGTCTCCCGCTCACTACCTTGAGCGATCAGTGACCGACTAGATGCGTAAACGGCGGAACGTAAGCCTGCAGCAAGACAAGTACACCCACCAGGCACGCCAACGCGATACTGTGCCAGAACACGTAGCGCAAAATATCCCCCTCGTGTCCGTACCATTCTGTCGCGGTGCTGGCGACCACGATGCTCTGGGCGTCGATCATCTTGCCCATGACGCCGCCAGCGCTGTTCGCTGACGCCATCAGAATTGGAGAAATCCCAGTTTGCTGAGCCGAGATTTTCTGCAGGCTGCCGAACAGCACGTTCGACGACGTGTCCGAGCCGGTCAGCGCCACACCCAACCAGCCCAGCAACGTCCCGAAGAATGGGTATAAGTGTCCAGTTCGAGCGAACGCCAGGCCCATGGTTGCGTCCAGCCCCGAGTAACGAGTCATGATGCCAAGAGAGAGCATGGCCGCGATCGTCATCAGGGAAAACCGCACATGCCAGAGAGTCTGCCACCACATGACCACAATCTTCGGCAGCGACAATCCCATGATGAGGCCGGAAATGGCCGCCGCGATCAGGATTCCCGAACCCGTTGCCGAGAGCCAGTTCAAGCCGAAGACCGCGGCCTCAGGGGTGGGCTTCGGCACCACCGGAGGAACGCGCTGGACCAGTTTATTGAGTCCGGACACAGGAATCTGCGGGTTGGTGATGGCACTCGGTGGCGTCGACCAGGTGCTCATCGAGGTGAACACTTTCTCCGGCGTATTCATGATCTTCTTGCCGGTGAACGTGCCCCAGCAGAAAACAAAAACGCTAAGGATCAGCCAGGGCATCCACGCACGCGCTACCTCGGCCCGGCTGTAGCCGTGCGCACCGCGAGCGGCGCGCTGCTCCCCTTCCTGGTGCCCCTCGTGTCCCCAAATTCGCTTGGGCTGCCAGATCTTCAGGAAGCCGATGAGGCAGACCATCGAAACCAGGGCCGCAATGATGTCTGTCAACCACGGCCCGTGATAGTTGGAAACCAGGTATTGCGGGATTGCGAACGTAATACCGGCCACCGCAACGGCCGGCCAGATCTCCTTCATCCCCTTGAACCCGGCGTAGGCCCACACCAGCCAGAAGGGCACAATCACGGAAAAGAACGGCAGGATGCGCCCGACCTGCGCGCCCAAAGCCATCTCGCTATAACCGGTGACTGCGGCGAGTGCGATAATCGGCGTGCCCAGCGCGCCATAGGCCACCGGCGCGGTGTTGGCGATCAGCGATAACCCCGATGCCTGCAGAGGCTTGAAGCCGAGTCCGATGAGGAGCGCGGCGGTCACTGCGACCGGCGTTCCGAATCCGGATGCGCCTTCGAAGAAGGCGCCGAAGCTGAACGCGATCAGCAGCAGTTGCAAACGCGTGTCCTGGGTGATGCCGGTCATGCTCTCCTGCAGCACCTTGAAGCGGCCCGTCTCAAGCGTCATCCGGTAGAGAAAAATGACGTTCAGGATAATCCAGCCGAT
>Ga0187818_10000256_pt1 | contig 17741 bp, 15 predicted proteins | sample NC_wetland_sal_i_14_FD_130581 | JGI IMG/M metagenome (GOLD analysis project Ga0187818, IMG submission 130581) | Wetland sediment microbial communities from Neuse River Estuary, North Carolina, USA - SO4_3 | ecosystem: Environmental > Aquatic > Freshwater > Wetlands > Sediment | place: USA... | reverse complement strand
CTGGTTTTGTCCCGGGTTCGTTGCTCGGGTGCTTGCATGGGTCGTCTCCTCTAATTTATGGATGGTCCTTCTACTCCGCTTCGGTGTATTCACGCACGCGCTGAACTGGCAGTCTTACAGCCGAAGCCACCGCTGCCCGGGCGCGAATGGGGTCTGCGGCCGCCTGCTTCTCGATTTTCGTGAGCAGAGTAACAACCTGGCTGCTCAGTTCGCTGACCCTCTGAAACTCCCGCTGCGCAAGTTCTCTATCGCCCGCGTGGAACGCTCGCAGCACCTCGCGTACCGATGCATGCATTTGGCTGTGAGCGGATTCCAGTTCGTGCATCTCGAAAATGTGTCCGTAGGCCGCTAGGCCGGTGCCGTACAGCCACTGACCGACCTGGCAATCTCTCGGAGAGCCGGCTTCGGATTCACTCATCGCCAGCCGCCCGTCCAGCACAGCATGCAGCTTGGTCTTCCACGCGTTGTGCTTGGTTCTTGCGCTCGAGAAATCAATGCCTGCTGATCCGCGGGCTGCTCCGGGGCTGAGCGGCGGTGTGCCAGCGTGTGCTGGTTGGAGCGCGGGAAGTGCGTCAAATCCAACAGGCCGGTCCCGGTGGTGCGAGCGGCTGGAATTCTGCCGGTGTTCCGTCCCGCTTGCGAGCTTGAAGCGTGACACCAGGCTCTGCAGTTCAAACGCCAGGTTCGACAACTGTTCGCAAGCCTTCGCTGATTGCTGTGCGCCTTCCGCCGACTTTGCCACCAGCTTGTTGATCTGCTCTATGTTGGAGCTGATCTGCTCGGCGGCCGAGGACTGCTCGGTGGCCGCGGTGGCTATGTGGGTCACCATCTCCCCCACGTGCTCGGCCTGGCCGATGATCTGCTTCAGCGACTCGCCCGCGCGGCCGGTGACCTCCACGCCTTTCTCCACCTGCTCGGTGCCGGACTGCATCTTTTCCACCGCCGCCCGCGTCTCCGTCAGCACCTTCTCGATCATCTCGGCGATTTCCTTGGTGGCTTTGGTGGTGCGCTCGGCCAGCTTGCGGACCTCGTCGGCGACGACGGCAAAGCCGCGGCCCTGCTCCCCGGCGCGTGCGGCCTCGATGGCGGCGTTCAGCGCCAGCAGGTTGGTCTGGTCGGCGATGTCGTCGATCACCCCCACGATCTTGCCGATCTGGTCGGAGCGGCTGCCCAGTTCCTGAACCTTCTGCGCGCTTTCGCATACCGACTCCGCGATGGAGTGCATGTGTGCGAGCGTTTCGTCCACCACCGCCCCGCCGTGACGAGCAGTGTCGGCGGCCTGGCGCGCGGAGTCGGCGGCTTGGTTGGAGTTCTCGGAGACTTCGTGCACGGTGGCCGCCATCTCCTGCATGGCGGTGGCGATCTGGTGCACCTGGTCCTTCTGCGTGTCCGCGCCGGTGGCCGTCTGCGTGGCGCTGGCCGAGATCTCCTCGCTGGCGCCGGCCACGTGCTCGGCGGTCGAGGCGATGGATTGCATCATTGTGCTCAGGTTGTTCTTCATGGAGTTGAGCGCGGTAGCAGCCTTCCCGAGTTCATCCTCAGAGTCAACCTTCATGTCTTCGACAGCGAGGTTATTTGCCGCTACTTCTTGAATCATCGCGACCATGCGGGAGACGCTGCCGGCAACCGAGCGCCCGAGCAGCGTTGCTAACGGTAACCCGATGAGCAGACCGCCTGCTGCCAAACCGGCAATCCAAACCATGCTGCGGGCCTCAGAAACAGCCTGCTGGGTGCGATCGGCAGTGTTGATTCTGCCTTGATAGTCCATGAAATCAGGGACGCTTTGGTCCGCTTCATCTCGTGCTGCAGTGGCTTCGGCGCTGAAAAACAGATCAACCGCTTCCTTGGTTTTGCCGGCACTCCGCAAGTCATACACGCGCTGGACGATGGAATTGTATTGTTCCGTTGCGTGCTGCATTTTGCCGAACAAGCGCCTGTCTTCCTCAGTCGCCAGCAGTTGCTCGAGCGTGCCCATTGTGTCCATAAGCCGGCGGGCGCTCTCTTGGAAGCGGTTCCTCTCCTGTTCGCTGCCCGTGAGGAGAAATCCGCCCAGATAGACCTTCTCACTGTCGAAACTACTTCGGACATCCGCGGCTAATAGCTGCTTCTCGCCTCTCAGGTCCACCGTGTCGGAAAGCTCAGTCAGCTTTCGCATGGAGAAATAGCTGACCACGCCCATGGTAATCAGAATTGCGAACAGCACGCCGGAAGCCACCTTCAGCTTCATTCTTAGGCTTAGCTTGTTCATGACGGACAGAATCCTTTCAAAGACGTTTGCCAGCCCTTCTGCGTCGCCTCAGAGGATTGTCGATCCCACATGCGATATCGGCCATTCGATTGGAACTCTTCAGTGACTCTGGTTATGTGGGCGTTCGTTCTGAGCCATGACGCGATAAATGGGAATCCCTCATCCAGGAAAGCGGAAGGTCCTCAGTCTCTTGCCGGACCGGACACTAACGCGCCGGCTGCAAGCTCACGGCGTCCCTCGTTCTCTAGTCCGCGCCCGGCTTGTGCCCGGCATGATGAAGGACGCGGTGAACTGACGGCCTCGCGTCCGAGGCCAGTGCCGCCCGGGCGCGGCCAGGGTTGGCAGCGACAAGCCGCGAAGCGCGATGGCCGGCAGCCGACGCGGTGGGGCCGCTCTGCCCGAGCTTGAACCGTGACACCAGACTCTGCAGCTCAAAGGCCAGTCTCGACAGTTCCTCGCACGCCTGCGCCGACTGCTGCGCGCCTTCCGTTGACTCGGCCACCAGTTTATTGATCTGGTCCATGTGGTTGTTGACCTGCTCAGTTGCCGACCATTGCTCGGTCGCTGCCGTGGCGATATGAGTCACGACCTCTCCGACGTGCTCGGCCTGCTCGATGATCCGGCGGAGCGACTCGCCGGCCTGGCCCGTGGCTTCCACGCCCTGTTCCACCTGCTGGGTGCCGGCCTGCATTCTCTCCACCGCCAGGTGGGTTTCACTCTGGACTTTTTCGATCATCTCCGCGATTTCCTTGGTAGCCTTGGTGGTGCGTTCCGCCAGCTTGCGCACTTCGTCGGCGACCACCGCGAAGCCGCGGCCCTGCTCGCCGGCGCGGGCAGCTTCGATAGCGGCGTTCAGCGCCAGCAGGTTGGTTTGATCGGCAATGTCGTCGATCACGTTGACGATCCGGCCGATCTGATCGGAACGCGTGCCGAGTGCCTGCACCTTCTGCGCCGTCTCCCGCACCGATTCGGCGATGGCGCGCATGCGGGTGACGCTATCTTCCACAATCGCCCCGCCCTGGCAGGCGGTCTCCGCGGCCTGCCGCGCCGAGTCCGCAGCTCGGTTGGAGTTCTCCGAGACTTCGTGCACGGTGGCCGACATCTGCTGCATAGCGGTGGCGACCTGGCGCACCTGGTCGTTCTGGCTTTCGGCGCTGCTGGCCATGGTTGCGCTGTTGGCGGACATCTCCTCGCTGGCGCTGGCTACCTGCTCGGCGCTGGTGGCCACCTCCGAGATCACGCCGTGCAATTTGTCCAAGAAGCTGTTGAACCCTTGTGCGAGGTCGCCGAGTTCATCGCTGGATTCCACCTGCAGCCGCTTCGTGAGATCACCTTCTCCCTGTGCGATATCCTCGACCATATCGATCATGCGCTGGAGTGACCGGGAGACAGTGCGAACCATGGTCATGCCATAGGCGCCCAGCACCAGCACCCCCATGCCTACCAACACATAAACTGTAACTGCCAGGTGGAAGGTGCGGGCGTATGCCCGTCCAGCTTGGTCATCAAGGTTCTGCGCGACCTGATCCTGGTGCTTGGTAATGGCTGCGAGCAAGGCTTCGAATGCGGGATTGGATTTTTCGATGATCGCTTGATGCGACTCGGCATTATGAGCATGCAACAGCAGATCCTTGACTTCATCATTGGCTTGAACGAGTTTGTCGAACGCAGCCGCGACGCCGCTCTCCCCCCCGGCGAGTCCCTGAATTTTTGTCTTGGCTTCTTTCACCAGGGCCTCGTTCTGATGGATTAACGATTCAATGGCGTCAGGATCCCTTTCCTGCACCATCTTCTGCGTTGTACTTTGCACTTTCAGGACCAGGTCGAGCAGTTCGAAGGAGCCGTGGCTTTCCGCTCGGGCGACCGCCGCCGTGCTGCGCGCTGCAGCCGAGGAGACTCGAAGCAGATACGACAACCCCAAAATAGCCCCCACGGTGATGGCAACGGACGCAGCCAGAATCTGGGTCATCTTGCGTGCTATGCCTGCATGTCTCATAAGTCCCAACCTCAAGGCGCAAGCGGCTCTAACGGAGCTTTTCCACTCGCAACCCGAACACGATCGATCCGATCGGTTTCCCACCGTCTAACACCGGCAGGCCCACCTGGATAAGCTGCAGGCCGGTGGAATCATCCAGCTTGACAGGACCGATCCACATCTTGCCGGTCATCGGCACCTCGTGCTTGGGCAGACCCTTGTGGGTCCAGTGCTCGGTCTTGGCGTCAAACCCGGCCTTGCCACCGTCGGCTCCGGAAACAAAGACCTTTGCGATTACGTCATCTCGCTTGGTCTTCAGATACTCGGAAAGAGGAGTCTTGCCAACGGTGCGGACGAAGGGGTCCATCAAGGAAAGGCTGTGCCATTTTTCGTTGGTCATGGCTTTGGCCTCTGGCGAGGGCGGCGTCGCGTTGTAAGCCTTCACGGCACTGACAACTTGCGGGTCGGTGCGAAATGCCTCCAATTGCCGGATTTTCGCATCCAGTTTCGCTTTGATTTCTGGGGGAGCCTGGGCGAAGCCGGCGGTGGCCCAGGCAAAGACCGCCAGTGTAAGCCACAATGCTCTTGTGCATTTCATGCGCATAGTTGTGTCCTCCTCGTTGGCGTGCGGTGCGGGGTGAGCGCCCGATCATCGCCCAGAGATACATCGACTACACCCGAGCCCTCCAATAGCTTCGGCGAGCAGCCATGTCTTTTCTTTTATCGACCTTTTGGCCCGCCGTCTTCAGTTACCGTCGTGCTTGTCTCGGACATGGCAGACCGGGCTGGCCAGGCTGGCAACAGCCCGTGGTTTAGTCGCGAACCCCAGGGGCTTGAGGCGACGGGCGGCATTCTTATTTGCCGTCCTGCTTGACGAGAGCGTTGGCCATGGTGACCAGTTCGATGGGAATGGCATCCAGAGGCAAAACCTTTCGCAGGGTGCCTTGTTCGGCGCAGGCGCGGGGCATCCCGTACACCGCGCAGGACCGTTCATCCTGGCCGATGGTCATAGCGCCGCAGGAATAGAGCGCGCGCATTCCATGTTCACCGTCCGAGCCCATGCCGGTGAGGATTACCCCCAGGGCATGACTGCCGCAGGTTTCCGCAGCCGACAGCATCATGACGTCCACCGACGGCATGTGGAGCATGCCCGCGGGCTCTTTCGAAAGGTTCACCGCCAGCTTCGAAGCCTTGCGGTGGACGGTAATTTGCCAGCCGGCCGGAGCGATCGAGACCGTGTTGGGTTCAAGCGGCTGGCCTTGCGACGCTTCCTGAACCCGTAGCTGGCACAAGCCATCCAGCCGGCGTGCGAACGGCCCCGTGAATCCCGGCGGCATATGCTGCACCACCAGCAAGGGGATGGGGAAGTCTCCCGGGAGCAACGGCAGAATGCGCTGCAAAGCAGCCGGCCCTCCGGTCGAGCACCCCACGGCGACCAGGGAAATGTTCGCCGGCGCCTGCGCGAGGCGCGACCTGGGCGGCGGCTGGGCAAGAGGGGAGGCGTGGACGCCGACGGTCGTACGGCGCACACGGCTCGCATAGGCGGCCTTTACCTTGGCGATCAGCTCATCCCCGACCGCGGCCGCCGACGCGTAGCCGGCGGGTTTGGGCACATAGTCGAAAGCCCCCAGCGCGAGCGCGTCGAGGGTGGCCTCCGCGCCTTCTGCCGTGAGCGAGCTGAACATGATTACCGGCCGTGGATAGTCGCGCATGATGCGCTGGAGCGCTTCCAGCCCATTCATGACCGGCATCTCCACATCGAGCGTGACGACGTCGGGATCGAGCGCGCCGACCTGCTGCACGGCGTTCAACCCGTCTTTGGCGACACCGACGACCTTGATGTCCTTGTCCGATTGCAGAAGACGGCTTAGCGCCGAGCGCATCACGGCACTGTCGTCAGCAACCAGAACCCGAATCACTCGCGCAGCATGGTCGGTCAGTATCGTCATACAAGCTCGAACAGTGCGGTTACCGACTGCTCGACTTCCGTGATGAAGGCGTCGAGTTCCAGAGTGAACCGTGCCAGATCGAAGTCCTGCATCTGGGGAAGTTCAGCCGCGGCCAAGGCCCACGCCGGCTCGGCGGCGAGATCGACAAAGCCGATTTCCTCGAAGCCGTATCCCAAATTGCGCAGCCGGCAGAGCACGTCCGATAGGCTCACAATAGCCACCAGGCAGCGATGCTTGGGCGCCTGTTCCACCTCGTGGTGATACTGCAGAACGTGCTGATAGGGAGCCGGAAGCTGCCATCGCCGGGCCAGCATCGCCCCGATTTCGCAATGATCGAATCCATTCAGCTCGCGTTCGCAAAGATAGAGAGCACGATGCTCGCGGGAGGCGGCCTGGGCTGCGGCCTCGAATTCGGCCGGGCAGGCGGCCAGTGCAACCAGGATTCCCAGGTCGTGCAGCAGGCCGGCGGAATAAACCTGCTCCGGGTCCGGATATCCTGCTTCGTGGGCAAATTTCTGGGCCACCATCGCAACGGCCAGCGAATGTGCCCACAGCGCGCGAGCCGGGATTGCGCCCTTGGTGCTGAAGGCCTTCAGCAGCGAGCACGCCATGGCAATCTGCCGCACGCGATTGACGCCGAGGCCCATGACCGCCCCGCGCACGGTGTCGATCGGATAGCGCACCCCGAACAGCGGCGAGTTCACCATGCGCAGGCATTGGGCCGCGAGCGAGGGGTCCTGCGAGATAATTTTCACCACCCGATCGAGGCTCACGTCCTCTGCCGGCTCGCAAAGGTGCTGCAGCAGCGGCACCAGCAGGGTGGGGACGGTGGGAAGGCTGCCAATCTCCGCCAGCTTCCTCTCGATGCGCTCCCGCGTTGCTTGGCTCATGCTCCGCCTCCGATCCGCTTTTCGGTCTTGAAATAGGCGGTTGCACCCGGAAAGTGAACCAGGTGGAAGTCGTTGTTGATGCCATAGAGCGATTCGGCATGGCCCACGAACAAGTAGGAGTTGGGCAGCAGGTTGTTGTAGAAGTGCTGCACGATTCGCTTGCGCACCACGCCGTCGAAATAGATCATGACGTTGCAGCAAAAGATGGCGTCCATGCCTTTCATGAAGGTCATGCGCGCATCGTCCATCAGGTTCAGGCGCGAGAACTTGACCATCGACTTCACCTCGGGCTTTACGGCGAGCCGCTCGCCGGCGGGGATGAAGTATTTCTGGCGCATCAACGGGTTCACATTGCGCAGCGCGTAATCGCCGTAGACGCCCGCCTGCGCCGCTTCGAGAGATCGCAGGTTAAGGTCGGTGGCCACCACTTCCACGTTCACGTTCTTCAGCGCTCCCTCGCGTTCCTGCAGCAGCAGGATGGCCAGGGTGTAGGCCTCTTCGCCGGTGGAGCATCCCGCGCTCCACAGCCGCAGGTGCCGGTAGGCGAGGTGACTCTTGTTCTTGAGGATCGCGGGAAGCACCACCGTCCGCAGCGCGTCCAACTGCGGACCGTTGCGGAAGAAACAGGTCTCGCCGATGGTGATCTCGTTGAGCAGTTCCTTCATTTCATCATCGCGCACGGAACTCATAGTCAGGCAGTCGTAGTAGGCGCGAAGCGACGTGATCTTCAGCTGTTGCAGGCGGCGGCCACAGCGGTCCTCGAGGAACTGCAGCTTGTGGTCGGGCTGCAGGATGCCGGCCACCTGGTAGATGAGGTCGCGGATCTTGCGAAGGTGGGGGTTTTGAGCCGCCGCTGCTTGCGCTGCCAGGCCCGTGGAAGTGGGTGACAGGAGATTCGCGTTAGCCATGGACTGTCCCCGCGGGCGCGTGAAGCGGCGCGTTCGCCAAGCCCACCAAGGCGGCCACATCCAGAAGGAGCCGCACGGTGCCGTCTCCGCTGATGGTCGCCCCGGCCACTCCGGGACAGCGCCCGAAGAAAGAACTCAGGGGCTTGATGACCGTGGCCTCTTCGCCGACCAGACGATCCACCAGCAAAGCAATGCGGCGCGAACCGAGGCTGGCTACGACGGCCTTCGAGGACGCGCTGTCCTGGTGTTCATCCCCAGGCACGGAGAGGATGCGATGCAGACGGAGCAAGGGCAGTGTCTTGCCGTTCGAATGCAAGACATCGCGGCCCTCCACCACGTGGATCTGGTCGCCGTTGACCCGCAGCGTCTCCACCACGCTGCGCATGGGCAAGCCGTAGGTCTCCCTAGCAACCTGGACGAACAGCACGGGGAAAATCACCATGGTCAACGGCAACTTGAGGGTCACGCAGGTGCCTTTGCCGGGCGTGCTGTCGAGTTCGACGCTGCCGTTGATCTTCTTGAGATTGGTATTGACGACGTCCATGCCGACGCCGCGCCCCGAAATGTCGCTTGCGGCTTCACGGGTGCTGAACCCGGGCAGGAAGATCAGCTCGAGGATGTCGCGCCGCTCCATGCTGCGCAACTGCTCGGCCGAGGCCACGCCTTTCTCCAGGGCCTTGCGGGCGATGCGTTCCGGGTCGAGGCCGGCTCCGTCATCGGAGATACTGACGATGACGTGGTCGCCTTCCGTCCGCGCTTCCACGCGGATGGTGCCGACCCGCTTCTTTCCCAGGGCTTCCCGCTTGTCTGGCAGCTCGATGCCGTGGTCCATCGAGTTGCGGATCAGATGGATCAGGGGATCGCCCAGTTGCTCGGCCATGATGCGGTCCAGTTCGGTTTCGCCTCCCTGGATCTGCAGGTCAACTTCCCGGCCGAGCTGCCGGGCGAGATCGCGCACGATCCTGGGCAGCTTGCGGAAGACGGTGTCGATGGGGAGCATGCGGGTCTTCAGGCCGGCGGTCTGCAGTTCTTCGGTAATGAAGGAAAGCCTCGTGGTGGAACGGCTCAACTGCTCGCCGAGTTCGGCGAGAGTGATGTTCTGGGTCTCGATGCTGCGGGAAAGTTGCAACAGGCGATTGCGCTCCAGCGCCAGCTCTCCCACCATGTTGATCAGGTTATCCAGCTTGGCGACATCGACCCGCATGCTGGCCGGCCCGTCGTGGCTCACGGCGGCCTTCGCCGCCACTGCGGGAGCTGAATCCTTTCCCGCCGCATCCGGCGCGCGGACTGGCTCGCCGTCGTCGCTGGCCTCATCTGCCTTCTCGACCGCCTGCGGAAGCGACGGAGCTTCGGCCGGAGTGGACACGTCCTGGCGCGCGGGCGCCTGCGTGCGAACCGCCTCCAGCGCCGAAACGAGGGGCTCCAGGTCGTAGGCGCCGGCACGCTTGGCGCGAATGTCCTCGAGCATGCTGCGCAGCAAATCCCCCACTTTCAACAGCAGGTCCACAATGTGCGGAGAGGCGACGTAAGCCCCCTTGCGCAGGTCGTTCAGGACGTCTTCCGCCCGGTGGCTGAGCCGCACCATCTCGTCAAAACCGAGGAATCCGGAAGTGCCTTTGATCGTGTGCAGAGCGCGGAAGATGCGATTCAGGGTCTCGGGATCGGCGGGGGCGGACTCCAGCACCACCAGATCCTGAACTGCCTGGTCCAGCAGTTCCGAACTCTCGACCAGGAATTCCTGTATAAGGGAGTCGTCTTGAAGCAGCTCTTGATCCATGTCCCCGTGCAGAGGCTGGCCATCGGATCCCGGAACGGGCTTAGAAGCGCCGGGTGGCTGCCTCACCTCACTCCCTAACTATCGGCAAATTGCTCGTTTGAAGTTAGCCAGCGGCAGTGCTTGTTCTGGCGAACTGCCCCCCGAACCTTGACAAGGCAGGTATTTGCGGATGAGAACTGGATGAGCCAAGCACCTGAAATCCCCATGCCGGAAGGATCCGGAAAAATCTCCCCCCGGGAGTCCTGGTCACTGCGTTGGTGGGGCCGTGGACTCCGTTGGCGGAGCAGTAGACACGATCACCAGATCGATGCGGCGGTTCTTACGCCGCCCCTCTTCCGTGTCGTTGCTGGCAACGGGACGGTACTGAGCATATCCCGCGACGGAGATCCTCTCGGGATTGAAGTTGTATTTGCTGACCAACATGTTGACGACTTCGGTAGCGCGGGCTGTGGAAAGGTCCCAGTTTGATCGATACTGCGAAGTGTGGATGGGCATGTCATCGGTGTGGCCTTCGACCCGCACCTCGAAGTTATGGGCCGCCAGCACCGAGGTGACGTGGGCGAGCGTCGGCTCTGCTTGCGGGAGCAGCGCTGCTTCCCCACTGTTGAAGAATCCTACTTCGCGCAAACTCACCACCAGGCCGCCTGGAGTTAAACGCAGATCAAGGTGATGGTCCTGCAGCTCCTTTCCCAGCACCTCTTCCAGTTGTCTCTTGAGCTCAGCCGCCGGAATACCGGAACCCCCGGTGCCGTGTTCCTTGACGCTGAGGCTATTGACCACACGGGCCAGTTCAGGGCCGGGGAGCGCGGGAGGGACGCTGCCTGCCGGAGGCGCATTCTCCGCCCGCACGATGGGGCCAGGGACCGTTCCTGAAAACACACCCATGTGCTGGAATCCGCCTTGAATGGCGGCCGCGATTTGTGCCACTTTCTTGTTGTCCACCTGCGACGACGCATACAACACCACGAAGAAAGCGAACAACAGGGTAATGAAGTCGGCATAGGAGACCAGCCAGCGTTCATGGCTGACGTGTTCTGCGTTTTTCTTTCGCCGGCTCACTTGGGCTCTTCCTCTTTTCCGCGTTCTTTTTCTTCCAGGTAGCCGAGAAGCTTGGTCTCCAGCATGCGGGTGTTCATGCCTTCCAGGATGGAAATCACGCCCTCCAGGGTCATCTCTCGCAAGACGTGCTCTTCACGTATCCTGATCTTCAGTTTGCCGGCTGCTGGCAGGAAGAAAAGGTTGGCCGATCCGACCCCATAGATGGTGGCCACGAAGGCCACCGCGATGCCTTTGCCGACCTCGTCGATGTTCTCCAGGTGCTGCATCACCTGGATTAGACCGAGCACCGCGCCGATAATCCCGATAGTGGGAGAAAAGCCTCCGGCCGATTCGAAGACCTGGGGAACCCTCTCTTCCGTTTCTTCCTTGTTGTCCAGCTCCAGTTCCATCATTTTGCGCAGTTCGTGGGGCTCGGTCCCGTCCACAGCCAGCATCAGTGATTTCTTCAGAAAAGGATCCTGGATGTTGGGAAGCTCGGCATCCAGCGAGACGATGCCGTCCTTGCGCGCCTTGTTCGCGTAGCGGACCAACTCCTTGATCAGCTCGCTGGGATCCGTGGATTTGGCAAAGAACACCCGCATCAGGTTCTTGCCTGCGGCAAGAACGACGTTCAAGGGGAACTGCACCATGACGGCGCCGATAGTGCCTCCCAGCACGATCATGGCCGCCGTGGGCTGCATGATCTGGCCGATCTTGCCGCCTTCGATCAACAGTCCGGCGAGGATTCCGCCCACCGCTAGAAGGATGCCTCCGAAGGTGCTCTTATCCATGGCTGGCGCCTCCGGGCTCGTCTTCGCCCGCTTGGCCGCTGCCCATGGAGTTGGCCAATCCCAGGTTGGCACCCATCGAGGGCAGCCCGGCCAGAACGGAACGCCGGAACTCGACGATCCGCCGGATAACCTCCTGGGTGCTTTCCCGGACCAACACCTTTTCCCCAGTGATCAAGGTGATCACCGTATCGGGGGCCGTGTCGACAAACTTGATCAGGTCGGAGTTCACGGCCAGCGGCTGGTTATTGAGGCGTGTTAGCTGGATCACAAACGTCTCCGAGGCCTTGTGGGGTGAAGGGTCAAGGCTTGCATCGGCACGTGCGACAGTTTTCTTGAACCCGATTAGTGAGACAGGCAAAAGCCTTATGCCGGCGGGCGGGTTACCAGGGTCACTGGGCGGTGACTAACGCGTGCGGGGCGAATTACCGATGAGGAGCCTGACACAACGGTGTCCTGCAAGACCCAGGACATCACAAAAAAGGAGCTAATTATGGCAATCAGTATTCTCAACAACATTTCCGCACTGGCTGCGGAGAACCAGTTAAACCTTACGCAGACTAGCTTGCAGAAGACACTGGCGGAGTTGTCTTCTGGTCAGCGTATCAATTCCGGCGCAGACGACGCCGCCGGCCTGGCCATCGCCAACGGGTTGCAGGCGAACATCAGCGCCCTCACGCAGTCGGTCCAGAACGCAACCACCGGCACCGGCATGCTGCAGGTCGCAGATGGCGCCCTCTCGCAGGTCACCTCTCTGCTCAACCAAGCAGTCACGATTGCGACCGAGGCTTCCAACGGCACGGTCGCCCCCGGCCAGTTCGGCGCGATGAACACCCAGTACCAAAACATCGTCAACGAGATCGGAAACATCGGGTCCAAAACCTACTACAACGGCACGCAAGTATTCACCGGCACCTCAATGAACGTCTACATGGGCGATGGCACCGCCGCCGGAACACAGTCCGTCAGCGCGACCCTGCCGACCTTGACCGCGGCCGGCCTCGGCATCGGCGATACGCCTGCCACTTTCAGCCTGTATGCGATCGGCAACCCGTCTGACGGCGATGAAGTCAGAATCGCGAACTCAGCCGGTGTCACCGAAACGTACCGATTCAAAACCACTATGGCCGCGGCGAATGACGTTCAACTAGGAGGTGACGCGGCAGAAACCCTCCAGAACCTGGTGGACGCTATCAACGGCACGGGGACGGCGGGGACCACTGCCGGCAACGCCAACTACTATACGGGGACGGCGCACGACGCGGACGTGACCGCGACACTCGGCTCCGACGGATCGTCGGTTTCGTTCACGGCAGCTAATGCGGCCACGCCGGGAGCCGATTTTACCCTCACTAGTCCGGTTGGCACCCAAACCGGCTTCAGCGCCGTCAGCGGAGGAGGGGCGGCGGTTTCTATCACCAACCAGACTACCGCCACGGCTGCCCTGGAAGCTGTGAATAGTGCGGTGGCGACCGTGGCCGGTTATCGCGGCACCGTCGGCGCCGCCATCAACCAAGTGCAAGCCGCGACCAACGTCATCAACACCCAGATCCAGAACCTCTCCAGTTCGGAAGACGGCATCATGGCCGCCGACATCCCCACGGCGGTCGCCAGCATGACCAAGTACAACATCCTGCAGCAGACCGGCATGGCTGCCCTGTCGCAATCCAACCAGATGCAGCAGGCAGTCCTGAAGCTCCTGCAGTAACCGAAGTAACCTCCTGAAACTGGTGGGGCAGTAATGCCCCACCAGGTTTTTGCCGATGAATAGGGTGTGCGGTCGCCTCGTACCGGCCACCGCCCGCAGCGCGGACCCGCCCGGTGATCCGCCGGAGGTCACACAATGTCGACGTCCCCACTCACGATCAGCATGCCTTCTCTTCTTTCTGGCCAGGGTATCGATGTTGCTTCCACCGTGCAGCAGCTCGTCACTGCCGCCGAGGCTCCGGAGCAAACCTGGCAAACCCAGCAACAGCAGATCCAGTCGGCGGAAGGAGTGGTGAACCAGATCAACAGCGACCTCTCCACCCTGCTGACCAACGTGAACGCTCTCCAAGATGCCGGCGGCACGCTGCAATCAGTGTCGGCGACTTCCGGCAACAGCAACATCGTGACGGCCACGGCGGCCGCCGGCGCCTCGCTCGCGACCCATGTGGTCACCGTCACCAACCTGGCCTCGACCGCTTCCTATTATTCTGCCGAGGCGGGTCTGACGAGCACGAGCACACTCGGCACGGGCAGCTTCGACATTACTACCAGCGCCGGCACCACAACGATCAACCTGAATAATCAGACGCTGAGCCAGCTCGCGCAGAGCATCAATAGCGCGACGGTCAACGGCCAGTCGCTAGGCGTTACCGCGAGCGTGGTCAACGACTCGGTCGGCTCCCACCTGGTGATCGTCGCGAACGGCTCCGGCGCGGCTGGCGCTTTTACAATCGACGATACGAATGATCCGAGCCTCGGCATGAGCCAGGGATCCAAAGGCCTGGACGCCCTCGTCAACATCGATGGCATCCCCATCACCAGCGCCACCGACACAGTTACGGGCGCCATCCCCGGCGTGACCCTGCAGCTTCAAAGCGCGGCGCCCGGGCAACAGGTCCAGATTCAGACCATGGCCGACACGCAGGCGGCCGCTACAGCGGTCAACAATTTCGTCAGTTCCTACAACACCGTCATCCAGGACCTGAATGCGCAGCTTACGGTGACGCAGAATAGCGATGGCTCGAGCAGCGCGAATCCTCTGGAGAGTGACGGCACCGTCACTCAGGTGCAGGAACAACTGTTGAACTTCATGACTCAGACTTTTGGCACGGACAGCACCTATAACACCCTCGCCTCGCTCGGCATTTCGATGAATAACGACGGCACTCTCACGGTGGACTCCACCCAGCTCAGCACTGCGCTCAACAGCGACTACAACGGCGTCCTAAGCTTCTTCCAGGGGACGTCCGGAACGTCCGGATTTGCCACCGCCCTGAGTACGCAGCTCATGCAACTGACCGACCCGACCGAGGGGGCATTCAATCTCGATCTGCAGGGCATGCAAAACACATACAGCAGCCTGCAGGATCAGATCAACGACTTCCAGACCTACATCACCAGCCAGCAGCAGATGTGGCTAACGCAATATAACCGGCTCAACGTGACGCTGCTGCAGTGGCCCTTCCAGCAACAGGAAATGAATGCACTCTTCGGTACCACGACCGGAACCTCGAATTCAAATTCAAACCAATGACAAACAACGCACAAGACTACCAACGTATCGCCGCCGTCGCGGGCGCCAGTCCGGTGGGGCTGGTCGTCCTGCTCTACGAAAGGCTTATCACTGACCTTACTCGCGCTGTGGCTGCCATGGAAAAAGGCGACCTGGAGACGCGTGTGGCGCAGATCAACCACGCCTTCCTCATCCTGGGGCAGTTGGAGGGTTCCCTCGACTCCAGCCAGGCCCCCGAGGCGGCCAGGACGCAGGCGCTTTTCTACAGCGTTGCGCGCGCCAAGATCCTGGAGGCTCACCTGAAGTCGAGCCCCAAGATGCTGAAAGAACAGATCGTGCTACTCAACGATGTGCGAGCGGCCTGGGAGCAAGTCGACCCGGCACGCAACGCAAGGGTGCTGCTTCCCGCGTCCCTTCCGAGCAGAGCCGGTAATCAGGACGATGAGGAGCTAGCGGTCCTGGACGCTTCTGCTTAGGGTGCTTTCGCGGTTGCTCCAGGGCGCGAAAGAACCAGACCTGCTGCGGTGGAGCAAAATTAGACCCGGAGTGGCTCGGCTGCCGCGCGGGCCAGTCTCATCTCTTTCTAATGTGCCGCTCAACTGTATCCAGTCGAAGGCGACGCCAAGCCAGGAGTTAAAGCCGCTATCCGCCGAAATCCACAGAACGCTAGTGGCATGGCGCATGCAATTATGTTTCCGGATCGATTCAATCAAATCCAAGGGGCCATACTCCTAAGAGGAAGCACCGATGCCTAGTCTAGGTTTGTCGATGATTGTCAAGAATGGCGCGGGCACTGTCCGTTCGTGTCTGGAAAGTGTTCGTGGAATAGTAGAGCAGATCGTGATAGCCGACACAGGTTGCACCGACAACAGCTGTGAGATAGCCCGTGAATTTGGCGCGACTATCATTTCCGTGCCCTGGCAAAACCATTTCGCGGAGGCTCGCAATGCAGCCCTCAAGCCCATTCAGACCGATTGGGTCCTGGTGCTGGATGCCGATGAGGAGTTAGACCGGGACGGGAAGAAGCATGTCCCCGAACTGTTGTCGGCGTCCGGGGTGGGCGGGTACGTTACCCCCATTCGAAATTATGTTCCCTGCATGTTTGGCAGAGCCTGGAACCGCACCACCGTGCCCAACGATGGCGGCCATGCACGCGCCAAAAATGCCCCTGCGTACTTTACCAACGAGAACTGCCGCCTATTTCAGCGGCGCCCAGACATTTACTTCACCGGCCGGGTGCATGAACTGGTGGAATACCAGATAAGTATTCTGGGACTGAAACTTCGACGGGCTAACTTTTTCATCCATCATTTTGGACATCTCGCGGATCCAGAACTCAGGAAGCAAAAGGACGCCTTCTACCACGAGCTGTTGCGCTGGAAGATCCAGGAAATGCCCGACGATCCAACCACCTGGATCCAGTACGGACTGGAAGAATATGAGGAGTGCAACAATCCCGAGGAGGCATTGCGCTGCTTTGAGCAGGCGCTACGCCTGAAGCCAGATGGCGCGACGGCCTGGCTTTTCAAAGGGATGATTCACTGCGAGTCGGGGAGGTACCAGGAAGCGTTAGAGGCGCTCGAACGGGCGGGCTCTGGTGACGATGGGGCTGCCTTGAGGGAACGCTTGAAAGGAGACGCCTTTACCAATCTCGGCCGACTGAAGGAGGCGCGGACAGCGTACTGGCGCGCCCTCAAGCAAGATCGAAGGGATTGGCTGGTGCAAAGCAAATTGGGCTACACCGAAGTCGCCCTGGGGCAAAAGAAAACCGGGATCGCCAAGCTGCGACGCGCCGCCACGGAGCTCCCGTCGACGTTCGAGGTTCATGACCGGCTCCTGCAAGCCTACCTCGCGGCAGACAGGCTGCCCGAGGCCGCGGAGGAGGCCGAGAGGTTTAGCGGCGTGGCCGCTCATCCGATGCTATTTCTGCGGGCCGCCGGCATCCGCGCGCAATTGAAACAATGGGAAAAGGTGGAAACACTATCCGCGCGGGGACTGAAGTTGTTTCCGCAGTCGGCAGAACTGCATGACCTTCTCATGAAGGCGTACATCGTCGCAGGCAGATTGCCCGCTGCGGCGGCGGTAGCCGAGAGGCTCGCCAGCGTAGTGGCTCATCCCAAGTTCTTTCTTCGGGCCGCCAGCATCTACGCACAACTGCGGCAACAGGATCAGGCGGAGCGATTGTTATTGCGAGGGCTGGAGTCGTTTCCCGGCTCCGCAGAATTGCAGAAAGCACTGGCTGAAGCCCAGGGACAACAATAAAGGAACGTTCGCGGAGCAGGCCACCACCGCGGTGCGCTTCTGAAAAAAACCGATCGTGAATCACGAGAAATGAGAAATGAGATGAACATGCGCGATGAGTCCTCATCCCCTCAATGTACCGCCGAACCTTCTTCGCAGGGAACGATGCACGTGGACTTCAACCCGGGCAGTGCGTTGAAGCTACACCTCGGTTGCGGCCGCACTCTTCTGCGTGGCTGGGTGAACGTGGACCAGGTTCCGGCGGAAGGAGTCACGGTTGCCGACCTCTCCAAGTGCCGCACTGAGAAACTGCCCTATCCCGATGACTCAGTCGACGAGATTCTGGCGAGCCACCTGATTGAACACCTGACCGATACGCTGGCGTTGATGGAGGAACTCCACCGCGTGGCGAAACCAGGATGTCGGGCCAAGTTCCTGCTTCCCTACGGGGAGAGTGACGATGCTTGGGAGGATCCCACGCACGTAAGGCCTTATTACCTGGGGTCATTTGGATACTTCGCGCAGCCCGCCTACTGGCGCGCTGACTATGGCTACCGGGGCGACTGGAGGGTGGATACGATCACGCTGCAAGTCTCGCCGGAAGCTTTCAGCAAATTCGGCAAAGAACGGCTCGTCGAAGCCATCAGGCACTATCGCAATATCGTAACTGAAATGATTGTTGAAATGACCGCAATCAAGCCCGCGCG
>Ga0187818_10000255_pt1 | contig 17744 bp, 18 predicted proteins | sample NC_wetland_sal_i_14_FD_130581 | JGI IMG/M metagenome (GOLD analysis project Ga0187818, IMG submission 130581) | Wetland sediment microbial communities from Neuse River Estuary, North Carolina, USA - SO4_3 | ecosystem: Environmental > Aquatic > Freshwater > Wetlands > Sediment | place: USA... | reverse complement strand
GGCGAAATTCTCGTGCGTGGAGAGAACGTTGCTACGGCCTATCGGCATAATGGCCAGACTCTGGCTACGGCCGAATCAGATGGATGGTTCCGAACGGGAGATGTAGCGGAGACGGACGAGAATGGCCGCCTGTATTTCAAGGGCCGCCGAAAAAACGTCATCGTCACTCCGGCAGGTATGAATGTTTACCCCGAGGATCTGGAAAAGGCTTTGCGAGCGCAACCGGATGTTCGAGATTGCGTCGTGGTCGGGCTCGAAAAGGACGGCAACGCCGAGCCTTGCGCCGTACTTTTGCTGAACAGCTCCGCTCGCAACCCGGCCTCGGTGATCGAAGCCGCCAATCAATCGCTGGTTGAGTATCAGAAAATGCACCACTGGTTTGTTTGGCCCGAGCCCGATTTCCCACGAACTCCAACCCAAAAGCCAATTCTTCCTCGCATCTGCGATGTGGTCCAAAAAACGAAGAGCGGCGCGCCAGAAAACACTCCCGCCCCGGATTCTCTAGCTGGATTGATCGCACGGATTACAGGTCACTCAGTTCACCTGAGCTCCCATGACACCAACCTCGAAACCGATTTGCACCTTACTTCCCTTGATCGCGTCGAACTCATGAGCGTTCTAGAAGAACGCCATCAAGTGGACCTGAACGAGGCTCAGTTTCAGGACGTCGTCACGGTCGCCCAACTTGAGAAGCTCCTTGCCCAAGGCACCTCTTTCCCAATTCAGCACGTCTACCCCACTTGGCCGCAGCATTGGCTCACTACCGCTTTGCGGCTTGCCATTTACTACTCGCTCGCCTGGCCGGCGACGTATCTTCTTGCGGCTCCCCGCATCCGTGGCCGCGAAAATCTCCGCGGACTACACGGACCAATTCTCGTGATCTCCAATCACGTCACTTACCTCGACATTGCCTGGATCCTCCCCGCGCTTCCAGCAAGATTGCGAAACCGCCTTACCACTGCAATGGGCGGTGAGAGGCTCGCAAGAATGCGGCGCCCCTCGAACAGTTTGAGCCTCTTCCAGCGTGCCCTCGAACGCCTGAGATATTTTCTCGCGTCGGGTCTCTTCAATGTTTTCCCGCTGCCGCAAGAATCAGGATTTCTCCAGAGCTTTACCTTTGCAGGCGACCTTGCTGACCGTCGCTGGAACATCCTGGTTTTTCCGGAAGGAAAAACGACTGAGGACGGAGATATGTTGCCTTTTCGCTCAGGCATTGGCCTGCTCGCCAAGCAGTTGAACATTCCCGTTGTTCCGATATACCTGCAGGGCCTTTTTGACCTGAAGCAGGACGAGCGCATTTTCGCGCGCCCAGGCCACGTGCAGGTCACGATTGGCGCACCGGTGCGCTTCGCACCCAACCAGGACGCGAACGAGATCGCCCGTGAGCTTGAACGTCGCGTTCGTGAGCTTCAATCTGTCTGAGAATATTCTGTCCGGCGCAACGCTGGCACACGGCGAATCAGAAGAAACAACAGAACGAGCCCGAGGACCAGGGCGACGGAAGCCCATTTCTGGTTCACCAGGACTTCCTTTGCTGCCACTCCATAGCGGGCCCCCAGAAAGCCTTCGAAGAAGAACAGCAAGCCACGACCAACCAGCGTGCCAATCACAAACGTCGCGAAGGGCACTTGAAAAACACCTTGTGCAATCACAAATGGTTTGAACGGTACCGGGAACGGAGCGACCGCGGGCAGAAAAACGCATGCCATCGGGTACTCTTGAATGAGTCTTCGAATCCGTCCCGGCGCATGTCCTTGCGTCTTGCGATAGTAGGCTTCCCCGCCTTTCCGAGCCAGCCAGTAGATCCAGATGCATCCTCCCAGAGAACCAAGCGCGGCCATCGCAGCGTAATACGGCATGCGCACCGGGTGGCGACTGGAAAGCTCCATCAGGATCAGATCTGTCACCAACGGAAGCGGGACGAACGAAGAATCAATGAGCGCCGACAAGAGCAGCCCAAATCCACCCAGAGCGGGCAACGTTAACTTCAACCAGGACCTGAATTGAACCCATCCCACAGCACCCTCAACTTGCTCGATCACTCGCTGTTTGACGCTTGACCATCAGCGGGCTGACCATGCTTGCGGTTTTTTGAGCGCTTGCGAAGATCAGGCCAAAACTCTTTAATCATGTACGTAACCGCGTCCCACCCCATCTGCGAGCCCCACACACTCACTACATTTCCAAAACCTCGTTCGCTTTGTGGGTGATAGCTGTATGTCGAAATCGCTGCCGCGGTCAGCCCGCCTCCGAGCTCGGAATAGTTGAGTTGTTTCTGGCCGGAATCAGAGCGCGTAATCAGCACGCGGCTCACCGCATGTTCGCTGCGCCGCAAGAAACCCCCATGCCCAAGTTGATAGTAGCGTGGGTCTTGGTGCAGGACCGATGGAAACACCGCACTGGCCATGAAGTTTTCGATTGCGTTGTCGGCATAGGCTGTTCCGTAACGCTTCGCATACCCCTGCATTCCCTGCCCATACGTTGGATTACTGTCGCTCGCCTGGTTGATCCCGGCGACAAAGGCGATGAGAACGAATTCGAACGGGTCGAACACCCCCCGTGCTGTGACCTTGAATTTTTGTCCCGGAGTAAGTGGCGGAATTTCGTTGGCGTTCTCCACGGTGAGAAAGTTAGGAAGAGTCCAAAGGATTCGATCGTTGGACGTGCCCTTTTGTGGCTGTTCCTGCGTCTTTTTCTTCTCGGAACTTGGATTGTCCGTTACACCCTGCGGCTGAGGGGACGATTCGGCAGGAGATTGCAAATCCAACAGTGCACTTTTCTCCGTCAACGGCAGGAAACCAAGATCCGGCTCCTGTGCTTCGCACGGCTGGCATAGGAATGACAGCGCAGCCATTGCGATCCAAGGGATACAGAATCGCACTTACATACTCCTCTCGAGAACCACGCCGGTGTCTTTCATAACCGGCCTTCTTCCTATTTATAGATGCGTGGCCCTCCCAAACGGACTCATAGTACTCTATGCCCAGATCCCAATATTTTTCACCCTGGATGTATCTCTCCGGTAAGTTCACGTATCCAACATTTCGTTACCAGGGGCCATCATTGCTTCTTCAGCTGCTCTATAGCGGCAGTGAGAGGTGCTGAACGAATCAAGTAAGCATTGGTGCACTCGGTGGCGGGCTGGCAGACCCAGAACGGCCGATCATCTTCTACAAAGTGGAGGTCCGATTCATGTCCACAATGGAACAACCGCTCCCCACAGTTCCTACACAACCTTTTCGTCTCGACGTACCGTTGCATAATCTCCTCCAACAACCTTCGCAGCGGCCGTCACCCCTTTTTTTGAAAGAGCCCGCCGCTCTTCCAGTGCCGACCTTTCCTCAACATCCCGAGTTGTTGCACGAACTCGACATGACCGACATTGCCGCCCACGATCATGTGTTACTTACAGGGAAAAGGCATTGGCCCGTTTCGCGCATCCTCAAATGCATGCGAGGTTGGATGGTCCCGTACTTCAAATCACGCGTTCTCCCGGGAGATTTCCAACCGATCATCGCCTACCTTTTTACTGAGTGGAAATGCAATCTGGATTGTCACTACTGCTGGTCGTACGACAATCGAGTGAAAGGGATGACCGAGGAAACTGCGCGGCGCGCCATTGACTGGTTGGAATCGACTCCTTGCCGTGTGTTGGCTCCCACTGGCGGAGAGCCGTTGTTGCGACCCGATTTTGTCCACAAAGTGATTTACTATGCAGCGAAAAAGGACTTCTGGGTCTATCTGGCAACGAATGCTCGTTTGCTCCGTCCCGAGGTAACCGATCGTCTCGCCGACGCGGGAATCGCGACCATAAACTTTGCGGTGGACACGATCAAGGAGAGGCCCGGCCTGCCAAAAGCATTGGAGCACGTGCGTTCGTATTTCGATTACCTCGTGAGGCGCCAGTATCGGTACGGCTATACCGTTTTCTTCAACACAAATATTTGCCGCACCAACATCGAGGACGTCAAACAACTCGTGGAGATCGCCCACGATAACGGGATTTCGCTCACCTTCCACATCAACGAAGCTCCCATGATGGAGCAATCCCATTTCAAGCATCTGCACGAGAATGACACCTACATCCGCCCGGATGATTTTCCCATGGTTGATGATCTCCTGGACTGGCTCATCGACAAACAACGCCAGGGATACAAAATGGTTGATTCCATTCCACGGCTGCAGAACATGAAAGGTTTCATGCGCGGAGTGGGCGAGCACTGGGGTTGCCGAGCCGGTCAAAACTGGCTGATCATTCGCACCGACGGAACACTCGCGCCTTGCTTCCCCATGTACAACGCAAAGTACAATTGGGGCACGGTTGAAAATCAGAAGTTCGATCTCAAACAACTCGCCGAGATGAAACAGGGCTGTGAGCCGCACTGTTTCTCGACACTCGGCTACAACGTTGCCTACTGTTACGACGCGGCCCGCGTCATGAAGTGGCTGGGTAAACAGGCCATAAACGGCTTCCAAGGTGTTACTGGCAGCTTCGAATAATTTTCCAAGGGCGTACCGCTCCATCCGTAATATGTTGCATCGCCTGAAGCGCCAAGGCCGTGCCCGGCAACTAGCAAATGGCGCCTAGACCGGAACTCTGCTTGAAAGCCCGGCACATTGCCTGATTCCTTGCAAAGTGTGCCAACGAAAACTGTCTCAGAATAGGGGTTCAGTCCACGAGGCAAAAACGGCGGATCAGTGTAGCAGCATTGTAGGAAAGTGCTTTAGAATGAGTAGTGCACTTCATGTCGGGGCGTAGCGCAGCCTGGTAGCGCGCCTGCCTTGGGCGCACGCAACTCGACTCCAACAACTCCACCCATCACTTCTAACTACTAACGTTTCCAACAAATCGGGGAATCTGCTTTCCGCTCAAAAGTAACCCGAATGGAATGAAAACGTTGGATTCTTGCACAGTCGGTGCACAGTCGAACTCACCCAGAGCATTCGGTTAACAGCCGAATGCTCTACCATTGAGCTACCGGGGAACGGCCCATCGTAGGAACTACATTATAAAGGATTAGGCGGCTTTTGCGCCAACCTCCTTTCCCTTTGATTTGGTTCCATCTGGTTCCAACAGGGCAACTTTGTTGCCGTCGCAATCATTATTTTGACTCCGAGCAGGTCCAACTACGGGCCGCAGTTTGGCCATCTCTGCTGCGTTGTTGGCCTGCCATCTCGCCATGTAGTGCTTAATCATGGCGTCAGAGCCGTGTCCAACCCATTCGCGGATGACGGCAAACGTCACGCCGGAATACGCCAAATAGCTGATGCGTCCATGTCGAAATGCGTGCATCCCGTTTCTGGTTGGGAAGGTGATCCCCAATTTCTTCAGGATGGGTTTCAATTGCCATTTCAACACGCTATTCAAACGCAGCGGCGTGCCGCGATTGGATTGCCACACTAGTCCTGCCCTGCGTCCGTTCAAGTGTTTCCTGATCTCCGTGAGAACTGAAGCATCAATAGGCACATGACGGATTCCATCGTTCTTGGTTGTGCCTTCAATTCCCTCGACGATGGAACGCCGGATAGTGATGACCCCCTCCTTGAGATTTACATCTTCAACTCGCAACGCAAACATTTCACCCGCGCGTGGACCGGCACCTGCTGCAACGGCGAACAGGGACCGGAATTGGCCCCGGCCCCTCTCCACGATTGCTGCCATCTGTTCTGGCGTGAAGCATGGTGCATCTACTTCCACGGTTGCGGCAGGTTCCACCTTGCTCCACTTGATGATCCACGGCAGCATCGTTGCTTTCCCATGCTGCGCGGTTTCATCAAGGTAGAAGTTGTAGATGGCCCGCACGACGCCGAATAGGTTGCGCATGGATTTATTACCAAGACCCTCTTTCTTCCATGTTTGAATTAGCGCCCGGATCACGGGATAGGTAATCTCCTGCACCGGGGTATCCTTCAACAGCGGAAGGACGTGCTTCTCCAACTCACAACCCATCGTGCGCTTCGATGAATGCTTACCGTTCGCATGTAGCTGTTGTGACTTCCACAACTGCGCTGCTGTGCCAAACGTGACAACAGGGCCGCGTGACGCTTCGAGGTGTGCTGCAGTATTCACCCCTTCAGCGTCGATGAGACGTTGTGCCTCCTGTTGCGCGGCTACTTTTGTCGTTGCTTTCAGCGCGCGGCGGACTCGTTGACGCTTCGTTGTGCCCGGAATGTCCCGGTAATACAAAAACGAAAACGAACCACCGCGTTTTTCAACTCTTCCATTTTGTCCCGGTCTGCGTGACATTGATCTCCAGTCACGTTGAACCGGCACCGCTGGACGAACATTATCAGGATACGAGTTTGAAAGTCGAGGGTACGACGGCTCCGGTACTGGCGCGTCGCCCCACCAACAGGAAAGCGGACGGACCGCGCCGGTCAGAATTGTTGCGGAAAGTCCCATAACGCGCCTATGGTGCAGCCTGGCGCGTGGCGTCTACTACTGGTCCAAGGGGTAGGTCGTGAGATTTCCGCAGGAAGAACGCCACCAGACCACAACCGGTAGGCAGCGGTGTTGATTTCTTGGGCACAAGCGAACGCCGGCTGCCCCGCTACTGCGACGGGCTCGAATTTCGCTAGAACCGCCGTGAGATGAAAGAAAGGGAACTGATGGAGTCCGCTTTGAAAAGCGCAACGGGCAAGAGGCTGCGCTACAAAGTGTAGCCCGCCCTGGTTTTGCCTAGCAAGTGAGCCAAAACCATCAATTTTTGGGTGGCCCTACGTTTTATTGGGCAGCCTGCCGGGCTACTGCGGCGAACAGAATCCTACCAAGGCACCCAAAACACTAGACAGGGCACTGAGCACGACAGCCAACGCAGTTAATCTAGCCGCAACCCTATTGAAGCCAGCCGACTTTTCAGCTGCGGTAATAGTCGCCGACAGCCAGGACATTTCAGAAAGTTGGGGCTCACCGGGTTCAATTGGCCCCTGAGCATCAGCTGCGGACTGCGTAGAGCCTCCTCTCCAACCGGGGTCGATCTCAATTTTGCTTGCCTTAAACCAGTAATAGGCCGCAAACAATCCCACTATGAAAGCGGCAAAGGCAAAGCTAATACAGAGAACATTCAGGTGAAGGGTGCAATGTCCTATTTTCATCGCGCCTCCGCGTAGGAAATTCGGTCAGCCTCGTCAACCAGCGCCTTCCGGTGCGCTTTCGCCGCCGTTATCTGCTCTGCAAGTTCTGCGGGGACGCGGAAAGACACTTGCACTTTCTTATTCATGGTGCTGCCGAGTGTACATCATGGCAATCCGCAGGTGTATGATGAACCCATGAACGCGAGGTGCTGGGATGAAAGTGCGCTCCGTGGAAGATTCAACCGAGAAATACCTACGAAATTCGGTTCTTGCATATTTGGAGGGCCAGCAGGGTTGCGACCTGGGATGGATTGAGGGCTGCATTGGCCCAGCACGCGCGGAGGTGCGGCGCATCATGGAAACGCGTCTCGCGCAACATGCCTCAACTGACCGGTACCGTGAATTGATGGCGCGGCTTTAGCCTTTGGCTGCGATGAAGAAAGCCGTCCCAACTAAGGCAAACAGCCCAATAACGAGGACTGGACGCACGATCCGGAAAACGAAATCGCCAGCGATTTGCCGAGCGAGGCGCTCAGGGAAGTCGCGCAACAATCGATAGGCACTGACCGCACGGCCGGGGAGCTTGATTAGCCAACGGACGGCCTGGTAGAGCTGAATTAGTAGGCGGACAATTCCCAGGTAGTGGCGCGCCAACCTAAGCCAAGATTCCGCGAGGAGCAAAAGCTCTTTCATCGGCAAACCCTCTCCCTCAATATACGGGATTACGATTCGGCCAACAATGGATGGCCCCGCAGGTGTATGACAGGATGCCTGCTGTCTGCAGCGTCTTGGGCAGTAATCGGCTCGAAAGACGCAACAGAATATGTTCGTCCGTAAGGATGAACATTGCGGCTCGCCTTCTAGTCGCAACTCAGGCTGAAATCACGACGGCTTTCGCAACTCATAAAACTCGATTGGCGAAATGCCGATGGTGCTACGGACGAGAAATCCCGTGACGCCCTTGAACACCAGACCATGTTTTCCCCACGTCCGGGCGACAGCTTCCGGTAAAGCAATTTCGAATCTCCTCCATTGATTTTTCACCGGTTCACCGGCCAATGGCAGAGTATATTCCCTTTCCTCACAGCCCTTGGTTGGATAGGGCGACCCCGTCCCCAATTCGTATTTAATTAATTTTTGCACTGTTTGCGTTCCATCTATCGAGGACAACTCCAGCCGCGTGAATATCATCGTTGTAGCAAAGTATCTTGCGGTGTATATCAGTCTGTCGGACATCCTTACATTTCTTGGTAATTGGTACTCGAAGGCATGGCCCTCCGGCACATCAATGATGATACTTCCCGCAACGGGGGCGTCGGGAGCGAGTGTTGCCTTTGGTTTCGCGTCGGCCTCTTTCAGATAGGGACGAACCCATCCGTTATCCAGCATATTTCCTGGAAGATAATCGAAGCGGATTTCAAAGGTCTTTATTTGGCCCTCGGGTGCGGTTCGGCGCGCGTTAAGAGCGGCATGCACCACAATTGCAACAAAGGTCAGCCCAAGGGCCAGAGTCGCAACGTCAAAATGGAGGAAAGCATTAATGCGCTGAACCGTGACTGCGATATGCGAGCCAATATATTCATCAACCCTTCCGAATGCCCAATGTTCCAGCAGTCCCCACAAAACCACTATGGCAGCAACCAACAACCAATACCGCCGAATGTCTCGGATAAAAACGGAAACGAATGTATTCCCCATGTCTGCGGAGTGTAGCGAGAGCCGAGTCGTCTGTCCACGCGAATACCAACGCGATTCGGTTCCGCAACCGGTTCGGAATCCGCCCGCGCAAGACGCTTGCGAGCTAGGTAGTGCCAACACGACACTTCGTCCCGAACGACCGTCTGGCAAAGCGCCAGACGAAGTACAGACTTGCCAGCCATGTTAGGATGAACGGTGCGGGAGGTAGAAGCAAATGAATACCAGCGTCCCCAGAATTCTGACTTCACTGTCTTGGCAGAAGATTGCCGGTTGTCATCCTCGGGATGTGCAGGAATCTCAAAAAGGAAACTTTGATTGCTTCGAGGGATTCCTGGTTGACTATGGCCCGACCCCACTGCTTGCTCCTCGGAAGACACTTCCTTTTCGCTTTTACATTCCTCGGGGTGCGAATTTGGACATTCTTGCCCCTCGCGTGGGGAGCATGGTGAACGCAAATCAGAATCTCATGGACGTTCTGCTGGTTCCATGAGGTCCGCTACTCTCGGAGGTTTCATGGGCGCTACGATTTTCTGTGCCGCTTCGGACGGAGTTTGGAACGGCAGAGTCGCGGGAAATCCGCGAACGCGGTGTTCGCGGAAAGAGCAAGAACCAGAAGGATGGACGCGATCGAAATATAATAAAAGACTCCCCGGCCAACAACCGCGCCCAGCAGCATCGAGAGTATGCTTTGATACCCCGGTTGCCCGGGATTAGTGGCTGAAATTCCATAGGCGTGAACCAAGTAGGCGATTCCCGGCAGCATTATGGCCAGAATGGCAATAATTATAGTGAGGGTACGTCTCGCAGTGGGAACGACGGGCGCGCGAAAAGCTTTAACTCCGTTGCTGACCGCTTCAACACCGGTCATCGCAGTGCAGCCGCTCGCGAAAGCTTGCAGCAGCAACCAGAGACTGGGCACGGCGGCCGCAAGGCGGAGCCTCGGAAGGGGCGCGACGGGCTCGGGCCGACCGGCCGATGCAAAGGTCTTCACGATACCCAAGAGGATGACTAGAAGAAGACAACCTACGAAGAGATACGTCGGAACCGTAAAGAGAAGTCCCGTTTCTCGGACGCCTCGGAGATTTACCAAGGTGATCATCGCCAGAATCGCCAAACACAAGAAAAGAGTCCAAGGCTGCAGCCGAGGCACGGCAGAAACGAGTGCTCCCACACCGGCCGATATTCCGACTGCGACGACCAGAACGTAATCAATCATCAATGCTGCGGCCGCTAGAAGTCCTGCGGAAACCCCGAGGTTTTGGCGGGCCACCGTGTAAGACCCACCGCCGCCGGGATAGGCCTGAATCGTCTGGCAGTAAGAGAAATAGACGATGATGAGCAAAACGATGATGCTGACGCTGATGGGAACGATGTAGAAGATTCCGGCTGCACCAAGGGGGATCAGCAGGGTGAGCGCGGCCTCGGGCCCGTAGGCAGCGGAACTCAGGGCGTCCAACCCGAAGATGGGGATGCCGACCAACGGTCCGATCTGCTCCCCGCGTGATTCGTCGGAGGCAAGAGGCCGGCCAAGGAGGAGATCCAGAACGGTCATATCGTTACGGGGTCCTCAGGATTCACGTCCGGACTTGAGTTCGTAACTCGATAGTGCTTGTTCACTTCCTCGCGTTGCTCCTGGGCAACTGCCAGGACGTGCTCTTTTCTCTCGAATCGCCCTCGTTGCGCCCGTCGCGAATCCCGAACCGGCCTGCTGGTTTGCGCTTGGTATCACGCATCCATTGGAGCAACACGTATAACAGGAACGCACAGGCAAGCAAGCAAATCACGATCAAGATGATGAGGTTCATGGCACCGGGAAAACGGTGGGCGTACCCGACATCGCCGCCCTCATTTCGGTGAATTCAACAACCTGAGTTATCCAAACCCAAACATTCAAGCTATCCAGATGGTCATCAGTAAGTCCTGAGAGCTGCATAAGGTTTCCATAAACCAACGGAGCGTTCTATGTCCGTGCGTTGCCGGTGGAACCTCCGGGGTTTACACTTGTCGCAAGAAGACTCGAATCATGCGTATATCTGAACTCCCGAGGCCAAGCCCTGAGCGGCTCCTCAAACAGGTGCAAGCCGAAGAGAGCAAGCGCTGGGGCGCACGGCTCAAAATTTTTCTCGGTTATGCCCCCGGCGTGGGAAAATCCTATCGCATGCTCGATGAAGCCCGCCGACGGCGCGAGCGCGGAGAGGATATCGTTGTCGGCGCCGTGCAACGACAACCATCCGAGGAACTTCAAGCTCTGTTGACAAAACTGGAACGGATTGAGCCCCTAGAGACATCCGGTGGCCAGGTAATGAATCTCGAGGCTATTCTTGGACGCGCTCCCCAAGTGTGCGTCGTCGATCCTCTGGCCGCCGAGAACCCTTCCGGAAGTCGGAATCGTTACCGTTGGCAGGACGTGCAAGAGTTGATGCGCAACGGTGTGTCGGTCTTAACGAGCGTGAATCTGCTTCATGTCGAGGAATACCGGGAAAAGGTCCAAGCCATTACCGGAAAGCAGACCACAGAAACAATCCCGAAGTCTTTTCTTCTCGCCGCCGATGACATCGTCATCGTGGATGTCCCAACGGACCTTTGCTTGTGGCGTCTCGGCGAAAAGTTGACGCCGACGGGGATCAGCAACTCCCTGGAACGTCAGTTCTCCGAACTTCGCGAACTGGCATTGTTGTTGACCGCTGAGGTCGTCGATGCGCAACTGGAATCCTATGTTCATGCGCATGGTATCGAGCCAGTGTTCGGCACTCATGAGCGCTTCTTGGTGTGCATTACGCCCGAGTGCAACGCGAAAACTATGATCGAAAGCGGCAAACGCAACAAGGAGCGTTTCCAAGGGGAGCTCTTTGTTGTCTATGTCCAGGGACCGCGCGTCACGGACAACGAAAGGGCTGCAGTTGAGTCTCACTTGAAGTCAGCTCGTGAGGCAGGTGCCACGACCGAAATACTCGAGAGCAACGATCCAATCGGAGCGGTCACCGAATTCGCCCACCAGAATCGAATTACCCAGATTTTTATCGGCCATCGCTCTCAGGAAAGTTGGCGCGACCGCTTTTTTGGCGATCCCGTGTTGCGGCTGATTCGTACCACTGAAGGCATCGACGTACGCGTCTTTCCGCACTAGTCTTCCACAATGCCTGCAGCTAAAGACACGCCGCTCGGCAAGCTCAAAGTCTATCTGGGCTATGCGGCGGGCGTGGGTAAGACGTTCCAGATGCTGGCGGATGGACAAGCGGCAAGGCAACGTGGTCTCGATGTTTGTGTTGCCTACTTCGAACCACACGCCCGTCCCGATACCATCGCCCAAGTTCAGGGACTGGAAATTCTGCCTCATCGCAAAATCGATTATCGCGACCGCACGTTTGAGGAGATGGACACTGAGGCAATTCTTAGGCGCAAGCCCCAGATCGTTCTAGTGGACGAATTGGCTCATATGAATATCCCCGGCTCTGAACGCACGAAGCGCTGGGAAGACGTTGAAGTGTTGCTGCAGGCCGAGATTGAAGTCTGGACGACGATGAATGTTCAGCACATCGAAAGCCTCAATGACCAGGTCTGGCAGGTCACCGGCATCCAGGTACGCGAGACCGTGCCAGACTGGGTGATCCGACAAGCCGCGGAAATTGTGGCAGTGGATGTCACGCCAGAGGCCCTTCTGAACCGCCTCAAACGTGGGGCGATCTACAAACCGGAAATGGTGCAAAAAGCGCTCGAAGGATTTTTCAAGGGTTCCAATTTGGGCGCACTGCGCGAGCTCACGCTCCGCCAAGCGGCTCATGAAGTAGATCTCCAGCAATCCGCTTACGATGAAACGAGCGGTTTTCAGGCTCCGGAGATTTCCGAGGTACGCCCGGGCGAGGCGACGGACAACCAACCGAAGGAACGAATTCTTATCCACATCACTGCCGACCCTTCTACCGCCATACTCATCCGTCGTGGTCGCCGTGTGGCAGACTACCTTCAAGCCGATTGCATGGCGGTCTTTGTGCACCGGACTCCAGAAGTATCGCAGTTGCCTGCGAGCGAGCGTGAGGCGGTGGAAAAACACCTTCGTTTCGCTCGGGGACTGCAGATCGAAACGCGCATTGTTGGCGGTAGCGACGTCGCTAAGACTGTGGTGAGATTCGCTCGCGACAATCAAGTCACGCAGATCTTCGTGTCGCAGGCACAGACCCGCCTGCGAGAGCGGCTGCGCAGCAGGAATTTTGCGGAGAACATTGTCCGCTTGGCGGAAGACCTTCAGGTTACGGTCGTCGCGGATCGGAGTCGCAGACCAGGTTCGTAGGCGCATTGGCGAGGACGACATTCCAACGCGTCTAGCGAGATGTGTCAGAGAAGTGTTCCTGCTTGGCCGGTGATTCTTCCGAACCGTTCTTTCCTTCAGTGTCCCTCTCGGAATGTGTTGATAGGAACGGTGATTCTGAGCTATCTTTCTATTTTCGCTCTAGGACCTGTTCTGGAGCGATTGCTCTTCGGAAGATAGGAGCATTTGAAACTCACATCGGATGCTCGCCCCGCGCCCTACCAAACTCCGCTCGCAACGCGACGTTAACCTGTGGCGGATTCCGCTGCGGTTATCATTCGCGGCAGTTGCGCTGTTTGGGATGACCCTAATTCCCGATATCCTCGACAAGTACCACGTCATCCACATTCCGTCGTGGCTGACCATGGGCAGCATCGACGACGCGCGCGCGATTCTCTCGGCCATGATGGGCGCGGTCGCAACTGTGCTTGCGCTGATTTTCTCGGTTGCGCTGCTCGTGCTCTCGATGGTCGCGACTCTGTTCGGCCCACGCCTGCTTTACCGGTTCCTGCAGGACTGGGTCACCCAGGTCACAATCGGCCTGTTCATGGGCACCTTTGTATACATCTGCCTCGTCTTTCTCGTCACGCATCAGGATCCGCAATCTTCATTTATCCCGCAGATTTCGCTGATCACGAGCTGGGTGCTCGTCGTGCTCAGTTTCGCATTCCTCGTCTACTACAGCCATCGCATCGCGACATCGATCCAGAATCCCGATATGATCGGCGCGATCGTCGACGACTTGTACGTTGCGGCGGGCACCGCACACGCGTCCGGTCGTGGAGAGGGTACCGGCGCGCCACCCGACGATGCCGCGATTTTGCGCCAGGCCGAGACCGGCGCGGTCGTGTCCAGCGCGAAGAGTGGATATCTCCAGCACGTGGATCACAGCGCTCTAGTCACGGAAGCGCGTGCAGTGGACGCGCTGGTCGTGTTGAGGTTTCGTCCGGGCCAGTTCGTGCTCCGGGGCGAGCCACTCGCAGCTATCGTCCCGACAGAAAACGCCCATGGGCTCGCGCGCGCGATCAATCGTGGAATTCACATCGGCCGTCACCGTACCCTCACGCAAGATAGCGAGTTCGGCATCTCGCAGGTCATCGAGATTGCCATTCGTGCCTTGTCGCCCGCGGTCAACGATACATACACCGGCGTTGCATGCGTCGACTGGCTCGCGGACGCCCTGCTTACCCTGGCTGAGCGTCCGCCTCTCGAAGGAAACTGGTACGACACCGACAGCAGGCTGCGGGTATGGATGCCGCCGGTGCGACTCGAGCGACTCGTTAAGCTGGCGTTCGACCAGATTCGTCAGGCGTCCACGACGACCCCCGCTGTGCTGATCCGGCAACTCGAATCGATCCGCCGCCTAGCACCGCGGCTTCCTGATGCCTGCCGCGAGGCGCTGACGGAACAAGCGGACGCGATTCTCGAAAGTGCGAGCGCACAGGTCGCGCTCGACCGCCGGAACGTCGAGGCAGCCTGGCAACGCGCGAACGCTGCCCTGGGCGCTCAGGCCAGGCCCTCGAATGGAAGCGTGAGCGCCTAAGTAGGCACTGCACGCGGTGGGGTTTTTCGATCAATGGCCGGCGGCATCCTTCCATCTGAGATTCTGCGATCGCCACACGTGCCGGTGAAACCAGTCTCTTCTTCGCTTCTTTCTTAGTTCTGGCTGGGCGAGCCGGGAACCGCAACTGCTCTTATGAACTCCTTAGAATTCCCTGATAGGTTATTCACCTCAACTTTGTAGAATTTCCGCACTGCGTGGGTCGACTGTCCCCGTGTCTCTTTTTCTCCGCCGATGCAGGACGTAGCAGAGTCATGAGCAAGGTCACGATTCTTGTCGTCGATGACGATGCGCAAATCCGCCGTACACTGCGTGTAACGCTCGTCAGTAATGGCTATGAGGTGATTGAGGCGCGCGATGGTCAAGAAGCGTTTGAAGCGGTTTTGCGGGAAGCTCATTTCGCTAATGAAGAGCCTCGTGCTTCCAACAGTTCGCACTTCATGAAGGTATGTCGGCCGAACAGTGCGGGAATCCAACGTGAAACTGGTTGCTGAAAGACTAAGCGGAGCTTTCGCAACAAAACTGACGTCGGCAGGGTCCAACGAGACACAGGGTAAAACGAATAGCGACAAAAATACTGGGGCTTCACAGTTGCCAGCCAAAGACATATGAGCTGGTTCGCAAGCGCCCGCTCCTTACACTTTTGCATGAGGATCGCGCCAATTCCCTGGCCCTGGAGTTCTGGCAGAACCGCGACTCCACAGACTTCGGCTAGCTCATCAGAATCTCGATGCAGACCCAAACACGCGACCACTCTGTCGCTGGCGTCCCGTGCCACCAAGAAGTCCAGGATATTTTTCCTGACGTCCGTTATCGGTTCCTGAAACAGTCCGGGATCGGCTTTGTTCGAAATGAAAATTGCAACTATCGCGTCCGTATCAGCTATCGTGGCCGGCTTGATGGTCACGGCGTTCCCTTTCGACTCAGTTGTGTGTTCCATCGCTTCTGGCAGCGAATTATAGACCACGCTGCCAGGCACTCGTCTGCCAATGTTGGTGCTTACTGGCGGCGATTTGCCACCCTTCTCGTATACGGACGATGCGGGAGTTGGCAGGCTACCTGATGATTGCCTGCGCCATTGCAACTCACGCGGGTTACCGTTGTGCCGCGTATCACTTCTTAGTTGCCTCGAAGCTAAGCACTCCATTGCCTGGCGGCAGTGAGTTCACCCACGGCGCAGACACCTGCTTTTCAGGATAATCAGAACCGGGCCCAAGATAGGTGAAGGCCGCAAATACGAAGGGAATTCCCTGGGACTGCAGGACGGAGTTCTGATCGGTCAGTTGCAAATGCAGGTGCGGCCCGTTCGTGTTCCCGCTGTTCCCGAGGAGCGCGAGCACATCTCCTCGATGAACATGGTCGCTCATTCGTACCTTGATGCTTCCTCTGCGCAGATGCGCATAAGTGACAAAACGGTTTGGTGCGATCTGGAGAATGATGTGGTTTCCGGCAATGTTGTCCAGCGTGACGGGAGGAAGAACGCGTGGGATGTTGTCGGGAAATTCATCCACAACTTCGGTGATCTCGCCATCCGCTACAGCAAGAATTGGTTCACCCCAACCCCACCAATTGTCGTTCTTGGTGTTCCCGTCGTGACGAGTATCTCCGTTTGCGCCGATCTTAACCCAGTCAATGGCGAAGCGCTCCGGCGAGTAGATGTAGCCATCGACGGCAAGAATACTGCGGCGATGGCTTGAATCATTAGCCGGACCATCGCCGGCAAGCCAGATGCCTCCGCCAAAGGGAGCGCCCAGGATTGGCACTGGGTCCTGGTTTACCGTGACGGGAAAATCCTGCAGCGTTGCATCACTGGGCTTATCAGTTCCTGCTGGAGTTGACGAGAAGACGAGCTGATGCCGGTATTGGAGACAAGGTTGACCATCGGCGACTGATTCTTCCTCAGTTAAGCGCCACCGGCGTAGAGCGCAAGCTCGTCGAGGAGCGCACGGGCTGGCACATCGTTTTCGGCCCGGTCTACGCCTGCGATCTTCCCGCGTATTTGGCGACGGAGCGAAAAACTAGCGACATGCGACAGGTGCGGTTCCCACTGCACAGCCGTTTAGAGATGGCCATCGCCTGGGCTTTCCCGATCTCAGTGGTATGCGGACTTATTCTCGCCGTTGGCTGGCGCCATTTGGTGCTCCCCTTCGTGGCCCTGGTGTGGGGTATCTCCGCTGTCCTTTTCGTTTTCTTCCCGTGGCTACATGCGCGCATTTGGCCGGCTGGCCAACGGAAGCCGGGATGGACGCGCTACCTGATCTTCTTCGACCCCGCCATTCGCCGGTATCTCCTTGTGTGGGTGGCGTTCGTGGTTGGCTTATGCGTTGATGCTTATGGCTGGGGAAATGGCAATACTTGGCGTTTGGTCGGGTGGTCGCTGGCCGGACTTTTCATCGTGCTGCTTGTCAGCATGGATATGGCCGGGAGCACACCGACTTATAAGAGCGGTCTGCACGAAGACCGCCTGCTCCACATCGAGCTGGATTCCAAGGCGTGCAAGGGCCGGGCCATGTGCTGGGAGGTTTGCCCGAAGAATTGCTACCTCATCGACACCCACCTCCACAAGGCTGTCATTGCCTTGCCCGATGCTTGCGTGCAATGCGGAGCTTGTGTCAGTGCCCAGAGGATGCCCTGGCATTTGTCGGCCTCAATGGGCAGCGGATACCGCCCCAGATCATTCGCGCTTACAAGCTCAACATGCTGGGTCAACGTGCCGTCGGGGTGCCTCGGGGCAGTGAGGGACCGTAAATCATCGCGGTTCTTTCGCCAACGGTTGCGGAACGGGGAAGCAAAGAGCGCGAGCGCGAAAAACACAACCAGCGTTTGCTCATGGCTGAGGGATACAGCAAGATGAAGGGCTTAACGCTTAGTAGAGAAAGGGAATCAATCTACGGGTGTGCGCAGCGTACTCATCGAAGGCCGCACCGTAGTGATCGTGAAGATGGGAGTCCAGTACAGGCACGTTTACGAACACGAATCCAGCCAGCATGAGGATGGGGATGATCGCCGTTACCCAAGCTCCCGAGATCAGGCAGATTCCCGAAAACGAGATCAGGTCGCCCAGATAGTTCGGATGCCTTGAGTATCGGAAGAGTCCTTGCGTGT
>Ga0187818_10000254_pt1 | contig 17774 bp, 11 predicted proteins | sample NC_wetland_sal_i_14_FD_130581 | JGI IMG/M metagenome (GOLD analysis project Ga0187818, IMG submission 130581) | Wetland sediment microbial communities from Neuse River Estuary, North Carolina, USA - SO4_3 | ecosystem: Environmental > Aquatic > Freshwater > Wetlands > Sediment | place: USA... | reverse complement strand
TTCGGTACGGAAACGGTACGAGCGGGAAAGTAGAAGCAGAGAAGGGAGTTAGGACAAAGACGGAAACGGTATGGAAAGGTATACGGGGAAAGAGCACTGGATGAGGGGGTGGGGCGATCCGAAGTGGCACAAGAGCGGCGTCCACCAAACATAACGAACACATCTTAGCACGTTATTTACCAAATGTCAATTATTATTCACAGAGTACTAGTTTTGAAACTGGTACGAAGGAAGGAGGCTCACCCCAAGACCCACCCTCAAAAACCGAGGACGGGGAAGTCTGGCCTGTGGCACCCTCAACTGAAGTAGTTCAGTGGGGTCCCAGTGCCCTGCGAGCCAGTTCGCGCGCTTTATTCAATTGACGAACGACGTCAATCTCTGAGAGTTTAAAACTCTTCGCAATTTCCTCGACCGATTCCTCTTCAACATACCTCGCTATCAATATCTGTAGGGCATCCTTGCTGAGAGATCTCCCGAGGATTCCAAGGAGCTCGGTATATTGATAAAGCCTTTCAGTCGATCGTTCACTTGAGATTTCCATGCGTTCTATGAGTTCCTGGATTTCGTCTTCTGGAACCTGCCACGGCTCATCGGCGTTTTGGGGCTCTTCATCGTTCTCTGCGTCGGGCTGAGCTTCACGCGGATCGACCTTCAATTGGTGCGTCAGCTGGTCTGGAGCCGTGCGCCGTAGTGCCGCAATTCTCCTCCAGGTCAGAGCTTGAACCATAGCCTTGAGGCCATGCTGGGCTTCACGAGTTCGGGCAAGCTCCGTGGGATGGGATAAAAGGAATACTACAATATCAGCTGCGACATCATCCGTGTCAGCTCCCGCACCATGAAGGTATGCGTATCTTCGGGCGATCTGCGACACTAGAAGGAGAGTTTTCTCCCGGTCTCGGTCACCGATTTCGACCTCAGCAATTTCTTTGCTCCCCAGAAACTCAGATTCTCTTCCAGGAGGCAGAACTGCAGACTGCAGCGATGTCTCGCGGAATATCGCCCCGCTGAAGTCTCTCACAGTGAACACCGAGCTACTCAGGTCCGCTTGGGTGAAGTCGCAGTGCGGTACGTCAGCACCATGGAAGTTTGCTTCCGCAAGGACAGCCGAGGTCATATCCACGCCACGAAGAACGGCCCCTTGAAAGTCGCCCATACGTGCCGTCGCACCACTGAAAGAGGCGTTGGCGAAATCTGCACCTCTTGCAATACACTGGCACAAATCGGCTGCATCGAAGCGGGCCGAGTGTAGGACTGCGCCCTCAACATTGATCTGTGTTAGCTTCGCGCCCTGCAGTTGAACGTGTGAAGGCATGTCGATCTTTACTCTGGCATTGTCACTTCCGCGTCCTTGTTCTGCGATGAGCAAGTTGCGCCGCAGGCGGTAAAGGATCATCAGCGCGTTTTCTGACAGCAAGGGCTGGTACTTGTCACGCAAGACGGCAGTTAGCTTTTGCTCCAGATTTCCCTTATCAACCATGGATAGCAAGAAATCGATCACCTCATTGGTCAAGCGACGAATCGATAGAGTTGCAATGTTATTGGCCTCGATGCGGTTTGATAAATCTCTTGCCAGGAAATATTCAGCGTACGAGCTGTGGGCAAACCCATACTGTCCGCGGTCGTCCCGCACGAGAAAACTAGCCGTCCGAATTTCTCCGTCGAGTTCAGTAAGTTTTTGAGGTGTATCGATCAGGTTGATCAATTCTGCCCCGATATACTCCTGGAGCTTTTGGTAGTCGATGCTAGTTTTTTCCTGCTCCCAGAGCGAGCGGGCAAGCGTTGTCAAGAACTTCAGTTTATCTTCGGATCGCATGAGGTCGCGCCAGCGATCCCGGTGAATCCAGGCACCCGTGAAGATCTCGTACAGCTGGGCCGAATTGACTTCATCGGTCGTAAACCTGTCGATTGACTTCACTATCATTTCCAGAAGAAGGGGGCGCTGCGAAAGCTCAGTGAGATTGTAGATTTTGTGTATTTTTGCGAGTACCCCTTCAGCCTTCTCGATACACGCCTTTCGGACATACTCCTCAACCTGTGAGACCGAAAACGGGCGCAAATATTCGATCTTAAAACCACTGCGCGCGATTAGGTCCCAGTATAAGTCGCGCGCGACATCCGATGATTGTGGGCCCGAGCCGCCGAGGACAACTTCCTCCTCCTCAGTTCGACTCTTAAAATAGTGAGTGCGACAGGTCAAGAGCACTTTCGCATTGCGCTTTACGCTCCGAGCCAGTTCATGAAAATTACGAGTTGTTATGAGCGGCGCGACCCTTGACGCCATCTCATCGAACCCATCCAAGATAAGGACGATTCTTCCTTCTGAAAGCAGGAACTGAAAGATATCGAAGGTAGCCCTGGAGAGGCCATGACGCGCGAAGTGGGTGAGGACCAAGCCTTCAAGGCTGAATTCTCGATCCGCATTTCGGAGGTCAAAAAGCAGCGGCAGTGGCGAATCCATGGGTTGCAAGAGATAGTCCTTGGCCAGACGCAAGGCGATCATCCTGCTAAGAAACGACTTTCCGGTCCCTACGTCACCAAGGAGAGTAAGCTGGTTCCATCGACTATCCGTCAGCCACTCCTTCACGACATCGAAGGCCTTCGCCCCTTCACCTCTGGCCTCGTGGCCAATAAGTGGTTCAACGAATAGATCTGGTTTATACCGCTCATCTTGCTCAATTTCTTGGACTAGCCTTTGGGCATAGGAAGGGCCGTCCAGAATTTGGGCCGAGAGATCACGATAAAGAGTTAGCTGGATGCCCCCTGCGGTAGCGTGGCTTCTGACTGGATCTGTAAACCCTAAGCCGCCGACAATCACGCCCGAGGCATCTGGATATTCCTTCTGGACAAGGCGAAGCTTGCTGATGAACTTATCCAGATCTTCCGCGCTGACCTGACCGGCTTTACATTCGACCGCACGACGAACGTGAAGATCCGCAAGGCTGAGTTCGAGAAATATATCGACTTGCCTACCTGAGAAGATACGTCCGTGCTCGACGTGATATCCAAGCAAGCGATACGCCTCAGCAACCCTGTCTTCGAAGGCGTAGCCTGCCTTGTAATTCTGGCTGCCGCGCACTCGTGGATCGGCTTCTCGCCGCGGCTCATTCTCGGAACTCACGTTGAGGTGACCTCAGCACTTAATTTGGCGATGCATTCGAACAAGATCTATCGCACCGGGAAGATGTGCCAGTCCGAAGTCATTCGCCTTAGTTTACCCTCGGTTACTCTACGATACGATAATCAATACGTGCAATCGCATTCCTGGTGCAGACATGCCAAAGTAATGCCGGGCTGGCAGATTGGCTGAAGGGTAAGGGAGGAGCGCGAATAACACGAGCCTCGGGGAGCAGCTGATCAGCTGCCCTGTCCGAAGACCAGGCGCCTGAGGTCCTCGCAGCCAATTGACTGAAGGTCTGCTTCGCGCAGCAGTTCAATCCGGTAGTTGGGGTCGGGGTATGTCAATGATTGTGGCAGTTGCCGTCGCATGCGCATCAAGTCAGCCTCTGAGAGTTGGGCGGTTTCAGCCAGAACGATTATAAGCAAGGGCAGACCCTTACGTCGGACATGCTGAGTGTACAGTTGATTGGACACGACGAGTCGGCCTATAGCTTCACGCAACCATCCGTGTTTGAATCCTTGTCTGATGTATTTGATCTCTATCACGACATCGGGCCCATCAGAATTATGGGCGGACAGGATTAAGTCAAATTCAGCAGTCCCCAGTCTTTTGTTTGCGAGTACAGAATGAGAGTTGCCAAAACAGGCCGTCAACCGTTCTCTGAGCGCGATTTCGACGTTACGGATGCGGTCTACTGAAGAATTGAGTTCCTTTGGCGGCACTTCCGATCCGCGGTCCTGTTCAACGTCAGCTTCAAGTTTTGCATTGACCTCCTCAGCAGGCATCGACGTGAGTTCCAGCTCTTGCTTTTTAACGCTAAGCTCCTCACTCCGGTCACGAAGAATTTGGCGCTCGCGCCACTTCGCGAGACCTGCGATCACGAGAAATGTTCCGGCCACAAATTGCGCACCTGAAATCCAAGGAACTAGGTGGAAAATCGTCGCGAGGAAATGTTCTCTTTCGGCGATGATTGCCTGCGCCGAAGGTGTGAGGCGTGCCAATTGATTAGAATCAAGAAGTAGATCGAAAGGTTCGCGCAAAAACAACCACGGCAGAACGACGGCCGCAATTATTAGCGCGATGCCTATGGAGACAATGAATTTATAGAAGTCGCCGTACTCTAATTGAGGCACGATAGGCGTGAAATTAACAGATTCTGGTGTAGCCCAACAATTGAAAAAGGTCGGCGGGGGATATTCTCCCTTGTGCCGAGCAGTCTTGGCGTGATCTTGGGAGGAGACTCGCTGGGCGCGGCGAGGCTGTGGTACGGAAGGTAAGAATTACAAAGACGGACGGGCGCGACGTAAGTGAAGGAATACAAAACAGAAGGATTGAGATTCACGATTCGACGCTGGATCCCTCGATTGCGCTCGGGATGACAAGCGGAGAGAGAGCGGTGGCCTAAGACCGATTCCTCAGGGCTTCCACCAAAAAGACGGCGGACGCAAAAGGCGCTAAAGCCAAGTTCGCCGGAATCCCAAATGTCGGAGCCCTTCGAGGCTCAGGATGAACTGAAGCTCCGACCCCCTAAAGAGAAAAGAGCCGACCTGAAGGTCGGCCACTACAATGACAAATCGGAACCCGGCATGGCGCCATTTGGGAGTAACAAATTTCGATGACGAGATTGGTCGAGGTGCGGTTGAGTTAGCGGGCTGCCTCAGAAGGCGGCCACCACAAAGGCAGCGTCAAGGGCGGCGGTGCGGCGGGGAAGGGCCTCAGGCCTGGAAGGCCTGAGCTACAGGAGGGAGAGAGACCCAAGAGGCCAGGCTGGCGCTACGGGCGAATCTCCGCTGGCAGTCGCCATTTGTTACAAGTCGTTCACATTTCTTGGTCCACAGGCTTTTACAACTCATTCATCTGGCTGTCACATCGGCGTCACCACCTACATTCACCCGCTTGTCACAATACTTGCGATTCCTAATGGGCTCAGAGGTGGAACAACCTGACCATGCCTATCGCAAAACGCCGCGCTACGGTAAACTTCTACCGATGCGATCACCGGCGCGAGAGCTGTATATGAAGCGCATCTTGATCATTGAGGACGATCGCGACATTGTAGAACTCGTCCGCTATAACCTTGCCAATGAAGGCTTTCAAGTCTCTGCTGCCTTCGATGGCAACTCCGGCCTCTCCACGCTGAAGAAATCTCCGCCGGACCTTTTGCTGCTCGATCTGATGCTGCCGAGAATGTCCGGCCTGGATATTTGCCGCGAAATCCGCAAGGAAGAATCCCTCAACCGTCTCCCCGTGCTCATGCTGACGGCCCGTGGCGACGAAGCCGACCGCGTCGTCGGCCTGGAGATGGGCGCCGATGATTACGTCACCAAGCCGTTCAGCCCGCGCGAGCTCATTGCCCGGGTAAAGGCGCTCCTTCGCCGCGCCGAGCCTCCCGCCGACGCCCCGCGCATCCTGGAAATCGGCAAGCTGGCCATCGACCCCGCTTCCTACCGAGTGAGCCATGCCGGCAAGCCCGTGCCTCTCAGCACGCTGGAATTTCGTTTACTTTATTACCTCGCTTCGCGTCCCAACCGCGTGTTCACCCGGGATCAGCTTCTCGATGCCGTCTGGGGGACAGACCGCTTTGTCACCCCGCGCAGCGTGGACGTCTACGTCCGCCGGCTGCGCGAAAAAATCGAAACCGATCCGGAAAATCCTCTCCACTTGAAAACCGTGCGCGGCGCGGGGTATTTATTCGAGACTCGTGCAACGTAAACTCTTCGGGAAACTTGCGCTGACTTTCCTGGCGCTCTTGCTGAGCGTTTTGCTCGCAGTGGATTTCCTTGCCGAGCGAGCTCTGCGCACCAGTTACGAGAACGACGCCTTCCAACAACTCAAGGCCGTCGCGCGCGTCATTCGCCTTCATCCCATTCCGCTCGCGAGCGCCACGCTGCAAACCCCCGAAGAGGTCGCTGCGTTAAACACCTGGGTGGCCGCCAACGCCTCCAGCGGCATCCGCATCACCATCATTTCCGCTGATGGCCAAGTCCTGGCCGACTCCCAATCCGAAACCACCACCATGGAAAGCCATGCGGATCGGCCGGAAATCCGCGACGCGCTGCAGGCCGGTGAAGGTCACTCCGTGCGCCAGAGCGTTTCTCTGCGCAAGCAGCTCATGTACTACGCTGTGCGCGAATACCTCCCCGGCGGCGTTCCCGTGATACTGCGGCTCGCGCTGCCGATGGATGGGTTCGGCGAGCAGCTCTGGAATTTCCGGCGCAAGCTGTGGCTGTGGTCGCTGCTGATTTACCTGTTGGCGGGCGCGCTGGCGATGCTCATGTCGCGCAGTTATACCGATCGGATTGAGAGGCTGCGCGAGTTCTCACGGCGGGTTGCCGAAGGCGATTTCCGGCCGCTGCCCGCGGATGGCTCGGGCGACACGCTCGAAGCCTTGGGAGCTTCGCTGAACCAAACGGCCGCGCGGCTGGACCGCACCATTCGCTCACTCACCGAAGAGCGCAATCTTTCCGCAGCGATCCTGGGCTCGATGGTGGAAGGCGTGGCGGTGGTCAATGGCGCGGAGCGGCTGGTGTTCGCGAACCCTGGATTCGCCGCAATTTTGGGGCTGGATGTTCCTCCGGTGGCAGGAAGTTCGCTGCTGGAAGTGGTGCGCCAGACGGAGTTGATTGAAGCGGTGCGGCGCGTACTGGCCGGTGAACCCCGCGTCGAGGCGGAAATCGCGACGGGCACCCTGCGGCAACATTATTTTGCGGTGACCGTGGCGGCCGTGCGAGCGGGAGAGACTTCGGGGTCGGTCATCGTGCTTCACGACATCACCGAATTGCGTAGACTGGAACGCATTCGGCGCGACTTCGTGGCCAATGTGTCGCATGAATTTCGCACGCCTTTGACGGCCATACAGGGCTTCGCGGAGACCCTGATTGGCGGGGCGATTGATGACCCGCAGAATCGCGGGCGGTTCCTGGCCATTATCCTGGAGCACTCGCGGCGTCTGGCCAGGCTGACGGAAGATTTGCTGCGGCTTTCGCAAATGGACGCCGAACAGCTGGAGCTGGAAATCCGCGCTGTCAGCGTGGCCCAGTTGGTGGAAACCTGCTACGAGACAGCACAACGCCGGGCCGCGGAAAAAGACCTTACCCTTTCTTTGAATGTCCCCAGTCACCTGCCCGACGTGGCGGCGGATAATCGCCGGCTCCAGGAAGTGCTGCAAAACCTTCTGGACAACGCGATCCAGTACACCCTGCCGGGTGGAAAAATCGTGCTCAGCGCGGAGACGCGCAACGATGAAGTGATCCTCACCGTTGCCGATACTGGCATCGGCATTCCCCAAGCGGATCAGCCGCGCATTTTTGAGCGATTCTACCGCGTGGATGTGGCGCGTTCCCGAGAAGCCGGCGGGACCGGACTTGGGCTGTCCATCGCTAAACACCTGGTGGAAGCCCAGGGTGGACGGATCTGGGTGGACAGCGAAGTCGGCGTCGGCTCCAAATTCCATTTCTCCGTCCCGGTCTTTGATCCGGAACGTGCCGCCGCGCGCGCAGCCGCGCCTACGGGCATTGGCCGGGCACTGCGCGGGAGCGGTCCAGCCAGCCCGTAGTCCCTTTCCTTTACATATATTTACCTCCCTGTGAACGGCTTGTAACAATTTTCACGGACTCTTTCTGTAGCGCGTGGAGGTCTGTTCTCTGGCGCCGCGCTGCGGAGGCATGAATGGCAACAACTGCGGGCTTGACCGAAGCAGTGATGTACGACGTGCTAGTGAACTATCTGGTGTCCATGGCGCGCGTCGTGGAGAGCGCGATGAACCGCGCGCTCGATGCCATTGTCGGTTTCGATAGCCCGCGCACAGCAGGTTTGCCTGGCGAAGTGTTCCTCTTTGAGCCGCGCATCAATGAGATGGAAATCATGATCGACGAGCACGCGATCCGCTTGTTGCGGCGCGGCGCGTTCAGCGACGATGAATTGAGGCTGATTGTTTCGGCGCTGAAGATTACCAACGATCTGGAGCGCATTGGAGACATCGCCGTGAGCCTGGCGGAACGCGTGATCTCTCTCCGCGACACGCCGGACGCGAAGTCGCCGGAACAGCTTGCGCCCATGACGGAAGCGGTACGTTCGATGGTGAGCCGCAGCTTGGGTGCGCTGATCTTCCGCAACGCAGAGTTGGCGACGCAGGTTCTGGAAAGCGACGATTTGGTCGATCAATACCGCGATCAAATCTTTGAAACCCTGTTGCAGAACATGACCCAGAACGCGACGTTGGTCAGTCCGGGAATGCAATTCATCCTGGCCACGCGGCATCTGGAGCGCATCGCGGATCACGCGACCAACATTGCCGAAGACATCATCTTCTGGGTGCGCGGGCTGGATGTGCGCCACGGACGCGGGTTGATGGTGCGCACCGAGCAGCAAGAAACCGTCTTGGAGCCTGGGGACAAGGTCACCGAGAATTCATATGGCCTTCATTCGCAAGTGACCCCCAACTGCGAAACTCAGCGCGCTTGATCTTCACTCCACGTCCTACCTCGGGGACCGGCGCACCCCTGGCACCGGTCCCCTTCTCCTCCCCCGGATGGAAACATAGCCGGACATCCCCTTGACCGCGAAAGTGAGTCAAACTATTGTGGTAAAGTGGCAACAAATGATGAGAAGTCAGATTCTGAGCCCGAGGAAATGGCAGCCCAGCTGGCGGGCCTGCATTTGCGTGTTGTTGATTGGCCTGGCTCTTTATAACCCATTTGTTGCATTGAGTGGAACTTCCGGCAATCTTTCCTACGAAAAACTGGCAAGGAATCGAGCCACGATCGGCTCGTCGGAACTGCAACAATTCAGTCCGGTGCTCGATCCCTCTGTGCATCTGGATTTAGGCGTAGAAGTCGGCGGCGCTGAACCCGTGGCAGCAGTCCAGGAGACTCAGCCTGGGATGGTACAGCGAGAAGTAACCCCGTTGCAGCCAGAGCTGTACGCGAGCCTCTGGTTCCGTCCACCCCCCACGCGGTAAACTCTGCGCGTCTTCGCATTAAAAAGCCCGAAACGTTGGTGAAGTCAGGAAACTCTAACGGATTTTCAAGGGGATCTCATTTCTCATTGAACGCGCGCGGGACCATGAGGGGCAAGGGCCTTGCTCGGCCCGCGGTCAGGAAAAGGACATGACAGGAAAAAGACAATGGTGGATTGCAGGGCTTGTGGTTTTGGGCCTTCTGCTGGCATGGGTAATGGTTCGGCATACCAAGACCGAAGCAGACGACGAGAAGCCCGGGGAAGGAACGAGCGCGGAGCCAGTGGCGGCTGTGGTGAAAGTGGAGCGGCGCAACTTGGGAGTTGCCCTGACGTTGGCCGGTGCGTTCAAGCCCTTTCAGGATGTAGATATCCATGCCAAGGTGGCCGGCTACATCAAAGTGATTTACGTCGATGTTGGGTCCCATGTGAAAGAAGGGCAAACACTGGCCATTCTGGAAGTGCCCGAACTCCAGGCACAACTGGCAGGCGCGGATGCCGCGGTGCGTCGCGCGAAAGAAGAAATCCGGCGGGCAGAAGGTGATTTAACCCGGGCCAAGTCGTCGTACACAGCGGCACATGCCATGTACGACCGTTTGAGCCAGGCGGCACAGCAGCGACCGGGACTGGTGGCGCAGCAGGACGTTGACGACGCCCAGGCGAAGGACCTCGGGGGGCAAGCGCAGGTGGCGAGCGCGCAGGCAGCCCTGGACGCAGCAGAACAAGCACTACAAGTGGCGCAGGCAACGGAAAAGCAGTACGCCGCCTTATCCGACTACACAAAAATCACCGCGCCGTTCGCGGGGGTTGTGACCATAAGGTACGCGGATACAGGCTCGCTGATTGCGGCAGGGACATCGTCGAGCACGCAATCGGAGCCGGTGGTGCGGCTGGCGCAGATCTCGGTATTGCGCCTGGTCCTGCCGATTCCGGAATCCATTGCAGGCGGGATTCGGCTGGGGGACCCGGTTAAGGTACACGTACAAGCACTGAATCAGGATTACGTCGGGAAGGTGTCGCGTTTCGCTGACGCGTTGGACGAACAGACGCGGACGATGCATACGGAAATTGATTTTCAGAATACCGACGGAAGGCTGATGCCAGGAATGTACGTGGAGGCGAAGGTGCCACCGGCGCTTACCACAGAGAGGTTGACCGTGCCCTTAGAGGCGGTGGACATGAATGGAGCGGAGGGAACGGTACTCGTGGTCAATAACCAAAACGTGTTGGAAGAACGCAATGTACATCTTGGTCTTCAGGGAAACACACGCATCGAAGTGCTTTCCGGACTCAATGAAGGAGAGCGCGTGGTGATCGGGAGCCGCAACGAATTCCGCAAGGGGATGAAAGTTACACCAAAAGAAATCGAAGCCGGGCAGCCCGGGGCGGCGGGAGGCAAGTAATGCCGAAGTTCGCCCTCGCCTATCCGTATTTCATCATCATGCTGTGCCTGGTGGTAGCGGTGGTCGGTGTGACAACCATGGTGCGCATGCCGGTGGACTTGTTTCCCGCGGTAAAAATTCCAGTGGTGGTTGTGGCAACTTTCTATGCGGGCATGCCGCCGCAACAGATCGAAGCGGACATCACAAATACGTTCGAGCGGTTTTTTACACTAGCGAGCAACTACGATCATTCCGAATCGCGTTCGTTGACCGGGGTGAGCCTGATCAAAGTCTACTTTACACCCGGAACCGACGCGAACGCGGCACTAAGCAGCATCGCGACCCTGGCGATGGCGGACCTTAGACGTTTGCCACCGGGGACGCTGCCGCCCGTGGTACTTAAGTTCGACGCCTCCAGCCTCCCGGTCTGCCTGGTTACACTAAAAGGCCAAGGGCTGAACGAAACACAGCTCAAAGACCTGGCGCAATTCCAAGTCCGAAATCAAATCGCAAGCGTGCCGGGAGCGTCGGTGCCGCAACCGTTCGGCGGAACCTACCGGCAGATACAAGTGTTTGTGGATCCGGTGAAGTTGGAAGCGCACCAGCTGAGTCTGACTGACGTAGTGCACGCCATAAATGATTCGAACTTGATCCTGCCCGCGGGCGACGTGCGAATCGGGAACCGGGACTACAACATCTACGCAAACAGCCAGGTGGACGACCCGACAGACCTCAACAAGGTCCCGCTGAAGAGCGTGGGACTCGGGTCGGTGGTGGTCGCGGATATTGGGAAGGCGGAAGACGCGGGCGCGATACAGACCAACCTAGTGCGAATTGACGGGCAGAAATCGGTATATATCCCGATTCTGAAGCAGGGTGGGGACAGCAATACGATCGCGATAGTCAACGGCGTCAAGAAAACCATAAAACATCTGGTAGACATACCAGACGTTCTGCGGACCGCAGTGGTGTTTGACCAGTCGATCTTCGTGAAGGTGGCGCTAAAGAATCTGTTGAAGGAAGGCGGGATCGGACTGGTGCTGACGGGCCTGATGATCCTGCTATTCCTGGGAAGCCCGCGTGCGACGTTTGCGGTGCTGCTGTCGATTCCTTTGTCGGCATTAACCTGTTTACTGGTGCAGAACGTGCTGGGTGGCTCGATTAACACCATGTTGCTGGGCGGGCTCGCGCTGGCGTTCTCACGACTGATTGATGACTCCGTGGTGGTGCTGGAGAACATTTTTCGGTTCATGGAAAATGGAGCGCCGCCGCGGGAAGCGGCGGAAAAGGGCGGAATGGAAGTGGCGCTGGCGGTTCTGGCAGCAACATCGACGACGTCAATCGTGTTTTTTCCGGTGACGTTTTTCTTCGGAGTAAGCAAATACCTGTTCACGGATCTGGCACTGGGCGTGGTGCTGTCGATTTTCGCGTCGTACGTTTTCGCGATGACCGTGGTGCCGTTGTACTGCGCGCAGTTCATCCGGATCGAGCCGCACGCGCACGGGCACGGAGAGGAGGGAGAACGCCAGGCACACGAAAAAGGATGGCTCGCAAGGGTGGTGTACCGATTCAACGAACTGTTTCAGCGGTTATTGAGTTACTACGAGAAGCAAGTGACGCGCGCACTGGTGAGACCGGGAAGAACGGCTTTGGTGATTCTGGGTGGCATCGCGCTGCTGATCGCCGTGTTGTTTCCTTTTGTGGGGCAAGCATACTTTCCGCGAACCGATCCGGGGCAGTTCGTGATCAACGTGAAAGCGCCTTCGGGGACGCGGCTGGAAGTGTCGGACAAATACATTGCACAGGTGGAAGCAGACATCCGCTCCGTGATACCGAAGGATGAGCTACAAATGATCGTGTCCAACATAGGAATCACGCCGGACCTTTCGGCCATTTATACGACGAACTCCGCAATGCATACGGCGTTTGTGCAAGTGAACCTGAGCGAAGACCACAAAGTGGGAAGCTACGAATACATGGAAAGAGTGCGACGAAAGCTGGCCGACGACTTGCCGGAGCTGAGCACTTACTTTCAAGCAGGGGGCTTGGTCGATTCCGTGGTGAACCAGGGACTGCCTGCGCCAATCGACATCCAGGTGAGCGACAACGACCTCGCCGAGGGCTACACAATCGCCCGGGGCATGGCGTTGAGGCTGAAGGGCTCCAAACGCGTGAGTGATGTGCTGGTCCCACAGGATATCGATTATCCGGGATTGGAGTTGAATATCGACCGCGAGCAGGCGAGCTTGCTGGGGTTGTCGCCAAAGAACGTGGTGGACAACGTGATTACGGCGCTGACTTCGGACGGCCAGATTGCGCCGAGCTACTGGATCGACCCGAAGACGGGAAACAACTACATGCTGACGGTGCAGTACTTCAATAAGCAGATCGATTCGATGACGATGTCGGACTTCAAAAACATCCCGCTGCGGGCTACGAACTCCGCGAACTATACACCGCTGCAGTCCGTGGCGAAGATCGAACCCATCAACACGCCGACCGAGGTGGATCATTATCAGATTCGGCGAGTCATTGACGTGTACGTGATGCCGAAGAGCGAGGACCTAAGCGGGATCAGTAGCGAAGTGAATAAACTGGTCGGCAGTTTGAAACTACCGAAAAACGCGATCGTGACTGTGCGAGGAGCTGTAGTGGGGATGCACGAATCGTTTTTCCGGTTCGGCGTTGGGCTGTTGCTCTCGGTGATGCTAGTTTACTTGATTCTGATGGCCCAGTTCCGGTCGTTCATCGACCCATTCATCATTTTGACGGCCATACCGCCGGGGCTCACGGGAGTGGTCTTGATCCTGTGGTTGACCGGCACAACGTTGAACATTATGTCGCTGATGGGCGTGATCATGATGACCGGGATCGTGGTATCGAACAGCATTTTGATCGTGGAATTTTCGGGAATCCTGCACGAACGAGGGATGAGCCTGCAAGCAGCAACGATCGAAGCGTGCAAAGTGCGCTTGCGGCCGATTCTGATGACATCGCTGGCCACCCTGTTGGGGTTGCTTCCGATGGCGCTGGGGATAGAAGAAGGCAGCGAACAGTATGCGCCACTAGCGCGTGCGGTGATCGGAGGACTGGGAGTATCGGTGGTGGTTACGGTGTTTCTGGTGCCGGCGGTCTACCTCGTGATTCACGGAAGAAAGCAGGCAACGGTAACGGAGGTGGCGTCGTGAGGCGGAGGATGGTGATTGCCCTGGCACTGTTGGGAACACTGGTGCTGGCGCCAGGCGGAACAGCCCAACAGGCGCCCACGCCTCCGATGAACCCGCCCGTGGGAGCGGCGGCGGCCAAGCAGATGACCGCAACGGCCCGGACGCTGACAATAGAGGAAGCAGAGGCAATTGCAATCAGGGACAATCCGCAAATCACGGTGGGGAAGTTGCATGCGCTGGAGGCGCATGAGTTCGTGCGCGAGGCGCGATCGGCGCTGATGCCGCAGGTGAACATGAGTGTAACGGCGGTGGATTCCAATCCCGGGTCACGAATAGCAGCGGGTTACTTGACGAACCCGACCATCTATCCCAGGGCTGCGGCTGGAGTGGCAGTGAGCCAGTTGATCACGGATTTTGGGCGAACCACGAACCTTTTGTCCAGCTCGCAATTTCAGGCCAAGATGGAGGATGAAAATGCGGTAGCGACGCGGCAGCAAATCATTCTGGCAGTGGACGAGGCGTTCTATAACGTTCTGGAGACCAAAGCACTGCTGAAGGTTGCCGAGGAAACCGTCGAGGCACGGCAGAATCTGGTGGATCAGATTCAAGCATTGACCACTGCAAAGTTGAGATCCGACATCGATCTGAGTTTTAGCAAAGTGGATTTGGCCAGGGCAAAACTGTTGATGCTGGAGTCAGAGAACAGCTATGAAGCTTCGCTTTCGACGCTTTCTGCCATCCTGGGCTATCCAGAAAGTCAGGCTTTTAGTGTCGTTGAATCCGGGGCCCAGACAGTCACCCCACCGGCGACTGATCCGCTGCCGCTGATCCAGCAAGCCATACAACTTCGCCCCGAAATTCTGGCGTTGCAAAATCAAGTGACGGCGGCGGAGAAATTCGGACGAGCCGAACACGACCTGTGGTGGCCAACGGTGAGCGCGATGGGTGTGACGGGCTTGGCCCCGGTGCGGGATGACCACATTTCGAGCTGGTACGGAGGAGTGGGCGTAAACATCAACATTCCGGTGTTTAACGGATTCCTGTTCAACGCCAGAGCCAAGAGCGCGGACCTGGAAACGCAAGTGCAGCGGAAAAAGCTGCAGGACTTGGAAGACAATGTCGCGCGTGACGTGCGAAATAGCTGGCTGGACACGGGCAAAGCTTACGAGCGCCTTTCGGTGACGAAGCAATTGCGCGAACAGGCAGACCTGACGCTGGAACTGGCGGACGCCCGGTACAAGTTAGGACTTGGGACGATTGTAGAGTTCAGCCAGGCAGAGTTGCAAAAAACGGATGCCGAGCTACAAGATACGGATGCTCACTACCAGTACATTCTGTCGCAAATCGTGTTGGCCTACGAAATGGGTTTGACGCGCTGAGCGGAGCGTCAGCGACAAATTTGACAGACGAAGAGTGACGAGTGGTGCACAGGCCAAACTAGTGGCGTGACAAAAGGCTTGTGGCAGGACTGTGCCAAGTATGGAAGGTGGCGGTACAGTAGCGCGGACTTGGGACGTCTTTTTCATAATCCACAACAAATTGAAAACACAAGAGATAGCTATAAGCAAGGATTAATTGTTACGGAGTATTAACATGCAATTGATATAGGCGTAAGAGTCCGCCTCTACCTTCTGGACCGGGGTGTTTGCTTTTCCCAAAGGCACAGTCCGAAATTTCTTTTCAAAGAAGAGAGAGGCAATGAAAAAACTTGCAGCACTGACACTATCGCTGTTCCTTACGATGGGAACAGCGTTTGCTGACTCACCGAAAGACACACCGAAAGAGGCTGACGCGCAGCCGGCGAAGATCACAGCGGCAGCGAAGCCCGCCACAGCCAAGAGCAACGCGGAAATAGCTGCGGAGATGGAAGAGTTGCGCCAAGCGCTTCAGGCGCAGCAAGAACAGCTCCAGCAGTTGAAAGAAGAATTGGCCAAGCGTGACCGTCAGATTGAGGAAGCGCGGGAAGCGGCTGCAGCGGCGAATTCGCGGGCGGCGGAAGCCAACGTGAAGGCCACCGAAGCAGCAGCGACTTCGGCAGAAGTGAAGACGACAACCTCCGAGCTGAATACTTCCGTGGCCAGTCTGGCGGCCAGCAACGCGGCGGCAGCGAGTGCGGCGGCAAATGCGTCGGCGAATGCGCCGGTAGCCACTACGGGCGGATCGGGCAGTGCGGAGGAAAAGGGCCCGTTGACAATCCGCTACAAAGGCATAGACATCACTCCTGGAGGGTTCGTCGAAGCAGCGACGGTGAACCGCCAGCGTGCCTTGGAAGACGGCATCAATACGCAATTCAACGCGACTCCCTTTGGCGGCAACTCCGTGGGGAAACTTTCGGAAATGAATTTCGAGGCTCGGCAGTCGCGCCTCTCCATGTTGTTTGGCGCTACTGTGGGTACCACAAAACTCTCCGGCTACGTCGAAACAGACTTCCTTGGCGCGGGCACAACGTCCAACAACCGCCAGAGCAACTCCTACGTGTTGCGGTTTCGGCAGTTCTGGGGGCGCGCGGACTTTGCGGACGGCTGGGCGTTTTCGGCAGGGCAGATGTGGAGCCTAGCTACGGAAAACAGGAAGGGGATCGTCAATCGTCAAGAATGGTTGCCGATGATGATCGACCCGCAGTACGTCGTGGGGTTCACTTGGCAGCGTGCTGACGCCGCGCGCGTGTCGAAGAGCTTCGGGGACAAAATCACGCTGGCGGCTTCCGTCGAAGGGCCGCAGGCTACGGTAGGCGGGCGTGGCTTCAGCACCTACACCAGCACCTCAGCCACCGGCGTCGTGACCACGAGTCAGAACTTCTTCGGGCTCGCTCCCGGCGCGGGCGGCGGACTCCTCAATGGATTTGACGCCACCGGTTACTCCGTTAACAAACTGCCCGATTGGATCGTCAAAGCAGCGTTCGATCCGGGATATGGCCATTACGAGATATTTGGCATCGTGAGCACCTTCCGGAACCGCCTATATCCTTGCGCGGTGGTGGGCACAACAGCAGGCAATTTCCCGACACCAGCCACGCCGACGGTACTGTCCTGCGCGGCGAGCACTTCCCTGACGCCAAGCGTTGCCGGTGCGAATAACAGTTCCACGACCGGCGGCGGCGCGGGGGCCAGTATGGATCTGCCCTTGTTCTCAAAGAAACTGGACTTCGGCTTGAAAGGGTTCTACGGCGATGGCACCGGCCGTTATGGGTCAGCTCAGCTTGCTGACGTAACGGCTCGACCGGATGGCTCGTATTCGATGATTCATAGCGGGCACTGGCTGGGCCGGTTGGAATGGCACGCGACGCCGAAGTTGGACATCTACGCCTATCTGGGCGGTGAGTACGCCGCTCGCGCAGCTTACAGAGGTTATGATTCTGTAACCGTCACGCACACCCCCGCCATTCCCGGTTGCGGTGCCGCAGGGCAACAACCGTGCCCCGGCGGAGGAGTACAGCCAGCTTATCCGGCTCTAACGGCGACCACCATTTCGACCAGCGGCATCGGCGGATACGGCTCACCGTATGCCAACAACTCGGGCTGCTCGACCGAAACGCTTCCGAGCGCCACCGGCACACCGGGAACGGGAGGTTCGTGCGCGGGTGATACCCGGTACATCATGGAGGGCACACTTGGCTTCTGGCAGAAGTTCTACCAGGGCGAAAAGGGGAGAATGCAGTGGGGCATCCAATACTCCTACCTCTACAGGACCGCCTGGTCCGGCAGCAACGGCGTAACGGGCACAACGAGTATCGGCCCACACGCGGTAAACAACATGATATGGACGTCGTTCCGCTACTACTTGCCATAAGCTGTCACGATTAACTCGGCCCGTCGCAGTTCAAGGGACGGCAAAGGGCAGCTCTTCGCGGAGCTGCCCTTTTTTTCTGGGGGCTTCCCCCGCGTAAATGCATGAAAAAAAGAGTAGTTAAGCGGTTTAATTAAGAATATTTCTGATTTTTAACAGACTGACCATGAGATGTAACAATTCCGTAACGTACACCGCTCAGACTACGAAGTTCTTAAGCAAATCGAAAGAACCTAGGGAGAGAAATCCAATGAAACGCACCGCCTTGTTGTTAACGGCTGTCCTCGCTCTCGGGGCGCTAGTGTGGGCGCAGAATGGGTTGCTGATTAATGGAGCAGGCGCCACATTTCCGTATCCGATTTATTC
>Ga0187818_10000253_pt1 | contig 17779 bp, 25 predicted proteins | sample NC_wetland_sal_i_14_FD_130581 | JGI IMG/M metagenome (GOLD analysis project Ga0187818, IMG submission 130581) | Wetland sediment microbial communities from Neuse River Estuary, North Carolina, USA - SO4_3 | ecosystem: Environmental > Aquatic > Freshwater > Wetlands > Sediment | place: USA... | reverse complement strand
CGCATCGATCGCGATGGACCCACGCTTGCTGTTTACTTCGGCCACACCATTCGCGGTGGGCATCAAGTCTGTGCCCGCGAAATCCAGCTTCGAGCTTCCGCTGCGATGCTGATAGTTGACCGCTTGCGTGGTGCGGCTGGTGACGACTACCCGGAACGTCGGCGTGGGGGCCAGGGGTTCGACCGTCATTGCGGTTTGAGAATTGGTTTGAGCAAACGCGCTCAAACTGAGGGTGATTCCGACTGCTAACAAAAGCTTAATCTTCAAAGTATCTCCTTGAGGCAGATGTCTGCCGGGTTGCGTTGTATTGATCTTGCGTTGGTGGCAAGTGTTCGTAAGCTCTGTCTTTTGAGTTCGTCATCCTCTTCCGACGTGGATACCGGCAAGGGAGTGAAACAGCCCAAAAATATTCAGCAGCCACAAAACGACAGCTATGACCACAACGCCGTTCAAAATTGATTTGATGGTTCCCTGCATTGGGATGAAGCGATTCACCAGCCACAGGAGAACACCCACCACGATGAGAACTTCCAGGAGTTGAATTAAAGGCATGATCTTTGACCTTCTTTCTTTCGCGGGCTAACGCCTCGCACCCGCCTCGAGGTATTGCCCTAATTTCTAAGTTCGAGAGCTTTTAGGGTCGACCGTGTTTGCCGGAGCTTCCACGGCGTACACACGGGTGAGGAGCACCAATTAGCTGGATGTGGTCGCTGCGATGTGAATCGTTGGGGATCTCACCCGCCGCGACCTGAGAATGAGAGCTACGAATTAGCGGTCGTCGCTCTCTCGACACACTCAGGAGAATAAAGAATGACAGGCCACGACTTTCGTGTCTGAGCAAGATAGCTCACATGTGAAGAATCAGGATTATCTCGCCTGTGCCAAGATGAGCTCAAATCGCGGAGACTTCGGCTTGTTCCACGGTATCTAGTGGCGCATAGCTGTTGGCGGCAACGCTCGACCGTACTGGATGCATCGATGCCCAGGAATACTCACATTCTTGTCCACACTCAAAGCAGACCTGGTAGGTCCGTTTATTGATCGTGAACACACGGCTCAGTTGGCTGTGATGACATCCGAAGGTAAACTGGAAAATCCGCAGCAGGAGCTTCATAAATCCTGCGCTCGATGCCGGCGCTCGCAACTTCCATGGGTATCCAGCCAATCCAGCAGAGAGCGCACGCTGGCCCGAGCCAGCGCAATTGAGCAATCAGCAGCTCCATAGTAAAGATTGATGGTGTCGCCATCGGGGTCCATCGTATATCCGCACGGGAACACAACATCATCGACATCGCCATGGCGCTCATACTCGGCCTCTGGCCCAAAAATCCACGAATCGCCTCGCAGTAAGCATTTTTCCGGATTCGCAAGGTCAAACAGAGCCAAGCCCAATCGATACAGACAGCCCGAAGGCGTATGCCGTACTCCGTGGTAGAACACGAGCCAGCCTCTGGAAGTCTCGATGGGCGGCGGCGACAAACCAATCTTGTTCGCGTCCCACCAGGCGCCGCGCCGTGCCTCCAACATGAGCCTGTGCCGGCCCCAATAACGCAGGTCGGGAGAGTAGGAAATCCACATGTGCGACCCCAGTGGTGTCATCGGCCGATGAATGAGCGCCCAATTTCCATTGATTCTCCGAGGCAGAAGCGCTGAATCTTTGTCGTCCGGCGGCATGATTACGCCGTAGCGCTCGAAACTCCGGAAATCCTTGGTCAAAGCTAGAGAGACGCCGGGTCCACCGCGCGAATAGGAGGTGTAGGTCACTACGTATTGCTGTAGTTCAGGCACTAATGTGATGCGAGGATCCTCAATGCCCCAGATTTCTTCCGGATACTCGTTCGGGCTGGGCATCAAGGTCGGTTCGCTATCAATTTGCCATCCATCCACTCCGTTTCGAGAGCGAGCGGCGCAAAGATGGGACAAGCCTCGTCGATCTTCGACGCGGCAAAGCAGCAGGGTCGATCCGTCAGCCAGGAGTGTCGCGCCCGCATTGAACACACTATTAATGGAGTATGGCCAATCCTTACCGGATAAGATCGGGTTGGCAGGATGGCGAAGAAGAAGGGGCGCGTAACGAGTTGTTGTGGCGACGCTCATATGTTTCAGTGTTAGCGATATCAGAGTCTAGTTAGTACGAGCCGCAAATAAATCATCGCTCGGTTCCGGACCATCAAGTTCTTGCAGCGAGCGCATTTCCAGGAGTGCCATCAAGAAAGATAACGTTGATTCTGCGCCCTGGTTCTCATTGGCGCGGTCGGGATGCAGACCGTCCCGGCAGCCGCCGGTTACGGAATCATAAAGAGGAAGTTGCAGATCGTTGTCGCCAAGAAACCAGTTGAAGGCCGACCAGGCCTCGCTACGCCAGCGGCTATCTCCGGTTACACGGTATGCTTGCAAACATGCAGAAACCGCGCCAGCGGCTTCAATCGGCTGTTGATCGAAACGGGCCTTTTCACCGCCCTTGCGATAGAAGCCTTGCGACCCGATCGGTACGAAGTGGCCGTTGGTTTCGCAACGCTGCGTTTCTAACAGCCAATCCAGTGCTTCAAGGCCGGCGGAAACCATAGGTTTATCCGAGCACGCTGAGCCCACGAGTAACATAGCCTGCGGTAATCTCGCGTTTGCGTAGGCCAGAACGTCCTCGAACCACTTCCAATCCGGGGTTCGGATCGACCCATACATTTCGAGCAATCGCTGACTGAGCGCGGACCTTATTCTCTGGGCGTCGCGGTCTCCAGGATACGAATCGAGGTATTCTTGAATCCCGAGCAGGGTGTAGGCCCAGGCACGAGGACTACTGAATTCCGTGGCTGCGGGAAGCGAGAATTCGAACAAACGCCCGGCAGCACACCTCAATCCCTGATCTTCGGACCGGCCCAAGACCGTTCCCAGCGCCCACAACGCGCGCCCATGACAGTCTTCACTCGGACTTGGGGATCCCTCAGCTCCGCTCCAGCGGCGATCGTAGCCGAGAAAGTTTTTGAATCTACCCTTCACTGGATTGAAGGCATGCTCCAAAAACGCCAAATACCGGAAGGACGAATCTGAGGTAACCAAATCTGAGATAGCTGCGTCAGTTTTCCCGAGTTGTGCCTTGCCCCGTTGCTCCAGCAGCACTGCAAGAACGAGTGCGCGAGCATTGTCGTCGGTGGTATATCCTTCTCCGCGGTTCGGAATCGTGAAGATCGAGTGCTGCAGCATTCCAGTGTCATCGGTCAGGCGATTCAAGTGATGCAGTTTCAACTCAGGCAACTGATCAAGCGATTTCTTGCTCACGCGGGCCGAGAACTGAACATGTGGACTCTCCATGCGGTCGCTGCGCACCCGCGCGAAACTTTCCATGTAACCCTGCGCTACTCTCTTCCAGACCATCTCCCGGGCGAACAAATAAGCGCGTTTACGCATGGCATGGCGTATTGCCGGCGTATCCAACAGTTCGACCGTCTTTCGGGCAATAGCACCGGGATTTTGGAAGGGGACCAGCGCGCCCCGGCGCTCGTCTAACAGCTCAATCGCATGCCAATATGGAGTCGAGATGATCGCTTTGCCCGCGCCGAGTGCATAGGCGAGCGTCCCGGAAACGACCTGCGCTTCATGGCGATAAGGAGTGATGTAAATGTCAGCGGCGCCAATGAACTGAACCATCTCCTCAGGACTGACGAAGCGGTTGTGGAAGATCACCTTTGATTCCACTCCCACTTCCTTTGCCAAAGCTTGCAAGTAGGCTCGATACTTGTCGCCCTCGCGGCGCAGGATGTGTGGGTGGGTAGCGCCGGCGACTATGTAGACAACGTTCGTATGCTTAGACAAAATCTGCGGCAGCGCTTGAATGACGTTTTCGATTCCCTTGTTCGGCGAGAGCAGACCGAATGTGAGCAGTACCGCTTTTCCTTCCACACCGAAGCGATCCTTGTAGAAATTGGGATCGAGGAATGGCAGGTCCGGAACGCCGTGAGGAACCATGTCGATCTTGCTGCCTGGCACTTTGAAAATCTCTTGCAGGAACTGGGAAGACAACTCGCTCATGACGATGAGACGGTCCGAGAGCTCCGCAATCTCTTCCATGACCCTCAGTTGATTAGGGTCTGGTTCGCGAAGGACCGTATGCAGGGTGGTCACCACAGGCATCTTCAGGCCGCGCAACAGATGCAGGATATGGCTACCGGCCGTGCCGCCAAAGATTCCATATTCGTGCTGCAGGCAGACCATGTCGGTATTGTTGAAGTTCAAGAATTCAGCGGCTTCTTCGTACGAGCTCAAGTCGTCCTGGGCGAGCGACCATCTCACCCGCGCAGGGTAGTCATATCCTTGTTCCGTGTCGTTCACTGGGAGCGCAAACAATCGAGCGGTTCCATACTCCGCTGAAATGGCTGCGCACAGATCCGTGGTAAACGTAGCAATTCCACACTGTCTCGGCAGATAATTCCCGATCACCGCGATCCGAGTAGGTAGCGATGGCTTTGACTGCGATCGTGCGCGACCCGCTGAAACCTCGTCTCGTACCAGGGGATGTGGACCGACGACTTTCAAGACCCCCTTGGGAAACACCGTGTTTGGCAGCGACATTTGTCCCTAACTTGGTGAGAACAGGTGCTGAAAGATGCTACTTTTGTCTCTTGTCAGTATGCAGCGAAAGTGGACTTGCGGACTGGTCAAAATTGACCAGATATGCCTCGTGTGGCACCAGGGGACGGGAACAGTGCGAGTTTGCAGCGGCCGGCTGGAGCAGGCCGCGGAAGAACTCTCTTTGTGACCTCGGGCGCTAAAGCGCGTAATGATGAGAAAGCGTTTACCGCAGCGCTGGAAGCGCTGCGCCACCCAAAATCAGAGTTCTAACCGCAGCGACTACATGCCCTTGTAAGGCTCATATGGTGGCCCAGGCAGCGGTGGCTTCTTGGCGTATGGCTTATACGGAGGCCCTGGTAGCACCGGTTTCTGGGCGTAAGGCTTATACGGAGTCTCAGGCGGCGCTGGTTTCTTGGCGTAAGGCTTATATGGAGGCTCAGGCAGTGGCGGCTTCTTTGCGCGCTCCGCGTCGGGCGTCGCTCCTGGATAGGGCAACGGCGGTTCGAGAGATTTGTTTGCGTTAGTAGCCGAGTGGTTGAACATGATTATCGCTCCCGGGAAATGAGTCGAGGGGGAGAGGCAGCGATCATCCGATGCCTAGTTTGGCCGCCAGAACTTCCAGCCATGACCCTTGCCCTATCTAGATGATGCGCCTTGCGGAGGATGGCGCGATGTTCAAAAGTGCTCAGTTTTAAGAAACAATTCGGAAACGCTTTCGGGGCACAGCCAAATTTTCCGAGGCGCTTGCAAAGACGGCAGGAATTGACAAAACTAATTCAGAGGCGCAGTTGAGGGGTCGCTGAGAGCGATTAACTTTCCAGGCGGAAAGTCTTCTTGTGTAAGAGGAGTCTCAGGCTCGGGGTTGATGATCGTCAGCACCTCGCCGCTGAGAATTCCCCGCAGGAGCAGGCGGTCACTCTCGACGGCGACGACCCTGTATTGCTGATCGAAAATTGACTTCTCAGTCTCTTCCATTTGGTGATTGGATGCCAATTTTATATCCGCGATTCTCATTCTCGCTTGCGAGATGCTGACAAGCCCCAAACTTTCGTAACACACTAGAATGCCGGGGTTCAGATGTGAATATGATCACAATTGAACATCTTTCTGCCGGGCAACGCCGCATTATGCGACCATGATAGCCAAACAGAAACAAGCTCTGGCGGTTCGGTGCCCCACCTGTGGTGCCAAACCAGGCGAGACATGTGAGCTCAGCACTGGCCAACCGGCCAACCCCGTACAGAGCCGCATCGAGACCGGCGCTTGACGGCTTCGGAAAAATAGGTGAGAGGGATGTCTCTTCTGCGCCAGCTTAAACCCAAGGCTAAGTAGATCAATGGCCCAGGATTCAGGCCAGCGCGGGCTGGGCGAGCACTGAACCGAGACGGTCGAAGGCTTCGCTCACCGACGCGGCGGCGGCTGTGCTTTCTTCTTCCGTAGGCGTGGGAATCTGGAGCAGTCCTTGCCGACCGAAGTCTGTGGGAAGCGAAAACTTGTCCTGGTGCTGCATGACAGATTCCAAAATGTGCGCCAGACCTTCGGATTGGTATCCATTATCGAAGCAGACGCCACGATTATGAAACGTGGAAGTCGTCATCCAATACTCACATGCCAGAAGCCAATGGCCTGGAGTGATCGATGACCAAAGCTTCAGATAATCCAGCGTACCACCGGGAGCGAAGCCGTATTCAATATGAATCAAGCCAGTCTGGGCGCCACGCACCAGGTCTGCCCAACTAGCAACAACTGCAGACTCAAGCACTCGCTCGAGACTTTGGTTCTCGTCAAGTTTCATAAGTTCACTCTCCAGACCGGAGACACACTCAACTCTGGCCTATTCTTCGTCGTGCTGGGACGCCCGTGACTCGGCGCCATCGAGGTAGCAACTCTGTTGGATATGGCGCGAGTGCGCCGAAACCATGGCATAGGGCACACCCAGAAAACGCTTGGCGACGATTTCCGTCACCTCAAGTCCATTGAAGTGTTGCTGCTTTACTTTCCCTAGAATCCGCTTCAAAGCGTTCTGGATCTTCTTTGCTCCAATGGCGCCGAAGAACATCACCTTGACTTCTGCCGCCATGAAAAAGAAGTTCCATCCCGCCGCATGAATCTTGCGATCAAGGGCAAAGCTATCCAGCGTCTTGACCAGGCTCCAGGTTCCTGAGTAAGACTCACTCTCCAGTCCAAGAACCTTCCTCATCAGCGGCTGCTCCTCGATCAGAATCGTACCGACTTGAATGATTGGCATAAATTCCAGAGAAAACCGGTTGCGTGGTTAAGCTCGCGTAAGCGCGGTCACTACGATTAGCAACAGTGAGACGAATATCAGACCACCGCTGCCCAGCAGCACGATTTCGCTGAACAGGTCAGGCTTCATTAGATCTTCTGGGTGCATTTCATTCCTCCTCCTCGCGGAGGCGTGCCATCGAGGCCGGCCCTGACGAGGCGCCCTCCCACCGGAAGGCAACCCCGGTTGCGGGTTCTGGCTGATGAACATCCGGCAATGGCCCGCGAACCACCTTGTCTCGATCTCGGCAAACTACGCCTCAAGAGGTAGCTAGGCCGTCTGGTTTGGCGGGTCAACTGTTCTCTTGAGGTATTTATAGCTTCGCTTACTTCCTTTCGAAATACTGTCCAGAATGGCTCACTTCCGGAAACTCGCTGGGCAGGGAAAATCGGGCGTACGAGGACAGTCACGATTTATGCGGATCGACCACTTTTTTGGACTAAAATCACAATTGATGGCTTCTGCAGCAGTAGTTGACAAGAAGAACCGCGGATTCGACCCCCACACTTTCCTCGCGACGATTTCCGAGGGCAGGAAGATTCTGGCTGTTCCGAAAAAGCAAGCCATATACGCACAAGGGGACGGGGCAGACGCTGTATTCTATGTCCAAAAAGGCAAAGTGAAGCTCACCGTCGTGTCCAAGACCGGCAGAGAAGCCACCCTAGGCATGTTAGGTGAAGGAAACTTCTTTGGTGAAGGTGCCCTGGCAGGTCAGGCTCTGCGGATGGGATCTGCGGCTGCACTGACGGATTGCGAGCTTCTGAGGGTGGACAAGAAGGCGATGATGGATGCACTTCACCGCGAACACGAGTTTTCCGATATGTTCGTGGCGTATTTGCTGGCGCGGAACATCCGTTATGAAGAGGACTTGGTGGACCAGTTGTTCAACTCCAGCGAAAAACGACTGGCTCGAGTTCTTCTTCTACTCGCTCATTTTGGCAAGGAAGGCGTGCCCGAGACCGTGATTCCCAAGATAAGTCAGGAAACCCTGGCAGATATGGTCGGTACCACTCGTTCGCGGGTGAGCTTTTTCATGAACCGGTTCAGGAAACTGGGCTTTATTCACTATTCCGGCGGTTTAGAAGGCGGATTACAGGTCCACAGTTCGCTGCTTAGTATAGTTCTGCACGATTGAGCGCCTCCAAGGAATGTGCGTCCGAAAGTCTAGCCGCATTTCCCTCGTTCAACCGACGGAAGGTCACGGGCAAGGTCCAGCTCGGTAACTTGCCCACTCCTGTGTGCCGCAGCCTGCTACCTGTTTGCTCCCGTATCCTTGGGCGGGTCGGCACGCCAAACGTACAGGTATTTCTCGTCGCTCGAGGTGAGCACGGGGATGTTCTTCTCCCGGGTCGCGCGGTTCAAAGCTGACCTAAGATTCTGCATCTTCTCGCCGTCCAGACTGCTCAGCGGGATTTTGACCGCTTGCTCGGCATTCAGCCTTGCAAGGTCGCCCAGAATGTCGGCCACCGCTTTCCGGTGTTTTCCTTTGCGACCGCGCGGAACATCGGACCGATTCACCGCAGAGTAGTGAAGCTCACTCTTGTTTCCGTTGCGTCCCATGTGCGTAGCCCTTTCATCGGAAATCGTATCCGTACGGGAGAAATCGTACCGCAAAACATCGTATGCTGCAACTAAGAATTTGTGCGAATCCCATCTATCGCAGCGAATCCGTGCGTATGCATACATTAAGTTAAGTGTTTTCAAAAAGATGCACTGCCTGCGTTTCACTAAGAGCGGCTAAGAGTTCACCCGTATGGCTGAAACCGCGCTAGCGTAATAGGGGGTATGGGTGGCTCAAGACGCTCAGAAAGTAACCGATGCAGCGGAAATCGTTCTGGGACTCTCTTTGAGGGGGCACCCAACCCATGACTCCCGTGGCAGTGGCTAAGAACAACCGCGAGTTCGACCCCCATGCATTCCTCGCGACCATCGGCGAGGGCAGGAAAGTTGTGCTTTTCCAGAAGAAACAAGCAGTCTTCGCCCAAGGAGATCTCGCTGATGCGGTGTTTTATATCCAGACGGGCAAGGTAAAACTCACCGTGGTCTCGAAGACTGGCAAGGAAGCAACGATCGGCATATTAAGTGACGGAGACTTTTTCGGCGAAGGTTCGCTTGCAGGCCAAGCGCTTCGCATGGGCTCTGCAACCGCAATGACGGATTGCGCTATTCTGCGAATCGACAAGAAAGCCATGATGCACGCGCTTCATCGGGAACACGAATTTTCAGACTTGTTCGTGGCGTACTTGCTGGCACGGAATATCCGTTACGAAGAAGATCTGGTTGATCAGCTTTTCAATTCGAGCGAAAAGAGGCTGGCCCGCATCCTTCTATTGCTCGCTCATTTTGGCAAGGAAGGCAAACCCGAAGCTGTAGTTCCCAAGATCAGTCAGGAGACGCTTGCGGAAATGATCGGCACAACCCGTTCGCGGGTCAGCTTCTTCATGAACCGGTTCAGGAAATTGGGATTCATTCACTACAACGGCGGGCTGCAGGTCCACAGCTCACTGCTGAACGTTGTGCTGCACGACTAGCCTTCGCCCACGGTGGCGGGAGTGCCATGCGACCGTCACCGTCCCGTAGAACTACTATATTGTGTTCCGCAACTTTCTCGACTGTTCCCAATGATTCGGGCTGAGCGGGCTTTCGATTCAGCGCTCGGCCGGCAATAAAAACAGGACGAGTCTTCACTCGCGGACTTATTTCAAGCCCAGCTCGCCATTGTACTGCTGGGTAATCCCGTAGCACTCACAGGCGGACTTTTCAAGTTTCTTGCGGTTCACGATCTTCACTGCGCCACGGGTATACTCGATGAGTTTCTTCTTCTGCAAAACACCAGCCGCCAAGCTCACGCTAGGCCTATCTGTCCCTAGCATCGTTGCGAGAAAATCATGAGTGATGGGCAGCGACTCCGAATCCACTCTGTCCTGAGTCATTAGCAACCACCGCACAAGGCGCTGCTCAATGCCGTGCAGCCGATTACACGCGGCTGTTTGTGCAACCTGCATTCCCTGAACAACTGCATAGCGGCTCAACATCAATTGCAGGTGCGGAGTGGATTCCAAAGTGTTTTGCAAAGCTGCGACCTCTACCCGAAACCCATCCCCCGAAATTTGTACCACCGCTTGCAGCGGGCTCCTGCTCAGGCCAACAGCTGCCGGTGTTCCTGTAAAGCCCTCATTGCCAACGATGCCGGCTTCGGCGGTCTTTCCATCTTTCATTACGACTACAAGAGAAATCAAACCTCGATTCGGGAAATACGCAAATTCCAGCTTTCCACCCCCCTCGTGAAGGACTAGATGGTTTGGCAAGGTGACGTATTCGAGATGAGGGCGAAGTGCGCTGTAGTCGCTATCGGAGATCGATAGAAGTATTAGGTTGCTGACTGGTTTCCCTTCGGTATTTGTCCGCTCGCCAGACTGCACGATTTGGAAGTCTTTGCTTTCCACAAACCATCCTTAACAGACAATCAGAACCGAAAACCGTCGCAGATGCGGGGATGAACTCGCCTGCCATGCCGTGCGAGACGGCGAAGGATTCTCCGAGGGCAGGGTGAACCCCTCTTGAAGGCCCATCAACACTATGCTGGATGCGATCCTGATACTGAGCAATACTGACCGCTTCGCGACGCACGAAACGTGACCAACACCTAAAGCGATTCCGCCACTTCAAACGAGGCCCCCGAAATCAGGCGTTCGCACGAATAAATATCTTTCATGTCTGTAGGATGCCCGACAGACCGTCCAAATTGGCGCATGTAAACTTGGCCCATCCCTTTATGCATCTTTCCGCTGCGCCCAGGCGGATGACGGTTTTCTGTTGCGATCAGGCAGTACGCAGTTGCGAAAGGAGCCGTTAATGGCGAACCAGAACGTTTCGTCCCTTGACAGCAAGCGGGGTACTCGTTGGGGCGCAGCGACAGAGGCGGCCATGAGCCGGGAGCTGGTATGGATTGAGCAAGAGCGTTTTCGGGGTTTTGGTTGCTCCGAATGTGGCTGGCGGTTCAAACCTTCCAGTGCGCCCACCGGCGCATCTTTCGATGAAATGATGCGCAACTTCGAGTTGCAGCGCGACAAAGAGTTTGCCTTGCATGTTTGCGCCGATCACCCAAGAGCCAGGAGCACAAGGAGCAAAAACGCTGAATAAATCAACCTGCCGTACGTCCCAGCGCGGAGGTCAATGTGTGCCCTGTTCATTTCGGGCCACACCGATCACGCCCGGTCTACGCGTTATGTCAAGCAAGATTGGGAAAAGCTTTACCCCACCGCGGTCCTCGAGTCTGACCGGAGCCAGTTGCTGCAGCGGATCGAAGACGCTTTCAGTGGGGACGAGGTCTGGAGCAGGGGACAGCGCTTGAGTCCCCTGCTCCAACAACCCTGTAGAAACTTTCCTCACGCCCTCATCTCCGCTCGTGTACGGGCAAATCCTGCGGGCGATAAGCAGTACAACGAACTGTGCGGGCAACTCCAGCAACGCAAGCTGAAGCTACGTCTTCAATGAAGTACTAGGGCCTTCCATCCGGCAGCCCTACTTCCGAGGCTCATTGCGGCTCGCTGGCTGCTGCCTTTGCTGCAGGTGCTGCTGCTGCTGGGCGTGCCTTTGCTGCAATTTCTGTGTCTGTTGTTGGTGCCGTTGCTCTACCTGCTGCGTCCTTGCATCATCCGCCTTCTGTTGCGCCAGCCGCTGGTGTTCCTGCTCCTGTTTCTGCTGGAGTTTCTGCCGTTCCTGGTCCTGTTTCGCAATTAGCTTCTCCTGGTCCTGCTGGTATTTCTTATCCAGCTTCGGGTTCCCAGTGTTGGGAGGAGCTGGGTGTTCTATTGGCGGAAGGTCTTTGGGATGAACTGCGTTTGGGGGACGAGGAACATTGTTCTCCGGACGGCCAGCTTCGCCACGCTCTGGCGCTCCTGCCTCTTTGGCCGGCACAGCTGCGCGGTCGTTCAATGCTCCAGGTCTGGGAGTGGCTGCGACCGCCGGCTTGCCATGGTTGGCCGAAGCCCGTTGCTGTGGGTTAGCGCGAGCAGCCGCCTCATGTTGAGTTTGAGCAGCTACGGACGGAATGTGTCTCTCATTTGCAGCCGCTTCTTCTTCAGGCCTCGGCCGCTCGTTGATCCCACCCTCGCCGCCGTTGTAGCTGACCCGGTTTACGGTGGTGTTATTGATCACCGTTTTGTTGTAGACGTTGTGAATGTTGGTGATGTTCACGTTGTTCACCGAACGGTTGTAGAAGAAGCGCCCGTTGTCCCAGCGCCCGCCTTCATAGCCGTGACCAAAGTATCCGTAGCCGTAATTGATCCCGCCATAGAAACCAACATGTGGTCCCCAGTAGCCTTCATGGAAAAGAAATCCGGCGCCGCCCCAGCCCCACCAGCCTGGGGTCCAGAGGAAGCCGACTTCCGGAGCCATGACCCATGTACCCGGCACCCAGTAGTAGTCATCGTCGTAAGCCCAGTATCCAGGTGTCCAGAGGTAACCGTCGCCAGGACAAAGGGGCTGCTCGTACACCGGAAGGGCAGGTGGGCCAATCCTGACCGATATGCCTATCTGGGCAAACGAAGCCGCGGACATCGCTAACACTACAAGTGCGAATAACAGAGAACGAATGGAGGGGAGAATGCGCATTGTGTTTCCTCTTGCCTGATCATCCTTCGCTTGCCCGGTGCTGCTTTGCTGCTGCGGGTTGCGCGGACTGGGAGGCATGATTTCCGGACGAAACGTATGGAAGGCTTCGTCTCGCTCGCAAACGGTTCTGACAAGAACTTTCTCATTTCAGAGATGTCGAAATCTGTTCAAAAAAGCTCAGTTCGAGCCATCAGTTCCGCGTGGTGGAAAGAGGATGAATACTTTCGGGTGAGGAGCGTCGCCTTTTCTCTCGGTTGGCCTGAGGATCTATCAATTCAATTTGCCTGATCTACCTTCGTTTCATCATCCAGGCGGGCCGGGGGCTGCAACATTCCGATCTGCCAACCTGATATACTCTAGTTGAGTTGGTTACCACCTTCTCCTCTTTCAGGTTCCCTGAACTAAGTCAGTCCATCTGAAGTTTTCTCTCCTTAGGCTTCTCAGGAAAGCCGCGTACCCCATGCATCCAAGTGCGATCCTGCACGAAGTTCAGCAACTCTACAACGTGAGTGACCGTCTTGACTCGCTGGCGGAACAACATCCCCTCGTCTCAGAAGCACTCATCACCATCTCAGGAAGCGTTCGTAACACGGCAACGTTGTTGGAGGTGCTGGTTGCGATAGCGCCGATTTCCGGAATAGACCCAGCAAGCGCCTGATTTTGCCGAAAAACTGAGGCGACTCTCAAAAGACACTGCGATCAATATTGACCAGTAAATCCAAAGGCTAAGGCCCGATACTGGTTATCGAATGACTCTCGACGGTTGAAGAATTGCCGGATCTTTTCGGGCGTAGATCTCTTGTGAGCCGACAACATAAAGAGTTCTTGCAACAGAACCACCACCGTAGCGAGCTAGTCGGAGAAAAATACAGGAGAGACCATGAAATTGTTTAGGACGTTAGCAACCGCATTCTGTCTCGTTGCCCTCTGCATGCTCGTCGTGCCGACAGCAACGGCTGATGAGCTGAACAGGGAAACCGTCGTCACCTTCAGCGGGCCCGTCGAAGTTCCGGGCACGTATGCTCAAATCTTGCCGGCCGGTACGTATATCTTCGAGATTATGTATAACCAATCCAACCGGCATATCGTCCGGATCTACAGCCAGGACAAAAGCCATGTCTTCACCACCATCATGGCACTCCCGAATTTACGTCTGCACCCGACTGATAAGACGGTAATCACGTTTCGCGAGCGGCCTGCCGGACAGCCGGAAGCTCTGAGGGCATGGTTTTCCCCCAATCGTGAATGGGGCGAGGAATTTGTTTACGCGAAACCCAGGGCCATCGAATTGGCCAAGGAAGTAAATGAACCCGTTCTCGCGACTCCTGTCGAACTGGCAGCCGCGCCGGTCGAGGTTTTGAAGACCGCGCCGGTCGAGGCTGTTGACCCTACAGGAGAACCAGTTGAACTAGCCCGGGTTGTTGAATTACCGCCCGCCGAGGCATTACAACCTGCGGCTGCCGAAGCCCTGCCGAAAACAGCCAGCTCATTGCCACTGATTGGACTGATCGGGTTGCTATCGCTGGGCGCGGGTTTTGCTCTCTCGACTCTTTCGAAGCAAGTGGTTTGAACCGAGCGAGTGCGCGAATCTACGTGCAAGAGTGAGTTGACCGGGCACCGAATGGCGAAGGAGGTGGTACGCGAGTACCGCCTCTTCGTCGCCAGGCCCGGAGTCTTAGACCGCTGGCGGACTCCCGAGCTACGGTTCAGATTGCACGGGAAGGACTAGACAGATGAGAAAGCTGTCTGCACCCGGACCACGCCTGCAAAGCGAGGCGAGGCTGCGGTCGGCGGCATATCCCGGCAAGGAAGTTCGCATTAGGAACGAATCTGCCTCCACACTAAGGTGTCTGGTTGCGGTTATTGTCATCGTTCTGCCGAGTCTCGCCCGGCCTCAAGAATCCTCCCCGTCACGGAGCCACCAAGGTGACGACTACACGATTAACGTAAATGTGGACGTGGTGGTCTTACACGCAACCACACAGGATCACAAAGGCACTCTCGTTTCCGGACTGGACAAGAACGACTTTCAGGTTTACGAAAACGGAGTGCTTCAACAGATCAAGTATTTTAGCCACGACGATATCCCGGTCACGGTCGGTCTGGTCATCGATAACAGTGGAAGCATGAAGCCAAAGCGCGCTGATGTTATAGCAGCGGCCCTGGCGTTTGCCCGCTCCAGCAACCCGCAGGACCAGATGTTCGTGGTCAATTTCAACGAAAAGGTTTCGTTTGGTCTTCCGGAGAGCACACCGTTCACAGACCATGTGGCTCAGCTGGAAGTTGCCCTGTCCAGGATTGCTGCCGATGGTGAGACGGCACTGTACGATGCGATTGCTGCTGCTCTCGAGCACCTGAAGATGGGTAATCGGGACAAGAAAGTGCTGATCGTGATCAGCGATGGAGGCGACAACGCCAGCAAACACAAATTGACCGAAATCATGGCCCTGGCAGGGCAGCCGGACGCAATTATCTACACCATCGGCATCTTCGATGAGCAGGATGCCGATCGCAACCCGGGTGTGCTCAAGCGGCTTGCAAGGGACACAGGCGGCGAGGCCTTCTTGCCAGAATCCTTAAAGGAAGTTACCCCCATCTGTGAACGGATCGCTCACGATATCCGTAACCAGTACACCCTCGCCTATGTCCCCACGAACAGAAAGCGGGATGGAACGTATCGGGCCATACAAGTGAAGGCGAGCTCGGTGGGTCGTGGACGTTTGTCGGTCCGCACCCGAACTGGTTACTTCGCACTGTCGGCACTTCCATCGCCGGCGGCAAAGGCGATCGATCATGAAGCTCAGAATTAGGCGGCCACTGCTCCCGACGCGAACCCGATGGTTACTTCGTGGGAGTAGATACTTCTTTTTCATCATTGGTATCCTTGCGCTCGGCTACGTCGGCTTCACTCTGCTCGACGCCAGGCTCTACCAGGTATCTGCAAAGCGGTCCCTGGAAAGCCAGATCGTCGAAAACCAAATTCAGGTGAAAAAAGAGCACGACCTAATTCAGCTTAAGCCAGCAATCAAGAAAGGCGACGTTCTAGGCCGCATCGACATTCCGAGGCTGGGAGTGTCAGTCGCAGTTCTACAAGGGACCGGTTCACGGGTACTGCGGCTGGGTGCGGGACATATTGAAGGCACTCCGCTTCCAGGGGAAGCCGGAAACAGTGGAATCGCCGGGCACCGCGACACTTTTTTCCGCGAGCTAAAAGACGTCCGCACGAATGACGAGATTCAGCTTCAGACAGCCACCGGCCTGTTCCGCTATCAGGTGGATTGGGTGAAGGTGGTCGCTCCCGATGACATCAGTGTCTTGGCCCCCTCACCCGAATCTGTACTTACGCTGGTGACGTGCTACCCATTTTATTTTGTCGGTCCGGCGCCGGAAAGGTTCGTCGTGCACGCCCACAAGAATTAACCAAAGAGATCCAGTCACATCTGGAGGCAGCTCCACCGCAGAATCAACCCAGACAACAATGGTCGCGGGAAGTGTGCACATTTGACCAGTCTTGTCGCAGCACATAGTCGATCATCTTGATGTGGGGAGATCAACTTATGTTCAACCACCCAACACCCAAGACAATTCTGTGCATCGACGATGATGTCGGCATGCTGGGTTACCAAAAAGAGCTGCTCGAAAGACGTGGGTATGCGGTGCTCACTGCCGCCTCCGCTCGCCGCGGCTTGCAAATTGCGGCAGTCTGCGCGGTTGCTGCCGTGATCGTCGACTACCACATGCCCGAGATGAATGGGCATGAGGTTGCCACCGAAATAAGGCACCTCAAGCCACAAGTTTCCAGTGACGACGAGATTCCAGAACACGCCTTGAAGGTGGTGGATGCTTTTGTTTCCAAGAATGAAGCACCCAGCCTCCTGTTGCCGGTGATCACCAGAATGTGCGGTGGAAGCCCCTCCGAGTTCCCAGAAAGAACTAGAATCACCGCCTGAGCACACGCAAGGCGGCCCTCCCGTGGTTTGGGGAGCGTACCGATTATCACGCACCCGCACTTTCCACGGCCGCCGGGTATTGAGCAATTTTGAACAGAATTGTGGGAAGCTCCGCCTGTATACCTAGCCGGTATGGCTACCAACAGCACTCTACTGTGCATACACCGGGATCCGGCTCAACTGAGCTTGTTGCAAGAAAACGGATACGAACTGGTAACCGCGACCAACGGTTCCGATGGTCTGCGGCTATTTATGTCGCGGCCTGTGGATGCAATTGTGCTCGAGTACCACCTCGGCCTTTTGGATGGCTCAGCCATCGCGGCTGAGATCAAGCAAGTCCAGCCGGAGCTTCCCATCGTTATGTTGGCCGATCACGTGGAACTGCCCGAGGGTGCTCTAAAGTCCGTAGATGCGCTCGTGGCCAAGTCCGACGGGCCGCACTTCCTGTTGGCGACCATTCACTTTGTACTGAAAGTGAAGCCGACCCAACGTCATGAAGGCGAGCTAAGGGCTCAAACGTCGGCACATCTCCGTCGTCTCGGGAGGTCACGGGAAGGGGCGGGCCGTTGGCAGGCCAACCCTGCTCAATTAGCAACTGACGAGAAGGATGCGCCTTTTTCGCCAAGAGTGTGGAGAAGCATCAGGAATGGGAGTGTCCAATTTTGACGACAGCCTTCCTCAGTGCCTCGTCCGACTCCCGGCAAATCCTCCAGAGTGTTCATTAGCGGCACATACGAAAGCGACGCCATACCCTCTGTGATTGGCGACGGGATTTATACCAAAGCTGAGAATCCAGAGAATTTCTTGAAAAGTGTCGCGGCCTTGATTCGCACATCCGACGCTCGGGAGAAGGCTCAGTAGATTGAGCTTGCCGGCCGAACAGGCGTCCTGCCCGATTAACACATGCACGCAGATTGTTCGGATGCTCAACTCCGCTCACTTCTCCGGGGACGGCCTTTACACCACACTTCGGCGGCCGCTCACCAAGTTAATGACCAAGACCACCAACGCGACTACCAGCAGCAAGTGGATCAGACCGCCGGCCACGTGGAAGCTGAAACCTAAAAGCCACAGAATCAGAAGTACAACGAAAATCGTCCAAAGCATGTTTTGTCTCCTTTGCTCATTTCAACCCCGCCAGACATCCAATCTCTTCAACGAGTCGACCTGGGGAATTCCGGGAACACTGCTTTCGGGAGTCTTTCTCATTCGCAATCGCAATACTGCGCCCGATTGCTCATACTCATCTTGCATCTTGCCGCGCCAGTCGGACCCCGCTGAGCGACTTCCCACACTCCAGGCAAGATGTTTTGGACCGTGACGTTATTAAGCCGCAGAACGGGCACATCCTTTGCGAAGG